>JAEEGI010001818.1_pt1 | contig 52749 bp, 35 predicted proteins | sample 8958751 | NCBI WGS metagenome assembly JAEEGI01 (sample SAMN16246545, study PRJNA631951) | gut metagenome | biome: gut microbiome; feature: rumen; material: KS-attached | host: Bos | place: Iran: Karaj | collected 2018-10
TATTATAATTAAATATATCATTATTATTTTTTTTTCTTTTTTCATCCATTTTGTTAATAAAATTATTATAGTCAAATTCCTTATGAGTTACAACTATTTGTTTTTTTCCTCCAAAATATTTTTCTGTTGTTGTATTAATATTATCAAAATAAGATTTAGTATTTCTTGAATTTGAAAATCCTAATTCTGTTAAAGATTTATTTAATATATCTTTAATTTTATCTTTTTTTAAACTCCTATTTACATAATTATATTGTGGAAATTTAGGTAATGAAGAAGAATTTTTTATTTTTCTTTCTAAAATATCAGTATCTAAAGTAATGTTGTTTTGAGATTTATTTAAATTATTATTTTCAGTAAAACTGGAATTGAAAATATCTAATAATTTACTTTTTACTTTTGCATTCATTTTCAAATAAAGAATTAAATTAATTTAATATTTAAATAAATGGGAGATAACAAAAAAGATTTTGGTACTGCTTATTTTTATCATAATGAATTATGTGTGATTGAAATAACAGAAAGTTTAAAAGACTTATTTCTTTTAAATATAAAAAACAAATCAAATATAGAAGAAATAATATATTTAGAAAAGCCAAAATTTTTAAATGATAATATTGAAATTAATTATGAAATTAACTATGAACAATTTCATTTAAGAAGATTAAAAGAAAAATACAAAGAAATAAATATTCCTTCAAAAATTCAACATAAAAGAATTCCAGAAGAATCAAGTGATTTTTTCAAAAAATTTGATTAAGAAATAAATTAAATTTAATATAATTATTTTTAAATTAAAATAATTAATTATAATTTTTAAAAAACAATTCCATAATGAATTCTATATTAACAAAATGTTTTAGTTGTTGTGCAAGAGAAGGTGAAATAACGAATAGTGTTTTTAATATAAAAGAGAATAGAAAAATAAGTAATTCATTTTCAAATATATATTCAAAAATAAAATCAAAAAGTTCAAACAGTGTTACAAATTTAAAAAAAACAAATTTTAAAGATGAAAGCAATCAGAAAAAATATTCATTTATAAATTCTGTTTTATTAAGTGAAGAAGATATTACTCCAAAGCATAAAATAAAAACTGAAAATTCATTTTCAATAAAAAAAAAATCAACAAAAAAGAAAGTAACATATAAAGATGATATAATAAATGAAAAAAATTCATTAAGAAAAAAAAGTACAACAAAAAGAAATTCATATTTAAAATCTAAAAATAAAAATGATATTCCTTTTATGACAAAAACAAGTTTAATTTCAATAAATGATTCTTCAAATAGTTTAGATGATTTTTTTGAATATAGTAATAATTCTTTTTTAACAAAACAAACGAAACAAATTTTATCTGATTCAAATATAGAAAATAATAATAATATAATTTATGAAAATAAAATAAGTATAATTAATAATATAAATAACAATTTAAATGAATCAATTGACGAAAATGAAATTGATTTAATTCCAAAATTAATTATATATGATTTAAAAGGAGATTTATTTAAAGGAAAAATAATTAAAATTGATGGTAAAGGATGTTTAAATGGTTTAAGAAGAAAAAGAGATATGAAAACTTTTTTTGGTGTAAATGATAAAGAAATTATAAATGATATTACATTAAATATTAATGATGAAAATTTAAAAGGAAAACAAATATTTTTAATTTATTATGACAATAAAAGAACTCATTATTATTTAACAAATTTAATAAAAGAAAGTAAATTAATACATATAAAAATAGATTATGAATATATAATATCAAAAAAAGAAAAAGATAAAATATTATATTTTTCATTTGGAAAAATAATATCTTCAATATTAATAAAAGAAAATGATGATATAAAAATAATAATATATGATAAAAATATAATTCAAAAAGAATATATTTTTCATAAAGAGAATTCCCCAATTTCAATAGGAAGAGAAAAATGTATTATTATAATTAATAATCAATCAATTTCGAGAATTCATTCTACTTTAATTTATAATAATGAAAAAGAAAAATGGTTTTTAAATGATGGAAATGGAAAAGGAAAACATTCTACTCATGGAACTTGGATAATTTTAAATCATGATTTTGAATTAAGATCTTTTAATGATAAATATGAAATTAAATTATTTTCCTATTCTTTTAATATTTCTTTTTTAAATCAATAATTCATTGGTATTATTATTTTATGTTTTATAATGTGTATGTGTAGTTAAGTATTAATCAAAATTTTATTTTATTATATATATATAGTATATATATTTGATTTTATTTTAATTTTGGTTTAATCTATTTTTTTATTGTTTTATTTTTTTTAGTTTTCTATTTTTTTAAATCTAAGAATTTTTTTTGATGTTTATTATATTATTTCATATTGATAAACATATTATTTTAGAATAAAAAATGGATCTCTCAAAAAAGCAAGTTAGAGGATGTTTAAATTTAAAGTTTTCTATAATAATATCATATGCAATAAGTGTAATATCAAATGTATTATTATTTATAATTCTATTTTTATCAGACAAACAATATAAATGGATAGGAGCACTTTTACATATAATTGTAGTTTCAACTTGTTTAATTTCATTAAAAAATTTATTATATTTTACAAATAAAGTTCTAATCAGATATAAAAGTATAACAAGATATTATACTTTAAGTTTATTATCAACTGGATTATTTTATATTATTATTATTATATATTGTTTTTCTTCAAAAACTGATTTAGATTTAATTTATTTTTATACTTTCTGTATTATTATTTGGTGTGTTTTTCATTATCTATTTACAACTATTATTTACTCTTTTCTTCAAGCTTTAGGAGATAGACCTGCTCAAACTGGAACTTCTGCTAATTTAATTGATAAGAATTTAAAGGATTTAATGATTAATTCATAAAGAATTTATTAAAATATTTAAAAAAATGAATTATTATTTTATTTTTAAATTTTAATATCAAATAAAAAGAATAAAATATAAAATAAATAAAAAAAACATGAGTGAAAATCAGAAATTAAAATCAGAGAAGGAAAAAAAGAATATGTGGCAAGAGATGTTACGTGAAGCAAACAGGAAGAAAGAAATAGAAGAATCAAACATATTTATTTTTGGAGATAAATTTTCTGGTAAAAAAACATTAATAAAAAACATAAGTCAAAGAATATTATTAAAGGATGAAATAAAACAAAATATTTTAGAAATAGATGATACAGTTTCAAAATTTGGTTTAGTAGATTATACATATTTAAACATAAGAAACTTAAATGAAGAAGATTCTGAAAATATAGGAAAAATGGGAGTTTGGATTTTTAGTGAATTAATTGATAAAGAAACTATTCAAAATTTAATTAAACCTGAATATTTATTAAAATCTTGCTTTGTTATTGTTGCTGATTTATCAAGACCTGTTAATTTAAAAAATTCTATTAAAAAATGGCTCGAATTTATTTATGACACTTTCTCTAATATTATTCTCAAGTTAAGTTACGATAAACAAGAAAAATTAAGAAATGATGGTAAGATTATTTTAATTTTATTTATTTAATGTTATTTTTAGAAAAAAAAAGAATTCAATTATATGTAGAACCTAAGTTTGATGAAGAAGGAAAATTTATAAAAGAAATATTATCTGAAGAAGAAATAAGCTTAAAATTAGAAACTCCTTTAAAAGAAGGTTTATTAAAAACAAATATAGGAATTCCAATAATATTATCAATAACAAAGAGTGATATAGTGAATAAAATAGAAGAAAAAAAAAATTTTGAAGAAAACTCAGATTTCATATTAAAACATTTACGTCAAATAGCAATTCAATATGGAGCAACGATAATATATACATCAATTCAAGATAATATAAATATTACATTATTATATGATTACATATGTAATATATTATTTAAATTTCATTTAATTCACAAACCAAATTTAATTGATAAAGAATCTTTTTTTATTCCTTCAGGATATGATTCATTAGATTCATTAAAATTATCTGATTCTTTACATTATATTGATATGTTATATGAAGATAGAATTCAAAGTGAAAAAATGAAACCTATTATTGAAGAAGAAGAAATTATTTGTGAAGATACTAATGTGTTTTTAGGTAAATTACAAAGTGAAAAAGATAAAAGTCATTCTCATAGAGATAATATTATGAAAAAAAGAATTCCTTCTGAATTAAATAATAATAATATTATTAATAATATCAATAAAAATGAACATCAAAAACAAAGTAGTGATATTGGAGGTTTTAAAAGATTTATGGATAATAAACATGAAGAAAAAAAAGTCAGTGTTTTAAAAAATCCTTCTCATCCTAGTAATAATAATGAATTAGATTCTAATAAAGGAAATGATGTTAAAACTAGTGGAGATGATAAAAAGAAAAATTTCAAACAAACTAAAGAAGAAATGCTTAAAAAATTAGGAATTTTAAAGAAAAAATAAGTTTGTTTTGAAAAAAAATATTTTTTTTAATTTATATAAAAAAAGAAAAAATTTATTTGTTTGTTTTAATTTCTTTTAAATTAAATTAATATGTGAAAAAAAATTCTTGAATAAAAACTAAAAAAACAAAATGTAATTAATTAAATCATTTATAAATTTAGGATTTAATAAGTAAATAATATAGAAAATAATAATTTATGGTCTTTTAATTTTAATTCCTAAATAATTTTTTTCAGCTTCGATTTTTTTATTTTGATCATTTTCTTTAATTTCTTGTTGAATTTTATTAAATTCATTTTTATCAAAATCTTGAACTTCTTTAATAGAAGTAGGCATATGAAAATAATTTTCTCCTCCATATTTATTTAAAACTTTTTCTAATTCACAATTTTTAAAGTTTTTTTGTTTTCTCAAAGCATATTTATAATATAATTCAGCTTGAGAAGGCATAGCAATATTATTTAAATTTAAATTTTTATTTTTAGAATTAGCCATTTCTAACATTTTTTCCATTTCAATTAATTTCCCAGCATCACCAGTATTATTAATAGAATTATTAATATTATTTTTTATATTTTGTAAATTATATAAATTATCTTTATGAAGAGAATAAGTATTTTTCTTATTAAAATATTCACTATTTTCAGCTAATGTTAATAAATATTTTGATATATCTTCTCCTATTCTTAATGATTTACTCTTACTTATTTTTATTAATATATTTTTTGGTATGTCTGATACTTTTTTAGGTAATTCATTATTATTTTTTATTTTATATTCTTCAAAATATTTCTTCACATCATCTTCAAATTCATTATTATCTTCATCAGCTATTTTTGAAATTATTTCTTTAAAAGAAGCTGGAATATTATTTTCTTCATCAGAAGAAAAATCAAGTTCTAAATCTTCATCTTTTAAAATTTTTTTTTTTTCACTTTCACATAAATTATTATTTTTAATTTTTTCCATTCTAATTTTTTTTCTTAATTCTTGAAATTTTTCAAATTCTTGAATTCTTCTAATTTCCATTGAAGGTTCATAACCATTCCATCGATCTCTTTTACCTTCAAAGTCATAATTAATTTCTTCTAAAAATTCATCAGGTTTAAAATTATTCTTAGTATATTTAGCACCTCTTCTTCTTGGTCGTTCACAACAATCTTTTTTTTTATGTGTTAATGCACCACAATTTTCACATGCTCCTTTTCTATATTTAAATACTACATTTTCTGACAAATAACGTTTTCTAGATTCATTTATTGTTATTTTCGAATTAGAAGTTCCTATACTCTTTTTTTTTCCTTCTGATTGGTTTACATACCAAGGACTCTTTATTAGGAAATGAGGCATGTGACCATTCGATTCTGAGTCTTTTTCCTCGTTTGGAATTGACATATTTTATAATTTTTTTTGAACTTTTTTTTTTATTTTTTTTTTAATTATCATTTTTTTAATTTTATTTAAAATATTTTTAGGTTTTTTAAATATTTTAATGTTTAATAAAATTCTTTTATTATTATTAATATTATCTTTTATTTCATGTGTTGACAATGAATTAAATTCTACTTTTACTGAAACTCCATTTAATATGTCAATATATGAATTAGATAAATTAATGTCTTGTTCAATAATATTAAGTTTAAAAGCAGAAAGAGACAATAATAAAATATTAAATTTCTTGAAAAAATTTAATGAAACAACAAAATCAAATGCAGAAGGAAAAATATTAACAGAAATGTTTGAAAATTGTGTAAATAATATAGATAATAAAACAATATCAAAATTTTTTAATAATTTTACATATACATTAAATTCAGAATATTTAACCGAATATGATAAATTTTTAAAACCTAATTATGAGAAATATAATGAAAATAGTGATTTTGGTTTAACAGTTTCTCAACAAATTTTATCTTATCAATTTGAAAAAGTTAAAGAAGTTTATGAACAAAAACAAGCTCAACTAAGATTAGAAATGAATCAAAAAATTAATATTGGAAATTATGATATTACTCAAATGCCTTCTTACGTTAAAAGTATTATTTTTATTCTAGTTTTTGGAATTTTTATTTTTGGTACTCTTTATTTTCTTAAAAAATTAGTTAAAAAACCAGAGTCTAATAAAAAGAAAAAGAAGAAAAATTAAGTGTTATTTATTTTAAAAAAATTATAATTTTACATTATTTTTTTATTTATTTTTTCTGGTTATATATTTTAAACATTTTTTTAGAATATAATTAATTAAAAAAATGAAAATAAAAAAAATTATTCAAGAAAGAATTGACCTTTATGTAAAAGAAAAATATATGAAAGTTTTTTTTGATTTATTAAGAAATATAAATGAAATATTAAAAAAAGAAGAAAAAAATAAAGTAGATACAATATTTCAAAGATATTTCAAAGAAAATAAAAAAGAAATACCATTTTCAGAGAAAATCAAAAATTATTTTTCAATATTAAAAAAATCAATATTTACAAAAGAAACATATTTAAATGATACTTATTCAAATTTAGAAATATCATATTTAAAAAAAAAAGCAAAAATGATAAGACAAAAATGTAATTTAATAGCAATTCAAACAAAAAAAAAAACAGAATTAATAATAGAATATTATATAAAATTAAGTGAAAAAGAATTAGGAATTTTAAAAGAAGAAGAATTAGAAAAAATAGAAAAAAAAAAATATGGAAAATATTATAGAATTAAAAATAAGAAAAAAGAGGAAGAAGAAGATGATTTAGATAATCAAGAAAAAATTATTAATTTATTTATAGGAAATATTGATTTTAAAAAGTATTTTGGTAAATTAGAAATTATAAAAATAAAAAAATCTGAATTTGTAAGTGCTTATTTATTTAAAAATAAAGATGATAAAGATTATGAAAATCATATTTTACATGATTTTAAAGACCCTTCTCAATATTATAAAGAAAAAATGAAAAGAAAAGAAAAAAAAGAAAAAGAAAAAAAATATGCAAAAATTTATAAAAAAAAACAAAAACTTTTTTCTCTAGATTCTAAATTTTTAAAATATAGAAATTCTATAAGAAAATTTCAAATTAATCCTAATTTTAATAATTTAACTCAAAATAATAATAATGTCAAAGTTTCTTCATATGCAAATTTAACTGACCATAAAATAAATAAAAATAGTGTAATTAGATTAAACTATGATAAAAAAAGAATAAAATTAAAAAATAATGAATCAAAAAGATTTAAAATATCTCTTAATAAAAGATCTAGTTTAAGTATTTATAGTTCAAATCAAAAAACAAGTGATTCTTTTCCTAAAATTTTTAATTCTTTCTCATTTAAAAATCTTCAATCAAGTAATACTGAAATTTATAAAAGAAATAATAATTCTAAATTTTATTTCACAAAAACAGATTTATATTATTAAATATTAAATATAATTTGTAAAAAAATTATAATACATTTTTGAAAAACAAAAAAATTAAATTTAAATTAAATATAAATTTGTCCTTTATTAAAAGACTCATCATCACTAGTGAGAAAATACAAATCTGACAAAGTAGATTTCCTTTCTTTTTTCAAAGCCCTAAATAATTTTTTTTTAAAAGGAGTATCATTATAACATTCAGGTACTTCATCATCTAAAACTAAATCAAAAGTATCTTCTAAGGATTCAGATAATCTTCCAGAAATACAAGATAAACAAGCAAAAAGAACATAATTAAATATTTTAGAATTAGAAAAAAAATAAGAAAAAATAGCAGAAATTCTTAAAATAATAAACATAAATCCCATAATAGTACATCTTATACTTGTTGGAAAATCTTCTGAAGTAAAAATAAATAATATTGTATAAGTTGATGAACATCCAATTATAATAAATATAAATGTTATTGGTTTAAATATATTATTATTTGGAATTAATGCATATATGAAATAGGATATTCCACTTAAATAAAATGAATAAGTTAATATTTTTAATCTTCCAATTTTATCACATATAAATCCTATTAATATTTCAGTTAATGATATTATGAAATATGTTATAAAGTATTTTAAATTATAATTTAATTCAATAAATGATATATTAAATAAAAAAGAATAAAATGATATTCCTGAAAAAAACCATAATAACATATGAATAATTAATCTTTTTTTCTGAGAATCATATTTAAATATTGTCCAAATAAAATCACAATTTTTTATTATTCTTATTTTATCTGTTCCAAATCTTTCTCTATTAATATTATCTAATTGTTGTTTTCTATCATTATATAAAGCAATAATTTTCATTATTTCAAAACATTCATTAATTCGATTTTTACTAATTAACCAAAATAAACTTTCATGGAAAAAATTATGAATGTAAAAGGAGTTTAAAATAGAAAAAACAGTTAAAATCAAAATTAAAATATTTATATTATTAAAAAAATCAAAAATCAAATAAAAAAGCATTGCAAAAATAAAACCAGAAGAAGTATTTAAAGAAGTTAAAAAAGCAGAATTTGTTCTATTTAAAATTTCAGTAATTATTAAAGTTGTCATTATATATGAAAAACTAGAAATACCAAATAAAAAAAAGGTAAAAATTAAAATAGATTTTTTAAAAGAAAACAAAAGGAGAAAATAACATAATAAAATAGAAATAGATAATTTTTTAAATAATATTTTTCTTCCAAATTTATCACCTAAATAAGTAAAAAAAATAGAACCACAAATTCCTCCGATAAAATAGAAATTAATTAATAATGAAATATAATATTTATTTTCACAATAAAATGAAAATTTGTAATTCCAATTATTTAAAGTTTTAGAATAATTAATTTTAGTAAAAAAATGATTATTACAATATTCTTCTTCACTACATTTAAAATAAGAAGAATTAAAAGATAAAGGATTTGAACATAAAAAATAAGGTTTTTTTAATAAATAAGGAAGTAATGTTATTATTAAAGTATTTAAGCAACTTGTTAAAAAAGAAAGTATTGTTTGAATTTTTTGAATTTTTCCATCTGTTTGAATTATATCAATTGCTTCTTCCATACTTTAGATTTTTTATTATATTTATTTTATTTTATGTGTGTAAATTTTACTTTTTGCTTTTTTTTTAATATTTTTTTGTTTATAATAATTACATTTTTAAAAAAATATAATGAAAAAAAAAAGTTTTTCACCTAATAATACTCATAGTGATAATTTTTTCCTGAAAAAATATAATTTTGCATCTGAAGGGAAAATAAAAAGTAAAAAGAAAATATCTAAAAATCCTATTTTAAAAAATTTTTCCGCAAATACATCTTCAATAAAATATTATTCTCAAAGTGCTTCACCAAAATATTTATTAAAATCAAATTTACATTTGAAAATAGATTCAATATTAAATGATTTTAAATCACATCCTTTAATAACAAAACAATTAATTCAAGAAGAAAATAAGCAAAAATTAAATTCATTATCTAATAAAGATTTTAATATAATATTTGATGATAAAATAAAAGAAAACTTAAAAAAAAATAATAAAAATGAAATGTCAAGGACATTAATAAATATATTTAATAAAAAGACAAAAAATATATTAGACATAAAAAAATCAATTCCAAAATTTAGTAGAAATATAATATCATTTAGAAATCAAATAATTCAAAATTTCACAGATAAATTTTCTCCAAATCAATTAAAAAAATCAAAAAATTATTATGATGAAGTATTAAAATATTTAGAAAAAAAAGAAGATGAAAGAGTATTAAAAGCACAAAAATATGATAAAGAATTTTATCAAATAAGATTATTAAAAAAAACATCAAATGAAATTCCATTAGTAAAAAAAAGAACAAGAACAAAGAGTTTTTATAGAAATATAAATACATCATATAAATCATATAAAAATGCAGTAAGTATACAAAAATATACATCACAACAATTTGAAGATCCATTTTATAAAAATAGTCAAAATAATTATGAAGATATTCAATATGTTCATTCACAAGGAAATTCTCATAGTAGATTAAATTTAGAAAGAGTTATAAGAATGCAAAATTTAAAAAATGTTGGTTTTAATTCTGATGATGAATTATTTGAAAATAATCCTAAAGGATTAAAAAAATTAATCGCTGATTCTGAAGAAGAAGTTTATAAAAGAATTCAAGGTTATATTCCTAATTTTATTCATGATAAAATTAAAAAAACTACTATTTCTAAATATAAACAATTAAATGGAATGTTTTTTGGAATGCCTGTTTGAATTTTATTTATTTGTTTGTTTATTTATTTTATTTTTAATTTTATTTTTTTTTTGCTTTTTTTTTTAAAAAAAATTAAATGTCTAAAATATTTTCTGTTTTTAAATCAAATAATAAAAATATTTTCTCAGAAATTGATAAAAGTTTAAAAAAATTTAGTGATAATGTTGATGATTTAATAAAAGAAAATTCTTTAAATTTTCAACAATCAAATAATACTAACAATCACAAATTAAAATTAGATAAAGTAAAAAAAGGAATAGAAAATTTATACAAATTATTTTTTGACAAAAAAAATTTTAATGAAGAATTGTTTGAATCAGTAATAGGAAAAAAATTTATAAAATTATTAACAGATTATATAACATTTAATATATTAGACTTATCAGAAGTAATATTTCCATATATAATGAAAATATTATTTCAGAATAAAGAAAATTTAAAATCAATAGGATTAAATGATGAAGTTCTTTTAATGAATACTCAAATAATTAATTGTGTAAAAGTTTTAATAAAATCATTTATAGAATTAATAAAAACAAATAAAAATAGTATTTTTATCGAAGATCAAATAATACCTTTTGTTTTTCATTTAATGGATGTTTTAACTTATTATCCTAATTTTTATTATGCTATTTCAGCTTCAACTGATCGAGAAGGAAATAATAATAATTTTAGTTTTGATTCTAATTTATTTGAACTTATTATCACTTTATTTAGTATTGAACATTCATTTAAAAATAGAGAAAATAAAACTATTATTAGAAAAAGTTTATTAAAATGTTTAAATTTAGATAATTTTTATACTGTTAATGTTTCTCTTATTGAAATTTTACTTGATAATTTAGTTAATAATTTAATTGCTTATTATGAAGATTTTGTTTTATTTAACATTGATAAATTTCTAAAAACACAAAGTTTACCTAAAGGAGCTAATCAAGATGATATTCCTTTAATTTTATGTGATGATACTATTTCTTATTTATTATTTTTTAGTATGATTACTCATTGTTTTTCCAAGAGTAATTTAAAAGATTATTTAAGCAATATTTTATTTAATAATTTTTTCTGTAAATATATTCAAAGAGATATTATTTCTATTTCAAATGAAATTTCCTTAAAATCTAAATCACATAAAATTCTAGAATTTATTTATTATATTACTAAATATATTAATAATTATGAAATTTGTGAAATTTTATTTTATTTTTTATTTGGGTTTAATTATTATGATTTAAATGAAGAAATAAAGCAAATAAAAAATCAAGAAGATGATGAAAATTTAATAAAAGATTTAATGGGTGATATTGATAAAGATGAATTAAATGAAATATTAAATTCAGGTCCTTTTAAAAAAGAAAAAGAAGAAGAAAAAGAAGAAAAAGATATTTTATCATCTCATAGATTACATGATCAAATAACAAACATATTAAAACCAAATATAAGAACTTTTAGTACAAATGTTAATTTAAATATTGAAAAAGGAAATCATAATTTTGAAAGTATTATTGCATTTTTTATAACAACTTTAGATTCACATGATATTAAATCAATATCTTTTTTAATGAATATATTATGTAATATATGTAAAAATGTTTCTTATGTTTTTATGACTGAAATGCTTATTCCATATTATTTAAATTATTTATGTAATCATTATCCAAAAGAATATGATCTTTTATGTGATAATATGAAAGTCAATAGATATAAAATTGATATAATTGATACATTAAAAATAATTCATCCTAAATATTTTTCGATTAATTCAAAAGAATGGATGAATTACTTTATAAAAAATTTAGAAATGAATTATTTAAGAAATATAAATATGTTAAATAGAATAGAAAATTCATCTTTAAATTTAATAAATAATAACAATATGAATATAATTAATGATTCTTTATTTGGAAGAATAGATTTATCAATGAATTTTACTAATACTTCAATGACTGAAATGTCAATAACAACAAGAAGATTTAATGAAGAAATACCAGATAATACTTATTTAGGTAATAATAGTCTAAATTATATGTTTAATAATTATACTGTAAGTATGAGAATCAAATTTTTAGATTTATTAATTCAAAATTTTAAAAAATTTATTTCAAATAAATATATAGAAAATTTATATTATTCACAATTTTTTTTAGAAATTTCTTCATTGCCTTATTCTATTGATAAAGGAGAAAGAGGAGATCAATTTTATAATATTTATTATGATGTTACTTATGCTGGAAAAAAACAAAAAAGTTTATTTTCAACTTCTATTGTTGGAATTTTATATAAAATTAGGAAAGATATTGATAAAAAAATATGTAATAATTTCACTACAGAAGAAATTGATAAATTAACTAATTTTAAAAATAATGATGAAGTTAATAATATTGATCCTAGAAAAATTAATAAACAATTAAATAAAGATTTTTTTAAAAATATTGTTTTATATAATGAAATTTTTAAAGAATTTATAAGTAATATTTTTGCTAAAGCTTGTATTGATCAAGTTAAATTTTACTCTAAAAATACAGAAGATGAAAAAATATAAAAATTAAAAAATAAACATTATATAAAGAATTATTTTGATTTATTTTTAAATATATTTTTTGCTTATTTTAGGTTATTATTTTTTTAAATCTATTTAATTTTTTTAATTAAAATGCTTCTTAAAATTTTATTATATGTCCATCTTTTCTTGATTTTCAAGATAAAATGCAAAGAAGAAAAAATAATAAAATACACTCCTCAATTATTATATGATTATATAATAAAAAACGGTAAAAAATATTTACCAAGTATAATAGACCCAGATGGTCTTTTAAATCATAATATATTAAACAAAACATATGAAATATTAAATAAAATATATAAAGAACATAAAGTCACAACTCATTTTATAATAGTAATAAATATAGATGATGAAAATAATGAAGATTTAGGAATATATAATTTTACAAAGCAATATATAAATAAAGTAAATTTTAAAGATGATTATATAGTATGTTTATTTGCAATAAATAATAGAACAATGACAATGATAGTATCAAAAACATTAGAAAAAAAATTTTCTTCAGAAGATAGATATCAAATATTAAGAGCAACAAATGAATATTTATTATTTGAAGACTATACAAATGGAATGGAAGCTTTAAGTGAAGAAATAATTTTTTTTTTAGAACATCAAAATTTCCTCCGAAGATATTGGAGAAATATAGTTCCTCCATTGTTAACATTACTATTGTTTTTTATAATATTTGTGATAATTCCATGTTGTACAAAAAAAAGACAAATTGAAAGATTATCAATGTCAGATGAAGAGAAATTAAACAAAATTCGTGAATTTTTAAAGAAATCAAAAGCAAGAAAAGAAATAATAAGTGAAACATGTATAATATGTTTAGAAAATTTAAATGAAAATGTAGAAGATGAAAATTTTAAAATAAATACATTACCATGTGGTCATAAATATCATTTTAAATGTCTTTCAGAATGGATGTTAAAACATAAAAATTGTCCTATGTGTAGAGAACATATTGAGATTGATTTACCTTCTGAAAATGAAGATGATTTCCCTAATGAAGTTATTCGAATTCAAAGAGAGCTACATCCTGCTTTTGCTATTCTTGCTTTTGATATTATTAATGATGAATTAACTTGGGCTATTGCAGGAAATGCTCCTTTTTTTGGAGCACTTGCACAAGGAGCTATTGAGTTAATTTAATTTTTACTTCACTTTTTTTATTGAAATTTATCAAATTTTTTTATTTTTTTTTTTTCATTTTTTTTTTAATTATTTTTAATCATGTCTATTTAATAGTCTTTTAAGTTTTTGGTATTTTCATTTAATTTGTTTTTTATTGCTTTATGTTTAAAAATATTTTATAATATTTATATTTGGAAATATAGAGTCCTATATAAAAACGATATCTATTAAATGCAAATATTTAACTTAAGTCACAACAATAAAAATTATCAATTTCATCAAAAACCTATTTTAGGAAAAAATCTAAAAAAAGACAAATAAAAAACTATGTCAAAACCCAAAAAAAGACTATAAAAAAGGTTAGAAAAAAAAAGTAAACAAAAATATGATATCAAACAACCTTGCATTAAACAATAGAAAAATTGAAGTAAGAAGAATAACTCAAGTAAGAAGAGTAATAGTATTTTTTCAAAACAATCAAAATGTAAAAAAAATTGAATCATCTCCACAAAAAATAGAATTACCATATTATCACATTCATAAATTATCAAATGCCACAGATTTAGATATAAATTGGATTTGTGATATTTGTAAAATTCATTATCAAAAAAAAACAATTGTAAGATTTAGATGTGAAAATTGTGATTTTGACGTTTGTAAAAATTGTATTATGAAATATAAAAATTTAATTGCAAATAAAAAGCAATTATTAAATTATCATAATCATAGTTTATTAAATTATACATTTAGAAATGTAAATTGGAAATGTAATATTTGTAAAAGATTATTCTTAGGAAATACTAAAATAAGATATAGATGTCAACATTGTGATTTTGATGTTTGTCAAGATTGCATTGATGATGTTTATTACGATACTATTTATCATGAACATAGGTTAACTAATATGACTTTACATCCTTCTAAATGGATTTGTGATGTTTGTAAAAAACATTATGATTATAATTCTATTGTTAGATATAGATGTAATGAATGTGATTTTGATGTTTGTTTGAATTGCAAGTTGTGAATTTTTTTTTTAAAGTTTAATTTTCATTTAGGGAAATTTATTTTATAATAAATTTAATTAAAAAAAAAATAAAACACAATAAAAATGAATTCGACTCCAAACGAGAAATCAAAACCAAAAACAGAAAAGACTTCAATTTTCAAGGTAAAATAAATATAAATAAAATATTAAAAAAAAGAGTTTAGAAGTAGAATACGAGAAGCAACTTCAAGATAAATTTTTAGAAATAAAGGAAAAAATAAAAAAGCTTCCTTCAGATCCAGAAAAATTTAAAGATCATGCATTACCATTAGCAAGGATAAAAAAAATAATGAAATTAGATGATGAAGTACAAATGGTAAGTGGAGAATCACCAATATTATTTTCAAAAGCTTGTGAACTATTTATCATTGAATTAGCATATAGAAGTTGGGTTCATACCTTAGAAAATAATCGAAGAACTTTACAAAGAAATGATATTTCTCAAGCAATTTCAAATACAGATTTCTATGATTTTTTATTAGATATTGTTCATGAAAGTTGTAAAAAAAAATTACTCAATTGTGCACAAAATTATGGTCCTAATCCTAATTTTCAAATTCAAAGTATTCTTCAGAAAACTCAGTTAAATGGATTTCAAGATGCAAATATTTCACATAATTCTAATTACTTAAATAATAATGGGAATAATAGTATTTTTAATCAAAGTATAAATAATAAGGAATTAAATGATAATAAATAATAATCAATTTTATCTATTCTTTTTTAATTATTCTTTTTATTGTTTATTTTTTTCTAAATTTTTTTATTTCTTTCACCATTATATATTGAATTGTATTATTTATTTATATTTTTACTTTTATGATTTAACAGTGAAATTATCATCCATTATTATTATTTATTTCAATTAAATATTATTTATTTAATATTTTTATTTGTTGATTATTAAATAAAATGTTGTTTGTTAAAAATACTATGAATTTAATGGGAAATAGATTTTTAATTTTTAATCTTAAAATGAATGAATTTAATCAAAATATTTTATTGACAAAAAAAGATTTTGAAAAATTATATAATATAATTACTAATAACTCAGAAGTAAATGAATTATCAGAAGAAACAAAGAAAAATTTATTATTATGTTCTTTATATAATATAATTGATTCAAATGAAGAAGCACAAAAAAATTATGAAGACAATTATTTAAATTATTCTGGAATTAAAAATAATAATAATCAAAATCCTCAAATTTTACATATAGTATTTAATAAAATTGAATTAGAAGTAAAATACAGAAAAAGAAATTTAAATGAATTAAAAAAATTATTTAATGAATTATTATCATTTAATAGTGCAAATAAGTTTGTAGAAGATTATTTATTAATGAAATATTATTCAGCTTCATTAAAAAATTTAATTGAAGAATATGAAAATTCAAATATTTTTTGTTCTGATATTGCATCAAGTTTAAATGAAAATTCAAGAAATTTAGCAAAAACTTTTTCAATATATCTCCAATCTAGATTTATATATTTACAAATAAAAAATTTTGAAAATATAGAAAAAAATCCATATTCAACAAATATAAAAGTAGAAATAATAAATCATTTAGAATGTTTGTTTGAAATGGTTAAAAATATACAAGAAAGTTTAGCAGTTAAAATAGGGTTAAAAATGAGTTTATATCAAAATTTAACTGAATCTTCAAATTGTATAAAGACTTTAGAAATTATAATGAATATTATTCATAAACAAATGGTTGATGGAAAAATTCATCCTAATTTAATTAATCAATTATTATATTTTAGTTGTTTATTAGCTTATAATAATACATTAATTTCAAATAGTAATGAAATTATTAGATATACTAAAAAATTAAAAAAAAATATTTCCTTGTTAGAAAAGTTTAATAAGAATAATAATTCATTTGAAGAGATTATTCCAAGATATAAATTTCTTTTAATGATTTATTCTGAATTTATTAAAGATAAATCAATAAGTGATGAAGATAAAAATAAATTAATTGAAGAATATAAAGTTTTTTTAGGTGATTCAATTAAAAATTGTAATGAAAGTATTTTAAATATGTGGATTTTAACTAAAAATTCTGTTCCTTTTTATTACAAGTTATTCGTGGAAAAAGAAAATGAATATTATAATGGTTTAACTCTAAAAAAGCAATATACAAAAAATGAATATTTAAATTTTTTTTCTTTTTTATACAATAAAACATCATTTCTTACAAAATTATATTCAAAGGAACCAAAAGAAGAAAAATTAAAAGAAATACAAAATTATGTTAAATTAATAATAGATTATATATTTGAAAAAATTTCGGTTATTGATGAATTAAATAATATATTTCAATTAAATTATATTAAAGAAATTTTTAATAGAATATATTTTGTCTACATATATTCATTTTATCTTTTAAAAAATTACGATGAGACTTTAAAATTAATTGATCATTATAATAATTTAATAAAATTTCAATTGGAATTAACAGGAAGTTTTGGAACAGGATATTTTAGAATTCAAAATATAAAAGCAGATATATTTTTTATGACTGAACAATATAATGAAGCAATCAAAGAATATAATAAAATAAAAAGTTTATTTTCCCCTAATCCTTCTTTATTATATAATCTTGGAATTTGTCATTTTTTCATTGGTGAAAAAAATATTGGTTTAAAAAGATTAGAAGAATCTAAAAAATTATATAAAAAAATAAATTATGTAGAAAAAATAAATCAAATAGATAAATTAATTCAATCAATAAAATAAAAATAAGGAAAAATAAAAATAATTTAATAAATATAAAATAAAAAAATAATTAAATATTTAAAAAATTGAAAAGAAACAATTTAACATTTATAAAATCATAAATATAATAATAACATAAGCATATTTTAAACATTATACATAATATATAAAAAATAAATATCACAAAATTTAACAACAATTTAATCTATGAAAAAAAAAGAAAAGAAAAAAAAATTCAACTTCCATTATTTTTTTCATTCCTAATAAGCATTTCCATATTATTTTCATTATTATTTTTTTTCAAATCATCATTATCAGAAATTAAAGGATTACCTAAATTTTTCATTAAACCACAAAATTCATCAAAAGAAATAAAACCATCTTTATTATTATCAATAATTCTAATAAGAACATCAATATATTCTGAATTCGTAGTATCTAAAACTTTTTTTAATTCATCTCTTGATAATTTTCCATCTTTATTAATATCAAACATATCAAAAGCTAATCTTAAATTTTTTTCATCTAAAAAAATTCTTTGATTTAAACCTACTCTTAAAAATTCTTCATATGAAATAATTCCATCAGAATTATTATCCATTTCTTCAATGATTTTATTAATTTTTATTTCAGAAACAACACCAAAATATTTTTCATAAGCATTTTTAATTTCTGCATAAGTTAACATTCCATCATTATTTAAATCCATAGCTTGAAAAACTTTTTTTAATTCTTCAATTTCTTTATTAGAATTTAAATTATGAACAATAAAAGCAATAGTAGCTTGTTGTAATTTTTCTCTAGCATTTAAATTATATATATTTTTTAATACATTAGGTAACATAATAGGATTTGATTGAGAAGCTAAAGTTTTAATCCAATTATGATCTAAACATTCTTGAGCAGATAATCTTTTTTCTGGATTATATTCTAACATTTTTAATATTAAATCTTTAGCGTTATCACTTATTGAATTCCATTCTTCACTTGTTTGATCAAATTCTCCTTTTTTAATATTATTAAATAAATCTTCGGTATTTTTACCATGAAAAGGTAATTTACCTAATAACATAACATATAATATTATTCCTGCTGACCATATATCACATTTTTTATTATAATTTTTTTTTAATACTTCTGGTGCTATATAATAAGGACTTCCTACTTTTAATGTTAAATTCTTTTTTTCTGTTACATAATTACAAGTTCCAAAATCTATTAATTTTATATTTATTAAATCTTTATCTGAACTTTGTTCAACTAACATATTTTCTGGTTTAATATCTCTATGAACAATACCAAATGAATGTAAATAATTTAAAGCACTTAATATTTGTCTCATTATATATGCTGCTTTACTTTCATTAAATTTATTACATTTTGATATTGCTTCATATAATTCTCCTCCTGAAACATATTCAGTAATAATATAATAATTAATTTCATCTGTGTAATATTCTATTATTTTAATTATATTTGGATGTTCTATTTTAGTTAAAATTTCTATTTCTTTTAAAAATATTCTTTCATCATCTTGATAATTAATACTTTCTTTTTTTATTACTTTCATTGCTCTTATATTTCCACTATGAATATAAACTACTTTATAAACACTTCCAAAAGAACCTTTCCCTAATTTACATATAACTTTATAATTTTCTTCTGCTTTTTTTGGATTTTGAGGAATTATTGTTTTTATTCTTATACTTCCTGACATATCTGTCAATTTTTGAAAATTTAAATCATTATTACTTAAAAATGATTTTGATTTATTATCTGTCTCTAGTTGAAGCTTCTTTTTCACTCCTTTTTGAGGAAGAATACTATCATCGTTATTCTCTATTTCTTGCTCTAATTGACCATTTAAATTACTTTGTACTTTTATTGGACGTTTGGATGTTATACATCCCATTTTTTTTATTTAAATTGTTCATTGTTTTTTATAAAATTTTCAAAATTTAATTATATAATTTTTTTATTTGTTTGATAAAAGTATAATTTTTCAACTTTTAAATGTGAAAATATTCAATTAATATATTTTTAAATAAAAAAATAAAAATATATTAATAAAAGTCAAATTAAAATTGAAATTAAAATAAATTAAATATTTTAATTATTTCTACACATTTATCTTATATTGACCTTTATTCAATTAATATAATTATGATATACCATAAAATTTGTTTATTTATCTTAAATTTATCCAAAAGAATTTTTTAATAAACTCTATATTGTCTTAAACATTAAGATAAAATGTCATCTATTGAATAAAAGAAAACAAAATAAAAAAATATATATATGTATATACACACATATATTAAAAATATAAAATTGAAATTATTATATACCTTTTTCATTATCAGGATAATTTTCCTGAATATATTTTTCAATATCCAAAAAATCAAATCTTTTCTCTTCATCAATTTCAAGCATTTTAACAAGAATAACAATGAATTTTTCACTATATTTTTTTTTTAGATGTTTATGTAAAATTTGTTCTAATTTTTCCATATCAGTAACATCTCTGACTTCATAAATTATATTAAAATTTAAAAAGGCAGCATACATAAAGCAAAATCCTAAAGAGAAAACATCACTTTTAAAAGGATCATGTGAAACATCTCCTAAATCTTGTTTAAATCCATCATATAAAGCAGGACTCATATATAATTCAGTTCCTTTTAAAGTATTAAAATGTTTCCTATTTACTCTTACTGCTTTTGCTTCTCCAAAATCCGCTATTTTATATATATGATTTTTAAAACATAATATATTTTGAGGCTTAATATCTCTATGAGTTATTTTTACTTCACTTTGCATAAAATATAAAGCATGAACTAATTGTTTTAATATATGTATTAATTCTTTTTCTTTATAATAATGACCTTCATTTAAATATTTCTTTATTTCCTTATCCCAATCAAAAATCGCAATTTCCATTAAAATATATAATGCATAAGTAGTAATATCTAAAGTTAAAATATTCATAGAATAAATTTTCATAACATTAGGATGATTACAAATAGAAACTAATTCATATTCTTTATGTGCTTTTTCAATTTGTTCAATATCATTAGCTAATATTTTTTTCATAGCATATATTTTTCCATTATAAATATTTTTAACTTTATATATAATACCATTACTTCCTTCTCCTAAAGTTGATTCAATTTCATAATCATCTATATTAAATAAGGGAATTTTAGTATCTGATAATATATTCTCTATCCTTTTATTTACTTTTTTATTTTCAAAAACAAAATGACCATTATTATATTCTTCATTAAATATATTTCCTGAATGATAACTATTGTCTTCACTATCATAGTATTCATCACTTGATGATGATAATATTCCATCATCTTCTGTTATTGTTTTCCTACTTTTTGTACCGTTGTTTTCTTTTATGTTTTCTTCTTTTATTGGAAAAAGCTGACGAACGTTTGGAACAGCTTTTGATGATCGAACAATTAATTCATCAAACATATTTTGACGAGTTTTAAGTAGTAATTTCTTTTTATTTTCTTTTTCTTCTTTTTCTTTTTTATCTTTTTCTTCTTTTTCTCGTTTTTCTTTTTCTTCTCTTTCTTTTTTTTCTTTTTCTTCTCTTTCTTTTTTTTCTCTTTCTCGTTTTTCTTTTTCTTCTCTTTCTTTTTTTTCTTTTTCTTCTCTTTCTTTTTTTTCTCTTTCTCTTTTTTCTTTTTCTTCTCTTTCTTTTTTTTCTTTTTCTTCTCTTTCTCTTTTTTCTCTTTCTCTTTTTTCTCTTTCTCTTTTTTCTCTTTCTCTTTTTTCTCTTTCTCTTTTTTCTCTTTCTTCTTTTTCTTTTTTTTCTTTTTCTTTTCTTTCTTTTTCTTCTCTTTCTCGTTTTTCTCTTTCTCTTTTTTCTCTTTCTCTTTTTTCTCTTTTTTCTTTTTCTTCTCTTTCTTTTTTTTCTTTTTCTTTCTTTTCTTTTTCTTTCTTTTCTCTTTCTCTTTTTTCTCTTTCTTCTCTTTCTTTTCTTCCAATTTCTCTTTTTTCTCTTTCTCTTTTTTCTTTTTCTTTTTTTTCTTTTTCTCTTTTTTCTTTTTCTCTTTTTTCTCTTTCTTTTCTTTCAATTTCTTTTTTTTCTCTTTCTTTGCTTTCAATTTCTTCAAAGTCAATCTTTTTTTTGACTTTATTTAATTTAGAACCATTCAGTTCATTATCTAAGGTCATAAATTTATTTCTTGATTTATTCATATCTTTCAAGCTAAAAATAAATTCTCCATCAGTTAAATTTTTCCTTCTTGAATTACTTCTCTCAATACTACTTAATAAATTATTTCCATGACTACTTTCCTTAGAAAATTCTCTTAAAGTGTTTCTAGCTTTATCCATAATAATATCAGTTTTAATTTTTAATCCAAATTTTCTAGCTTTTATAATATCAAATAAACTAGTTTTGGCTTTTTGATTTTTTTTCCCAGAATTAGAATAATAAAAATAATTATTATTTTTATAATATTTATCAATAGATTTTCTAGAACTTTTAGTTAAAATAAATTTTTTCCCATCTTTAAATCTTTTTTTACATTTAGGGCAAGTCCAAACAAATCTTTCATATAAATTAATTGCTTTACATTTTTCACATAATATAATTACTTTATTATCAATATCACCTTCATATAAAATTCCATTACAATCTTCTTTATGATAAAATATATTATTTAATACATTTAAATAACAACAAGGAACAATTTTTGGATGAGCTTTCTTTCTTATTATTAAAGTATATATTAATGAAGATTTTGCATGAATAAATTCTAATGGATTATATATGATTGCTTCGCTTTTAAATTCTTTATTACAAACTATACATTTCCAAAATATTTCTGATGGATCTGATATAAATTTACATTTTGGATTTTGACAATTTAGCATTTTTGTTTTTATATTTAAATAGATATCATTTGAACATAATATACATTTCATTTTTGGATTTATTACTCTTGGACAATGATATTTTTTCCAAGTTGCTATTTGTAAATTTATATTTTCATTTTTATCTAATACACTTGTATAATAGTCTATATTACATGAAAAACAATGACATAATATTGAATTTGAAAAAAAAGTACTTTCACAATTTATACATATAACATATTTTATTTCATTTTCATAATTAACTAAGTAAAATTTTGTTAAATCTACTGAACAATTATGAGATGCAAATTCACTTGATTCACAACAATGTTTCCTATAATTTGATAAATATAACTTATTATCTAATTTATTCTTATTTTTTGATTCGTTATATTCATTCCATGCTTTGTTTAATATTTTATAATGATAATTATATTCATCTTCTATTAATTTATATGAGTTATTTATATATTCATTTATTTCTTCATTTTGAAATATATTATCACTATACATTTCCGTTAATGTATTTTCAACTTCATTATTAATAAATGAAAAAAATTCTTCTTTTGATAAAAATAATATATCTTTAAAATAAGTGTTAAATTCCTTTTGATATATTTTATTCATATTATTTTGAAACTTTTTAACATCATTAAGATCATTTTTTAATCTTTCATATTTATCATCATTGGGGTCTCTGCTACTCATCAAAGACTCCATTTATTATTTATTATTAAAAAACTAAAAAAAAAAAAATACAAATAAAAAAAATATTTTTTAAACTTAACTAAAAAAATCACCTAAAAAAAAATATAAAAAACCAATTTAAAGAACTTAATTATTAAAATTATCAGTATTAGTATAAATTTCAAAATCACTTTTCCTAACATCCCTACTTTCCCTTCTAACTTGAATAACCTGTCCTTCAAATTTTCTAAACCATTCATGTTGAAGAGCTTCTTTAACATTCATTCTTTTTTCAGGATTTTTAACTAGTAGCTTCTTAATAAAATCTTTGGCTTCATTTGAAATTTTTTTCCAAATACTTCCTTTATAAGGAGGATCTTCAGAAACTGTTTTTCTAGCAATTTCTTCTTCACTTTCCCTATCATCAAAAGGTAAAGACCCACTTAACATTAAATAAGCAATGACACCAAGAGACCATAAATCCACTTCTTTTCCATAAGGAATATCTAATAGAACTTCAGGAGCAACATAAGATAAAGTTCCATAAGGTTCAGTACATTTTTCATCTGGTCCTATTATTTTACTTAAACCAAAATCTAATATTCTTAAATCTGCATTTTCATCATTTGATGTCATTAAAACATTTTCTGGTTTTAAATCACGATGTGCTATTCCATATTGATGAATATAATATATTGCTGCACACATTTTATGCATAAATTTACATGCTTGATTTTCTGGAAGACGAAAATTCCTTTTTTCTAAATATGAAAATAAATCTCCTCCAGGACAATATTCCATTATTATATAAAAATAATTTATATTCTCAAATACATCATATAATTGAATTATATTTGGATGTTGACATATTTTTAATATTTCTATTTCTGTTCTTACTAATTCTAAATCATCATTTGCCATATTTGATTTTGACATTATTTTTATTGCTACTTTTTTATTTGTTTTCTTATTAATTCCTAATTTTATTAAACCAAATTTTCCACTTCCTAATTTTTCCTTTATATCATATATATCTGATAAATTTGTATATCCTGTTGCAATTTTTAATTTTTCAACCCATTTTTTATATTCATTTTCTTTTTCAACATAATACATTCTTGTCTTTTTTGGATATGTCATTGAAAAACAGTAAAATTTCTTACCATTTATTTCTTTTGGTTCTTCTTCTGATACAAACACTCCACTTAAATTATGCATTCCTTTATGAATTTCATCTTTTTCATTTTTAAAATAAAATAAATCTTTTCCTAATAATTTAAACCAAACTCTTTTTACTTTTCCATCAACATATTTTATTAAATATCCTTCATTACTAAGAACATCTTCTTGTTCTTCTTCTTCATCTGAATTTTCTTCATCAAAATCATCAAAATTTAAACCAATAGCTTTTTCTTTTTTAATCTCATTTAAATCTCCTGATAAAATTGATCCTGTTTCACTATCTTTAGCATTATCATTATCATTATTAGTATTAGATTTAACTTGTTTAAAAACAGGTTGCATTGCAGCTTCAGTGAAATTAATATTATCTTCTTTTTTTTGTCCAGTATATTTTAATAAAGGATTATCTTTTAAATTTTTTAAATTTCTCTTATTTTTCCTATGAATAGGAGAATAATGTTCATCCATAATATTTTCATTTTTTTCAGTATAATTAAATTTACTGGGTTTTGTTTTTGAAGGAGTAGGAACTAATTTAATAATATCTGAAACCACAGTTGAATGTCTACTTCTTGCTCTTTTTAATAAATTTGAAGGAGAATTTAATAAATCTTTTGATATTAAACTTTGTTCTTCTTTTAATGTATTTGTCCTCTTTCTTTCTCTTTTAAAATAATTATATGGTGAAAAAGATGAATTTTTAGATGGAGATGCTATTATTTTTGAAGGTGATTTTGGAGGAGAATTTAAAGGACTTTTCTTACTTTTTTTCATATATGCTGATAATGTTGCTTTTGTAAATGGTTTTTTTTCATATAAAAATAATAATATCATTAAGTAAATATCTGAATTTTCATTTTCAATTACATTTTTAAATTGTTCATAAACCATTTTTTCTCCTTTAATTTTAGAAAAACATTTTTCTAAAATATTATATAATTCTTCCTGTGAATGAACTCTATCTTTATAATTTTGAATTTCTTGAGATAAAGAAACATATGATAACACAGTTCTAATATCTTCTTTTGATATTTTACCACTTTTATCAAAATCATAAAAATCAAAAATAAATTTTGAAGTTAAATCAAATTCTTCACAAAATAAAATTGTCATTCCAGAAATAAATTCTGATGATTCTAAATAACCTGTTTTATTTGAATCTAAAACATTAAATAATCTATCTAATATTAATCCTGGAAGTTGGTAATATGAAGAAAATGTTATTTTTGATATTCCTGAACATTCATTATCATTATTTCTTTGAGATAAATCTGCCCATATTTCTTTTAAATATATTTTAAATATATTCTTGTCTTGAACTTTAAATGATGATATTAATTCCTCTAAATCAATTTTTTCTGTCTCATTAGAATCCATTTAAAAATTCTGTAATTAATTAAATGTTTTTTTATTTATTTTTTTTTTTAAAAAAATATTATAAGGATTATAACTTTTCAGTAATTATATTGATTTTCTTCAATAATTACATAAACAAAAGGTTCATTTTTTTATTCCTATTATTTTTTCTATGTTTTCTTGATTTTTTAAATTTCAAATAAATTAATAAAAAATGTTTAGTAATTAAAATAATTAAGAACAAATAAATCAAAAAGATAATCCTTATAATCAAATGAAGAAAATTAAAAAGATTTTGATTTTTGTTTATTTTTAAATAATTATATTTATAAAGAAATTGTATATTCAAATAATTTTGCAATTAATTTATGAGATATAATTTTTATGTTTTATTTATTTACTAATAATAAGAACTATTTTAATTATATAAAAAACATTATTTTTTTTGAAAAAAAAATAAAATAATTTATTATAAATAAAAAAAATAATTAATTTCTAAAAACATTCGATGATTAATTTTTAAAATAATTACTATAAAAAATTTTTTTCTAGAAGGAAGAAAAAATCTCAAAATGAACAGTAGATAAAAAAAGAATAAAAAGAATGGGTTGTTCAAATTCAATGGAATCAACTTCAAAAAATAAGAAAAACATAAATCCCAACATAGAAAAAGCCAAATCCCTAATAAATACATTTTCAACAGGAGATATAAATTTAATAACATCATTATTAAAAGATTCATACATCCAACATAACCTTTCATTTGAAACAGGTAAAAAGGCATTTATAGAAGCAGTAAAAGCATTAAATAAAGCTCCAATAAAAACAACAGTAAAAAATATAAGAAGTTTCCAAGACAAAGATAAAGTAATATTACATTCAATATATAATTTCGCTGGAGCTGGAGAACAAGTAGCTTTTGATATATTTAAATTTGAAAATGGTTTAATAAGTGAACATTGGGATAATATTTCAAATTTAACTCCTCCTAATATTAGTGGACATACTCAAATTGATGGAGAGACTAATATTGTTGAAAATAAAAATACTGAAATTTCAAGAGAAATTGGAAAAAATTTCATTTATGATATTTTACATGGAAAAGCACCTGAAAAAATCACAAATTATTTTGATGGGGATAATTATATACAACATAATTCTAATATTGGTGATGGATTATCTGGTTTGGGAAATGCTCTTAAACAATTAGAAGAAAATGGTATTAAAATGATTTATGAAAAAACACATATGATTTTAGCTTCTGGAGATTTTGTTTTAGGAGTTTCTGAAGGTACTTTTGGAGGAAAAAAAACTACTTATTATGATTTATTCAGAATTGAAAATAAAAAAATAGCTGAGCATTGGGATGTTATGGAAGAATTGTTACCTCAAGAACAATGGAAAAATAATAATGGTAAATTTTAATATTTATTTTTATTGCTTTTAATTTTATTCTTCTAATAATTTCTTTTTAATTTTTTTTATATTTAAAGAAGTTATATAAAATTTAATTAAAAATTCATAACATAATAAATTATTTTTAATTGCAAATTATAAATTTAGAATTAAATTTTTTTGTTTTGGAGATATTATTGACGGTAAGGAGTGTTGTTAATTCTAAAATATTGAATTGTTCAATTGATTGTATTTATATGAAAACAATCTTTTCATTTTATTGTATTCAAAATTGTTATTATTATTTAATTATTTAATTATTTTGAGTTTACATATGATATGAATGGAAATTAAAAATGAAAACTAATTTTTTAAATAAAAAGAAAGGAATTTGCTAAAATATTATAAAATTTTTCAAACAAATGATATGAAACAATTATTTTTACTTTTTTTAATTTAAACACTTGTATATGGGAAGCTTTTTATTGAGTAATAACATATTGAGCTAATTTATTCCTTTTTTGATAAATAATTTTATTAAATATTTCTATTTACTTTTTTTTTGTTCATTTTCAAATTTTTTGTTTTATAATGATAAAATATGTTTGATATAGAATTAAATATTCGAATAAATTTTTTACCAATTATCTTATATTTTCATTCTATTTAATTAATGTTTAATAATTCAAATAAATTAATAATAATAGTTTTAAATAAAATTACTAAAAAAAATGATGTTTTTTTCTCATTAAAAAAATAAAAAAATTGAAATATATTAAACCACGAAACTTAATTTAAAAAAAAATTAAATAAAAAATATTTATTTTCCAAAATGGATAAACCAATAAAAAAATATACATTTCTCAAAGAAAGGAAATTAATAGAAAGATTAGATATTCTTCCATTTGTAATTCTTCAATCATTATGTGTAATAATATATTCAAACCAAAAAATAAATTCTTTACTAAGGGGAGTAATTTTTGCTTTAATATTATTAATGCAAGGAATAGTATTTTTTTCTAAATTTTGGTCAGAAAACTTAATGGCTAAAATTTGTTATAAAATAGAAAAATCAATAGATAAAGCAACTCATTGTAGAGTAGATGTTATATCAGAAAAATTTAAAATGAATAATAGAACTTCAATTTGTCCTTTGAAAAATAATGATAATATTATTTCAATGGAATTTGAAAAAATTCTCTTGGTTTATGATAAAGAAAAATCAACTTTCATAAGACCTAAATTAAATTTAAAAAATAAGAAATTAATAGAATTTTTATCTCCAGAACCAATAAAAGAAGAAAATGTAAATAATTTATTATTAAAATTTGGTGAAAATAGAATGAAAATTCCAATTCCATCTTTTTTCACATTATATAAAGAACATATAGTAGCACCTTTTTTTGTTTTTCAATTATTTTGTATATTACTTTGGATATTTGATGATTATGGTATTCATTCAATGATAACATTATTTATGTTATGTATATTTGAAGCAACCGTTGTTTCTCAAAGAATATTTAATTTAGCTACTTTAAGAAATATGAGAGTTCCCCCTCATTTAATTTTCGTTTATAGAAATAATAAATGGAAAAAAATTCCTTCTAGTGAACTTTTACCTGGTGATATTGTTTCTGTCGTTGATGGAAATTCATATGAAGAAGTAAAAGAAGAAGAAGATGAAGATACAAAGAATAATAAAGTTATTCAATTACTTAAAAGATTAAAAGAAATTAAAAAGAAAAATGAAGAAAGATTTAATAAAAAAAATGTAAATTCAGTTCTAAATAAACATAAAGATAAAGAACCTTCTCCATTAACATGTGATTTATTATTATTAAGTGGAAGTGCAATAGTAAATGAAGCAATGTTAACAGGAGAAAGTGTACCTCAGATAAAAGATTCAATAACAAAATTAGATTATGAATATAATAATATAATAGATATAAAATTAAAGCATAAAAACAGTGTTTTATTTGCAGGAACAAAAGTAGTGAAAGTATCAAGAAATGAAGAAATAGAAAAATTACCAAATAATATTAATCAACCTCCACCAAATAAAGGTTGTATTTGTGAAGTAATAAGAACTGGTTTTTCAACAGCCCAAGGAAAATTACTTAGAACAGTAATGTATTCATCAGAAAGAAATAAAGGTGAAGATTCATGGGAAGCTTTCGTATTTATTGCTATATTATTATTAATTGCTTTAGGTGCTTCATATTATGTTTTAATTGATGGTTTAAAAAGAGAAGGTCAATTAACATATAAATTATTATTAAGATGCATTATTATTATTACATCAGTTGTCCCTGCTGAATTACCTATTGAATTATCTTTAGCTATTAATAATTCAATAGTTTCACTACAAGGAAAAAGAGTAGTTTGTATTGAACCTTTTAGAATTCCTTTCGCAGGGAAAATTGATATTTGTTGTTTTGATAAAACTGGTACTTTAACTAAAGATGAATTTATTATGAGAGGATTAGTAAATGTTGATTCTAAAGAACCTAAAAATGCTTATGATTCTGATGAAGAAACTTTAAGTATTTTATTAGGTTGTAATTCACTTATTTCTATTAATAATAAACCTGTTGGAGATCCTATTGAAGTTGCTATGTTTAAGGAAGTAAGAGGAAAAATGGAAAAAGAGGAAATTAATTGTGAGAGAAAAACTAGAATTTTACCTATTAGAAAATATCAATTTGATTCTAATTTAAAAAGAATGACTGTTTTAGCAAGAGTTTATTCTGGTATATATGAAAAAACTTATTATAATAGAGTTTTATGTAAAGGAGCTCCTGAAGTTATTAAAACTTTATTAAAGGATGTTCCTCAAGATTATGATAAATGCTTTAATAAATGGGCAAGATTAGGTTATAGAATTTTAGCTCTTGCTTATAATGATGAAAAATCATATAATTATTCCACTACGAGAAATGAATTAGAAAAAAATTTAATTTTTAAAGGTTTTGCTATTGTTGAAACTCCTTTAAAACCAAAAACTACAAATTATATTGAAGAATTAATCAAATCTAAATATGATGTATGTATTATCACTGGAGACCATTTTTTAACCACATCGAAAGTTTCCAAAGATTTAAAATTAGGACCTGATGATTCACTTTATTTAAAAATAGAAGATAAGAAAATGAATTGGTATGATTTAGACAATCAATTTTTAAAAGAAACAAAAACTATTCCTGAAATAAAAAATCTTTCAGAAAAATATACTTTATCAATAACAGGTAAAGAGATAGAAAATTTTGAGAGGGATATAGAATTAGAAAATAAATATTTAATGTTTCAATATATAAAATTATTTTGTAGAGTGAGTCCAGCTCAAAAAGATGACATAATAAAGGACTTAATCAAGAGTGGTAGAAATCCGTCAATGTGTGGAGATGGTTCAAATGATGTAGGAGCATTAAAGAGAGCAACAATAGGAGTAGCATTATTAAATGTGGAAGAGACAGAACATCAAAAAAAACAACCATTTAGTATTTTTTCCTTTGATGATGAAACAACAATAAAAAGTGGTGATGTTACAGCAGCAGCACCATTTACAAGTAAGAGTGGAAGTATAAAATGTATTAAAAATATATTTATTCAAGGAAGATGTACTTTGGTTGTTACATTTCAAATGTATAAAATATTAGCATTGAATTGTTTATTAACTGCATATTCATTATCAGTTTTAGCTTTGAAAGGAGTTAAATTTTCTGATTATCAAAGTACATATATGGGATTTGCAATATCAATATTTTTTCTTATGTTAAGTAGAGCAGTTCCTTTAAAACATTTAAATGAAAATAAACCTCCAAATACAATATTTACAATCCAAGCAATAATATCTATTATTGGCCAAGCTATTGTTGATTTAATTTCCATGCTTTTAATTATTTATTATACAGAAATTATGGACCCTGTTTCTATTGGAGAAGTTAAATCACTTGATGATGATTTTACTCCTACTTTAATGAATACTATTATGTTTATTTATCAAATGATTAATCAAACTATCACTTTTGTCGTTAATTATCAAGGAGAACCTTTCATGGAAAATTTAACTAAAAATTCTGGATTGAAAAAATTACTTTTTGGAATTATTGGTTTAACTATTATTGTTATTTTTGATTTGTATCCTCAATTAAATGAAATGTTAGAATTACTTCCATTGCCTGATGATCTCATGTATAGGATTTCATTATGTATTATTATGATTGTTAATTTTATTTTATGTTATTTATTAGAAAATTGGCCCAAATTATTTGGTTATTATAAACTATGAGAATTAATTGGGAAATAAAATAGATTTTTTTTGATACTATTTAAATATCTTCTTTATATTACTTTTCTTTTTTATTTAATTTAATTTATTAATAAAATAATTGCTTAATAAACACAGAATTTAAAATGAATCAGAAAAATCACTTTTTAAAAACGCATGTTTTAACTACAATTTCAGAATTATTAACAGATATTTGTGATGAAAGTACAACAGATAAAGATACTAACCAAAGTAAAGAATTAATATAAATTCAATTAGAAATTATAAATCCTTTTTTAAGTAACAAAGTTCCCTCAATTTCTATTAAAGATTATTTAATGAGAATATCAAAATATACCCAAGTAGAAAATTCAACAATGATTCTTGTGTTAATTTATATTGATAGAATTTGTGCTTTAAATCAAATAAGATTAAATTATTTTAATATTCATAAGTAATAAATTAATTTTAAAATTTATAGATTAATTCTTGCTTCTTTGATTGTTGCAATTAAATATAATGAAGATGATTTTTTCTCTAATGAATTTTATTCTAAAGTTGGAGGAATTTCAAAAAAAGAAATAAATAAAATAGAATATGAATTTTTATCTCTTATTGATTTTTCATTATTTGTTGATGAAGAAATATATAATAAATATAATAATTATATCACCTTTTCTATTAATAATAATATAATAAATCATAAGAAACACAAAGAGTATTTGGAAAATCATATTAATGTTAAAACAAATTAATAAAAATATTCGAATTATATAAGTGTTAATTATCTATCATTTATTATATTGAATAGTTTAATGAAAGTTTTATAAAAGTAATTGTCTAAATATATAGAAATCTAATTATATATAAATACTATTTAAATATTTAATTCTTTTTTTAATTTTATAACAGTGTAAAAAAAACTTGAAAGAAAAATAGAATATGAAGGAAATTATAATAATAAAAGCTCTTCTAAGAAGAACTTAAAAATAAAAACAAAAAAAATAAAGAAAAAAAATGTTTACATTCAGGTTTTTAAAAAATTTTATATATAAAAATTATATAAAATTTTTTTCTTTGAATCTTATTTTTTAATATATTAATTTTTCTTTTAAAATAATATATTTTCTAAGAAAAATGTTAAATTTTTTTAATTTAGTAAAAAAATGTCTGAAGAGAATCCAAATAAATTCTTAAATTATCTTATGGAAATCGGTTTAATTGACGATTCAACTTCTCAAAATTTATATAATATATATAATAATTTTTCCCAAAATTCAACAGATACAAATTTCTCAAATTTAATGTGTGCTACTTTAATTTTTTTCTTTAATCATATGACAGAAGAACAACAAAAATTTTCCAGTTTAAATTTAATAATGAAATATTTAAATAATGAAAATAAAAAGAATGAAAACAATTTAGAAAATGAATCAGACAAAAATAAGGTAGACATTAAAAACGAAACAATGAAAAAAAAAGAAAAACCAAATTTTACTAAAATAAAAAATACAAAACCAAAAAAGATTTCAAATATAAATACAGAAAATAATAATAATTTAAAGAAAAATATAGATAATAATAATTCAAATTTATTAGAAACATCTTGGGATAAAAAAGAAAGAGAAGAATATGAAAAATGCACATTTGAACCATTAATTAATAAACATAATAATTCAAATTTAAATGAAAATATTCCTTTTTACGAAAGATTATATAATTATAATAAAATATATAAAAATAAAAAAGATAATAAAATAAATGAAAAAGAAAAAAAAGAAAATGAGATAAATTCATTTAAACCAAAAATAATATCAACACCTGAGAAATATAGAACAAAAAGTAAAAATTCATTTGAAGAAAGACAAAAATTATATTTTGATAATAAGAAAAAAAATCAACAGAAATTAATAGGTGAAATAAATAAAGATTATAATAAAAATTGTTCTTTTACTCCTAAAGTAAACACAGGGAAAAAAATAGATAATTATTACTTAAAAAATAATGATTTATTATCTCCTGTTCATTTAAGATTATATGAAGATGATCAAAGAAGAAGAAATAAAAAATTACAATCAGTAAATAATTATAATTTAAAAATAAATGAAGATTGTAATTCAATGAGTAAAGAAGTTCCTTTAGTTGATTATGAAAAAATAGAAGAATTATATAATCAATATAAAAATAAACCTTTAGTTATTCAGAAAATAAAAAAAAAAGTTGAAAATGAAGAAGGAATTACTTTTCAACCTGATATTAGTAAAAATAATTTATATTATGATAAAATTAAAAGTGATTTTTATGAAAGAAATATGCAAATTCTTTCTATGAAACAAAAATTTATTCATGATTATAATCAAAGAGAAGAAGAAAAATTTAAAAAAAATCAATTACATAGTGATAAAAGATATAGTCAAAGTGAAAAAGATGAAATTACTAAAAGAATTATTGATAGATTATATGGGGATAATAATATTGTAAATAATAAGAAAAAAGATGAAAAAATTAATTTAAAAGAAGATGATAAATATTGTGATAAAATTATAAGTTTAGATGAATATAATGAAGGAAAAATAAAAAAAAAATAAAAAAAATTTATATTGGTAGAGTATTTAAATAAGTTTTTTTTGATTTATTTTTTTTTAAAAAATAATTTAATTATTTAAGCCATATTATTGTGTAACATTTTTCAAATAATTATACTTTTAACAATAATTGAATATTTAATAGTATCATATAAAACTGGAATAGATCGTTAATATAAATATTTTCAGGAAATGAATCATTAAAAGATAATAAAGAATTAATAGAAAGAGTGTTAAGTAATTAAAAATTAAAATGAAATAAATAATATATAATATATGATTTATATATAATAATGAATAAGTAAGAAGTCACTTTTAGGATTTTTTGAAAATATTTATTATTATAATTTTTGATGAATTTATAAAATAATTATTAATATTAGACTTTATTAATGTTATATGAAAATTATATAATAATATTAAAAATGTTCACAAATAAAATATGATTAGTAGAGGTTTTTTTTATCTTAAATAAATAAAGATGAAATTATAATATTTAATATTATAAAAGTAAATAATTTTTTAATTTTTCATAATAATAAAAAAAAATTAAATATTTTATGGATAAATCACTTAAAAAATTTGATAAAAGTAGAACAAGTTTATCAGGATTTGATTTTGAAAAAAATAACAAGAATAATAATCCCAATATAGTTTTAACAGAAAATGAAAAAAATGAAAAATATAGTACAGATATATCTTTATCAAGATTATTTCTTCATAAAAGAAATAATTACTTTACAGAAAGAGGTTTATTAAAGCAAATATGTATATCACCAAAAGATATAGTATCAAATGTAAATGAATCATATGATTATTTTCAAAAAATGAAAAAAAATAAAAATTTAGATTTAAAAAATGCAAAAATTTATGATACAATTCAAAGATTTGAAAATTATAAAGATAAGTGTAAAGAAATTTCAAGAAGTTTAACAAGAAGTCATCAAAGAAAAACAATGAAAAAAATAGATTCAACTATAAATTCAAAAGAATATTTTCAAAAATCAAAAATAAAAGAAATGGGAGCAATACTTTCAAATAATACATTATTAAAAAATGAAACTCAAATATTTAAGAATTTAGTAAGAGAATTAAAATTTTATTTTGCTGAAGATTATGATATAATAAGTGAATATTTTAAAATAAATTCAAACTTAATAAAAAATGAAGGAAGACAAATTAAATTTTTTCACATAGCATTAGATTTAATTCAACAAATACTAGAAGTTTATCAAGAAAAAAATATAAATAATGTTTGGGATATTGCAATTGAATTATATAATTCATTATTTGAAGACTTTAGAGAACATTTATCATCTAATTCTTTAAATAGAGCAAATTTTTTATATAAATTATGGAATTTTAAACAAGAACAAATTGATAAAAAAATTTCAAAAATAAATGAATCGTTAAATGATTATGGAATGAAAATTGAAAGTTTAAATGAAAAAAATAGTCGTTTATTAGAAGAGATAAATAATTCAAATAAAAAAAATGAAATTGTTGAAAATGAAAAAATAAAATTAAAAAATGATAATAAAAGATTAAAATTAAGTATACCTGAAAAAGATAAAAGAATAGAAGATTTAGAACATATTATTTCAGATTTAAATGAAAATTTACAAAAAAAAATAGATGATTATTGTAATTTATTAAATAAATATAATGCAAGAATTCAAGGAAAAAAAATTTTACGTGTTTCATCACATAATTTATTTGAAAATGATGATTCAACTTCAAAAATGAGTTTAAATGATATTGATAATGAAAGTGTATCAAATAGTGAAAAAACAAAAAAGAAATTAAGTAATAAAATAGTTCCAAAAATTTCTTTAAAAAATGGTATTGTAGAAGATAATATTTACTCAAATGCTGTTAAAAATGAAGAAAATGAAAGAAGAAGTAAATTATTAAGAAATGTAATAAATAAACAAAAAAGAAAAGAAAATGAAAATAATGAAAATAAAAATATATTTGAAAGAAAAATATCATCTTTTGGAAGAGATTTAAAGTCAAAAATTCAATTAACAAGTAATTATTTGAATGATTTACAAAAGGTAGAAACAAATCCAAAAATATTTACAGAAGAAATTGATATAGATAAAGGAACAATAAAAGAAGTAAATGAATTAATAATACCAAATGAAAAAACAAAGCAAAAAAAAGATATTGAACAATTAGATTTATATATGAATAAAGGAGTTGAAAATATTGAAAGATATAAAGATCAAATTGTTCAAACTGAAATTCAAGGAACTGGAAATTTAAATATATCTAATAATGTATTTAATGAATTAATTGATAATATAAATGATAGTGAATCAAAAAATAAATTAGCTCAAATATTAAATGAATATGATTTAAAAGTTCAAGAAACAATTAAATTAAGAGAAGATTTAGAAAAATTTCAAGATACAAATGAACAAATAGTTGAAACATATAATGATATAGTTACTTCATATAAAGATACAATGAAAAATTCAAATGAAATGATAAATGATTATTTAATAGAAAATGAAACAAAATTAAATGAAAATGGATATTTTTCATTTGTAGATTTATTACATAATTTAATAGATAAGATAAATGAAACAATAAATGAAAATCAAGTTTCAGATATGTATGATTTTGGAACTGAATATGCAAATAATATTAGAAGAGGTTCTTTAACAGGGGGAATTGAACTCAAAGTTGAGGAGATATTAAATTATAAAAAAAATAATAATAAAAACGAAGAGAAAAAAAAAAGAACAATTAGAGGAAGAAGAAGATCTTCTATTTTTGATGCTAATAAAATTCAACAAGCTAGAATGAAAGCTTTTCAAAAAAGAAGTGAAATTGATTTTAATAAAGAAAAATTCAATTATGAAAATATTTTTCAAGATTTTTTAGGAAGAAAAAAAGATATTAAATTAAGTATGACTTTAAGAAAAGTTTTAAGAAATGTTGATTCTATATTATTTGATTTTATTGAACAAGTCTATTTTAGAAAGGAAAAACTAAATTTTAGTAAAGATGAAAGATATTTAGATTTTGGAGAAGCTGTTTATTTTTATTTTTTAAAAAGTTTTGGAGTTGAAAAATTAGTTCAAAAAAAATATATTGCTTTTTTAAGAGGATTATTTGAATATGAAAAAGAAAATGGAAGAGTAAATATATTTTTAAATTTACTTCAAATTAAAAGATATGAATTTGATGAAAAAAAAAAAAATTTTATGAGAAGAAGTTCAACTGATAATGATTATTTTTATAATTATTATTCTAATTTTATTTCAAGACAAATAATTTTGACTATTCAATTTTTAAGAGTTAATAATTTTATTGTTAAAGTATTAAGTGAACAAGGTATTATAGTAATATATATTAAATATCAAAGATTATCAGAATCCTTAATTTCTCATTTTTCTAATTTTCATATTACTCAAGAAATAAAAGAAAAAATAAATAATGGAATAGAAAAAAATAAAAAAAGTGTTGAAAAAGTTATGCATCAAGTAATATTATTTGATAAATTAATTGAAATATTATATAATGTTTTCACTATATATGAACATAAATTTACAAGTACTTTAAGAGTTATTTTTCATTCTTTTTGTCATGATGAACAATTAAATAAATTAGAATATTTAACTTTAAATGAGTATTTATTAGGTCATAAAGTGAATTATGAAATATTAGATAAATTATTTTCCGTTGGAAAAGAAGTTAATATGGATTTTGAGAAATTTGAAACTAATGTTATTGAATTAGATAATCTTGATATTACTAAATTTCATAATTTTTTAAATATTGATACTGATCAAGTTAAAAAAATTCTTTTACATTTAAAAGAAATTATTAATGCTAATCAATTAACTATTTTAGATAAAATTATTAATAGGTTAAAATTAGTTAAGTATAAACAAATAGCAGATTTCTTTATTGATAAAACTAATCAAGTTAAATACTTAATTTCTGTGATTAAAGATGAAGATTTTGATGTCGAACATTTTCTTTCTATTAAATTATTAGATAAAGTTTCTAAATTTTTATATCAAGATAATAGAGTTACTGAAATTTTTGGAGGATTAGAAAAAATTCATAATTTAATTAGTGTATATAATCAAAATGAAATGGAAAATTATTTATTATCTTATATTAAAAGTAAAAATTTAAAATAAATAAAAATTTTTTAGATAAAATATTTATTAAAAAATATATTATATTTTTAATAATTAATATATGAAAATTATTTAAAGGAAAAATAAAAAAATGAATGAAATTAAAATAAAAAATTAAAGTATTAAAGTATATAAAATTATTATTTATTAACCAAAAGGATATTTTAGATAAATATATATTATAAAAAATATTATTATATAAAAAATATAGTTTTTATTTTTCAGATATAAAAAATTGTTTTTCTCCAAGATTAAAAACCATTTCACCATTTAATTGGAGAGTTTTTCCTTCATTTAATAATAATTGAGTTCCATTAGTACTTCCATTATCAATCAAAAAAAAAAGTTTATTAATTTTATCACAATTAATAGTAGCATGAGTTTTACTAATTAAATCACATTTAATTTCAATAGTACAATTATTTCTTCCTATTGTAATTGGAATTTTATCTTCATTAAATATATAATTTTCTTCTATTTCCATTCCACCTCCTTTTTTAATATTTATATAAATATTCTTTTCTTCATTTTTTATTAAAATAGATAAAATAATTGAACCTATTTTAATATAATTTTTATGTTCTGAATCTAGAATAATTTGAGTAAAAGGATTAATATTAAGAGAAAAATAAATTCCTTTTGCTAATGATCTTAAAATATAATGACATATTTTTTGTTCGAAATATATATAAAATAAAGATAAAGTCCCATTTATATTTGGATTTGTTATTTCAGAATTAATTATTATATCATTTACATGTGAAATTGATTTATTTTCTAAATAATTTTTATCAACACCAAAGAAAGTTAATTTTCCTTTATAAGCTCCTGAAATTCCTTGAAGACCAAATTCATCTATTATAATATTTTTTCTATTTAAAAATAAATTTGGAAAAGTTAAAGGAGGAGTAATATATAATATTTTTTCTGAGTTAATTACTCTATTTTGTTCAATTATTGGTAATGATGTTAAATTATTTTTGATGCATATATTTTTATCTTGATTTATAATATTTGAATATTTTTTTTTATCATTAGTTATTTCAGTTATGTCATTTACATATAGTTCGCTTCTTTTAATAAATTTATTCTCTCTTAGATAACAACAAGACTATATACTAAATATAAATAATTATAATACAATAAAATCCCATATGTCCATCATAAATTTTAATTATTATCTTATTTTTTATGTTTTTTGATAAAATATTTTTTATTTAAAAAAAAGGTTTCAGCAATTTTCTTGATTATGCCATAAAAGACAATAAAATAAATAATGTTACCATTAAACGACAAATAAATTAAATTATTTTATTCTAACATTTGACTTTCCAATTTACATATTCTTTAATTAAATGATATAAATTTATAAAGATTAATTAATAAAGTAACAGTTTATTTTTTATAATAAAAAATACCTTTTTTATTAATCCCAATTTTTTGATTTTAAATAAAGTTAAATTTTATTCATTTTAAATCTTCTTTTCGAACTTTATTAAATTTGCTTTATGATAAAATATGGATTCTTAAAGAATAACAGACTACTTTGATAAATTATAAAATTATAATATTAGAAATGCTTATTAATTTTTATAAAAATTTTATTAAAGAAAAACGTATTATTATATAAGGAATAATGTTTATTTATAAATATAAATATCTTTGAAAAATATTGAAACAATCTAATAAAAGAAAAATGAGAAAGTAAACCTAAAAATTAATCAATAATAAATAATTAAATAATAATAATAAGAAAATACTTTCTAAAAAATAAAAATAAATTTAAAAAAAATGACGAAGACTATAAAACAACAAAGACATAACAAAAATAAAGATATACTCGGACTACCTAATGGTATTGTAATTAATGAGGACTTGATGAATTTAAAAGAGGAGCTTGCTCGAGATTTGAAGGATTATATGCAATAAACAAGGGAGAAATTCTAAGTAAGTTAGATTTTGATAGGAAAAAGCCAGAAATAGAATTATTAAACAGAGAAGACGTTTCTAAAGAAAGATTTTATTTTTATTCAAATGAATTATAAGAAAGGAACAATTACAAGAAAGAGAAAGTGAAGTAAGAAATGATAGATAAAGAACAATAATATTTATAAGATATAAGGATAAAAAAGGAAAAGAAACATCAACATATATTGATTATAGAGAAAGATTAAAAAATGATGATATGGAAGGTTTTTTAAAGAAGGAAAACCTTTATTATCAAAACCTACTGATTTATGATATTATAATTTTGGTCTATTCAAAAAGTTTTAAGTAATGATTCTTCTTTTTTCAGATTTGATGCTATTTCTAAAGAAAGATTATTTTTTAAAAATAATACTGATAGAAAAATATTAATGTTGATTTAGAATATTTAGATAAACATCCTAATTTAAAAGAATTCATATTAATTTTAAAAATAGGGATGGTGCTAAAGATATTATTAAAGATGGAGATAATAACAAATATAATCATAAAATTATTGTCACTCCTGTTGATATTAAAAAAGAAAAATTAAAATTAAGAAGAAAGGGGAAAGATAAAAAAGATGATGAAGAAAATAAAGAAGAAGATAATGGGGATATCAACAAATTGTTAATTTTGATTATGAAACTAGAAGTAAATAAAGTTGTATTTTTTTTAAAGTGTGTTTTTTTCATTTTTAAACAATATATAAATTTATTTAATTTATTTTTTTTTATTTTTTTATTCATTCTTTTGAATTTTGTGTGTTTGTTTTTATTAATTTTTGAAAGGTTTTACATAGTTCAACGTTATTATAAATATTTTTTTTTTCTTGAACAGTTAGTTTTTCTAAATATTTGTAAAAAATGAAAAAAGGAAAATTAGGGAAATTAATATTATATGCTGAGTTATAAAAATTAATAATTTTTATATTGAATGAATCTAAATCATATTTATTTGAAAATAAATTACTTTCTTTCATATTTTCTAATATATTTGATAAATATAAATATAAATTTGGATAATTTAATTCTTCATTATTCATATTTGAAATTTCAATTGAATATTTATTTGATTTTAATTTTAATTTAGAATAATCAATTTTTAAATCTTGAGTTAAATAATTTTGTATAAAATCATCTATTTCATCATATATTTTTTTATTATAACATTTTATATAAAAATCTTCTTCTTTATCTTTAATTATTTCTTTAATTTTATTAAAAAAATTAATAAAACCATTTTCTCCATAAAATTTTAAATTTTGATTATTTTGTTTTTTTATATATTTCATCTTAATTATTCCATCATTTAAACTTTCCTTTATTTTTCTATATACTTTTTTTATTTCTTCGAAATTTTCAATTTTACTTAAAAAATCTTTTGATTCTTCAAAAGGAAAATCAAAAATTTCTTGTTTAATAAAATAAGAGTTTTGATAATTTAATTCTATATTATATAAATCTAAATTTTTCATTATATTATTTGGAGAATCATTATCAAATTGAAATTCCTTTTTTATTCTTATATAATTATTTTGAATTCTCATATCCATTGATAATGAATCTTTATTATTCATTAACTTCGAAAAAATTGTTTTAGTAAATAATAAATTAATTTCATAATCGAAATTTCTTTGAAAATCTTGGAAAAAAAAATAAAATAATTTTTCATTAACTTCTCTTCTTAAAAAATCATATTCTTTTTTATTTAAATATCCATCATTATGTTCTAAAACAAGTAAACTATCTTTTTCATTATCAATAAAAATTTTTCCATTATCTAACATTTTAATATTTTCAAAATTTTTTTTATCAATATTAAATTTCATTAATTTACCTTCATTAATAGTTAAATTTAACTTATCTGCTTTGAATAAATCACTAGTTGGAATAGGACAATAAGGAACAAAATGTTTATATCTATATATTATATTATAATCAATATCTATTATTGTACATCCTTTTTCATTTGAAATTATTTTATTTAAAGAATTATTTATATTTAATAAACCAAATAAATGTTTTTGTTTATAATTAATATAATCCTCATTGTTGTTAAGTGGAATAACTGGAATTATTAAATAATCTAATTTTATTGGATAAATTAAATTTAGTAATGCTGGAATTATTATTGATAAATTTGTTGCATTTGAAGATATTAATTCTAATGATTTATTTGTTAAAAGTAAAAATATAGCTTTTATTATTATATCAAAATCTAATGTTGAAAAAAGAAAATATAATGAATTATCATATTTATTGCATGGAATTTCACAATTTGAATTATAATAAAAATCTGAAATTACTTTTTTATTATATGATAATTTTATTGTTGAATGAGGAGAAGGTTTAAATAAATTAGAAAATGAATAAAATAAAATATTGAGTAATTCTATATTTTTAAATGTTTTAATATCATTATCATTCATTTCATCATTGTTTTTAAATTCAAAATCACTGTCAATAATATTATTATAAATAAAAGAAAAGAATAATTGAAATTGTATTGGATCGTATTTTTTAGAAATAATATTTATTGAAATTGGAATTTTTTTCTTTTCGATTATTTCATTAAATTTTAGAGAATATATATAATTATAATAATTATTATCTTTTTCTTTAATTCTTGTTGAAAAAAATTGTGGTTTATCAAAAAAATATTCTTCATCTGGATAAATTAACTATATTGAATTAATATATTAAATATACATCAAAATTATTGAATTCAAAATGAAAAGGAATTGAAATCATTACTTTCATTTTTATATTTTTTTTTTCTTTTTTTTCATATTCTTTTATATCATTTTCTTCCCATCCACCAATAAATATACAAGAAATCAGTTTCTTATAATAGTCAACATCTAAATTAATAATATTTGATTCATCCATTTTAAAAAAGCAATAAAACAATTAAAAAAAATTTCTTAATTTTATATTAATATTTATTTCATTGTGATGGTTTTTTCAAATTATAATGTTTTAATCTCTATTATTACATTAAAAGTGATTGTTAAATCTTTTTAATTAATAAATGAAAGTAATTATAATTTTGAAATTGGCTTTAAATGGGTTAGTAAATTTAATTTTAATGAATATAAATAATTGAAAAGGAACTAAAAATATAAATTAGAAAAAATATTAGTCTTTAATTATTTATGAAATTATATCAGGATTTGCCCAATTTGTAATCAGAGAGTAACATAAATGTTTTTGATAAAAATATAAATAAAGAAATAAAATAATTAATAATTCAAAAATTAAAGTAGATAATTTTTCTGAAAAAGAAAATTTTATGAAAATAAAATTAAAGAATCAATATTCTTTTTCAAAATTAAAAAAGGAAAAATTATCATATAGTGATATTAAACCACAAAATATATTAATATGTAAAAATTATATATTTAAAATTTTTGATTTTGGAGAAATAAAAGAATAAAAAAAATAATTTAAATTTTAATTTGAGAATAAATAATAAGAGGAATATCAGATTAAGAAAATTAAATTCTATTAAAAATTATATCATAAAAGCAATGTTTATTTCTTTTTTTTTTGTTTTTTATTTACTTTATCTTTTAATTCTTGATTAAAAATCAGAAAAAAATTAACTGGGAAATATAGTGAAATAATTCATTCAATTAATTTTATATATGTTAGAAACCAATGAAAATAAAACAATGGTTTGTCCAGTTGAATAAATATATGGATGAAGAATTTGTAATTTATATTTGTTATTTTATTATTTATTTGTTGTGTATGAATAATGAAATTAATTTTTAATATAATTTCTTTGATATTAATTGAAACAATAAATTTTAAAAAAATAATAAAAAAAAAAATAAAAAACTTCCATTTAATTAATTTAAATATATCTAACCCAAATAAAAAAAAATACACTCTTTCATCCCAAAAAAAAAAAAATTAAACAGCCTTACCCTAAAAAAAAATAAAATTGAATACAAACAAAATAAATAACTTCCCTTGAAAATCAAAAAATAAAAAAAATGGAAACACCTTTAGTCGAAAATCCAAAAGAAGAAAAAGTAGAATTATCTAGAATAATGCGTTTAATAATATTTGTAACATTTGTGGCATTATCAATAGTTATGTCAGGAGACAACGGAGTATTGTCATCATCATCAAAGATGATAAAAAAAGATTTAGGATTATCAGATTCAGAATACGGTCTTTTTGGATCAATTCCATCAACTGGAAGAATAATAGGTTCTTTAGTATTTATGGGTCTCTTAGCAACAGATAATAGGAAACTACTTACAGTATGTTGCTTAGCTGTTAATGCTTCAATGTTCTTTGTTTATTTAATTACAAAAAATAAATTCATCCTTTTCGGTGTTAGATTCACTATTGGTACTGTCAGAATTTACCCTCATATTTACATTCCAGTATGGGTCGATCAATTCGGTGTAAAACCTCTTAAAACTCTTATGATGACTGTTATTAATATTACCAGTCCTTTAGGACAAGTTGTTGGTTATGCTATTGGTACTTTCAATGTTCCTGAAAAATGGCCTTATAGCTTTGCTCTTGTTGGTTGCTTAATTTGGGGTATTGGTTCTGTCATCATTATCTCACCAAGTAGATATTTCTCTGCTAGATATAGCTGGGCTGGATATCAAGATGGTGATAAATTGGTCCCTTCTCCTAATGAAAGAACTGGAAATTCTATTTTTATTTCAGGAGAAATTGTAACTAAGAAAAAAGCAAAAGGTGGTTCTATGTTAGAAATTTTAAAGAAAGGTGCTTTTATTTTCTCCAGTTATACAAGAGCCAATTTATTATTTATTTTCCAAGTAATTCATTTATTTATAACAGATTATGCAATGAATGGATTAAAAATTCAAGATAAGAAGGAGATATTGAAATATTATGGTCCAGCATCAGTATTGGGTCCAACATTAGGAGGAAGTTTTGGTGGATTTGTATCAACATCAGTAGGAGGATACGAGAATAAGAAGAGTGTTTGGGTATGTATAGGATTTGGAACATTAACTCTCCTAATGACATTCCCATTATCATTTGGAAAATCAATGCAAGTAGTCGGAGCATGTCTCTTTGGATTCTTCTTCTGTGCAAGTGCAGTGTTACCAACAATAGTAGGATACATTATCTCCTCAATTCCAAAAGCACACAAAGGTGCAGGAAGCTCACTTAATTTACTTATTAGTACTCTTGCTGGTAATTTACCTGGTCCTATCATTTATGGATTCATTAATGATAGAATGAAAGCTACTAATCCTACTTTTGCTTGGAAATGTACTATTTTCTATTTCTTCCTTGGATACTGCAGCTTGTTACTTGCTTGCTTCACTAGATATAGGGATTTGGTAGCTAAGGAACAAGAAGAAAAAAATCCAGAGGTTGAAATTCCTAAAACCAACTAAATTTAAAAAATTTTATATCCTTTCTATGAGTTTTCTCCTTTTTTTGAATTTTTTTAATCTATATTAATCTTTCTTTCATGTGGTTTAATTTTTCTTTTTTGGGATTTAATTTATGGATTTTTAAGTTTTATTTAAGGAACTTAGTAATTTTAATTTTTTTTTTTTTTTATTTAATTTTATTTATAATATCATAGAAAAAATATTTTAAAATAATAAACATTCTCAAAAAAAAAAATATATATATAATACATAAGTGTTATTTATTTTTTTTTTCATCAATCTCATTTTTTTTATTCCCTTTAGAATTAACACTTGACTCAGTATCAAGTTTACTTTCAGTAGAATCAACATCATCTAAAATTTTAAACATTTGATTTTGATAATTATTATTTCTTCCAGAAGGATTAATACTACTAAAATTAGAATTACTTAAAAGAGAAGCACTTGTATCTCTGTACAATAAAGAAAATTTAGAATCATTTTTTAAATTTAATTTTCTTAAATTATTTTTTTCATTTTTTAATTTTTCATTTTCTCTTAATAATTTTTCATTTTTTTTTTCAACTAATACTAATTTATCATTTAATTCACTATATTTAGTTTGTAAATTATCTTTTTCAATATTCCATTTTGCTTTTTCTTTTTCTAATTCTAATAATAATACTCCTTTTTTTCCTTCTACTTCTCTTAAATTTTTTTCTAAATCTGCTATTTTTTTTTTATAATTTTCTTTTTCTTTTTCATTTAATAACATTAATTCTGAATATTTATTATCATATTCATTTTTTAATGTTTCTTCACTTAATTTTAATTTTTCTTTTTCTTTATTTATTTCATCTAATTTCTGATTTAAATTTTCAGGATTATTATTTTTATTTTTAATCATTTCATTTTCTAATCTTAAACTTTTTAATTCTTTTTCTAATTCTTTATTACTATTAAATAATTCAGAATATAATTTATTATGATTTTCTTGAATATCTTTTATTTGATTTTGATATTTTTGTTCTAAATTTGTAATTAAATTTTGAGTAGAGCTTTCTATTTTTTCTTTTTCTAAATTACTTTTTTTTTGAATTGTTTCAATCATAGATTCAAATCTTTTATTATTATCTATTTGTTCTTTTTTTAAATTATCTCTTTGTTGTTCAATAAATTTAATTTTACCTTCCCATAATATTTGATCTTTTTCATATTGGGTTTTTTTATCTAATAATAAAGTTTCTAATTCTGCAATTTTTGTTTTCATTGATTTTTCATTTGTATTTAAATTACTTTTAAATGAATTATTTTCTTTTGTTAATATATTTATTTGTTTTTCTTTTTCTATTTTTTCCTTATTATAATTATCTTTTAATTCATCAAAATTTTTTTGTAAAATATTTAATTTTTCTGTTAAACTATCTTTATCTTTAACAACTAATTGATTTTGTTTAATAAAAGATTGTTCTAATTCTTTCATTTCTTTTTTTTTATTTAATAATTTATTTTCTAAATCTGATTTTTCTTTTTTGATTCTTTCAAATTTTTCATTTAAATCTTTTTCAACTTCATTTCTTAAAGCAAATAATCTTTCTTCATATCTTTTTTGATTATTTTCTATAATTTTTGAAGTTTCATCATTTTTTTTATTTAAATATTCTATTTGTTGATTTAATAAAGCATTATCTCTTGTATATTCTAAATTTTTTACCATTGAACCATCATTTAATTCATTATATTTTTTTTTTAATTCTTCATATTTTAAATTTAATTCTTCTTTTTCTTTTAACATTTCTTCTTTAGCTTTATTTAAAATTAAATCTTTATCTTCAATTAATTTTTCTAATTGTTCTTTTTTAGAATTTAAAGCTGCTAATTCTCTTTCTTTACTATTTAAATCATTACTAATATTATCTATTTTATTTTGATAATCTAATCTTTCTTTATTATAATTTTCAGTTAATTGTTCAAGATTATTTTTATTTTTTTCTGTTTCTAAAGTTAAATTATCTTTTGCTTCTTTTAAAGAAGCATTTAAAGTTAAAATTTTTTGATTTAATAATTCAAATTCATGTTCAGCATTTGTTACAAATTGATTATGACCTTGATTTAAATCATTTAAATCATTTTGTAAATTTTCATTTTCTTCTTTTAATTCATTTTCTTGTTCTTTTATTTTATTTTCATAATCTTCGATTATACTATTTATTCTTTTTTCATTTTTTTCTTTTTCTTCTCTTAATTTTTCTTCTAATCTCATTTTTTCAGTTTCAAATAAAGTTTTTAATTGATTTAAAGTTTCTTCTGAATTTTTATTTAATTGAATAATTTCATTTTGATGAATGTTTTCTTTTTCTTCTAATTTTTTTTCCATTTCAGAAATTGAGTTTTTAAACTTTTCATTTAATTTCTTATTATTTTCATTCATAGAAGAATTTAATTTTTTTTTTTCTTCTTGCATTTTTAAATTATCTTTAGTTAATTTATCAATTGTTTTTTTATTATCATCTTTTACTCTTTTTAATTCATCTTTAGTATTTTTTAAATTTAATTCAGATTTATTTAAATTATCAGTTAATTTATCAACTTGTTTAGTTAAATTATTTTTAATTTTTTCAAAAGCATTTTCTGATTTTTTTTTTTCTTCTTCATAATAAGATTTAACTTCATCAATTTTTTTTTGAAATTCTTCATGATCAACAGAAAAAGCTTTATTTTCTAAATTTTGAATAATATTTTCATAATATGATTTTTGATCATTTATTCTATTATTTAATTCTTCATTTTGACTTTTTAATAATTGATTTTCTTGTTTTAATATTGCAATATCTCTTTCCATTTTAGATAAATTTGTTTTTGATGTATCTTCTATTGTTTTTTGTTTAACTTCAGATTCTTCTAATTTTAATTGAAGAGAATTTAATTGAGAAGTTAATTCATTTAATTTATTATTATTCTCATTTTCTAATTTTTCTTTTTCTTCATTTGTTGTTTTTTTCAATAATAATAATTTATTATTTAAATCATTTATTTCTTTAATTGTTTTATTATTTAATTCTTCATTTTTCGTTTTTTCATTTTGAAAAAGTAATTCAGCACTTTGAATATTACTTTCTAAATCAACAATTTTTTCTTTTAAGTTTTCATTTTCAAGAGTTAAATTTTTTATATTTTTTTCATATTTATCAACTTTATCTTTATAAGCAATAGATTGTTCCTTTAATTGAGAATTAATTTCTTGTTTTGTTTCTTTTTCTCTTTTAGCATAATCTTCTATTTGTTTTGTTAAATGAGAAATTTTTTGATCTAATAAGGCTTTTTCTTTTTCACATTCTGCTTTTATTGTTATTGCTTTTCTTTCTGCTTCTTTTTGCTTTTCTTCATTAAAATTTTTCTTTTTTTCACTTTCTTTTAATTTTCTCTCATAATCTTCTTTTAATCTTGTTATTTGATTATTAAAATTATTTACTGATATTTCTTTTTCTTTTTCAGTAACTGCTAAATTTTCTTTTAATTGATTTATTTCATCTTTTAAATCTGTTATTTGATTTTTATTTTGTTTTAACATTATTTGCTTTTTCTCATTTTCTTTCTCATAATTTGCTTTCACTGTTTCTAAATCATTTGTTAATTTTTGGATTTTTTGTTCATTTTGTTCTTGAAGAAATTTTTTTTCTGAGTCTGCTTTAGCGGCGAAATATTGTCCTGCAAAAGCAAATATTTTAGTTTTAAAATCATTAAATAATTCACTTTTTCCATTATAATTTGGAAAAGTTTCATTTAATTTTTCTTCTAAAGAAATAAAATCATTACTTATTTCTTCGATTGATTTAAATTCATTACTTTGAATTCTTGATTCTAAAATAGAATACCATTTATTTAAAACTCTTAATATTTTACCTTTATTTTCTTCATCTTGTAGTTTAGAATAATAAGAATATTTTTCTTTTATTTTTGCTTTTAATTGTTTTCCATATTCAATTGCAGCATCACCTAAAGCTTTTTTTTTAAATACATCTAAAGCTTTTTCTTTAGCTTCTTTATGAATTTCTTCTAAAGTTTCATCAGAATTACCTAAATTTTCTTTTAAATAATTTTCATAAATTAATTCAGCTTCTTCAAAAGCTTTATATGATTCAACTCTACACATTGACATCCAAGTATTTTCAATATTAGGAACATTTCCTGAATTCAAAGCACCAATTAAATTTTTAATTAAATTTAAATACATTTCCTTATTTAAAGCTTTACCATTTAAACTTTTAACTTTAACTCTTCCTAATATTTTCTTTTTTAAATTTAATATTTGATCTAAAAACTCAGGTCTTAATTTTTCCATAGGCAATTGTTCTAAATTTTGTAACTGTCCTTCATTAGTTAAAGGTCTAATCATAGTGAAGCAATCTCTATCTTTAAAATAAGCTTTGATTAATTTTCTAATTTTATTTTTAGGATCTTGCATATTTTTAGTACCTTCTAAAATTTTTTCTAAATATTCTTTAGGAGTAATAGTTTCTCCGTCATCATCAATTAATTGTAATGAAAAATCTCTTAAAACCCAAAGAAAACTAGGGAATAAATTAGCTAATTCTTCAGGATCAGTTTCTTTTTCTCCATTTCTCAAATGAATAAACTTACTTAAATTAATAACAAAATTTAAATTAGTGAGAGCATTTTCATCAATAGAACCAACAGAATTATAAACAAAATAAGAAGATAGAAGAATAGCTAATGTGAAAATTCTAATATCATGATTAGAATCAGTGTCTAAAGCTCCGAATCCTTCAGTATCAATTAATAATATTGGAAGTCTTTTTCCTTTATCTGAATTACCATAAATTGGCTTTGACCAAATCCAAAGTCCTTTTGTACATGGATTCACTGTTGGACCTACTGAAAATCCTTTTTGCTTATTTAGTAACATTCTGTTTAACAGATATGATTTACCTGTTCTGTACATTCCTGCTACTGCGATTACTCCAAATTCAGAATCAAATGTTTTTATCACTTCTTCTCCTTGTTCAGTTAATGTGAATACTATATTTTTAAAATTATATCTTATTCTTACTTTTTGTCGATGAATCATATATTAAAAAGGGAACTGGTTCTTCTTTTTGAGATGAGGATTTTTTGGACATTTTTTTTTGATTTTTTTTTTTGATTTTTTTTGATTTTTTTACTTTTTTTAAATTTTTTTATTTTTTTTCATAGGGTTTTTTCGTTGGATTGAGATTTTTTTATATTTTTTTTAATTGATTTTTTTATTTTTTTATATTTAATTATTTAATATTATTGTTTATTTTATTATCTTCTTTATTTTTTCAATAAATATGTGTAATGAAAAATAAAAAGAATATCAATTTTTTTTGTAAAAAATACTATTTTACTCTACTTTTGCTTTTTCTAATTCTTGCAATTTAATTTGAATATGTCTAATAAATATATGTTTAAAAATAATTCCATAATATTGATTAACTTCATTCATAATATCAACTCTGTCATTATCATTTTGAATTTGTCTTAATTTTTCACAATATAAATTACATATATTAGTATAAACTTCAATAAATTTATTTATAGAAATATTTCTTCCTTCAAAATAATCTCTTAATTGCATAATTGCATTTACAAAAGACAAAAAATGAACATGATTATTAAAAGAAAACATTAAATTAATATTATCAACACTATCTTCTATATAATATTGGTTTTTTAAATTGTGCATATTTGCTTCTGGTTTTGTTTATCTTTATTTTTTTTGAATTTTTAATTTTTATTAAAATATTATCTATACTTTGGATTTCTTCATTAAATTTGTGATATAAATATATAAATTATTCATTTTATCATTTTCAAAATATTCACGATTTATTTCATCAATTGTATTTAAATTATTTTGAGTTTTTAACCAATTTTTATTATAATTTTGATTTGATTCAAAAGTTTCTTTAACTAATTTATACATTTCTTTAAAAGAATTAAAAAAAGAAAGTTTGATTTATAATTATTTATAATTAAATTATATTCTTCTAAAATTTCTTGATCTGTAGTTAATTTACCAAATTGTTTTAAACTATGAATATTTAATTTTAAATCATCTATTCCTTCAGTTTTAAAAAGAGATTTAAATACTTCAATAGATTTATTTAATTTTTTATAATCTTTTTCAAAGTGTTAGTAATTAAATGTTATTTTATTATCTTTATCTATTCTATAACATGGTGTTCCTCCATTTATTTCTGTTGCTGGAATAATTGGACTATTATTTATACCATTAATATTATTTATTGTCTCTTTTGCACCTATTAAATATTTGAATACAATTATTGATGTGTTTGTTTAAAGATTTGAAATAGTATTTAAATAAGTATTTATTTAAAAAATTCTAATAAATGAAAATAATAATGTTAATAAACTTTGTGAAAATTTATTCCTTTTTTTACTTTGTTACATTTTTTATCTATATTGTTGTTAAGTCAAATATTTCTAAATATTTAAAAAATTAAAAAAATATTATTTTTGGGACTTAATACAAAATCATTTTTATTAATAATTAATTATTAATTATATAAAAAAAGGATTATAAAAGTTTAATTTATTTTATTTAATTTATTATCTTTTAATAAGAATATTAAATATTCATAACCATATAGAAATTTTATAAAGTATAATAATTAAATATTTATAAATTGTTTCTCGGTTCAATGTTTTATTTCTTGTTTTTTTATTATTCACAATAAAAAAATATGATTTCTCAATACA
>JAEEGI010001821.1_pt1 | contig 52711 bp, 40 predicted proteins | sample 8958751 | NCBI WGS metagenome assembly JAEEGI01 (sample SAMN16246545, study PRJNA631951) | gut metagenome | biome: gut microbiome; feature: rumen; material: KS-attached | host: Bos | place: Iran: Karaj | collected 2018-10
ACAGGGAAAGGAGGTTCTATGGATCGCTTAATCTTTCATGTGGATGTCAACAGTGCTTTTCTGTCCTGGACCTCCGTGAAAAGGCTTGCAAACGGCGAGTCCGATCTGCGCCTGATTCCTTCCGTCATCGGCGGAGAATCCGGCACGCGAAGCGGCATTGTGCTGGCGAAATCGATTCCCGCAAAAAGGTTCCGTATTGAGACCGCAGAACCGATTTCACAGGCACTTAGAAAGTGCCCGTCCCTGTATGTCGCACCGCCTGATTTCACCTGGTATAAGCAGTGCTCCAAAGCCTTCAAGGATATATGCCGAAACTACGCGCCGTCGGTCGAGGAGTATTCCATCGACGAATGCTTTCTTGACATGACCGGCACCGGCCGCATCTATCCGGACCCGATTAAGACGGCTTATGAAATCAAGGACCTGATTCGGGATTCGCTCGGTTTTACGGTCAACATCGGCATCGGCCCGAACAAGCTTCTGGCGAAAATGGCAGGCGATTTCGAGAAACCCGACAAGGTTCATACCCTTTTCCGCGATGAGATTCCCGGGAAAATGTGGCCCCTTCCCGTGCGTGACCTTCTGTATTGCGGAAAATCCTCTGCCGAGCGGCTGAACACCGGCGGGATTTACACAATCGGGGAGCTGGCGCAGGCAGACCCGGAGGAGCTCAAAAAGCTGATGGGGGAAAAGGGCGCCGAATTTCTGATTCGGTCCGCGAACGGCATCGACGAAAGCGAAGTGACCGAGGATTACGGCGACGCCAAAAGCTACAGCATCGTTACGACCGAGGAAGAGGACATCACGGATTATGACCGCGCCGACAAGCTTTTGGTTGCGCTTGTCGACCGCGTTTCGAAAAGACTTCGAAGAGACGGCATGAAAACGACCTGCATTTCGGTGACCGTCCGGTATCTCGATTTCAAAACCCGTTCCCATCAAAAAAAGCTTTCCGAGCCAACCGATATCTCTCTCGAGATTACGGAGTGCGGAAAGCAGCTTCTTCGAAAACTGTGGGACGGAAAGACACCGCTTCGGCTGATCGGCATTGCCTTAAGCGATGTCACGAAGGAAGGCATCACGCAGCTTTCCCTCTTCCCCGAGGACAACCTGAAGCGCGAAAAGCACCAGAAAATGGACCGCACGATGGATGACATCCTGGACCGGTTCGGACGCGGAAGCATCAAGCGCGGTTCCGGCCTTGACCCAAGGGGCGGCAAACGATGAAAAATGAGAGGCTTTCACCTCTCATTTTTTGATTATATGGCATTTACCGGCATTAATGATCCGATGATGATAAGACATACGATAATTCCCGTGAGTATGTCCCAAACACTGTTCCGACGTACGTCCCCGCTACATCATCGATAAAGTGTGAATCGCGAGTCCGCCGTATACCAGAATGCCGATGATCAACAGTGCCATCAGAATCTTTCCGGGAGTGGAATTCATCTCCATGTCCAAAAGACCGGTTTTCTTCAGCACGAAGAAAACAATCGTCACGAGAACCGGAACAATTGCCAAAATCAAAAGGAATATACCATAACGCATTGCCAGGACATCGATATAATAAACCGGTTTATACTGAAGTGTAAGATTCTCTTTGATATATTTTTGCATTTCCGAAGCATATTTGCTGTCTGTCTTTCGGACATAACCTTCCAGTTTTACTTTGGATCCTTCTTTCGGCAAAAAAGTATCCTTATCAAAGTTCTTCTCGTACCATTTTTTGCTTGCCCGGATTACAAAGACATTGCCGTTGCTCATTGCCGCAATAAAATAATGCTCCTTACCGGTCGGAATAAAGTTTACGGAATTCGTGATTTCGTAGAACTCACGGAAGCACACTTCGATATCACCGCTTACCCACTGCCCCTTTGCTTCTTCGAGCTTTTTAATTTCCGACAGATTAATTGCCTTGCTCTTCGTGAATACGGTTTTTCCTCCGAAATAAAAGCCGGCGATTACGGCGCCGACCAGAAGAATCAGTCCGAGAATAGTTGCGACCAGATTCCCTTTTTTCTCACCCATGATTGTTTTCACCTCTTTGATCATTTTTCGACACAGGCCGACACCGGCTGCGTCACGAACAAATCTATCATCGCAGATGGCGGCTGTTTTTTCAAGCGTTTTCCGAAAAAAAAGCCGCATAAAAGGGAAGGGACCGCATCTCTGCGGTCCCTTCCCTTACTTTGTGTGGGGGGTAAAGTTACAATCGGGTGTATGTCAGCCGTCAATGGAGATGAACTTCTTCTCCTCCACTTCGGGCTTAGCCTCCTTCTTCGGAACACTGATCTTCAGGATACCGTTTTCAAACTTCGCCTTGATATCCTCTTCGGTTACATCCTTGCCTACAAAGAAGCTTCTGCTGCAGGAACCGTAATAACGCTCTCTGCGGATGTACTTGCCTTCCTTGTCCTTCTCGTCATCCTTCTTCTCTTTGGAAGCATGAATTACGAGGTAGCCTTTCTTCAGTTCGGCTTTTACATCGTCCTTGGTGTATCCCGGAAGATCCATGTCAAGTTCATAACCGTTTGCAGTTTCCTTTACGTCGGTCTTCATCAAACCGTTAACCGGAAAACCGATCCGCTCCATAGGCTTCAGCGGTCTTACGGCTCTGTCGGGAGCAAACATGTCATCAAAAAGATCATCAAACAAATCACCATCAAAAATAGCAGGCATCAACATAAGTCATTCCTCCTTTTATCGGCCTAAGCCGTTACAATTGAATTCGGGAACTCCGGAAGCCCTTTCTTCCTTCGTTCTGACTATGTTATACCACTTGTTAGCACTCGTGTCAAGTGAGTGCTAACAACTTTTCACATTTTCTTCACAGTTTTCTTTTTTGGCCCGGCAAGAAGCTTGATCAGCACATCATAGCTTCTCTCACGGATGCTCTTCGCATCGCTTTCCACTGCCTCAAGATACGCGGCCTTCTCGGCATCGGTTCGCCCGAGTATCCCAAGCAGTACCGACAGAAACAGTTTTCCGCGTGTCCCCGCGTCCATTGCCGGCTCGTCTCTTAAGAAACACGGAATGGCCTCCACAGCCGTTTTGACCCGAAGGATATCGGAAGCACTCGCGCTTCCTCTTTGTCTGACAAATGACATGAAGATCTCTTCCGCAACCGCTGCCGCCTCCGGCTGGCGAAGTCCTTCCCGGCAGATTTCACGCAACGGCTCATGCTGCATGCTCCCCGCAAGCAGAAGCGCGGAAAATACGACCGCTCCGTAGAATGAATCCTTCCGCTTTTCCGCAAACCGCTGTGCCTCGCGACGGTCCTTCTCAAACAAAACGGTCAGAAGCTCCTTTAAAAGCTCTGGCTTTCCGGAATAATAGCAATAATATTTTCCGGTGGTACAACCTGCCTCCTCGGCGAGCGACTTCATCGAGGTCGCCTCGTAACCGTCCCGAAGGAACGCTCTTGCTCCGGCCAAAAACAGTGATTCTCTGGTTTTTCTCTCCGCTTCCGGTGTTCGCTGTCTTGCCACGACGGGCTCCTTTCATCCGTTCTCGACATTTACGGAAAAATGTTTTATAATAACAGGAGCATCCGAAATCAGGAGTCTCCTATGTGGAAATACCTTTTGGCATTCGTAATCGGTTATCTTGCCGGCTGTTTCAGTACCGCTGACACAGTGGGCAGATTTCGTCATGTCAATATCCGCAAAACCGGGACCGGAAATCCCGGCGCGTCCAACGTCACCTTCGTTCTCGGATGGCGCATGGGACTGCTTGTCGGCTTCGTGGATATCCTGAAGGGAATCCTTGCGACCTTCCTGACCATTCTGATCTCGCACGGCAACCTGTACCTCGGTCTTGTTGCCGGCTCGGCCTGCATTCTCGGACACATGTTTCCCTTCTATTTGAAATTTAAGGGCGGCAAAGGCTTTGCCACCCTCGTAGGTGTTCTCTTCGGTTTTGACTGGAAGTTCGCCCTGCTTGCGGTTTTGTTCATCTTCCTCATCACGCTGATCACGGACTACATCGTTTTGGCGACGCTGACGACGACGGTGCTCTTCACGCTTCGGGCATTTCTTCGGACCTCACTGCTCGCTCTTTGGATCGTGCTTCCGGTCGCTCTGATCATGTTCTATAAGCACCGCACCAACCTCTATCGGATCTTCGTAGCCAAGTGCGGCGAAAAGGGCTTCTCCCTGTTGTTTCAAAAGCACTGAACTAACATTTTCCTGCTTCGTACATCAAAATGGCTGCCGCAACGGCTGCATTCAGCGATTCCGCCTGTCCCGCCATCGGAATGCGGACACGGTAATCCGCCAGCGAAGCGGCCTCTTCCGTAAGCCCGTTCCCCTCATTGCCGATCATAATCGCATGCTTCTTTCCGTAATCCGCTTCATCGTAAGGAACGGATCCCTTAAGGTGCGCCGCAAACACGGTATAGCCCTGCTCTTTTAACGCTTCAACTGCCTTTGGAAAATCCGACGCATAGACGAAAGGTACCCGCAAAATCGCGCCCATCGTTGCCCTGACAACCTTCGGGGAGAAGGCGTCCACGGAATCATGCGAGAGCAGAATGCCGCCCATGTCCGCCGCCTCCGCGGTCCGGATCATGGTCCCGAGATTGCCGGGATCCTGAAGCGTCTCCAAAAGAAGAATTCCTTTGCCGGCTGCTGTCAGATCGGAAAGCTGCCGCTTCGGCATCGACACAATTGCCATGACGCCCTGCGGCGTCACGGTTTCCGCAACAGAAGCAAAGACATCGTCTCTTACGATATCAAAGGGATAGGAACAGGCAAGAGCCCGCTCCTGCTCGGAAAGGCCCGCAAGCCCCGATTCCGAAAAAAAGGCACGCTGCAAAAGCTCCGGGTAATCCCGCAGCAACTCAAAGAACATCTTCCGTCCTTCTATGACGAAAGCCTGCTCCTCCTCGCGGGCGCTTCTCTTTCGTAAAAGCTGCCCGATCCGTTTCAAATGCTGATTGCTTTTTGCAGTAATCATATCTCCGTCCCGGTTAAACCGCCTGTCCGGCCTCCTCGGCTGCAAGCTTAGCGGCCTGGTCTGCCGTAATCAGTGCATCGATGATTTCCTGAATGTCACCGTTCAAAATCTTATCCAGCTTGTAAAGCGTCAGACCGATTCTGTGATCGGTCACGCGGCTCTGCGGGAAATTGTATGTCCGGATCTTCTCGGAGCGGTCTCCGGTACCGATCTGGCTTCTTCTCGCTGCCGCCTCGGCGTCATGCGCCTTCTGAATCTCAAGATCAAGGAGCTTCGAACGGAGCAGGGCAAATGCCTTGTCTCTGTTCTGCAGCTGCGATTTCTCGGTCTGCGAATACACCACGATTCCCGAAGGAAAATGTGTCAGTCTTACTGCGGAGTCCGTCGTATTAACGCACTGACCGCCGTTACCGGATGCACGCATGACATCGATTCGGATGTCCTTCTCGTCGATGTGCACGTCAACCTCCTCCGCCTCGGGCATAACCGCCACCGAAGCCGTCGAGGTATGAATCCGGCCGCCCGATTCGGTCTCGGGAACACGCTGCACGCGATGCACGCCGCTCTCATACTTCAATACGGAATAAGCGCCCTGACCGTGCACCATGAACTGCACTTCCTTCATTCCGCCGATTCCGGTCTCATCAATGTTGACAAGCTCAGTCTTCCAATGCTTGGACTCAATGTAATGAATATACATGCGATACAGTTCGGCAGCAAACAAAGCAGCCTCATCGCCGCCTGCGCCCGCGCGGATTTCCACTACAACATCCTTCTCATCAAGCGGATCCTTCGGAAGAAGCAGAATCTTCATCTCCTGCTCCAGGCGCTCCGCGTCTTCTTTTGCGGCACTCAGCTCTTCCTTGAGCATCTCGCGCATGTCTTCGTCGCTCTCGCTCTGCAGAAGCTCCTCGCTGTCCGCAATCGTCTCCTTTGCCTTCTTATAGGCCTCATACGCCTCCACAAGAGGCTGCATGTCACTCTGCTCTTTCATCAGCTTGCGGAAGCGGTTCGTGTCATTGGTCACGGCCGGATCGGACAATGCAAGCTGCATCTCCTCATACCGCTTCAGCAGATCTTCTAATTTATCAAACATTTCTTTTTCTCCTTATAGCTTATAATCGTATGGTGTCCGGATTCTCTTCTCCGGCAAATGTGAAACCTGCGATTCTGCTACAAGTGTCCCACGACCACACGGTCATTGCCCGCATAGTCCTTTATGACTTTCACCTCGGAAAGTCCCGCGTTTCGGAAGAGTTCCGATACACGGTCTGCCTGGTCATACCCGATTTCCACGATCAGATACCCTCCTTTATTTAAGTGTTTTATTCCTTCCTCCGTCAGAATCCGGTAAAATGTAAGGCCGTCCTCGCCGCCGTACAGCGCCGAGGCGGGCTCGTATTCCCGGACCTCCGGCATCAGTTCCTTCATCTGCTTCGCATCAATGTAGGGCGGATTGGAGACGATGACATCGTAGTGCTCTCCGATCCGTTCAAACATGTCGCTCTCTAAAAACAATATATCCGCACCGTTTTGTTCGGCGTTCGTTTTTGCAACCGAAAGCGCGGCCACCGAAATGTCCGCCGCCGTAACTTTGGCCGCTTTTCCGAGAAGCTTCAGACTTACTGCGATGCAGCCCGTTCCCGTACACATATCAAGCACATCGGCTCCGTTACAAAAAGGAATCGCCGTCTCCACGAGAACTTCTGTGTCCTGCCGGGGGCAGAGCGTATCCGTTGTCACATGAAAGGAAAGACCCATGAACTCCTGCACGCCGGTAATCTGCTGCAGGGGCTCTCTGCCCGCTCTTCTTCCGATCAGCTCGGCGTATGCATTAAAGCTGCCGGCCGGAATCTGTTCCGAGGCCCGCAAAAGCCAGTCGGAAAGCGTCATTCCGCTTACGAACAGAAGCAGTTCTTTCGCATCATATTCCGCATTCGGAACCTGCGCATTTTTCAGTTGATTGACCGCTGTTTTCAGCGCTTCCCGATAGGTCATTGCCGTTCTCTCCGTTGATGAATGCCTTCCAGTCGAAAACCGCCTCCACGGAAGCAATCGCGCACTCCAACATGGAATCATCCGGTTCCTTCGTCGTCAGAGCCTGCATCCACATGCCGGGGCGGCTCAGAATATCCACAAGCTTATTGTTCGAGCGTCCCGCAAGCTTCAGGAATTCATAACTGATTCCCGCAACAAGCGGAAGCAGCAGAAGCCGTACGCCGAACCGGACCAAAACCTTCACGATGACCGAATCACCGTCGTACAGCGTGAAGCAGTTCACGATGGAAAATACGAGGATGCTGATGACCATAACGAACAGCAAAAAGCTTGTGCCGCAGCGCTTATGCTCCTTTGAGGAGCGGCGCGCGTTCTCCACCGTAAGCGGAAGCCCGTTCTCCACACAGTTGATGGACTTATGCTCGGCCCCGTGATAGCAGTACACACGCTTGATGTCGGGCATCAGCGAGATGACACTCACATAGCCGACAAAGATAGCGATTCGAACGATGCCCTCAATGATGCTTGTCGCAAGGGCGCTGTCCCAGCCGGTCAGTGCCGTTACGCCTTCGGTCACCAGAACCGGAAGGAAGAAGAACAGTCCGATGGTCAGTAACAGAGAAAGCGCGATCGTTCCGAAAATCATTCCGGGTGTCATGCCCTCGCTCTGCTTGCCCTCTGTTTCAGGCTTCTGCTTCTTTGCGGGCTTTTCGGTAACCGGCTCTCCGCCCTTCTTCGATGCGGCCGCCTTCGTCGGTTCCTCCGTGTCTTCGATGAAGTCCGCCGAGTACGTCAGCGTCTTGATTCCGATGACCATCGACTCAATCAGGTTCACGGTGCCGCGAATGAAAGGCCATCCGAGAAAAGGCAGCTTCTCCGTGATGCTGTGCGTCTCTTTGACGTCGGTCACAATCTCTCCGTCGGAACGACGGCAGGAAACCGCATACAGATTCCTGTTCCGCATCATGACGCCTTCCAAAACGGCCTGTCCGCCGATTCCGGAATTCCTTCTCATATCTTCCCTCCCGTATAGAAAAAGGAGTTGAGATACGGATACCTCAACTCTTTCATCATCACATTACATTCCTTAGAAATCCGATTAGAAGCCGTACTTCTTGTTGAACTTCTCAATCGCGCCGCGAGCCTGAACAGCCTTCTTCTGGCCGGTGTAAAAGGCATGGCACTTGGAACAGATTTCCACATGAATCTCGGACTTGGTGGATCCGGTTACGAACTCGTTACCGCAGTTGCAGGTAACCTTTGCCTGATAGTACTTAGGCTGGATTGCTTCCTTCATGACGTTCACCTCTCTAATTCAAATATTGATATAGCCGCCCGGCCGAAACCAGTCGACCTAACATGCAAAATAATGCTTTCCAGAGGACAGCGGACTTATTATAACATAGCATTTTCCGGAATGCAATACCCAATCTGTGAAAAATGCAAGGAAAACAAGGGCTTCCGGGCGCTGCTTCGAAAACATGCCGCGCCTGTCAGCGGAGACCGAGCTGCGCTTTCTCCTCATCCGTCAGATTGCAGTACGGCACCGTAAGCTCAACATATTCATAGCGGTGCACGCTGTCATTTCCGGTTCCGTATGTGTCGTAAAAGATTTCCTTTACCTTACAGCCGTTTTCATCATAGAAACACTCATAGTCGTCAATCATGCCGTCTCCGTTCGGAGAGTTGAGTCCGTATCCTGTTTCGCGAATCACGCGGTCTTTCTCATCGTAGCTGTAAATGTGCCACATGGTGTACTGATGCGCGCTTAAGGATGGCTCGCCATTATAATTCTTGCGAATCAGCCTTCCCTCCCGGTCATATTCGTATCCGTAGAGCCACATTAACGTATCCGCGTTCATGTATTTCTCTTCTTTGACAAGACGCCCGTCCTCGTATTGATAAACCGTGAAATCTCCGATCGAACCGTCGGGAAATACGGTTTCCTCCCGGGTCAGATTTCCGTCGGCGTCATAGGTGTAGCGAATCTTCTCATGCCCGTCTGCGGTTTCCATCGCATATTCCGTCTTCTGATTGTTCAAATCGTAGGAATAGGTAATCGTATAATCCCAAGTCCTGTCCTCGCCGATATACCTGTCCTCTTTCACAATCTGACCGTCACCCCGGCGGGTCCATTCCGTGATATATTCCGTTTCTCCGTCAATGCCGGTCTGCGAAAGAAATTCCCAGACAACCCGGCCGGCTTCATCATATTGGCGTTGCCGCTTCTCAATTTCCTTTCCGTCTGAAAGCTCTTTTGAAAAGGATTCCAGCCAGTCCTCTCTGTACCTTGTTTCCCGGTAAATCGCCTGCCCGGAGTACGGATCGTAAATCCTCTCGATGATTTTTCTGCCCTGATCCTGATATTCCCAATCCTGATAAAGCATTTCCTTTCCGGAAGGATCCGGGCAGTAATGCTTTGTCATCCGCCATACGGTATACATCTGCTTAGTCGGATCAACCGGCACTGTCGGCGTCGCGGTTGTTTCCTGACTTTCCTGCCCGCTTACCCCGGTCTCATCGGTTTTCTTCTTTGCTTTCTTCTTCGAAGCACCGGAAATCAGAATGATCTCCGCCGCGACAGCCACGAGGCAGATGGCGACAATCGCAATAATGAACAGTTTACGGGACTTTCCCGTCTTTTCAGGTTTCATGGTTTTCTCCCCCTTACGTCTCATTTGTCATAATCTTTACTGTCTGTTCTCCCGGTTATACCATTCGAGGTCAGCCTCGGTAAGCATGTCATACGGGATGGAAAATGCCATATACTCATACTTTACGGAGCTGGAAACGGTTCCGACCTCGTTATAATATACCTTTTCCTTCAGGCACCCGTTTTCGTCATAGACAAAGCCCTCGTCACTCAGGGTGACATCATCGGTGTAGTACATCGTCTCACGGGTCTTGCGCCCTTTTTCATCGTACAGGCACACGGTTTTGGAATAGAATTGGTCGGGGTCCCCCTCTTCGGATGACAGATCCCGCTTTTCAAGGAGCAGGCCTCTTTCGTCGTAGGAATACCGGCGGGATGCAACCCACAGGCCTTCTTCGTTGTACAAAACGTCTCCGATCAGGTTTCCTTTGCCGTCGTATTCCTTCTTCGTTATGGTTATGTAGGTTCCGCCCTCCTGCTCTTTGGAGCTTCGGATCTCACGACCCGCGCTGTCAAAGTCATAATGATAGTGCTCAACGGAACCTCCGTAGGCGCCGTGCCAATAGTAATCCGTCTGCAGATCCGCATCATTATATACATAATCGATTTCATACTCGAATACTTCGGGTTCCAGGGCGTGCATGGATTCTTTGACCTTGCGGCCTTTTTCGTCGTATTCATACGATGTGCGCTCCGGAGATATTAACTTTCCGGGCCCGGGTTGGTACAGGATTTCGCGAGTATTGCCGTCCTCATCAAAAGTTCTGGTCGTCGTCTCGGAAAGTTCCCCGTTCTCCCCATATTGCTCGGTTTTTACAAGTCTGCCTTCCGAATCGTACTCAAACCGGCGGTGTATATAAACCGACTCCGTATAATCCATCTCGAGGTATTCCGTCATCTGTCCCTGCTCATTGTATTTCATTTTAAGGCCGGGATAAGATTCCGCATTGTGCATGAAGTATCTTACGGTTTCCCGATAAACCGTTACAAGATCCGGGTTCGCCGGCGGTGCCTGCGTGACTTCAGTCTTCTCCGTCGGCCGTCCCGCTGTTGCTTCGGTCGGCGTTACATCGTTTTTGTTCTTTTTGTCTTTTCTGCCGAAGACCCCCGTCAACAGCAGTATCTCCGCTGCCACGACAATGACAGCCAGCGCCAGAATTCCCGCGATGAAATACTTCCGCTGAATTCCCTTTTTCTTTTTGTTCCGATCCATTAATTTCTTCCCTCCACTCACAGGTCCTATCTTTTCTCCGCCTTCAGTATCACGGTCATATACGGATATTCATAAGGCGTTCCGTCCGCATTCGTGATGACGACGCGGTCGGATAAAAACTTCTCGTATTCTTCTTTGGATTTCGTCACCGTCTCAACGGAAAACCCGTTATTCGTCAGTGCCTGAATCCATCCCCGTTCGGTCAAAACACCGAACCTTTCGCAAATCTCCCTTGCATAGCTCTCCGGTCCCCATGTATACGTGCACAGAAATTCCTTCAAGAAGCTCCGGCCGACCTGATAGTGTCCGTCCCCGAGATCCGTGATCTCGCAACAGACATCCGTCCCGTCAAAGCCGCGGAAATCCTTTTGAAACCGATACAGCCACTCGCTGTCCCCGGGCTTTTTAAACGAAATCACGGCCGGCACATTCTGCTGCTCTTCCTCGGTCCCCACGCCGTCCCGGATCAAAACCGTTCCGCCCTCGGGCATGATTTCGCGGCATTTCCTCAGGGCATCCTCAATCGGTCCTCCCGTAAACCTGCGGCTTTCCTCCGGACAGTAGGACGATATTTCATGCAGAATCGAGGAAAATACGACCGTGTCGTATTTTCCTTCGTTAAGCGCCAGAAAATCGCCGTGAATCAGCGTAAAAGGAGCGCCTGCCTCCCGAAGGCCGTTCAGGGCCTCCGCATTCAGGTCAAGCCCGGTCAGTTCCGCTTCGGGATTTTCCGCGGAAAGGGCGTACAAAAGCACACCGCTTCCGCATCCCACATCGAGAATCTGCTTTCCCTTTCGTGCCATGATCGGCAGAAAGCCTTTCGTCGAATTCCGAATGCTTTCGGTCATGCGTTTCAAATACCGTTCGTAATTCTTCCGGTTCTGTCTGCTCAGTTCTTCAAGTCGGTTCATGACTGCCCTCTTTCGCCTGTAATTCCGCCGCTTCGGGCCACCCCGGCGCGGCAAACAGCTCTAGCCGAACATTCTGGTGCGTTTCAGCTGCGTAATGAACTCCGCATTCGAACGCGTATGCGTGAACATGTTGACAATGGCCTCGGTTGCTTCCTCAGCTCTCGCGCCGCCGAATGCCCTGCGCATGATCAGATTGGCTTCCTGCTCCACCGGAGAAAGAAGCAGATCTTCTCTTCTCGTGCTGGATTTCGGCAAATCGATGGCCGGGAAGATTCTCCTCTCGGAAAGCGCACGGTTGAGCGTCAGCTCCATGTTACCCGTGCCCTTGAATTCCTCGAATACCACGTCGTCCATGCGGCTTCCGGTATCCACAAGCGCCGTCGCCAGAATCGTAAGGCTTCCGCCTTCCTTCATGCATCTGGCAGCGCCGAAGAACCGCTTCGGCATGTAAAGCGCAGCCGGATCAAGACCGCCGGAAAGCGTGCGGCCGCTTGACTGACAGGTCAGGTTGTAAGCTCTTGCAAGCCTGGTGATGCTGTCAAGAAGGATGATGACATCCTTTCCGTATTCCACGAGTCTCTTTGCATGCTCGACGGTCATTTCCGAAACGCGCTTATGCTGCTCGGGAGACTCATCAAATGTGGAATAAATGATTTCCACGTTGTCGCCCTTGATGCTGTCCTTCATGTCGGTAACTTCCTCGGGACGCTCGTCAATCAGCAGAATGATCATGTGCACGCCGGGGTTGTTCTTCTGGACGGCTCTCGCCACATCCTTAAGAAGCGTCGTTTTACCGGCCTTCGGCGGGGATACGATCATGCCTCTCTGTCCTTTTCCGATTGGGGAAAGCAGGTCGACAATGCGCATCGAGGTCGGGCCTCCGACCGTCTCCAGACGAAGTCTTTCGTGCGGGAACACGGGCGTGAGCTTGTCAAAACGCTTTCTGCGTACGGACAGTTCGGGCGCCTCGCCGTTGATCTTTGTGATGTATAAGAGCGCTACGAACTTCTCCTGCGGAGACTTGATCTTCAGGTTTCCGCACAGAATGTCACCGTTTGAAAGGTTATACCGCTTAATCAACGCAGGCGACACATAAATGTCGTCCGGGCTCGGCAGATAGTTCTCGTTTCTGATGAAACCGAACGACTGCTCCGGCGCGATTTCAAGAATGCCGGACTTCTGAATGCCGCTGTCGAACTTTGCAGTCTCGCTGACGGACTGCGGGCGGCGGTCATCTCTTCCCTGGTAAATGTCATCACGACCCGGCCGTTCCTCACGATAGGTCGGTCTCTCCTCGCGGTATGTCGGGCGTTCCTCGCGGTATGCCGGGCGCTCCTCGCGGGGTCTGGCACTCTCGCGAACCTCGGACCGCTGCTCGGGCACTACAACGCGGCGAACAACACGGTCTTCACGCGGTGCTGCAGGTTCCTCCGTGGCATTTTTCACGGCACGAACAGGTATGTCATCGGCAGATTTGTTCGTTGCCGGCGCGGCTCCTTCATTCCGGCTGTTCTTCACGGCGCGTGCCGGAGCCTCCTTTTTCGCTTCGGAAGCCGGCTTTTTCGCCTCTTCCTCCGCATTCTTAGCGGTAATCAGTTCGATGATTTCACTTTTCTTTTTGCTGCTGCAGCCGGAAATGCCGAGTTCCTTTGCTGCCTGCCGTAATTCGGCTACGGACATTTGCGTATAATCCATAAATCCTCCCTGCCCCCTGCACCGCAGTCGTCATGAACGAAAGACCGGCACAAAGCGTAATTATGCTGTTATGATTCGGAAAACAGTGTCAGAATGATTCGAAATAAGAGTCCAAGATTCACGAAACGGCATGCGCCGTTAAAAAGAATGCGGGGACAGGGAATCCTGTCCCCGCTTGTTGTTAAGTCTTCGGGAAAGGCGATTACTCGTCCTTTTCGTCGTCTGCCTCTTCCATATCCTCGAAGTCGAAATCCTCGTCCTCGTCTTCGAACTCTGCATCGAAGAAATCGGACTCGTCGAACTCTTCCGTAAATTCATCCGGATAAGTATCAACGGTTTCGGTATCGATGGTATCGGGAGCGGTAAGGTCTCCGCCCTCCTGAAGGTCGGTGCGGAACTCATCCTCAAAGCCTTCTTCGTTATCAAGAATTTCGTTGTCCGTATCAAGACGGATGTTACGATACTTCTTCATACCGGTTCCGGCAGGAATCAGTTTACCGAGGATGACATTTTCCTTAAGACCGATCAACGGATCGATGCGTCCTCTAATAGCGGCATCCGTAAGAACCTTAGTGGTCTCCTGGAAGGATGCTGCCGACAGGAAGGAGTTGGTGGCAAGGGATGCCTTCGTGATACCGAGCATCACCTGCTTGCCTTCTGCGGGTCTCTTGCCCTCTGCTACAAGCTTCTCGTTGACTTCTTCGAAATCAAGAGCATCTACGCTCGTTCCCGGAAGGAATTCGGAATCACCCTTCTCCTCCACGCGAACCTTCTTGAGCATCTGGCGAACGATAACTTCGATGTGCTTATCGTTGATTTCTACACCCTGCAGACGGTATACACGCTGAACTTCCTTGGTCATGTAGTCCTGTACGTCACGCACACCCTTGATCTTCAGAAGATCGTGCGGGTTAACGGAACCTACGGTAAGGGCATCACCTGCGGAAAGCATCTGTCCGTCGGTAACCTTCAGAACGGAGCCGTAAGGGATCAGATAGGTTCTGGTCTCGCCGGTCTCGTCATTGGTCACGGTGACTTCACGCTTCTTCTTAGTATCGCTGATCGTTGCACGGCCTGCGAACTCGGTGATGATGGCAAGTCCCTTCGGCTTTCTGGCCTCGAACAATTCCTCTACACGGGGAAGACCCTGTGTGATATCGTCGCCGGCAACACCGCCGGTGTGGAATGTTCTCATGGTCAGCTGCGTACCGGGCTCACCGATGGACTGTGCTGCGATGATACCGATTGCTTCACCGACCTGAACGGCTTCGCCGGTAGCCATGTTGGCACCGTAACACTTCGAGCAAACGCCGAAGTGAGACTTACAGGTCAGTACGGTACGAATCTTAATCTTTGCATCCGGCTTCGGACGCATCTGCTGTCTTTCTTCATCCCAATAGGTAAATGCCTTCGTTGCCATGATTCTGGCAGCGCGCTTGGGTGTGATCATATGATTCTTCTTAACGATGAGGTCACCGTTATCATCATAATAATCCTCGGCAGCGGTACGGCCGGTGATACGGTCCTTCAGGCTCTCGATTTCTTCCTTACCGTCCATGAAAGCACCGATTTCCATTCCCGGAATCTCGGCTCTGCCTTCTGCACAGTCGGTTTCACGAATGATGAGATCCTGCGATACGTCTACGAGACGACGGGTCAGGTAACCCGAGTCAGCCGTACGAAGAGCGGTATCGGACAGACCCTTACGGGCGCCGTGTGCGGAAATGAAGTATTCGAGTACGTCAAGACCTTCACGGAAGTTAGCCTTAATCGGCAACTCGATGGTCTTACCGGATGTATCGGCCATCAAACCACGCATGCCGGCAAGCTGCTTAATCTGCTTATCGGAACCACGGGCACCGGAATCGGCCATCATCTTGATGTTGTTGTAACGGTCCAGACCGGAAAGCAGCTTCTTGGTCAGCTCGTTGTCGGCTTCCTTCCAGGTATCGATAACGGCACGATAACGCTCGTTGTCCGTCATGAGACCGTTCCGGTAAGACTCGGCGATTTCCTCAACCGTTTCCTCGGCCTTTGCGATGATTTCCTTCTTCTCGGCAGGCACGGTCATATCCGCAATGGATACGGTCATGGCTGCTCTCGTGGAATACTTATAACCGAGTGCCTTAATGGCATCCAGTGTTTCTGCGGTTCTGGTTGCGCCGTGCGTATTGATGCAGCGCTCCAAAATCTGCTTCAGTTCCTTCTTCTTAACGAGGAAGTCAACCTCAAGCTTCAGGAAGTTCTCGGGATTGGTACGGTCTACGTAACCGAGATCCTGGCTGATAATCTCGTTGAAGATGAAACGTCCGAGCGTGGACTCGATGACACGGTATACGGTCTTACCTTCTTCGTCAACACCCGAGCGGCGAACCTTAATCTTTGCCTGAAGGGTAATATATCCGTTCTCATATGCAAGAATGGCTTCGTTCTCGCTCTTGAAGAACATGCCCTCACCCTTGTCACCGGGCTTCTCCATGGTCAGGTAGTAAATACCGAGAACCATATCCTGAGAAGGAACGGCAACGGGGCCGCCGTCAGACGGCTTCAGGAGGTTGTTCGGAGAGAGCAGAAGGAAACGGCACTCTGCCTGAGCCTCAACGGAAAGCGGAAGGTGTACGGCCATCTGGTCACCGTCGAAGTCCGCGTTGAATGCGGTACATACGAGCGGATGAAGCTTAATGGCTTTACCTTCGACAAGAATCGGCTCAAATGCCTGGATACCGAGACGGTGCAGCGTAGGTGCACGGTTCAGCATTACCGGATGCTCGCGAATGACGTCCTCGAGGACATCCCATACGCAATCATTCAGGCGTTCAACCATCTTCTTGGCGGACTTAATATTCTGTGCGATGCCTCTTGCGGCAAGCTCCTTCATAACGAAAGGCTTGAACAGCTCGATGGCCATCTCCTTCGGGAGACCGCACTGATAAATCTTCAATTCGGGACCTACTACGATAACGGAACGACCGGAATAGTCGACACGCTTACCGAGGAGGTTCTGACGGAAACGACCCTGCTTACCCTTTAACATATCGGAAAGGGACTTGAGGGCACGGTTGCCGGGGCCGGTAACCGGTCTGCCGCGACGGCCGTTATCATTTAACGCATCAACCGCTTCCTGAAGCATGCGCTTCTCGTTGCGGACGATGATATCGGCTGCGCCGAGCTCCAGAAGTCTCTTCAAACGGTTGTTACGGTTGATGATTCTTCTGTACAGGTCGTTCATATCGGAAGTTGCAAAACGTCCGCCGTCGAGCTGAACCATAGGACGAAGATCCGGAGGAATAACCGGAATGCAGGTCAGGATCATCCACTCGGGACGGTTTCCGGATTCGCGGAATGCCTCCACAACCTCCAGACGCTTTACGATGCGGGCACGCTTCTGACCGTTGCTCTCAAGAAGCTCAGCCTTCAGCTCTTCGGCCTCTTTATCAAGGTCGATGGCCTTCAGAAGCTCCATGATGGCTTCTGCACCCATGCCTACGCGGAAAGCGTCCTCGCCCCATTCGTCAACCGCATTGCGGTACTCCTGGTCGCTGAGGATATCCTTCACGTTAAGCGTGGTGTTACCGGCATCCAAAACAATATAACTTGCAAAATACAGAACCTTCTCGAGTACTCTCGGAGAAAGGTCAAGGAGGAGTCCCATACGGCTCGGGATTCCCTTGAAGTACCAGATGTGGGATACGGGAGCGGCAAGCTCGATATAACCCATACGCTCACGACGAACGCTTGCTTTCGTTACTTCAACGCCGCAACGCTCGCAGACAAAGCCCTTATAACGGATCTTTTTGTATTTGCCGCAATGACATTCCCAGTCCTTGGTGGGTCCGAAAATCTTCTCACAGAACAGACCGTCGCGCTCGGGCTTCAGCGTTCTGTAGTTGATGGTCTCCGGCTTCTTTACTTCGTAATCGGTAACGTCGCCCTTCCGGCCTGCTCTTGCCCACTCCTTAATCTTCTCGGGGGAGGCAAGACCGATCTTAATGGCGTCGTAGGTAATTTCTTTTACTTCCTCATTATCGAAATCATTTGACATGTAGATTGCTCCTTCCTGGTATTCGTTCACGAATGAAAAATGCGATGCGGATTAAAACTCGTCGTCGCTGTCGGACAGATCGTCGCCGCTTCCGTAACTGAAGCTGCCTGTTGCACTGTCCGGAGTAACCTCCAGATATCCGTCTCCGAAATCATCCGCGTTTCGAGGAACATTATCGCCTTCGATCAAGCTTCTGAGGCTGCGGTCACCGGTATCGATGTCTTCCGCCATGACAACCTCTTCACCGTTTTCATCGAGAACCGTAACATCCAAAGCCAGGGACTGGAGTTCCTTCAGCAATACCTTGAAGGACTCGGGGATGCCGCACTCGGAAATGTTATCGCCCTTAATGATGGCTTCGTAGGTCTTAACACGGCCGGTCACATCGTCGGACTTAACCGTCAGGATCTCCTGCAGGATGTGAGCTGCGCCGTATGCCTCCAGTGCCCAAACCTCCATCTCACCGAAACGCTGGCCGCCGAACTGGGCTTTACCGCCGAGAGGCTGCTGCGTAACAAGGGAGTAAGGACCGGTCGAACGGGCATGAATCTTATCGTCAACAAGGTGATGCAACTTCAGGTAATGCATGAAGCCTACCGTAACCTCGCCGTCAAATGCCTCACCGGTACGTCCGTCACGAAGCTGAACCTTGCCGTCCGGCTTGATCGGAACGCCCTTCCATTCTTCTCTGTTTTCAAGGTGGGCCATCAGGTAGTCCATAACCTCGGGAAGAAGAACGTCATCATATTTCTTATGGAAATCATCAATCTCCATGTTAACGTAATCGTTTGCCAACTCAAGGGTCTGCATGATGTCGACCTCGTTGGCGCCGTCGAATACCGGAGTGGAAACCTTGAAGCCGAGTACTGCGGAAGCAAGACTCAGATGGATTTCCAATACCTGTCCGATGTTCATACGGGAAGGTACGCCGAGCGGATTCAGCACGATATCAAGCGGGCGTCCGTTCGGAAGGAACGGCATGTCCTCAACAGGAAGCACGCGGGAAACAACACCCTTGTTACCGTGACGGCCGGCCATCTTATCACCGACCTGAATCTTACGCTTCTGTGCGATGTAAACGCGAACGCTCTGGTTTACTCCGGGCGGAAGCTCGTCGCCGTTTTCACGGGTAAATACTTTTGCATCAACGATGATACCGAACTCACCGTGCGGAACACGGAGGGAGGTATCACGGACTTCTCTTGCCTTCTCGCCGAAAATGGCATGAAGCAGACGCTCCTCGGCGGTCAGCTCGGTCTCGCCCTTAGGCGTTACCTTACCGGCAAGAATATCACCTGCACGAACCTCGGCACCGATACGGATGATGCCGCGCTCGTCAAGATCCTTCAAAGCATCGTCGCCGACACCGGGAACATCACGGGTGATTTCCTCGGCACCGAGCTTGGTATCACGGGCCTCGGCCTCGTACTCTTCAATATGAACGGAAGTATAAACATCATCCCGAACAAGACGCTCACTGAGAAGTACGGCATCCTCGTAGTTGTAACCTTCCCAGGTCATGAAACCGATCAGCGGGTTCTTACCGAGGGCAAGCTCACCGCCGGAGGTGGAAGGACCGTCAGCGATAACCTGACCGGCCTTAACCGCGTCACCCTTCTTAACAATCGGACGCTGATTGATGCTGGTACCCTGGTTACTGCGGGCAAACTTCTGAAGTCTGTACTCGTCTCTCAGTCCGTCAGCCGTGCGAATGACAATCCGGTTGGCTTCGGAACGCTCAACGACACCGTCGTTCTTTGCAAGCACGCAAACGCCGGAGTCAACTGCCACCTTTTCCTCCATGCCGGTTCCGACAACCGGAGAATCGGTGAACAGAAGCGGAACTGCCTGACGCTGCATGTTCGAACCCATGAGGGCACGGTTCGCGTCATCGTTCTGCAGGAACGGAATCATGGCCGTAGCAACGGAAAATACCATCTTAGGCGAAACGTCCATCAGATCAATCTTACGCTTCGGGAAAAGGGAGGTCTCCGTGCGGTAACGGCCGGATACGTTATCCTTTACAAAGTGACCGTCGGCATCAAGCGTTTCATTCGCCTGTGCTACTACATAACGGTCTTCCTCGTCGGCGGTAAGGTATACAACCTCATCCGTAACCGTCGGGTTCTCGGGATCTTCATGGCTTACCTTACGGTAAGGAGCCTCAACGAAACCGTACTCGTTGATTCTTGCATAGGAAGCAAGGGAGTTAATCAGACCGATGTTCGGACCTTCGGGGGTCTCAATCGGGCACATGCGGCCGTAATGCGTATAGTGTACGTCTCGAACTTCGAAGCCTGCACGGTCACGGGACAGACCGCCGGGGCCGAGTGCGGAAAGACGTCTCTTATGAGTCAGCTCGCCGAGCGGGTTGTGCTGGTCCATGAACTGGGACAGCTGGGAGCTTCCGAAGAACTCCTTTACCGCTGCGGTAACGGGCTTGATGTTGATCAGGGACTGAGGCGTGATGCTGTCGGGATCCTGCGTGGTCATACGCTCGCGGACAACACGCTCCATACGGGACATACCGATGCGGTACTGGTTCTGAAGGAGCTCGCCTACGGCACGGATACGACGGTTTCCGAGATGGTCGATGTCGTCCTTGTTTCCGATGCCGTGCTCAAGGTGCATATTATAGTTAATGGAAGCAAAGATGTCTTCCTTCGTGATATGCTTCGGAATCAGGTCCAGGATGTTCTTGTGAATCTCCTCGACAAGAGCTTCCGGATCGGTAGTCTCGGCAAGAATCTGCTTCAGTACCGGATAGTAAACCATCTCGGTGATCTCAAGCTTCTCCTTAGCCTCGGGAGCATACTCGGCAAGATCTACCATCATATTGGAAAGAATCTTTACATTATGCTCTTCGGTCTGAATCCATACATAAGGAATGGCCAGGTTCTGAATCTTGTCAGCCAGCTCTTCGGTCAGTACGGTACCTGCCTCGGCAACAACTTCACCCGTAGCGGTATCGATGACATCCTCGGAAAGCTTATGGCCGGCAATACGGTTACGGAACGCCAGCTTCTTATTGAACTTATAGCGGCCTACTCTCGCCAGATCGTATCTTCTGGGGTCGAAGAACATGGCGTGAATCAGGGACTCCGCATTCTCTAATGACGGGGGCTCGCCGGGACGCAGCTTGCGATACAATTCCAGAACGCCGGTCTTGTAATCCTCGGTCGTATCCTTCTGGAAGCTGGCCTCCATCTTCTTCTCATCGCCGAACAGCTCGCGAATCTCCGCGTTGGTGCCTACGCCGAGCGCACGGATCAGAACGGAAATCGGAACCTTACGGTTTCTGTCTACACGAACATAAAAAACGTCATTGGAATCAGTTTCGTATTCAAGCCATGCACCACGGTTCGGAATCACGGTGCAGGAGTAAAGCTTTTTGCCTAATTTGTCTCTTGTAATATCATAGTAGATACCGGGAGAACGAACCAACTGGCTTACGATGACACGCTCGGCACCGTTGATGACAAATGTGCCGGTCTCGGTCATGAGCGGGAAATCACCCATGAAAATCGTATGCTCATTGATCTCGTCGGTCTCGGTATTATGAAGGCGAACCTTAACCTTCATCGGCGCAGCGTAAGTCGCATCGCGCTCCTTGCACTCGTCGATTGTGTACTTCACTTCATCTTCGCAAAGCTGGTAGTCCACAAACTCAAGACTCAGGTGACCGCTGTAATCCTCAATCGGAGAGATATCCTCAAACACCTCATGAAGACCCTTCTTCAGGAACCAGTTATAGGAATCCTTCTGAACTTCAATCAGGTTGGGCATTTCCAGGATCTCTTTCTGTCTTGAATAACTCATCCGGACGCCTTTGCCAACCTTTACGGGACAAATTCTGTTTTTATCCATATGACGTTGTACCCCTTGAATGTATTACATATTGCGCCGTTTTATGCGCACAAAAACCAATCCTACCACATTTAGTATTCCGTAAACCGGTCGGCCACGAGGTGTCGAAAAGCAGTTGCTTTTCCAACTAAATTATGGTATAATTGATTCGATTTGGGCATAGCTCAACACAATAGTGCACTCTAAATAGTACCATACTTCCATCGGAATGTCAATCTTGCATTTTGAACAAATCATGCACGATTTCTTTCCGGTTTTTTTATGTTTAAAATGGAATCTTTTGTTTTCCGGGTTCCGTTTCATTGTTTCTGCCGGCCGTATGGCCCCAGAGATGGCTTTTGACTTGTTTCGTACCATGCCCGGCGGTCACTTGGAACTGAAAAGCTGTTTTTGACTTGTCCAGTACCACGCTATGGTGGCCACTTGGAACGGGAGACCGTTTTTTATCTTGTTTAGTACCATTTGCTTCCCGACACGTGGAACTGAAGAGCTGTTTTTGACTTGTCCAGTACCACGCTATGGTGGCCGCTTGGAACGGATGGGCGTTTTTGTCTTGTCTAGTACCATTCGCTTCCCAACACGTGGAACTGAAAAGCTGTTTTTGGCTTGTCCAGTACCACGCTATGATGGCCACTTGGAACGGGAGACCGTTTTTTATCTTGTCTAGTACTATTCGCTTCCAGACACGTGGAACTGAAAAGCTGTTCTTGACTTGTTTAGTACCATTTCCCCTAATGCAGCGGTTCAACTGCAAAAACGAAAAAGCCGGCGCACCAACTTCGGTCAGTGCGCCGGCTCGTTCTTTCATTATGGAATTAAAACTCAATCGGGAAATCCACTTCGTCCGGTTCGTCTTCGCAGTCATACTCGTCGAACTTCTTAGCAGGCTCGGGAGCTCCGCCGTTTGCGAATATGTCAAATGCGATGCTTTCCGGCTCGGTTGCATCCGGCTCCACGATGATGATTTCCTCGGGACCGCCGTTCTCGTCATCCGGGATCCGCTGCGAGAAGATATCGTCCGCATCGTCATCTACATCGTAATGCTCTTCTTCCGGTGTGTTGATGTGTATATCCTCTTCCTTCGGCTCCTCGAAGAGCTTTTCGTCTGCCTTATGGAAAATGTCAAACAGAACCGGGTCTTCTCTGAACCGGGCAGGCTGCTTCTCCGCTCCGTCTTCCCTTCCGAAGGAAAGGAGCTCGTCAATTGCGGCCGCGTTATTCTCAGGGATCTCGTCAAGGACCTCATCAACGGCATCCTGCAGGTTCTCGGCTGCTTCGGCAGCTTCCGGACGCTCATCTCCGAAAAGATTGTTGAAAAGGAAATCCTCTTCGGGCTTCTCGTCTTCATCAACGGGCAGTTCCGGCTCTTCGTCGCCTTCGGGCAGTTCGTCGTCAGCTTCGTCGCCTTCGGGCAGTTCGTCTTCGTCTTCCTCGTCCTCAGACTCCTCTTCGTCTTCCTCGTCGTCAGCCTCTTCGTCTTCCTCATCGTCAGACTCTTCGTCCTCAGCCTCTTCGTCCTCATCGGCTTCGTCGGTCTCTTCGTCTTCTTCGTCCCCGGCTTCTTCGTCGGAATCGTCCTCAAAGGTAATTCCGATTTCAGTGCTTTCGGGAGCGGGCTCGGCGTCGGCGATTCCGATGGGCCACGGCTCCTTGTCGGGCTCTGAGAAGATATCAATGGAGATTGACTCAGGCTCTGCTTCAGGCTCGGCCGGTACCTCTTCGGGTTCGGCTGTATCGACCGGGATATCCTCGGTCTCTTCGGAAATCTCAACCGGGATTTCCGAAGCTTCTTCGGAGGTCTCAACCGGAATATCTTCGGACTCCTCGGAGATTCCAACCGGAATATCCTCCGCTTCCTCGGAAATCTCAACCGGAATGCTCTCAGTTTCAGCCTCCTCGGCCGGTGCCTCGGGCTCTGCCGGGCTTACACGCTCGCCGGCGAGTTCATTGGAGTAGAGCTCCTCCTCAAGGAGCTCCTGACCGGTCGCATCGGACATGACAAACCAGGAAGGGGTTTCTTTCGTTTCATCTGCATCTGAAGTCGGAATCTCTTCGTCTGCATCCTCTTCGGCGGAAGAAACAGGAGCTTCATTCTTCTCGAAGATTTCACCGAGTGTCTTCTCGACGTCGGCCATGGCTTTGTCAACGGCAGCCGCGAATCCTTCGGCAGCCCCGGCAACCTCTTCGGCAGCTTCGCCTGTTACCTTTTCCGCTGCCTCGGCGGCTTCCTCCGCTTTCTCTTCGGGCTCTGCCTTGGCAACTGCCTTTTCAAACTCGGAAGCAACCTTTCCGACAACCTTGCCGATTCCGGTAAATGCTTTTTCGAGATTGCCCGTCACGGAGCCGACTGCCTCACTGACCGCATCGTTTACCTGGCTGTTCATCTCGCGGCAGAACTCTTCGGCTTCCTTAACCGCAGCCTCTTCTTTCTCCCCATAGAGATCTGCGGATCTGAGCATGTCTTCGACTTTCTCCGTTGCTTTTGAAGGTTCCCCGTCCTGTTCCAAAAGCAGCTTCATATTCAGGAGGACGCTGACCCCAAGCGCCGAACCGAGCAGTTTCACCAGTCCGAGCGTAAGCTCTTTTACCCCCTCGGCCTCCCCTTTTCCTTTGGTGGGAACACTGACGCGCCTGCCGCAATACGGACAGAATTTCGCGTCATCCGGGAAATCGGCACCACATTTGCTACATTTCATGACTTTGTCCTCCCTTCTCATAAGCCGCCTCTTTCGCGCATCCGGGCGGCTTTCGGCTGTTGCTTTGCAACAGTCGACCGTAAAAATCCGGTTAATATATTGTATCGTTTTTTCAATAGGGATGTCAATAGTTTTCGGGCTTGTTTACGGAAAACATTTGTGCCCGGAAATATGTCAAAAACACAGTCAATCAATACCCTAATTCGTCATTTACCAGGATCACGTGAATCCTTCCCGCGTGGCGTGAAAAACGGGTGATCAGAATCTGGCAGCAAATCGTGTCGGGCGACTTGCAGTTCATGCACGAGCCGGTCTTCGAGCACGGCGTGGAAAGGCCGAACCGCTGCGCATTGATCGGTGCCGCAACACCCCTTGCGCGCTTCATTGCGCTGTCCGGATCGGGACAGATTTTGTTCATTCCGACGATGAATAAAACCTTGCGCGGCCCCTGCGCGATGGCGGAAACCCGGTTGGCGTTTCCGTCCACGTTTATGATGACACCGTCCTCCGTCATGGCATTTGCCCCGGCAAGAAATACGTCGGCATCGTAGGCAGCCAGCATGGCGGCGCGCTTGTCCTCCATAAGGTCGCGGTCGATGAAATTGTACGGACCGTTCTTCAGTGCCTCCGGCAGCCCGATTTCATGGGCGCTCATGCATCCGCCCATCGTCACCGAAGAGCCCTCCGGAATCAGCTTAAGCGCAAGCTCCAGGGCCTCCTCTCGCGTCTCGGCGAAGTACCCCTCCATGTTGCGTGACGCAAGCCCCTTCATGACCTTGTCTGCCAACAGACGGTTTCTCTTTTTTGTTACCTCATTCATTCCTTCTCCTCCTTTCGGCGCGCGTTACTCTTCGCGCACCAGGTTTTGCAGCCAGACGCCCTTCTTAACCAGGACGAATCCGATGATGCACTTGATCAAATCAATCGCCTGCACCGCGAGATAAATCATCAGCACGGGAAGAACCGTGAATTTACTCAAAAGAAACGCAACCGGAATGCTCACCAGAAGCAGAAACACGCTGTCAAAGCAGAACGTGACGAGGGTCTTTCCGCCGGTCCGGAGCGTAAAATAAGTCGCATGCATGAACGCATAAATCGGCATGCACACCGCGCCGACCTGCATGAAGCCTTTAGCAAGCGTCTTGACCGACCGTTCCGTCTTGTAAAGCTCCGGAAACAGCGGCGCCAGGACGAACAAAAGACCGCCGAGAACGACGCAGGACATGACGGAAAATGTGATGAGCTTCGTGTCCGTATCCCTTGCCTCTTCCAGCTTTCCTGCTCCGAGAAGCTGTCCGACCATGATGGCGATGGCGCTTCCCATAGCCATGAATACGATATTAAACAGGTTGGTTACCGTTGAGGCGATATTCAGCCCCGCGACGGCATCAAGTCCTCTTTGCGAATAGCATTGATTGAGAAATGCCATGCCGGCCGACCAAAGCAGCTCGTTCACCATCAGCGGAAGTCCCTTGAGCGTAATCTTTCCGACCAGTCTTTCCGGAATCAGAAGGCTCTTATACAGGCCTTCGGCAAATTTCATCCGAATCGTATTCAAATGTGTCCATAAAATGACGATGGCAGCCTGCACGAAACGGCTGATGACCGTTGCAATCGCAGCACCCTTTACGCCGAGGGCGGGGGCACCGAATTTACCGAAGATCAGCACATAGTTCAGGCACAGATTCACAAATACGGCCGTCAGTCCGGCAACCATCGGGACACGTGTCTCGCCGCATTCGCGAAGCGTTCCCGCATAGACCTCTTCGATTCCGAACGGAATCAGTCCGATCAGCATGACCGCCATATATTCCCGGCCGTAGCGGAGCACCTCGTCCATCGACTGAAGCGTGCCGCCTTCCTCATGCAGATAAAGCTTCATCAGCGGGTCGCCGAACCGGAACAGCACGGCAATTCCGATAAGCACCACAAAGCCCGTGATGTAAATCTTATAGCGGAACGTGTTCCGTACGCCCTCGTGGTCTCCTTTGCCGTAAAACTGCGCCCCGTAAATGCCCGGGCCGGCAAGTGCGCCGAAGATGCCCAGATAGATGACGAACATCAGCTGGTTCACAATGGCAACGCCGGACATCGGCTCGGTTCCGACGCGCCCGATCATCAGATTGTCAAGCAGGCTGACGAAATTCGTGATGCCGTTCTGAATCATGATCGGCACCGCAACCGTCAGCGCTTTTCTGTAAAATTTTCTGTCTCCGATTAACTTACTCATAGAAAAACCTTATTTCACTAAAACTATAAACCCCTTTACCAGTCTTCGATGACCGTTACCTCGCGCCCGCACTCGTTCGCGTAATTGACGGTAAATGCCGTCCCCCCGCCGGATCCGTTGAACACTGCAATGACAAGCGATGAACGGTCGACCATCCACCGGTCTCTTGCCAGAAAGCAGCCGGGCAGGTAGCGAGGGCAGATGACCTCCTTCACATCCGCCTCCCGGATGATTTTTGCGCACCACTGCCGCTCCGTCTCGGTTCCCTTGCTCGGAAAGCCCGGATACGGAAGCGCGCAGATCAGGCGCAGCGGATGCCCTTCGTTTCTAAGCGTGAGCACTTCCGCGGCGGCCCATGCGTCAACGCCCGGCGCCATGCCCGAGATGAAATCCGTGTACCCCTTCGAAACGGCCTTCAGAATCTCCTCCTTCAGCCGGATGCGGATCTCCCGTTCGGAGAGGTGGCATTTTTCAGGGCGATGCCCCGTAAAACAGCAGGTCCTAAGCCTTTCTTCTTCGGAAAATGTCATGCCCTGCCTCCGGTTTCGGTCTCCTGTTCGTTGAAAACAACCTCGCCGGAGCCGTCATCCATGCGAAATCCCACCAGCCGGTTTCCGCACCAAATGCTTTCAAACCGCGCGATTCCCTCCTCCGCACGCTGTAAAAGGCCGCAAAGCGCCTTCCGGTCAGTCGCCTTGCGGGAATTTCCGTTCTGCTTCCGCCATGCGGAGTAAACCGGCAGCATTCTCTCAACCGCGCCCTCCACATTCGGAACCGGGTAAATCCGGTAAAGCCATTTCTCGAATTTGGTCTCATCCTCGCACACATAAAAATCCGCGAACTCGCACGGCTTCCCGGTGTCCCGGAAACCGAACTTCTTATGCAGTCCGATTGATCTTACGTTGTCGCGTTTAATGGCAGCTATGAGCTTTTCCGCTGCCTCATACTCCTGAACCGTCGCAATCATCAGCTCGTACATCGCCGTTGCGACACCTTTTCTGAAAAATGCCACGCGCACGTGCACATCGCCCACATACCAGCGCCGCACGTCATTCGGGTCGCGCAGGCAGCGGAGGTATCCGACGACCGCGCCGTCCTCCCATGCCGTCACCTCGAACCACTTGACAGCGTAGTCCTTTTCATACCAGTCGCAGAAACCCGTCTGTCCTTCGGCGGCGTCCCGCGGTATGCCCTTCACCTCACAGAAAAAGTCCGTAAGCGCTTTCTTCGTACGCTTTGACATCTTTCTGTGGGAATCCGTAACCTCATATTTCATGAAAGCTTCTCCTATATATGTTCTACTCGTGTAGAATATCCAATCGTTTTCAAACCCCGCCTAAGCGAAATCTTCTTTCCCTCTTTGAAAAAGGCGGATTGGAACCATTATACCACAACAAAGGAAAATACGAAACCCAAACATAAGAAAAACCGCGCCTTACCAGGGGAGGTGGACTTTCCCGTTTTTTTATGGTATAATACTCCAATCAGGCAAATGCATTTTTGCGAAATGACGGTGTGGAATATGGGGAATTCGAATTACGAACGTAAAATCAAAGAGCTGCAGGCACTGGCGGAATACCGGAAGGAATTGCGGAAGAATCCGCAGCTACGGTTTCTCTTCTTTGAACTGACGCAGCGTTGCAACGAAAACTGCATTCACTGCGGAAGCCGCTGCGGAGAGACCGAGGTCGCGGAGCTGCCGACAGAAGTCTATCTCCGGCTTCTTGACAAGGTCGCTTCAGACTTTGCGGGACATCTTCCCATGATCTGCGTAACGGGCGGCGAACCGCTTTTGCGGCGGGATTTTTTCGAAATCGTCGGGCATGCGCACCGCCTCGGCTTCCCCTGGGGGATGACGAGCAACGGAACGCTAATCACAAAGGATGTCGCAAGACGGCTTAAGGAAACCGGGATGAACACCGTTTCCGTCAGCCTTGACGGCACGAAGGAGTACCACGACCGATTCCGCCGCTCCCAAAACGCCTTCGAGCGTACGGTTGAGGGGATTCGGAATCTGCTCGAACAGGGTTTTGAAGATGTTCAAGCAACCACCGTTGTGACGAAGCAGAACCTCGACTCCCTGGAGGAACTGTTTCAGGTGCTTTACGACATCGATGTGGACTCGTGGCGGCTGCTCGCCATCGAACCGATCGGACGGGCACTGGACATTCCCGAGATGCATCTCAGCACGAAGGAGCATTTCGCGCTGCTTGATTTCATTCGCGGCAAGCGGGAGCAGGGTTATCCGGTCTTATACGGTTGCTGCCACTGGCTGGGAACGGATTACGAACGGGAGGTTCGGGACTGGTATTTTCTCTGTAACGCCGGCGTTTATACCGCCAGCATCATGAGTAACGGAGATATCGGCGCCTGTCTTGACATCGACCGGCGTCCGGAAACCATTCAGGGCAACATACTGCGCGACGATTTCACGAAGGTTTGGAAGGAACGCTTTGAAATCTTCCGAACGCCTCTTTCGGAGCGCTGTGAGGAATGCCGCAATTGCCCGGATGTTGCTTTTTGTGAAGGGGGATCCTGTCACAGTTGGGACTATGAACGCGACCGGCAGCTCGTCTGTCTGAAGCGTGACCGTTAAGTCCCCGAACGTGCGGTCTTAAGACCGGGAAAGGAATGACAATGAAGAAGAAAACACTGAAGAAGATATTCTCCGGCGCGGCGATTTTTATTGCTGCCGCCAATATGAACGGGTGTGCTTACGGCCCGGGACCTGCCACCAGCCCCACGCCCGTTGTGCGTCCTCCGGAGGAGTTTTCGCTTCCCGAGGAATTCGATGAATCGGAAACCCAGTATTTTCCGAAACCGTCTTCGGATTCTTCAACGGAAGACTCTTCAGAGAATCTGTCCGACCTGCTTCAGTCATAAGTGCCGGTGCTTCATCCGGCGTTTCTTACATCACTTTCATCAACAAAACCCGGTACCGCGTGGTACCGGGTTTCTCATTTTCCTCATCTGATCAGCGCACAATCCGATAGCCGGCAAACTGACCGACTGCCGCCCGCGTGCGGAATACGGCTGTTCCGTCCTTTTCGGTGTATAACGGTTCCAGCGCGAAATCCTTTTTGAAGAATGACGGTGCGTTCAGCATCTTAAGCCCCTTCGCGCCGCGAATCCGGATTGTCACCTCCGAATCCTTTGCCTGCGACGTCACATAGGAATAGATGACAAATGTGTCGTTATCGTACGGGAAAAGGCTGATTCCCGAAGGACCCTCGAGCGTGATGCCATTTACCATGAACTCGGCGCGCATCCGGTTAAGCACACCCTCCGGAAGCCTGTAAAGATCCGGGAAGGAATCCGGAACGACGAGCGTCAGCATCTGCCCGTCGCCGTACGTGTCGCGCCCCAAAAGCATGTAGCTTTCCTCGTTCTTTCCGGCTTTCACGAGAGCACCCCAGGTCGCATTGTTTCGGAATTCGAGAATCGGGACGGTCACATCGGCCGTGCCGACGCACTCTCTGAAACCAAAGCCGCGCACAGGCTCCGCAAGGAACTCGTTCACGGTGACAACGCGTCCGCGGTAACGGATCGAGGTAAGTCTTTCGATTCCCTCGCCGAGCATCTCGGTGATGAAGCCGGACGTCACAATCGCTTTGCCGCCTGCTGCCACATAGCTTTCGAGCTTGTCAAGAATCTCCTTGTCATATGCCGACGAAGCGGTCAGAAGCATTGTCGGTGCATCGGCCTCGAAGTACGGCGTCGTCCGGATCGGGAAGCCGCACATGCCGAGGAAGTCCTGCACATTGTCCTCTCCCTGCGAGGCATTCGGAATGTAGCAGGGAATTCCGATCGGCGTTCCGAGGCTGTCCATCAGCTCGTCAAGCTTCTCAAGCTGGCAGCCGAGCGCCGGAATCAGCGGGCTTCCGACAAGCGACTGGAAGCAGAACATCATCAGTTCCTTCGGCTTTGAAAAGCAGGTCAGGTAAGCCTGCTCAAGATAGTAATCCATGACCGGACAGCTGTACGGATCGAACCATCCGCCGCCGTTTCCACCCGGAAGCATCTGCTCCATATATGTCATCAACGAATAGGAAAGATACCGCGGCAGATGCTGGTCGGTATGCAACGGGTCTCTTGTTTCGGTTCCCGTATAAATGCCGTCGAACATATCCTTTTGGGACATCGGATCATAACCGGTCTCCTGGTAGGATTCCATCCAGTTCGGATATTTTATGATAACTTTGCAGTTCGGATTGACTGCCTTGGCGGCATCGATCATGTATTCCTTCGAAATCCGCTGCAAAAGGTTCACGCGGTAGCCCTGCCAGCTGCCGTCTTCGATTCCGTTCTCCTCATTGTACCGGTCGCGTCCTTTCCGGCACGCCTCGCAGGTACAGTTCGAGAAGAAGAAATCGTCGATCAGAATCGAATCGAAAACCTTCGCGGTCAGCTCCACTGCTTTCTTAAGCGTTGCGAGCATCTTCGCATCGTTATAGCAAAAGGTATCGAAAAGCCTCTGCTTCGGCTTGTCACCCTCGGGGGTCGGGATTGCGGTCGTGATTCCGCCTTCCGTGCGGATGCCGGCCTTCTCAAACGTCTCCTTTACCATCCGCACCTGCTCTTCCGTCGCGAAATCCCCGCCGCGGAAGGCTTCCACATATACCTTGTCAAGTTTCATATACCGGTTGAACCAGGCGATGTCCTTTTTAAGCTTCTCTTCGGTCGCTTTGACGGTTCCGCCGGCTACGAAGAACGTGGTCAGCGTAAAATTCCTGTAATTACCCATACAATAATCTCCTTCCCGGTCATAAGACCTGCCCATATTGTAAAATGCCATTGCAGCTATTGCAATGGCATAAATCGTATTCCCTTTCTCCGTTTTTGTTGCATTCTTTTTATTCGTCGCGGCGGCTTTGCATATATTCATTGTAGCGCGCGTTGGCCTGTTCGCTTTCCTTTTTCCTGTGCCACGCCTCGATTTCGCTGCTGATGGCAAGCATCTCGTCCACAACCTCCTCCGCCTTGCGGGGTCTGACCTGCCGCAGATAGGAACTCATCCTCCGTATGGCCTTTGGGCTGCCGAGCTGCCTGGCAATCAGTTCACCGAGCTCCGCCGGAAACCCAAGCGCCGTAATCTCCCGTAGAAGCTCGTCTTTTGCCTGAAACCATTCCTGATTCGTCATTTTCGTCCCTCTGTGCCGTCCGTTCCCTCGATGTTATACTGCACACGTTTCTCCTCCGTGAGTTCTGCATCCGGAAACTGCCGCTTTGCCTCGTCGAGAAGTTCACGATAATTTTTGTACCCCGCTTTGTATGCGCTCCGCCCGGACGTAAGCACAAAATTCTGACTGTCCGGAAGGTAAATCGACGCATACGGCACATATGCCAGCCGTCCGAAATCCTCTGCGTTTAAAAGACTCACCGTATAGTTATCACATACGGCGATGATGCCGTCGGCCTCCAAAAGGTAGGAAACGCGGGTAGGAGCCTCAAAATTATTCAGGCAGGTGCCGTCTGCGAGGCGGAAAACCTTTACCCGGTAATCGTCTCCCTCCGCAAAGAAACACTCCGAATTCTTCGTGAATCCGAGGAAGCAGACAGAAAACGTCTGGATCGGAAGCTTCAGAACCGTCTCACACTCCGGAAGCGACAAAACACGCACATACCCGTCCGTGCACGCCATTGCCGCATACTTTCCGGTTGCATCACACACCAAGCACTGCCCCTTAGTCGTGAACGGGGAAGGAATCCGCATTTCTTCCTTCTTCTCCGTCACGGTTCCTGTCGGAATGTCCACATACAGTAACGAGCCGTCCTCCAGGGAAATCAGGAAAATACGACCGTCTCCGCTCAGCGCAAAGTCCGCCGTCTTTTCGAGTTTATCGTCCCGGTACACGCACTGTCCTTCCGTTATATCAATAACGGCGACGCCGCGGAAGGAACCCCTGATTGCAATATAGCGTCCGTCACTGCTGATGACAGCCCTGTAACACGTAATCGAAAGGCCGAGGCTTTCAAACGTAACCTCCTTCTCGGTTCCCGCAAAAGGATCAATCAGCCAGATGCCGTCATGCGTAACCGCGAGGAAGTTGTCTCCGTAGAATCCGGTTCGAACCAGGCTATATCCGATGTCCGAATAATGTAAGAGATTCCCGTCGGCATCGTAGAACGAGAGGCTGCCGACTTTGCCTCTGCCGTCCAGAACATAATACTTTCCGGAAGGCGCTACGCCGACGCCGACAGTTTCCTCGGGCAGTCCGGGAAGTTCCGTAAGATCCGACGCCGTGAGGCGTTTCATGACTGCCACGCTTGTGGTGTACAGACTGCTCAGGGCAATGCCCCCGTCAAAGACTTCCATGCCGTCAAGCATCAGGTTCGTGCTGATGGTATATCCTCCGTAAATCCTGCCTTCTTCGGTATTGATTGCAATGATATCGCCGTTTCTGCAGCTGATGAATGCGGTTTTCGAATTCTCACTCAGGTGCAGTGTGACTGCCGCGCCGGGAAGCGCAAACTGCGCCTTCAAATCCCCGGTCAGTTCATCATAGGAATACGCATGACCTTCCGCCGCAAGTACAAGGCTGCCCTTCTCCTCATAGTTTCGAGATCCTATAAGAAGCTTAAAATTTGAAAAATCCCACCCCTCACACGGGATGTCCTTGCTGTACAGTTTTTCTCCGTCTTCCGCACGGAAGACATCGAGCGTCAGCTGTTTCAGGCTGCTGTAGAAGAAATCCGGGTTCGTGCTTACGACTGCAACATTTCCGTTCGCCGTAATGCAAAAATCCAGGATATAGCCCTGTGAAACCGTAACCGTGCGGGAAGAAAGACCGTTCAGATCCGCAATCGTAACCCTGGCAAGTTCATCCTCGTTGACATATTGGCCGACAACAAAATACTTCCCGTCTGCCGAACGCTTGCATTCCCGGACGCTTTCCCCCGGATTCTCGCACAAAATCTCTGCCTTCTTCGTAAAATCATCGAGAGAAACCATCGTCACCTTTTCCGGACGGACGCAAAAGGCCGTGCCGATTCCGTCGGCGATGACACACTGACCGGTTTTCGCTTCAAACGGGAACCGCGCGGTTTCTTTCCCGGTGTTATCATACCGCACGAGGCACTGCTCATACGCAACCACCACCCCGGAGGAATCCCCGACGGCGGAAACAATCCAGCCGTTATCCTTCTCCGAAAGGGGATTTTCCAGCTTCAGCAGGCGCATGCAGGAATCACAGTCCCATACATATACCGCTTTTCCGTAATCAACGGTTGTGAGGTATTTCCCGGTACTGTCCGTAAACATGCCTCGGATCTGCTGGTCATGCGGAAGACAGCGGTCATGTGAATACTCCAAACCGCAGTCGTAAGCATGAAGCGCAGCCGCCAAAGCATACTCTGCCTCCGCGACGAACGGGCGGTCATTTTCCTTTGAAGGAAGGCCCTCCGATGCAATCAGAACCGCATCCTCGCGGTTTCCTTCCTGAAGCTGCATCATGGCTTCTTCCGCATAGAATCGGGACTGATTCTTCTGCTTTTCCCGGTATTCCACAAGTATTTCATCGGCAAGCTTTGTTTTCTCGTCCGCAAGCTTCGACATCCGGTCCGCGAGCTCGCTCTTCTCGTCGGCAAGGACTGCCTTTTCATCCGCAAGCTCGGCCTTTTCGTTCGCGAGTTTCTTCATGCGGGCGGCAACACCGGCGTTATAAATACCGAACGCCGCACCCGCCGCCGCGATGATGCCCGCGGATACAGCCGCAATCGCGATATTTCTCTTCAAAATGCGCTCGCGATGACGCTGACGGAGGTCGTCGAAGGTACAGCCGAGAATCGGCGCCGCAAGACGAAGCAACTCCGTTTTGAACTTTTTGTTCCGCTCCTTCGGCGTTTCTCCGCGCACATCGGCTGCCAAAGGCTCCACCGGTCTTCCGTTCTCGTCCGTAAGAAGCTGCGTAGGGAAGCTCTGATCCGGCTCACCGTCGACCAAAACCGCCAGAATGTGGTGCCGGTCATGAAGCTTGATGAACGTGTCAATCTCCTTAGCGACCCAATAGGAACCGGGCGTTTCCGGCGAACAGATGACAATCAGGTACTCCGATTCGCGAAGAGCCTTTGCGATATTCTCGTCCAAGTCGCTGCCGATCGGAAGCTCCTCCTGATCGCGGAATACTCTCTCGATTCTCTTTTTACCGATCTTTTTGCGAACCGGCCCCGGAACATGATAAGTCTCAAGTCCCGCATGAACCTTCTTCGCAAACTCCATGTCAAGCGGCGTATGCCGGTAACTGATAAAAGCATCGTAAAGCATTAATTACCCCTCACATTTTTCATAAGTCTTTTGGAAAATACGACCCTCGATGACATATACATCCGAGACATCGTCCACACGGACGGCAAGATAGTCACCGGTCCGTCCGAGGTAGTATTTATCGGGATCCCACCTCGTGAACACCTTCACACGGCCGTGAATCTCCTTCGCATAGATGCCGTCCCCGCCGACGGATTCGCAGCTTCTTGCAAACGGAAGAAGCGGAATGTGCTCGCCGGTCGCATTGTTGATGACATTCGGCTGATACTCTCCCGGGAATATGTACGGGGCGTCTGTGACCTCATAGGAGCGCTCGAATTTTGCCTGCTGAATCGGATAAATCTCACCGTTTACGTTGATGATGATATAGAGGTCTTCGGTGATTTCCACGTCGATGTCGCCCTCAAGCGTACGAATCATAACCTTGGTGCCGGGCTCCGCCATGTCTATGCCCCGAACGAAACCGACCCGGAACCTCTTCTTTTTATATCTGGCAAATTCGACGAGATTCGCCTTGTATTCCTCCGCATAGAGGATTGTCGTTTCATCAAAATAGGCATTCATTTTGGCCGTGATGAACCGGGTGATGTCTTCCTTTTCAAAGCGCACCCCGGCCTTCACCAGCAGGTCCTTCTTTAAAAAGCCGCCGGCCTTCACGAGATGTCCACCTCCGCCGCCGAGATTCTCGGCGAGGAAGGCTGCCAGCTCGCATGCCTTGACTTCTTTGATGCAGCTGCGTACCGAATACTTGATTCCGGACGGAAGGATATTGTAAACAACACAGGTATTGACGCCTTCGACCTCTAAGAACATGTCGCTGATAATCCCGAGAATATTGGAATCGCAGGGACCCGCCTCAACGATTCCGCTGCATCTTCGGTCATCGACGATCGTATTTTTCAGAGCCTCACCCGCAATCCGAAGCTCCTCAATTGAAAGGTTGGAATTGCGGAAAAGTGTAACGGATGCCTTGTTAAACTCTGCCGTGTCGCGAAGATCCCGGTCGCTCGGATGCGAAATCTCGGAGAAATCCGCCGTGTCGGTCATCAGCCCGTAATAGAGCGCCGTGGCAACTCTCTGATCGCCATTGATATCGATTCCCTCTGCCTGAAGCATCTCGAAGATCACAGTGGAGCACGACCCGTAATTGCTTCGCACCTCGCTCATTCCGGGGAGCTCCGCAGAAACCTGATGGTGGTCGATAACGGCAACGTTCTCGGCCGGAAATACGGTTACATTGCTCTCTTTATATTGGCAGTCCACGGTGATAAGAAGCTCGGGCGGGTCGATGCTTGTTACATGCTCACAGCCAATCTCCAGGTTTTCGTTCATCAAAACGAGATTGCTTTTCGTTATGGGATTCGCTCCGCCGTAGACAAATCGCGCGGGCACACCCTTCTGCTCCAGATACCAACGCAGCGCGAATCCGCTCGCAAGCGCGTCAGCATCGGGATTGTCGTGGCACTGGATGACAATCTGCCCGTATCCGCATAGATCCGAGAGTTTGAATGACATAGGATAAACCTCCGTGTTCTTACTTTCGCAGTCCGTCACTTCACGGCCGCAAAAACGCCCCCGGAATTCCTCCCGGGCGCCTCTTGGTTGACTCTTTTTTGCAAAGCGTCTTTGCATTTTTCATCAATTGTACCACAATCGCCCGAATGCCGCCACCCGTTAACAAAAAAAATCATTTACAGATGCCCTGTCCTTTTGCTACAATTTCAGTAACACTTCGAAAGGAAGGTATATGTATGAGGAAATCTTTGGCATTTTTGCTTACATTGGTTCTGTTGCTTTCTCTGACGGCTTCGTTCTCCGCAGCCGCGGACGGGTCCGATCTTTTCACACCCCCGGCTCCGGAGCATGTCTCCGTAAGATGGATGGAAACCAACGACTCTCCCACATCCTGCTCCTTCTCCTACAGCGTTCCGACAGTGATGTCCGATTTCCAGAAGGCATTTGACGATGCTGAGGACAAGGAAGCGTTTCTTGCCCCGTATGGTCTCGATGATGCCTGGTTCACTCTGCAGATAGACTGGGCTCTCGATGATGTGAACGATCCCGTGTCCGGCTGGCATTATAACAAGTACTGGGACGGTGACTCCTATCACGGTCTCGGCAAGGACAGCGAGGGAAAGCTCCATTACAGCGAGTGGGATTATGTTGACTGCGGTATCGGCAATGTAACCGAAACCGTCAACGATGTCTGGATCCTTCGCGGTATCCCGAATGACGACCGCTTAAACGGCGACCCCGAGAGTGGCTTTATCGGCATTAAGGATCAGCTTCGTCCGGACCAGTTCACTTACGATTATGAGAACGAAGCCCTGTATATTGACTTTACGAAGCACACGGTATATGTGCGTGCGCGCTTTGTTTTCGTCGCTCGCAAGACCGGCGTTGAAGGGGAACAGTATTACTTCTCCCCGTGGTCCGATACCGCAAGCTGCGGCAAGGATGCCATTGCTTACACCCCGATCAAGGCCGGCGATATCGCGGCTCCGGAGATTACCGATCTGCATATGACGGATAAGGAATTCAACGGCAATCCGGTGGTTGCTTTCACGCTCACGGTTCCGGACGCTCTCGCGAAAATGGGAGTTGACGCTTCCGCCCACGGCGGCTACATCTACATTGAAACGGAAGCCCGCGTAAAGGGCGACACGGAATGGGTTCACATGAGCAACACCGACCGTGACATTAAACCCGGCGAAATGGAATGCGCCCTGCTTTCTCTTCTAAGCGACGAACATCCGTCCATTGACAAGAACACGCCGATTGAACTGCGCTGCCGCTACCGCTGCGACCAGGAGGGTGTGGATGAGGATGTGTTCTCGGAATACTCGAAGGTGCTGACCTTTGAGACAACCGAGATCGGCAACGATTTGCCGCCGACACCGACGGCTGGGGCCACTGCCGACGATCCCACGCCGACGCCGAAGGCAGAGTCCAAAGATGAAAAGAAGGATGACAAATGTCCGATTTGCCATTTCTGCCCGCAGCCGCTCGGCCTTTGCATCTTTATCTGGCTTCTCATCATCATCGTCATTGTTGTCGTAATCATCGTCATTGTGAAGGTTACGAAAAAGGACAAGGACAAGAATAAAGACCAAAACTGACACCAATCAACGAAAGGAGGGAGTTCCCCGCGGAACTCCCTCTTATTTTTTTACATAAACTCGGGTGTGTCAAATACGACGCCCTCATTAAGCAGATAATCGATGAACTGCCGGTAATAGCCCGGCACAAGCTCGTCCGTCTCATCATGTGCATGCAGTAGAAGAATGTGACTGCCCGGATCGACAAGCAGCGCGGCACCGTTTTGCGGGTTTCTGTCCTGAATCCTCTTCCACACATCGTCCACGGTGAAGCCGGAGTTCGGACGGATGTTGTACTCCGCGAAATCAAATGTCCAAAGCGTATCAATCGCGCGGTCCAGGCCGCTTTGCTTCCACCATTCGTAAGGAATCTGCGTGTCCTTGAGCTTATGGAATCCTTCCTCCCGGAAGAATGCCTGCAAAGCTGCCTCGTTGGCGCCGCCGCGGTTTCCGTACGGGAATCGGAACGGACGGTATTTCCTCTCCACGCCGGCATCCTCATAGAGCTTGTTTAAAAGCGCCTCATTGGACAGAATCTCCTGTTTGGCCTGCTCAAGCGTAATCTCGGAAAAGGCCGGATGATGGTAGCTGTGGTTGCCGACAATCATTCCGTGCCGAAGCGCGTAAATCGCGTTGTCGTAGTACCTTTCAACATTCTCTCCGACGGCGAACATCAGCGCCGTAATGCCCTTTTCGTTCAGGTAATCGACAATCGCCGGCGTGTTAGCCGAAGCGATGTCGTCAATTGTCAGAATTGCATGAATCATAAGTGTGAACCTTTCTTTCCGTCATCACAGAGTCAGACCGAACCGCTATCCCCGTCCCCAAGGGTCCAGCAGGATGGCACGGCACGGTGCGCCGTCCGATCCGCCGAGGTTAAGCGGTGCCGCATTCAGAAGATAGATGCCATCCGGAACCTCCGCAAGACGAATGCCCTCAAGAAGCGTCATATCCGCGCCGAGCAGAATCAGATGCACGGCCATCGGCGCGTCCTCCGGTCCGACCGTTTGCGATTCGTTACCGAACAGAAGAAGCTTCTCTTTGGCAAATACCATCGCGGCTTCCTCGGTCACAACCGCTTTCCCTTTGACAAGAATTCTGCGGGAGGCATCAATCCCGGACTCCGCGTTGCATTTTTCACAAAAATCCGCTTCCGCCTCGCGGGCTGCCTTTATGATCTTTCTGGCATCCTTTGCGGTAATCTCACCGTCGTGCTCCGCCACATATGCATAGCCGACCCACTTCGTCAGGTCGACCTCGTCAATCTTCTTTCCTTCCTCGACAAAATGATACGGCGCATCCACATGCGTTCCGTTGTGCGCGCACATTTTAAGAGCAGTCAGATTGCAAACCGCGCCCTCGCTCTTTTTAAGCATGACAATGCGCTCCGGAGAAGGATCCCCGGGATACACGGCACAGCCGAATACTTCCTGGGAAATGTCATAAACCTTTATTGCACCGTTGTCCCCGTCTTCACCTAACCGGTTCAAAAGGTCCCGGTTCTGCTCAAGCAAATCATATACGGCATCCTCGCTGAGAACACCGCGCTTTAAATCTGCCGGAAGCTCGCCCCGCTCATCCGCTTCGAAATCATTCTTCCAGTCCTTACCTGAATAATACCGGTCAAGCTCCCGGATGCTGTCCTGATACTCTTCGAATTCTTCGATGGCTTCCTCCAGGGCATGAATTCTTTTGCGTGCCTCGTCGAGGATGGTCTCCATTTCGGAGATGCGCTTTACCGCCTTTTCCGTCTTCGTCATGCTCCCTCCTTTTACGCCCTACAGCGTATATTCCGGGGCTTTCAGCCGTTCCGTCATCGCCTCTTTTGAAAGCGGCCTGTCGAAATAAAAGCCCTGAATCACATCGACGCCGAGACTGCTCAGAATGTCAATCTGGGCCTTCTGCTCAACGCCTTCCGCAACGATGTCGAGATGAATGTCATGCGCCATTTTGATGATATATGTCAATATCGTAATGTCCTTTGCATTGTCATGATCGACAAACCCTTTGTCAATCTTCAGCGTATCAAACGGTACCTCGCGAAGCAGGGTAAGCGACGAGCTTGCGTTTCCGAAATCGTCGATGGAAACCTTATAGCCGAGCTTATGAAGCGACTCGACAAATCTGCCGAGCACGCCGATTGTGAATTCGTCGCTGCTCTCCGTGACCTCAATCTCAATCAGATTCTTCGGGATGCCCGCCGAGGTTACGACCTCGTCGATATGTGCGGCAAGCTTCGGATCGGTCAGATTTCTTCTTGAAAAGTTCACCGAAACCTTCGGCACCGAAATGCCTGAACGAAGCCACTCGGAAATGTCTTCGCAAACCGAGGCGAGGATGCAGAAATCCATCTGGCAGACCGCATCGTTCGCTTCCATGACCGAAATGTATCCGTCCGGGTATATGACCTCTCCGTTATGGTGCCACCTAGACAGCGCCTCCGCCCCGCAGAGCTTTCCGGTCCGGGCGTTGACCTTCGGCTGATAGCAAGGCCGGAACTCACCGTTTTTAAGGCCCGCCTGAATGTCGCTCTCGAGTTTCTTCCGCTCGGCAATGGCATCTATAAGCTCCTGTGTCAGCCAGACCACGTCCTCATTGTCCCTCGACTTTGCAGTACTGAGCGCATGGCCGCCGAATACCAGAATGTCTTCGCCGTCGAGATCCGTTCTGTCGATGCTGTAAACACCGGCATGCGCGGACACGGAAACATGATTTTCACATCCCGTCGTGATATCGGAAAACGGTACCTCGACCCCTTTCAGAACGCCGAGAAGGGAATCCAGGTTGTTCTTTCTGACGATTGCGATGAATTTGTTTCCGTACTGTCTGCCGAGAATCTCGTCCTTCTTAATCTGACTGTTCAGGATGTTCCCGAAGGATGTCAGAATCCGGTTTCCGTTCTCCACGCCGTAGATCCGGTTGATATCCGAGAACTTCCGAAGATCAAAAAACACGGCCGCATAATCCTTCAGATCCGGATTGCCCTTCATGGCATTCAGCCATTCCACGTAACCGTGCTCGTTTGCAAGCCCGGTACGCGCCTCGGTTCGGGAAGCCTTGACCAGTTCTCTTTCCTTGTGGACAACATTTTCGAAAAATACGAGAAGAACCGCCAATCCGACACAGATGTTCATCATGGAGGTACCGTAATGAAAGATCTGGATGATCTCGCCGCAAATCGGCAGAACCAGATAAGAAATCAGAATCAGCTGCTGACTCAGGCTGATGCTCTTACGGTTCTCTATGATGACAGATGCCATAAGAAACACCGCAAACATCGGAAGAGCCGCTGCAAGCCAATAGAACGGACCGCGCCGGTACACGTTGTCCGCATTGAAATAATAGTACATGCCGTTAAACTGGGATACAGTCACGAGAATCACGGCGACCGAAACGATCACCACAACCGTGATGAACCGTTTCCGGCACGGCATGTCACGCCGGAAATCATAACGCCCGAAAAGGCGCAGCGCCACGATCATCGAATACAGCTGTGCAAGCAGTGCAATCAGATAGTATACAGCCGCATTCACGACATGCATGATGATGACATCCACCCGGGACTTGCTTCCGCTGTACACATAGAACAGGTACTCACACCAAAGCATCAGCCCGCACGAAATGCTCGCCGCAAGCAGCACTGCCTTCCGAATGCGCAGAGGATCCCTGCTGAGCGAATAAACCAATGCGGTCAGCAGGCAGAAAACCGCCTCGAAAATCAGGAAAGATATCTGCGTTGTGAACGGATCAATCATATCTCCTCCTTATGAGGCTGCGCCGGCCTCATAACCTGATACACACCTTCGGAACGATATCATTATACTTCTTTTTTATGATTTTTGCTACCTGTGACTTGTCTTTCAGCTATATCACAGGCAGGCGGTCACATTTGTCATTTCATTTTGACTTACTATCTTACAGTTTTCGGAAAATAATACGCCTGACGTCACGCCTCTTTGCTGCCCGGTGATGCAAAGAGTATCGTCGTAATCTCCCGAACGTCGCGGTGCTTCAGCTTTCGCGGCTCAAAACGAATGACTCCGTAAACGAGCTGCATCACAAACCCGGCGCCGACGGTACCGATCAGCGTACCGATTCCGATCGGTCCGCCGAGAAGCCAGCCAAACACCAGGACGACTGCCCACAAAAGGATTTCCACAAGGCCGATCGGAAGCCGGGGCATGCGCTTTCCGAGTCCGACAAGCAAAGCGTCCCGCGGGCCGCAACCCTGCTCGCTTTTCATATAGATTGCCATTCCGAGTGCCATGAAGACAAAACCGCACAACATGATGAAAATGCCGAGAACCGTGTTCTTATTCTCCGCAAGCGGATTCAGGGTATTGAACATCTGCACGAAATTGCCGGTCAGAAGCGCATCAATGACGGTGCCGTAGCCGATTCTCTCTTTTAAGAGGATGTCGATGCCCAGAATGACAATCGCCATAAGCGTCATAGCCATTCCGTAATTAAGCGGGGTGTGAAGCGAGATGCCCTTACCGAGGCAATCCCACGGCGCAAGCCCGATATTGGCGAAAATGGTCAGATGAACGCCGAATGCAAAAACGAAGAGGCCGGCAACGATTCTGAACCAGCCCCGTATGATTTGTGTTCTCATTTTCCTGCTACCATCCGATTCAGCCTCCGTTAACGTTACGAAGATAGTCTTCCCTGGAAATCATCGGATACTCAAGCGAAGCAACCGTATCGGCCGACAGCGTGAACGACTCCGCGTACTCTTCTCCGGCCTTCTCGAACTTCGCAAGAAGCGGATCTGCCACAATCGCCGCCTGCGGAACATTGAGCAGAGGGGTTTCCGGAACGCAAACCATCGTCGGGTTACAAAACGCATGTTTGCACATGATGCGCAGCCCGTCGAAATTGCCGTCCCAGTTCGGGAATCCGCACCCGCAGATGACGACGGTATGAATCCTTGAAAAATCAGCAAGTGCCTCGTGCTGCACTCTTCCGTCGGCAGTCTCCACCATCTTCATCTTCACAAGCGGAATCGTCCGGTCCATGACTGCCTTCAGATGCGACGGCATCGCATAGCAGTAAAGCGGAAAGCTCCAAATGATCAGGTCGGCGTTTCGATAGAGGTCGAGAATCCCGTTCTGGTCATCCTCGATGACACAGTGCCCGTCCATCTTCGCCCAACAGCCGAAGCAACCGCGGCACGGTGCAATGTTCTTGTCGATTACATCGATTATGGTAACCTCGTGCCTCTCCTTTTTATTCAGTCCCCGAAGAAAGCTTTCCGTGAGCCGGAATGTGTCGCTTTGCTTCTTAGGACTTCCGTTTAATACCAAAACCTTCATGATTTCTCCTTTTCCATGGCAAATGCCATGTCCGCCCTTACTTTACATCCGAAAGATGGTTTTGTAAACACCTTCAATATACGGGGATTTATATGCAATATAGCCGTCGATATCGAAGGGATATTTCTTTGCGCCCTCCTCCTTCACGCGGCTGTATTCCCGCACTTCCTCCGGATGGCTTCGCAGACAGTCGCGAAACATAAGGTGCCTGCGAAGCTCCGCGGCATCCTTCGCGCATACATACAGATGATGCTTTCTGAGGTGTTCCTTGCCGTCGTAGCCGAAGACCTCCCGTCCCTCGATTTCGCCGTTGCCTTCATGCACATAACCGATGGAGGCAAGCGCCGCAATGACATCAGGGAGCTTGGACGTATCCTCGATAATAACGTCAATATCTATAATCGGCTTGGCCGAAAGTCCCGGAACCGATGTGCTCCCGACATGCTCGATGCCGATTGCCAGGTCCTTAAGAGCCCCTGCGAGCTCCGAACGAATGGCCTGAAAATCCTGCACCCATCCGCTGTCATACGGGCAGACAACCACCCGCTTGTAGCCGCGGGGACGTTCCTTCAATAGTTCTTCTATCCGGGCAAGATTGACACGGTCCTCATCCCTGTCATAGGTATAATTCTCCGGGACATCGTCGAACAGCATGACCTGCTCCATCTCGCTCTCCGGAAGGCTCCCGAGCGAATGCACTATGGCAAAGTAGGCGCGGCCGTTGTTCCGGCCGATTCCGTCATCCCAAATCTGCTCATAATCCCACATGGGAATCATGTAGCAGTCCGTGATTCCGGTTTCCTCATAAAGCTCCCGAAAAGCAGCCGCGAGAGCGGTTTCGCCGGGCTCCACGTGCCCGCCCGGATGCTCGAAGCTCTTCCTCTTTCTGTGAAGGCTGTACACCCATTGATTCCGATACCTGGCGAAGATGACAACGAAAGCGATGTCATCAAGTTCTCCGGCCTTGAAATAACGCTTTTCCCCCATGTGATTTCTCCCTTTTACAAGTGTGTTGCGTGGCATTTGCCACAGGCTTTGGTCAGCTGATCCAAAACGTCCCGTCCGGCGCCTGATACAGCGCTCCGACCTCCTCGGAAATCGTATTCCCGCCAAGGTCCTTGACGACCAGCTTGTGGTAATAGCGATACTGCTCCGTAGCGCGGTCAAGCTCCTCATCCCAGCCTTCCTCGACCCATTCCTCGAGGTAGACCCTGTCCTCTTCAATCAGTGCAACAGTCTGGTGAGACGTGAGCGCTATCGAGAATTTCTCCGGAAAATAACACACCGCCTTTTCGCTGTCCTGGCTCACCACATGAACCGGATTTCCGAGGATGCGCAGATTGTAAAGGCTGACCTCGTCCATGCCGAAGGTTGCCTTGGGCACAGGGGCTTCGCCGGGCATATAGGAATACAGCGTGACCTTTTTCTTTCCGCAGTCTCCCTGAAGGACCCAGTACTTCCCGTCCGCATACGCCGGATCGGAATACGCGACATTCTTTCTCTTTCGAAACGGCCGGTAGACGGCACCGTTTGTGAAATCGTAAAACATCACCACGGATCCCGGATAACCGCCGCGCTCCGCCCACTCCGTAAGATCGTAAAGATCCGAGGTGTCCGTGTGCGCGAACGCCAGGCGCTCCTGGCCGTAAATCTTCTCGATATATCTTCCGTCGATTTTGTCAAACCGCTTAATCATAATTAATACTCGTCCAAAAAGCTGTGCTTCACGCCGTCCTTCTTGTAGGCAAGCACGGTGCGAAGGTTCACATTTTCCATGCTGTTGAAGATGTTCGTCTCGACGAACGGATTCGTCTTCTTTAGTTCCGCAATCAGTTTCTTCGTCTCAAGCCGCTTTGAAGACGTGGTTCCGTCCTCGTGGCAGGTTGTGCAGGTATCTGTAAAATGGCACGCGCACTGCAGAAAATGCAGCTCGTTGTAATCTCTCCACGCGCAGATGTCGCTCTCGCGGATGAAATACATCGGCCGGATCAGCTCCATGCCTTCGAAATTCGTGCTGTGCAGCTTCGGCATCATTGTCTGAATCTGCGCGCCGTGAAGCATGCCCATCAGAATCGTTTCGATAACGTCATCGAAGTGATGGCCGAGCGCAATTTTGTTGCAGCCGAGCTCCTTCGCCTTACTGTAGAGATAGCCGCGACGCATTCTCGCGCACAGGTAGCAGGGGCTCTTCTCCACTGTATCAACCGCGTCGAAGATGTTGCTTTCAAACACCGTGATCGGTATTCCGAGCGCCTTCGCGTTACTCTCGATCAGCGCGCGGTTGTCCTTGTTGTAGCCGGGATCCATTACGAGAAATGTGAGCTCGAAATCGACCTTTCTGTGCCGCTTCAGCTCCTGAAACAGCTTGGCCATCAGCATGGAGTCCTTGCCGCCCGAGATGCAGACCGCAATCCGGTCGCCGTCCTGAATCAACTCATAAGTCTTGCAGGCTTTCGCAAAAGGGCTTAACAAAACCTTATGGAACTTCTTGCGGATGCATTCCTCTGCCTTCTTCCTGCGCTCCTCAAGGTCCGATTCCCCTGCGAGTCCGGCACGGACATAGCCGATATAACCGCCCGCAAGGCTGTAGCATTCTCTTCCCGCTAAACCGGGAATCTCGTCCGGTTCGATCTCCTGCGATTTGCGTCCGATCTGGCAGTAAAATACCAGCTTTCGATTACCGAAAGCCTCCGGCTCCAATCCGGATTCCGTCAGATCCGAAACAGGGATGCGTACCGCGCCGGGCATCATCCCGTACGAGGTCAGTCCCTCATCGCGAATATCAATCAGTTGATAAGCTTCTTTCGGTAAAGCACGAAGCTCTTCAAGTGTAATTTCTTCCATTTGGGTTTTGATTCCTTTTCGGATAGATTAAAGCGACGGGGGTTCATTTTCCTTACCGATGCGCACCTATCTCAGTTTCTTCGACATGAACAGCAACAGATCATCATCGTTGACGCAGGGTGCGTATTGATCCAACTGCTTATTCTGATACCACACGCCGCTTCCGTCCGGAACATAGCCGCGCTTTACGTAAATCCTCTGCGCCGCGCCGTATCCGGAGTGGCAGCCGACTGCTAAAAAGACCGTTTCCGAAATCTTCGCGGCCTCTGCCTCCGCAACATCCAGTAGTTTGCTGCCGATGCCTGCTTTATGGATGTGGAAGAACACGCCGAGATCCACGATTTCGGGAATTCCCTGACCGCCCCACGGTCCTTCCGAAGGCTTAAGCACCAAAGTGCAGATTCCGACAACATTGCCCTCATACACCGTGACAAATACAAGCCTCTCACCATTTAACTGCTCTTTGTAATAGTTTTCGTAAGTTTCGATTTGCGGATGCCAGCCGTAGGAAAGATAGGTATCGTAATACACCTTCGCATCCTCAGGCACCATGCTCCGGATTGTTAATTTGTCATCCCGGTAATAAACGGTCGGCCCCTGATCGGAAAGATTATTGCAGGAACCTGCCCCTGTTTCGGCCGTTCCGCCACACGGGTTTCCCTTCAAACAACACCGGTAATTCTCAAGATTGTTCTGAATGTCGGCAATCTCCTGTGAAATGGATTTGCCGGTTACGTCATAGACGTGACCCTGATTCTCCGAAAGGTTCTCAAGCTTATTCTTTAAAAACAGCGACCGTTCGATCATCTCGGCGTCGCCGCGCGCCGTTATGCGCTCTTTTAAGGTCTCTTCGGAAGCCGTGAGCACAACATAATAAAGGCCCGCGCCATGCTCTGCCGCAAGCTTTTCCAATAGCGGAAGCTCATCCTCCACCACATAATCAATCACCACATCAAGATCCCGCGCAAGCACTCTCGCGGCCGTATCAATGATGCAATCCCAATTGAATCTGAGAATCTCTGCCCACCCAATCTGATCCGACGGCAGCCCGTCCTTCCAGAAAGAGTCCTTATAATCCGTCTCCACGAAACCCTCATGAAAATCATCGCCGTGGATCACGTAAACCTGCTTTCGCGCCCCCGTATTTGCCAGATGCTTCGCATAGGCATCCGCGAGAGTCGATTTGCCGACTCCGCAGGGACCCGATATAAATATTATGTCTGCCATTTGTCTACCTCATGTTTCTTATTCGGTCGGTTTCTTCGTCAGATACAACACATAGGTATCATAGAACTCGACCTTGTTTCCGGCCGCAAGCACCGTGCTTCGAAGCCCCTCAAAGAACGGTGTCCTATAAGGCTCAGGAATCAGGATATGATCGCTGTGCGTGCCGCAGTACTGCACATATTCGTCCGCGGTAAATGTGCGTTTACCGTAAAAATCATGCCTTGTCAGATCCACATAGCCGTAGTCGGTCGCATGAAGATAATCAAACGGCTCCTTCATGTTTTTGTATTCCGTCACCGGCTTATAATATTCGTTATAGACCTTCTGAATGTTGTTAAACAGCTCCTCATTAGGCGTCTTGTAATCTCCGATCAGAAACATCATTGCAAGCGTTCCGCCGGGCTTTAAGAGCTCGAGCGTTTTGGGAAATGCGACCCGCTCCGGTATCCACTGGATCGTTGCCGCGGAATAGATTACATCAAACTTCTGCTCCCCGAAATCATGCGTGATGAAGTCGTCGTTCACGATATGGAAATTCGGTCTCGAGCCGTATTTTTCCTTCATCTTTGCATAGAGATGCTCGCCAAGCTCGATTGCGTTGTAATCGCAGCCGGTATCAAGAATCGGATCCGTCGCCTGCCCGGTGCCCGGACCGATCTCCAGCACCTTCGTCTCCGGACCGATGCCGGCTTCTTTGATAAAGTACTCGAACAAATCCGCACTGTAACGCGGACGGAACTTGTCAAACTGCTCCGGAATTGTGTCAAATACCTTCCGGTATTCCTTCGGGTTCTCCCTCATCTCAGCAAACTTGGAATTCTGTGTCATTTTCCTCGCCCCCTTCTTTGAACCGATCATTTTCTTCCGATTTACTCCTGTACGCGCAGGCTCATAATATCCATTATACAGATAACAGGGGGCATGTCAATTTAAGCCTTGTCATTTACCGTGATTTCTTCGTCTTTTTTTCGGTCCGCACTACGCGCCGCATGACAAAGGATATGCTCAGCCTTCATATCGTTGATAAGCGTAAGTCCGAGCGCAGAAGCATCGTAGACGTGCACAATCCCTTCAAGGCCGTCTCCGTCCTTTACAATCTCCCGGAAAATGTCATCACATCCCGCAAGAAGCTCCGGCCGGTACGCAATCGTTTTTTCGTTCTCGAAGATGGCGTTATAAAGGATTCCCGACTCCACAAGGTCCTGGAAGAAATGGCTTCCGTACGACAGCTCGGGATTGTACCCTGCCTTCGAGTTCGATACCTCGCAGATAGCTGCAAATTCGCTGATGTCGGCAAACGCCGTCGGCACACCGAGCTCGGGCGAGGTCGTTCCGATCCTCCCCGGCACCATCAGGAGCATCTTCCGGTCCTTTCCGCGCATCGTCCAGTTGACCGTTCCGATGGCGCGGGCAATCCGGTATTTGTCACGATAAGGCATATTGTAATAGCTGACGGGATCGACATATACAACCAGGTCGATTCTGTCCGTACGGGAAAGCCCCATCGCCGAGTTGCGGCACTCAAACAGCACCGAATCCGGCGCAACATGCTCCGGCATGGAAGTTTCCTCGGAATCCCGGAACACCTGTAACGGACGGCATTGCAGGATGTTGATGACGTAGTCTCCGTTCTCCGAGAGATTGATCGTAAATTCGGTGTCGACCGGGTATTGGTATGCCTCCTGAATCGTTGCAAGAATATCCTTCATCTGCTGCATGATGACTTCCCGGTTCACGATGCCCTGGCACGAGATGAATTCGATGTCGATGTTCTGTCCCCGCTCACGGAACGACCGCTCCGCGTCGAAATCATGCTCCAGCAAAAGCCGCTTCAAAAAGTACGGCATGTACGGCTCGATTACCTCGAGAGATACCTGTTCGAGTTTCCCTTCGCCACGGTTGATCAGCTCGAGCTTTCGCTGGGAAAACTGATGCTTCTCAGCGCTGGTCTGCGCGACGGAGGCCTTCGGCTGATCCAAGCTCACAAGGCGGGGATACGACCCTTCCGTCCGGTCCACGGCCGACGTTCCGAGACCCATCACGAGACGCAGCATGCCTGCCGATGGATCAAGGCTCTCGAGGAAACGGTACGGACTGTAGGAATACCCGACTCCCGCTGCGCAGGGCATATAGTAGTCGCCGTAGTAGGATCCCGACACGCGCTGCACCAAAAGCGCCATCTGCTCGTCTCTCGCCTGAAGCCCCCGCCTGCTGCGGTAATCAAGGGCAGACTTGCTCATCGTGCTCGCGTATACGGTTCGAACGGCATCCTCGAACTCCTGCAGCCGTTGTTCCATGTCGCCTGCGTTCGGACAGAAGACGGATTCGTATTTTCCGGCAAATGCGTTGCCGAAGCCGTCCTCGAGAATGGAACTCGAGCGCACGATGATTGGGTCCTGCCCGTAGTATTCAAGAAGCTTGACAAACTCTTCCTCCATGTCGCGTGAAAACTTTCCGGCACGAAGCCTCGCAGCGAACTCATCCGCCAGGGAGAAGTACTCTTCTTTGCTTCTCTGGCGCACCCGGATGTCCCAGAAATGATTTTCCACAATGAAGGTATAAAACACATCGGAGCCGATGAAGAACGAGTCATGCGGCTCAAAGCAGGCGAAAATGTCAGGACGCTTATTCTCAATAATCTTCCTTGCAAGAAGCATGCCGGTCGCCTTACCGCCGATCATGCCGGTGCCGAGCATGCGCTTTTTAATGTTCAGGTAATCCTTGGCCTTGAAATTTTCCTTTATCATGACACGAAGCCGTTCGTCGCGTGTCATCATGATGTTGCACATGCGACTGCACTGCTCTGTCACATCGAGGCCATTTTCATGCATCGTCTCGGCCATTTCGAAGAAACGGTCCCAACTGTCCTTATTGCCGCGATCCGCGCCCGCCGTGTTGTGCTCCAAAAGCTGATAGAAATGGCTCGCAACCACGCCGTCAAGGATCGGCGCAAACTCCCCTTTCTCGGGCTCGTACCGGTGTGGCAGGAACATCGTCTCGGAGTAGCGGTTCCACACCTTGTCCGGCCGCACGTAGATGTTCGTCTTGTCCGAATACACGTCGAGGAACAGCTGTGTCGTGTCGCGAATCTTCGCAATTGCCTTGAACGAATGCTTGCCTCGGATCAACGGAAAAAAAGCCACGGTGTCGAGCTGGAACAGATACGGACACGTAACCTGGAAGAAATTGCCCATCATCAGATCGGTCGCCCATGCCGTCTGCAGCTCCGAGAGACAGTCGAATACGTAAAATGCATCCACGCCCTCCTTACGGATAATCTCATGAATGTCAACCGTGAACGTCTCGAACCGGTGTGACAGCTCGACATTTACAATCTTTAAGCCCTCCCGCTCCGTAAAAAACGGCTCGTGGGACGCGAAACGAATGTAGATGAGGTTCCGTCCGTCGCGGATCGCCTGCTCGACATACGGCTTCGCGAACAGCCGGAAATCCTCGAGCCGGTCCACCCTCCACACAACATTGTCCCCGAGACGGATGTTGTCGAAGCACTCATCCATCTGCGGAATTCCCGATAGTACTCTGTCAAATGCTGCCATATCAATACCCCTTTGAAAGCACATTTTCCGCCTCCCTTTTACGAGGTCGGCGGCTGCCGAAACAAAAAGGGCAAAGAAGTCACAGTAAAGACTCCTTTGCCCTTAATGGCAGTATAGCATGTTTTACAGCGATTGTATACTACTTCTTTCCGCGCCCTGCGTTGCTTATGTGAAGCCCCCATACGCGAAGCGCAACCACGGCTCCGAGGCAAACAACCAGAAGCACTATCAGATAGTTGTAAGGCAGCGTATCCGTAGTCTTAGGGGAATCGTTCGGCACCGGCGTCAGTTCCGGTGTGACTTCAGGAGTAGTCTCCGGAGTGACTTCGGGCGTTACTTCCGTCTTCGGCGCAGTATAAGTGTTACCGAATGTCGTCCGGCTCTGCGTTCCTCCCTTGACGGTACCCTTTGTGCCTTCCGCGGTGGACTGCGCAAAACCTTCCGGCATGCTGCCGCTCACCTGCGAAACTTCAAATGTCGCTCCGTGAGGAAGCCCGGACACAATTAAAGTCTTGCCTCCCGGTACTTGAAGCGTGGCTCGTCCTTCGCTGTCTGTGGTCAGCACATTGCCGCTGCCTGCCGCACGAAGCGCACGTCTCTTTGTCTCCTCCGTAACGATAAACGTCGCATTTGCCATCGGCTTCCCGTCGCGGTCCTTGATCACGATTTCCACCGGGAAAACCGGCTGATTTCCCTCTGGAACCGGTCCGTCCATGGTGATTTCGACTGCGAGCGAACCATCCTTATAACCGTTTCGGAACTCCGTATCACCGATGGTCTTGATGTCCGGCATATAGAGGCCGTTTTCATTTTCCGTGAAGGTGACAACGTACAGCGCTTCATGACTGTCATATTCGATGGTATCGTCCCCGTCGGACAACTCGCGAACCACAAAGTAGTATGGCTCTGTGACGGTCGGATCCAGCCACATAGTGGAAAATGTAATCGTTCCGTCCGGCTTATTCTCTACCGTCTCAATCAGTTTCGTCGTATATCCGTTCTCATTGCTCTCATACAGACCGAACGTATACTTCTCCGTTGCCGGCTTGCCTTCAAACGTCTTCGTTGCGGTAATCGACACTTCCGGCTTCAGGTAATTGACCAGCTGCACCGGCTCCGCTTCGCCGTCGACCACCAGTTCTCCGTCCACCTTTCCGGTTCCTCCACAGACTCCGCAGGTATCGTCGGTATTCGCCGGATAAATCGCGACGATCCGGTGAACGGAATTGTACAGAGCGGATGGATTCTCCTGTATGACTGCCCATTCCTCATCCGTGAAAGCATATCCGGCATATACGCCGCAAGTTATGCGGGACGGGCATTGATCCTCGGGCACATTCGTCATCTCGGACAACTCGTGAAGCGTGAAACCTGAACTGAATGGTCCGATGACCATGCCGTCCCGGTGTATCGCAGGAGCGCTCAGAACCCCGAGGCAGTCCGGGCAGGTCTCCCCGGTCAGGTTGGGATGCGCACACGGGTTGAATGTAAAGCCGGCTCCTTTGCAGGTGCCGCACGGATCTCCCGTGCCGGCCGGGTCGAAACCTGTTCCGTGGCAGTTTGGACAGGATTTCATAATCTCCCCGTCCAGGCAGTCGCTCAGCATGATAATCTGGGTGACCGACTTGCTCGATGCGTCCATAACAACCGCCGCAATCCCTCCTATACCGTCTCCGCCGCAGGCCATGCAGTCTTCTTTCCCGGGTTTCAGCGTCTGCCCGGGCATCGCCACAAGCAGTTCACCGTTCTCCGCCAACGCAATCTGTACCTTCACCTCTACAGGCTTGGTCAAATACGCCACCGTCGGATCCGTTCCCTGAACCTCGCTGATCAGGAACGTGATTTCCCCGATACCGGTCTGCGGCGAGATGGTTTCCAAATCTCTTTCCGTCAGAATGATTTCCGGCGAGAAGGTGATATTGCCGTCAGCATCATTTTTCCCGATTGCTAACGGCTCCGAGTCCGGGGCAGCATCCGCACGCCGGACTTCAAAAGAGAATTCCTCCGGCTGCAACAACCGCCCGACCAGTTCCTTGTGAGCAGTCAGGGTGATTTTTTTCTCAAAGCCGTACACGTTCGTGAAAACCAGATCGCCCTCCGTTGTGGACGCCGTAACCTTCAGGGTGCCGTCCCTGTTGTCCGT
>JAEEGI010001822.1_pt1 | contig 52698 bp, 64 predicted proteins | sample 8958751 | NCBI WGS metagenome assembly JAEEGI01 (sample SAMN16246545, study PRJNA631951) | gut metagenome | biome: gut microbiome; feature: rumen; material: KS-attached | host: Bos | place: Iran: Karaj | collected 2018-10
ATGGAGCTCATGCCCAGATAGGAAAGATTACCTCGTTTCTTGCTTTTTTCCGCCAAACGGTTTGTGAGGAAATGCAATGCGAGATAGACATTGTTAGGAATGCTAATAAGAGTACTTGGTGGTACGATGGTCAGCGCATCAATTTCCGCAGCGAGAATGGCGGTCGCCTGCTTGCACTTCTGCGCGACAAGCCCTTTGTCACCTTCTCTGAAATGGCAGAACAGTTGTCGGTAAACCGCTCCGCTGTTCAGAAGCAGATAGAAGGATTCCGCAAGAAAGGCTATCTTGACCGCCGCGATGACGGCAGTTGGCACGTCCTTGCGTTGAATTCGAGAGTATAATGAAGAAGGCTGCGAATTAGTGAGAGCAAAGAAAAATGGATTTCCTTTGGTTCTTTGCTCGCTTATTCGTACCTTTGCAGCCAAATTAATCACTTAACATTAACAAGGTATGAAGAAAACCATTACATTTTTATCCAGACGGGCGGCGGTGATGCTGCTTGTGATGATGCTCACTGCCACGGCGGCGTGGGCAGACGGCATCAGCTACTTGGATGCCACTGGCACACAACAGTCATGCACGACCTATACGACTGTAGAGAGCAGCTCAACCTCTTGGAACAGCGGCTGGTGTGTGGTCAATAGCAATACAACCATCTCTGACCGCATCACCGTAAGCGGCACGGTCAACCTGATTCTCACCAACAACGCGACGCTGACCGCCAGCAAGGGCATCACCGTGGGCAGCGACGCGACGCTGAACATCTATGCGCAGACGGACGACGAGGCGACGATGGGAGCACTCGTGGCATCGGGAGCCAACGATAACCATCAATATAATGCAGGCATTGGCGGAGTGGAAAACGCAGATGCCGGAATGATTACTATCAACGGCGGAAAAATCAATGCCACGGGTAACGTTGGGGCTGGTATCGGCTCCGGCGGTGGAACATCTACCGTCGGCACCATCACCATCAACGGCGGCATCGTGACGGCACAAGATGGTTCAGGCTACGGCGCCGGCATCGGTGGCGGAGGGATACAAGGCAAAGCCAGCACCATCAACCTGAACGGCGGAATCATCAATGCCGCTGGTATCGGTTCCGGCAATTTTGGCGGCGATTGCATCATTACCGTCAATATCTCCGACGGCATCAGGAAGATTGTTGCCACTCCCGTTCAGGGAGGCGCGTGCATCGGCAAAGGCAAGTCTGCAAGCGGCTCTGTCACCGTGAATTTCATAAGCGGCGGTAACATCGTGACCGGCGATGACAAGGATGCCGTGTTCTACGATACGGACGAGGGCTCGGAGCGTCAGATTCGTACCAAGGCATTGAATCACACCGTTTCGATGAGCGATGATCTAAAAGCGCACATCACTGTTTCCACCGAGCTCGCGATTACGGGCGAAACCGTCACCCTGACGCTCGGCACGGCGGTTGATGCTTCGACGCTCAAAGTGAACGACGGCACCAGCGACCTGACGCTGACCGATGCTGGCAACCGCAATTACACCTTCACCATGCCCGCTGGCAACGTGACCGTGACGGCAACGCTGCTACAGACCTACTCCGTCAACCTGCCTGCCAATATGGAGATTGTAAGCGCAACGACCACAGCAGATGGCGACGGCAAGTACATTTCGGGAACGGTTGTCACGTTCAAGGCGAGCTTTTCCTATACGGCATCTAATGTGTCTGACGGCGCGAACACACTGACGGCTGACGACAGCGGCAACTACAGCGTTACCGTAGGCACGGCCGACATAACCGTGACGGCCACCATCGAACACAGCAGCAACATCGACCTGTCGCAAGCCCCCAGTGACTTCACCATCGTCGATGGCGATGTGCTGACAGGCTCGACGAGCCACACCGTGACGATTGCCGACGGAGCCAATATCACCCTCAAGAACTCCACCATCACAGGCGGCATCGTCTGCAATGGCACAGCGACGATTACCCTTGTCGGCACGAACAGCGTGACAGGTTTGTCAAGAAATCTGTCTGATCCCAACAATACTTATAACTCAGCCGGTATTCAGATTGGCGGTGAGGGTACAACGCTTACTATCCGTGGCAATGGCTCGCTGACAGCAACTGGCGGTAGCTTATCCGCCGGCATCGGAGTTCGTTCTGCATTATCACACTATAATGAAAGCGATGTCTCAGGTGGCAATATCGTAATTGAAGGCGGTAATATAGTTGCTCAGACCAGTGGTTCTGGAGCAGCAGGAATCGGAACAGGATGCACCTTTGCAAGAATTTCAAGCATTGGTACTATTACGATCAAGGGTGGCACGGTAACGGCAACGGGCGGTACAGATGCTAACGGAATCGGAAACGGAGACGCATATGGTGAGGGAGGAACATCATCTGTTGGAACAATCACATTCTATGACAGCATTGACCTTATTGACGCATCAAGCATCTCAGACTTCGGCAGCGTGGTCTATATGCACGGCGAGACCGACGTGACCGCCAGCAAGACCGACTACTTCGCTATTGTTGAGGACGGCGACCGCCGTGTTATTGAACCGAAGGATGATACCGACTACACCATTACCATTGCCAATGGCATCGAGCACGGCACGTTGACGGGTGCTGCTACGGCTAAGTATACGGAGAAGGTGACGATAACTGCCACGCCCGACTTCGGCTATCGCCTGAGCAGGCTTGTTGTGAAGGACGCTCAGAACAACGACGTGGCTTCCACGGGCAACAGCTTCTTCATGCCCAAGAGCAATGTAACGGTAAGTGCAGAGTTTGAGCAAGGCACTCACGGCACGACGGAGTTTAAGTGGTTCTATCTAACAGGATCTAAACCGGAAGATATAGTTCTCGAAACCATCTATGACGGCGTGACCACCGTGAACATCCAGAATAGCGAAATGTCGTATCAAATTCGGAAATACGAAGACGAATATAACTATCAATACTTCCTATTAGATAACGACACTTACGAAGCTAACATCCCCTACGCTGGCGGCACGGGTGTATTCCCTGAGAATGACAATGGCACAAGCTTCAGTATTCCCAACTACGACGAGACCGGCTACTACGACATCACGATGACCGACGTGGGCAACGGCAAGTGGAATGTATCTATTCTGAAAACCGCCGGTCAGATGGATGTCGTGCCCGACCAGACCTACACAGGCAGCGAAATCACACCCGAGCCGCTTGTGCTGGCAGGTTCGCTCAGCCTCACCAAAGGCACGGACTATGTATATTCCTACGAGAACAATGAAAATGTCGGCACGGCTAAGGTAATAGCTACCTTCCAAGGCGACTACGCCTCGCTGGGCTATGTGGAGAAGGAGTTCACTATTGTCTATCCCACCGTCACCACCTCGTATGTCGATGCCAGTGGCACACTGCATGAGAACGTGGAGGCAGTCCCGCTGGACAACACCATGACGACGATCTCGGCAGGCTGGTATGTCGTGAACAGCGACGTGACATTCAGCGGCAACCTCTCTACCAATGCCGACGGCGAGGTAAACATCATTCTCTGCGACGGAGCGACGCTGACGGCAAACAACATAACCCCAATTGGAAACAGCGATTATCTTCGTATCTACGGCCAAAGCCAAAGTACTGGTACTGCCAATATCAGTGGTAGAATTGAGGCATCCAGCTCACTCCAAATCTACGGTGGAACCATTAATGCCGCTGGCAATATCATGTGCCGCCAAAGCGGCGTTGGCATCTATGGCGGTAACGTCACAGCCGCAGACATCGATGGCTTTCGAGGTCTCAATTTTACTGGCGGCACAATCACCGCCAGCAGTCTTACCGTCGATCATGGAGATATCACACTTGGCGGTGCCACTGTGACTGCCGGTAGTTACAATGTAACAGATGGCAATGTCACCATCCTTACCGGCATAACTTACTACGACGGTACGGGAGCCAGTTACACTGCAGGCAACCTCTCGGCCGATCAGATTTCCGCCATCAGGGGCAAGATACTGCGAACGTATGACTATCGTGGCGGCACGTGTGGAAAGGACGACCTGAACGTGATATGGGCGTTGAATGGTACATCTCCCAATTACACCCTCACCATCAGTGGTACGGGCGCGATGAAGGATTATGGTGCTCCAGATGCCCAGCCCTGGAAAGATTATCGTTCTTCCATTGCAAGTGTCGTCATTGAGGATGGCGTGACGAGCATCGGCAATATGGCCTTCGAAGGTTGTAACAATGCTAATCTAACATCGGTCACCATCCCTGCCAGCGTAACGAGCATCGGTGATTTTGCCTTCGGATATTGCACCTATCTGGCATCGGTCACCATCCCTGTTGCGAGTCTGACGTATTACGGCGTAAGTGCCTTTGATAATACTGCCGACGGACTGAAAATTTACGTGCCTGGAAGTGCGCTGAGCACCTATAAGGCCGAGACAAACTGGAGTGCATACAAAGACAACTTCGTAGGAGTATACACCCTCACCTACGACCTCGCTGGCGGCACACTTCCCGCAGGCAAGAGCAATCCCGAGAGTTATACTGCTGAAGACAAGAATTTCTTGCTCAACAACCCCACCAAAGAAGGCTATGCTTTCGCAGGATGGAAATATGATTATACAGAGGGCAATAACACTTTGAACTACACCGAGGTGTTCGTGGAGGTTGTTCCATTTGGGGAACAGGACCTCAGCTTTACGGCCACATGGGTTGCCGAGGATGAGACTCATAAAGACCTGGCTAAGTGTAGGGCTGAGGTGGATAATCCTCTTTATCGAGGCGGCTCAGGCAACTATGTCGGTTATTACTACGAAAATGGAAACGGCATCAAGGTCTACGACGGTGATAAATTGCTGACCTATTATCATTATGATTCTGAAAAGGGGGAATTTGTCGGTGACTATTCTTACTTCATGTTAGTAAGCCTCGATGGAGGCAACTGTGATGATATGGGCGAGCATTGCCGTGTATTGCTTACAGGCAAAGGAAACTACGTGGGCGGTCTTTCTGCTGACGTCGTGATTGTTGCCAATTCGGTAAACGGCAAGTGGGGCGACCTGAAGTGGGCCTACGACAATGGCACGCTCACCATTAGCAGAAAGGATGGAGTTACGGAAGATGTGGTAATGGATCCCATGAGTTCTACCGGCGAAGGTTACGATTCTTGGCTCGGCATCGGCAGTGGTATTTTCAGCATTGTCTTTGAAGAGGGAGTCAAGACGATTGCCGAAACGGCATTCGGTTATGTAGGCGACGGACTACACCACTACAGTAATCTCGCTACCATCAGCCTGCCCTCGTCGCTGACGGAAATAGGTGCGAATGCCTTCGCCCACTGCGACGGCCTGACCGTTGACCTCGATGACATCCTCGCCAAGAACATCACACTCGGCAATAACGCCTTCTACCAGATAGGCTGCCTCGCTGGTTCACTTGCCAACATGGCCAATAACGCCACCAAGATTGCCTTGCTTGATCAGGCCATAAGCAACAACATCACCCTCAAAGACCGCACGCTCTACAAGGACGGCGACTGGAACACGTTGTGTCTGCCGTTCGCACTGGGTAATGCCATGGCAGACGAGGGTCACCACTTCGACGGAACCCTGCTGGAAGGAGCCACAGTGATGCAACTGAGCGCCGTGTCATCAGGGCTTAGCAGTGGCGGCGAACTGACGCTAACCTTCATCAACGCTTTGAGCATCGAGGCGGGCAAACCGTATATCGTGAAGTGGGCCAGCGCCGACAACCTCGTCAATCCAGTATTCAACGGCGTGAATATCATAAATACGGAGCCTACTCCTGTTGAGTTCGAATTTGAAGGTAACAGCGCCAATTGCCAGTTCGTGGGTAACTATAATCCAAAAGAAATTACCGAAGCCACCAACCGCAACAACATCGTGGTGCTGGCAGGTGGCAACAAGCTGGGTTATACCACGACCGACCGCACCATTGCCAACGGCAAGGCACTCGGTGCTTTCCGTGCGTACTTCTACATTCCGGAAAAAGATGGCACCACTGGCGCCAGCAGCTTCGTGCTGAACTTCGGCGATGAAGAAACCACGACGGGAATCGTTGACAATAAACGTGAAACAATAACCAATAACCATTGGTATAGCCTCGACGGGCGCAAGCTCGACGGCAAACCGACACAGAAGGGACTGTATATCGTGAATGGCCGCAAGGTCGTGATTAAGTGAGAATAAAGCTGAGCTCGCTCATGCTTTATCGAGCGTGAGCGAGCTCGATGTGAAACATCAAGGTCGTGATTAAGTAATCATAAATTTCAAACGTCAAACGTCAAATTTCAAACAATATGAAGAAGCAATATTTAAAACCAACAACGCGGGTAGTCGTGCTACAGCAGTGTAGAATCCTTGCCGGTAGCCCCGTTGCCAGGAGCCTCAATGGTGCCCCTGAAGGAATCGGCTGGGCTGAAAATGGCATAGGCGAAGACGACGTCCTGAGATAAACACGTAACATTCTCTCATCGTCCCACCGAGCTGATCCGAAAAACGAAAAGGCCGGTGGGACGATTTAATGTTGCTCTTGGTGGAAAGGTTGAAGGAATCGGCTATACATTCAAGGGACGCTATTAATTGTCAATGTCATTTTGATGTGAGGAATACGAACACCTCGCTACGCACCCTCAGGAATTCGTAGAGTTCTTTGCAAGCAAAGCGGCATAGCCGAGCGCATCCACCGTCAACTCTTGGAATGATTTCTTGTGCAATATTGGCTCTATACTTGTTTCCATCTCAATGAATTTACCTCGGTGACAGATAGGGGGCATTGGTCAGGCCGCCAGTTTTCCTTGTGCATCTTTAGGCGTGTAGAGGTCAGCCGCCAAAGTCAGCCCATACTGTGTTTCAAACGTCACCTTTTTGTGATTCACTTTCTCGCTCAGCGGGAACACCTTGTCCCACTCCTGCGTTAATTCCAATTTCTGTACCATATCGTTCTCTTTATTTTGTTTCTTGTCTGTGCAAGCTGTCAGCATACCGACAGCCAATGCCATTAATATTACTTTCTTCATCTTATAGTTTTTTTACCGTTCTGAATTTCATCACCTGCTGAGCTTTTGCACCCAGTGTTATTGCCGCTAATGCCATAATAATCAGTCGTTTCATATCTGTTGTTACTATTTCGGCTGCAAAGTTACACCTTTTCTATAATATAGATGTTATACAGATTTCGGAAAGAATTACCACTTTTGCGGAATCTGCCTGCGAAGATACTAAAAATCCTCTGTATCGAGGTGATACGGAGAAATCTTTTGTGATTATTTAGGAGATAATACCTACTTGTGATTAATTGGTTTAGGATGCTGTTTGGGTAATACGGCAGAGAAAAAGCCTAACTTTTGAGTATTGCACAGTTCACTGAATCGCCGTACCTTTGCACCCAGATTTTTTAGCCATTTAAGATAAGATAGAAATGAATAAAACTATTGTAGTATTTGGTTCCTCGACAGGAACATGCGAGGCTATCGCAGAGAAGATAGCCCAGAAACTTGGCTGCGAGGCCATTAATGTGCAGAACTTGACAGCTGATGTTGTAGAAAGCAACCAGAACCTGATTCTCGGTACTTCGACATGGGGGGCTGGTGAGTTGCAGGATGACTGGTACGACGGACTGCGAGTGCTGCAGGGTGCAAATCTTGCTGACAAGACCATTGCCCTCTTCGGTTGTGGCGACTGCGAGTCGTATGGTGACACCTTTGTAGGTGGCATCGGCGAGTTGTATAATGGCATCAAGGAAAGCGGTGCCCGTTTCGTGGGTGCTGTTAGTACAGACGGTTATACCTTTGATGGCTCCGAAGCAGTTGTGGAAGGCAAGTTCGTGGGTCTGCCCCTCGACGATGTGAATGAGGATGACAAGACGGATGCTCGCATTGATGCGTGGGTAGCCGAGATTTCTCCAAATCTTTAAACTTTCAGTGTATGCAGCAGACGGTTGAAAGACAAATGACAAGTGAGGCAATGTCCCCCGCCATGAAGGTGCTGATGAACCACATCTATGAATATAAGAAAGGTGTGCGCAGGATGATTCTCTTTACCTGCAACCGCCGTTTCGAGGCTTTTGCCACGAACCGTCTGTGCCGCCAGTCTATCGACTACGTGGTGCAGCCCGCTGGCAAGGAGAATGTCAACGTCTATTTTGGTCGTAAGGAATGTCTCGATGCCATCCGTCTGTTCGTCACACGTCCGCTGAATGAACTGACTCCCGAAGAGGACTTTATCCTTGGAGCCATGCTTGGCTACGACATCTGTGCCCAGTGTGAGCGTTACTGCGAACGCAAGGCTGCGTGTAAGCGAAAGCCATGCAAGCTTGCTTGAATATGGCTGAGCGTGAGCAGGCTCGACCGTAGGTCAAGGGACGATGCGAGAAATGCCAGCATACGCAATAGATATTTTAGGTACAATGAAAATTCATAAAGAGTATTTGTTTAGTTTAGTAAGGGGTGTTTGCCGTGAGGTTAGCACCCTATTTGTAGATAGTAAAGAATGATATTATGAGCTTATTAAAGAAACTATTCACACAATGTGCCCATCCACAGGGAAGGATGGGACAGGCAATGCTTAAGTTTATGAACCTCTGCCATGCACCACTTAACAAATGGGGACTAGGCCTTGTCAGTTTCCACGACGGCATGACTATTCTCGACATCGGATGTGGTGGCGGGGCTACGCTGAAACGTCTTCTTCAGCGAAGCAAAGATGCCAAAGTCTATGGCATCGACATCTCTGAGGACAGCGTGGCTAAAGCCCGTGACGTGAACAAGGCACTGCTCGACAAGCAGGTCTTCATCGAGCAAGGCACCGTCAGTCAGCTGCCATACGAAGATGCGAAGTTCGACCTTGTAACGGCCGTTGAGACCGTATATTTCTGGCCGAACCTGCCAGAATGTGTCAAAGAGGTGCGCAGGGTTATAAAAACCGGTGGCCAGTTCGTCATCATGGTAGAGGTCGTCACTATGAATTCAAAGTGGTTGAAAGTCGTTGAGGGTATGACAGCCTATCCACCAGAGCAGTTGAAGCAATTTCTCGATGATGCGGGTTTCGTGAAAACAGAGATTCATCGCATGAAACCTTCATACGCTACTATTATTGGTCTGAATCCATAAAAATGTCATCTTTGCAACTAAATTGCAAAAGATTTGTCGTACCTTTGCCGTCGAAACGGCGAAGATGCTCTCGCTCGGCAAAATGAGAGCGAGCTCTCTTTTGCTCTCACTTAATCGCATCATTGCAGCATGGTTATGGATCTACAGAGTTTCTTTACATCGCTTTTGAACGTGGTTTGCGAGATGGCTCCCTACTTGCTGTTGGGATTCCTGATTGCAGGGGTGCTGCATGTTTTTGTGCCACAGAAGTTCTATGCCAACTATCTGTCGCGCAATAACAAGCTATCCGTACTTTGGGCGGCTCTGCTCGGAGTACCCCTGCCACTGTGTTCGTGCGGCGTGATTCCCACCGCTATAGGTCTGAAGAACGAGAAGGCATCGAAGGGAGCTATTGCTTCGTTTCTCATTGCCACACCGCAGACGGGCATCGACTCCATTCTGGCCACTTTCTCGCTGATGGGACTGGGCTTTGCCATTATCCGTCCGGTGGCGGCACTCGTTACAGGTGTCTGCGGCGGATTACTAGTAAACCGACTGGTGCGGGACAACGAAAACGCTAACGAAAACGAAAACTGTCAGTTGTCAAACGATCATGTTCTGCCCAAGTATCTACGCGTGCTGAAGTATGGCTATTACGATATGATTCGTGACATCGGTCTGCGACTGCTTATCGGACTTATCGTTGCAGCATTGATTCAGGTGGCAGTGCCCGATGAGTTCTTTCTTTCCTTCGGCAGTCAGCCGCTCGTGCAGATGCTTGTCATCCTTGCCATTGCCGTACCGATGTATATCTGCTCAACGGGTAGCATCCCTGTGGCTGCGGCACTGATGATGAAGGGACTCTCGCCAGGAGCCGCACTGGTGATGCTTATGGCGGGACCAGCGGTCAATCTGGCCTCCATCCTTGTGGTTCATAAGGCGATGGGGCGCCGTTTCACCTGGATCTATCTGATGACCATCGTGCTGTTTGCCGTCCTCTTTGGATTGATGCTTAATGCTACCGGCTTGGACTTCTCCGTTGCCAGTCACGACGCCTGCTGCATGACATCTGCTTTGCCCAGCCCGTTCAAACTGATATGCGCTACAATATTAACCCTACTTATAATATTTGCTCTTATGATGAAACTGTTCAGTAAGTTTACCACCAAGAAACCGTTAGACCCCGATGTAGTGGTCTATCGAGTTGAGGATATGCATTGCAGCCATTGCGAAGCTGCTGTGGTTCGTGCCGTCGAAGATGTGCCCGGTGTAGAGAAAGCCAAGGCCAGTGCCTCTGCCAACACTCTCACCATCAAAGGCCCCGCTACCGAAGAAACCATCCGCTCGGCAGTCGAAGGAATCGGCTATACATTCAAGGGACGCTATTAATTGTCAATGTCATTTTGATGTGAGGAATACGAACACCTCGCTACGCACCCTCAGGAGTTCGTAGAGTTCTTTGCAAGCAAAGCGGCATAGCCGAGCGCATCCACCGTCAACTCTTGGAATGATTTCTTGTGCAATATTGGCTCTATACTTGTTTCCATCTCAATGAATTTACCTCGGTGACAGATAGGGGGCATTGGTCAGGCCACCGTAGCTCTTGGCAGCGGTCTGAAGGGCTTCTTCGGTCATGTACTGCTGATAGAGGGTGCAGCGGGTAACGATGGTCTGTGGAGAGCATTGGTCGCCAAGGACGCGCACCAGTGCCCAGCCCTTCATCGGGTCGGCATACTCTTCGCCCTTCAGGATGAGTGGCCCATCAGCAAAGGCCCCCATCTGCCAAACCACATCGCTGCGAGTGAACCGCACTCGTGGCAAATCGCCCTCTATGTGCTGTTCTGCAGTGTAGAGCCACAACCGTTCGTTGTGATGCATTTCGCCAGCCCTGAGGTTGGTTATCAAGGCCGGAGAGCCATCGACCTCGCCCAGATGCTGCTCGATGGTTGGCAGTTTTCCGTTGCTCACCGGTATGCCGGGCATCAGGAACGAGGCATCCGTCATCCGCGTCTTTTCCACATATACCACAGGCAGACCGTTGGCTATCGAGGCAAAGTCCTGATAGGCGTTGGCTCGCTCTGTGAATCTCAGCTCACAAAAACGGAGCATCTTCCACAGGGCCGTGGTGTGACGCATCTTCTGCCGCTGAATGAACTGCGGCAGCGTGTTGCTACGTTTCTCCATTGACTCCGATACGCGGCCAATCACCTGACCGCCTCGCTGATAGAATGTCATGCCTCCGATGCGGAGTTTCTTGGGAATCAGCAGTCCCATGCCTGTTTTCTTCATCTTCATTGTCTGTATCTCCTATCTTTATTGTTCCTTCGACGTTCCTTCGGAGTACCTCCTATTGTTACCCGGTACTCGTACGCTATCTGCCCGCTATTTGTCCGCTACTTGTTCGGTTCGAAACCGGACAAATACCGTACTACTACTGTACTTATACCGAACAAAATCGATGGCAAATCGTTGCCTGCTCCTTGGGGAGTCCTTGGCTGTTTGTTGCCAACAGTCGAACTTGTTGGTTGCAAATATACGAAAAAACTCCCATATCAGTGTGATACGGGAGATTTTTTATGGATTGTTTACGATTACTTATCAATGCGGACTACTCGGAAACCGACGTTGGCGTAGCCTTGCGAGCCGTCGAGAGCCGTATCTGAGTATTCGCTGCGGCACTCGTCGCGACTGGTGTCCCATGCACCGCCTTTGACGATGTACTGGCCACCAGCGGTTTGTGTCGATGTCCACTCCCAGCAGTTGCCCCAGAAGTCGATGCCACCGCAGGCTCCTGTGGTTTGCTGATATGCATCAACTGCCGTCAAGCCTTTCTCAACATGGTCACTATTCATGCTAACATCCTTTGGCATGTGGCCTGCACCAAGTATCCAGTCTTCTTCTGATGGCAGACGATAAAGATGTTGGCTGTCTGATGTTCCAAGCCATTCACAGTAGGCTACGGCATCGGTATAGGGTATATTTACCACAGGGTACTTGTCTTGCCCTGATGCATAGTTGAAGTCGGACTTAAACGCTTTGTATTCGGCATTGGTAACGGGTGCATAGCCAATATAGGGATTGTTGCCTATGGCTCCACGAAGCACGCACCACGCATCGTTGGGATTATCGTCGTTGCGAGGGTCGATGAGTCGCAAGAACTGTTGTTCCAGACGTATCTCACGATTTTCTACCATCTCGTCGACAATGGCCTGCATCTCATCAACCAGCGACTGATGTTTGGCCTCTCTTTCGAGTTCGCGGAGCTTAGCCTTCTTGCGGGCCACCACCTTGTCGTAGCGGATGCCCATCTATTCCAGCAACGCCTGTTTGTTCTCATCGGAAGGGTTCTTTTGGTAGGCCACCAATGCCGACTTTGTCTGCGCATTCAGTCCTGGACGTTCTTCTTCCACCAATGGTGCGTCAGGGTCGCAAAACTCCAGTTCGTTCTCGTCGAGGTCGAGTGGGGTGATGTAGCTGCCTGCCTCCGCCACTTGGTGTACGCCGAAATAGTGAGCTACCTGTCCGTCCTTGTAGATCGACAAGCGATAGCCGCCATAGAGGTTGCAGGGTAGGGTGGCGATGATGTAGTCTTGACCAGCCTGCAACGTGGTACCCTCTGTAGCGCGATAGGTGATGATGGACTGTCCTTCTGAAATATCTGCGATGACAGTCTCGCCATTAGCCATCGTCAGGTTGCCTGTGCCTGCTATGTGATATTTGTCTACACTCTCCAGCACCACCTGCGTAATGCCCTCCATCTGGAAGTTCAGGCGGATACCGCTAGTGAGCGATTCGCACAATGCTTTGTCGGCATCGCTGAAGACCGTTTCATCTGCCAGTTGTTCTGCAGGGATAACCAACGCCTGAAGCGGGGCATAAGGGGCATCGCTGACGATGGTTGGTTCATTGTCAGCCTTATCGCATGCTGTCAGCAAAGCGACCATCGCCAACGATGCCATGATACGAATCTTTGCAGTACTCATACTATTATCGTTTTCTGTTAGGTCTGCGATTATCCATACCACCTGTGCTCTGCCGATGGTGTCTGGCCAGGCGGCGCATCGTCTGTTGCTCCAGCTCGTAGGCGCGCTCAATCTGCTTCTGGGTGAGGAACTTCGAGTACTCCTTGTAGTACTTCTCACGCAGGTCAAGAATCTTCTGACTCTGCTCCATGCGGGCTTTGTTGGCCTGCTCGGCCTCGGCTTCGGTAGCGTTGGCTGACGAATGACGTTTTACGCGAGGTCCTAATGCCCACACTTCTTTTTGGTAGGCGCAGTAGGTTGCGACATACTTCTGCGTGGTAGCATCGTCTAGAGCCAGTTCATGGGCTATGTGACGGGCCTGCTTCTCGGCCAGTTCCTCGCGGCTCAAGCGCTGCTGGTTATTACTTTGTGCTGACATGTTGATGCTACTGAATAGCATGGCGATGGCAATGACCATCATTGAAATCATTTTATTCATAATCTTCTGTGTTGAATTGATTCGACGATTTTCACGTTCGGCATAACGAGTAACTCGTTCTGCTCTCACTCAATCAAATCGTTGGTTAAATCATTGATAAATTCTTCATTTTCGTAGACAGCAACCAGGAAGTCCTGATCGTCGGATGAGAGGTTGTTGAATGCCAGTTCCACGCTGGCATAGTCATCAGCTGATATCGTATCGTTCTTGGTGAGTGTGGGCTGTACAACAAAGAATAGAGCAACAGTGGCAGCTATGGCAAGGAGAGAGCGGATGGCGATAATGACAGTCTTATTTCGTTCCGGTAAGGCTGTCGCCTCACTCTTTTGGACTTTCACCTCGTCCATCACGCTTTCTTCCAACTTCGTGAAGAAGTCGTCAGGCACGCTATAAGGCATCCGATTACCAATCTTTTCAAAATCAAAAGTCTTTTCCATATCGCTTTAATCGTTATTTGTCATATATTTGATAATTTTCTCCTTGGCCACATGATAGCTGGCCTTGACGCTGGCTGCTGTAGTGTCGGCAATCTGGGCAATCTCCTCGTAGTCCATCTCGTCGTAGTAGCGCAGGTTGAACGCCAGTTGCTGCTTCGGTGGCAGCGAGAGGATGGCATTCTGCAGTCGCACGGCCTCCAGGTCGCCGTAATTGATGTAGCTATCAGCCTGAATATCGAACACCTTTTCTATCGGCATCGAATCCTCGCGTCGGCGTTCTATCAGTCGCAGGGCCTCATTCGTGGCGATGCGGAAGAACCAGGCCCGCAGGCTGTTTGCTTCATTATATTGCCCAAACGAGCGGAAGATGCGGATGAAAGCCTCCTGTGCCGCATCTTGAGCATCATCGTGGCTTACCACCAGTCGGCGTATGTGCCAGTAAAGTGCTTCCTTGTAGCTCTGCATCAGAAGTAGGAAACCGCTTTCGGCATCCTCCCGCAATGTCCGTATAATATCTTTATCGTTGGTCGTCATACATTAATATGACCTGTGAAAAGAGGAAAAGTAAAAAGGAAAGGGAAAAAAATGCCGTGTTTCAGTGAACACGGCAGAATCTTCGGCATCGACTTGTTCGACTTAAGTTAGTCAGCTATCGCTCTACCCATTGGATCCATCTTGCTATTCATTCCTTTTTTAAATAATCGAATAAATCGATCGTTCCTACATCGTTTCTGACATTAAGATTTGGAACATATTCTTCCATCCTTGTTGTACCACTGGTTTTATCGATATAGAAATTCACGAAAGCCCCTGTATAACTACGGAACACCACCTGATAGGCAGAATCGGTCTCTTCACCCATCTGCACATACATGATGTCGGGATTATCCTTGGCTATACTCCAGTCATACTCGCTATGGCAATAGTTGTTGACACCTTCATAGGCCATTTCGGCTGTTATCTTGCTCTGTGATTCCTTAGTGCTTTTAGAGCCGCATGAGCATAGAAGCATGGTCGCCAATAGGCAAATTGTAATCAGTTTCTTCATATTAGTTCTTCTCTTTATAGCATTTGACTATCGTCGAATTCCTCCTTGCAAGGCATAGTGCAAGCACGCTTGCCCTCTGCACTTGCTTCGATCGTCATTTCTTCTAATCTCTCGACAGCCAGGGTGATGTCTTCTCCAAACCGCTTGTGATCTCGTAGGAAGTCAGCCCTGCCGTCGGATATGGCCTCGTAGAGTTCCTTGCTCATGTCATCCACATACGTACCGATGGCATACTCGATATCATCCTTTTGCCAGTCGAGGGTAGAATGGATATAGACATTCCGCTTCTGATGCAGAAAGCTATAGGCGGTCTCTATGCTGTCTCGAGTAATCATTGGTCGTAGCCGATGGGTCTAAATTGTTTCTGACGCTCACTCCATACGAAGCCGTACTTCATGAGATAGTCTTTGATTTCCTTGGGTTCTCTGCTGAAGGCATAGCACAATGATTCCAGCGTATCAAACTCCTCGTCACGCAGGAGCATATTGACGCTCGAAACCAGAATTGCAGGGTCTTTTGGCAGATAGTCCATTGTTCTAATTCTTAATAAGCATACACCAATCCGTACTTCTCATGCAAACGACGAAGCGTGCCGTCAGACTTCATGCGTCGGATGGCATTATTTACCATTTCCATCAGATCGTCCTGTCCTTTCTGCATCAATACTCCAATCTCTCCATGAGTAAATGGATCGTTCAGTAGTGGGGCTGCAAGTCGGGTGTCAGTCTGCACATAGTAGGGAGCTTCCGTAATCTCAGTTATCATCACATCGGCCTCCCCCTTTGCTATGAGTGAGGGTATTTCTTCGTTCTTCTGATGAACGATGATGGTGGCATGAGTGAGATTCTGATTGGCAAACTTCTCATTCAAACCTCCAGGATTAACCATCACACGCACTTCCGGCTTGTCGATGTCAGCCAATGACTTGTACCTGTCACTCTCTGAGGCTCTGCAAAGAATCGTCTTTCCATTAGCCAGATAGCCTTCACTCATTAACATCGTCTCACGCCGGGTATCTGTGATAGTGATGCCACCTATGGCCAGGTCGAAAGTCTGGGGCTCTGCCAACACATCGGCTGTCAGCGTAGGCCATGAGGTCTGTACGAACTCAATGCCTACACCGATACGCTCGGCTATCTTCTTTGCCATTTCAATGCCGAACCCCCAATAGTTGCCGTCGGCCTCACGGTACGAGAGAGGGCGATAGTCGCCTGTGGTTCCCACCAACAGCTTGCCACGCTCCTGGATGCGCCAGATGGTGGGCTGCTGCGTCTCAACAACAGGGTTGTCATCACTACTGGTGCAGCAAGTAGTGATGCAAGCGGTGCTTATGCAGAAGATGGCGACAAGCACCCAAATCCATGTTTTCTTCTTTTTCATTTATTTTGCTCTAAATTATGCGTGCAAAGTTACGAAATTATTTGGATTATTCGTTCTTTTTTAGTAACTTTGGCTTTGCCGAAGTTACTTTCACTCGGAAAAGCTCAAATAAATTTGGCTTTTCCCTCATTTATTCGTAACTTTGCATCAAAATAACGCAAGGAGATATGCCACGTAAGACTGACGGAATAGAATTTGAGATACTTTAAAACTCGGTTTCGACCGACCGCTCCAGCATATCAGGGCGGGTGCTCCAATATATAAGGGCGCCCGCCCTAATTCATGCGGCCGTCCGCCCGAATCTAACAAGAAGCCGTTTCTCTCCCTGTTACATGCCGTCTCAATCCCTGTTTGCACGGGTCTTTTCCCCTGTTTCCCTGCTTAATCCATTTGCCACTCTACGCTTTCAAGCATACTCGCATGCGCAGAATGTCTTGAATGTTGCTGATGATGCTGATAATGCCCAACGTCATCAGCATGGATAGACCAGTAGCTGCAATCCATCGGGAGTTCTCTGTCAGCCACAGGAGAATGCCTGTTTCAACTTTGAAGGTGAAAAGGGGTACATCGGCAGGCGTGGTCAGCACGTAGGTAATAGATACTGCGCCACATATAATGCCAACGACAAAGGCTGCCACCATCAACATCTTGTAACGACGGATAGTTGCTTCCTGGTGTTGTTTGAGATACTCTACTGCATCCAGACGCTTGGTAAGCGCTGCCATAAAATCGGCATTGTCCGAAAAATGGGGTTTCTGTGCGAGGAAGAGTTCCTCAAGGGCTTTATCTTTCATCATAACTTCAGTTTCTCTTTTAATTTGTCACGTCCTCGTGAGAGCTGCTTCTTGACGGCATCTTCTGAGGTGTCCGTAATGGCAGCTATCTCCTTGATGCTGTATCCGTTGAGATAGAATAGGGTAATGGATGAACGTTCTTTGGGCGGCAAGGTACGCAGGGCCAGATAAAGGTCTTGGTGCTCGAACTCAGCATCGGCATTGGTACTGCTTACAAGTGCTCGTGCTTCATCGATGCTCTCCGTACAACGCTGGCTTGCCTTGTGGTTGAGGAACGTGTTGTAGGCAATCTTAAAGAGCCACGAGCGGAACTTCCCCTGGTCCTGATAGCCGGCACAGGAAAGATAAGCTTTCACCAACGCATCCTGCGCCAAGTCGTCAGCATCGTCTTTCTTGCCACAGCAGAGGGCGAGCAAGAAACCTCTGAGTGCCTCCTGCTCACGCTCAACATGTGCTATGAAAATTTCGCGGGTCACGAGTTAGCTTCTACTATCAGTTTCTTTTCTTCTGCCTCCATCTCCTTGGCCAGCAGCTTCTTGCCTTTGGAGTAGCTAATAAGGAATGCAATACCTACACCTAACAGGATAGCACCAGCCAGATAAAGCATCCTAAGATCATTTGAGTTCATTCCACCCACAAGGTCAACATAGATGGCACACAGCAAGAAGCCAATACCCAGAAAGGTCGTAATGTTTCCTGTTTGCAGTTTGCCGAGCAGTTTCTCTTTCAGCAGCTTTTTCTTCGGAGAAATCTTCTTCATCAACTCCTCGAGATCCATATCGGGGTTCTTTTCGATAGCGGCCAGCGCAATCTGTGTACGAGTGTTGGTCTCGTTCATTTCCTTACGAATTCCCATCCAAATTGCAAAGATAGGAAGAACGCATCCGCACGCAATAGGAAGCAAAGCATAAAAGATATTTTCCATTTTCTTTCTTTTTTATTGTTAGACTTTTGTATATTTCTGACCTTGGTCACTTATATAACAAGTCGGAAGGACAAAAGGTGACATTAGAATAATAATTTTGTTTGCAAAGTTAATGAATTTGCAGCATTTTTCGTATATTTGCACCCTAAAATTAGAAATGTTTATGAAGTTGATATGATTCAGCAAATAGAAATAACGCTAAAATCTAAGTCTCGTGGATTCCATTTGGTGACCAGTGAGATTCTGAGCCAGTTGCCAAAGTTGCCAAAGACAGGCATCGTCAATATATTCTGCAAGCATACGAGCTGCGGACTGAGTATCAATGAAAATGCTGATCCTGATGTACGGGTAGATATGGAAACCATTTTCAACAGGCTTGTTCCTGAGAACAGACCCGAATACGAGCATACGCTGGAGGGTGCAGACGATATGCCAGCTCATGCCAAGTCAACGTTGAGTGGCGTGAGCCTGACTATCCCCATTACCGATGGTCGATTGAACATGGGCACCTGGCAGGGAATCTACTTCTGTGAGTATAGGAATTTCGGTGGGGCAAGAAGGTTGGTAGTAACAATTATGGGAGAGTGAGCTATGGAATACAAGAAGATAGGTGAAACGTACTATATCAGGATGGATCGTGGTGATGAAATCATCGGCAACATTCTCGAAATCTGCCGTAAAGAGTCTATCCCGTCTGCCATTTTCTCTGGCATCGGTGGTTGTAGTAATGCTGAATTGCAGGTGTTCATTCCAGAAAGTGGTAGCTTTGAAACGGAGACAATTGAAGGGATGCTGGAACTGGTATCCCTCAATGGCAATGTGGTTTCTGGTGATGACGGCCAACTCTATCATCATACTCATGCTTTGTTCTCTTTCAAGGGAGGGAACCGCGATGTTGATAACATCGTGGGAGGGCACCAAGATGGTCAGCATGGGATGGCAGGAGGACATCTTAAATCAACGACGGTACTCTATACTGCAGAGATAGAGTTACGTCCTACTATTGGTGGTTCAATCGGTAGAAAGTTTGACCCTGAGACGGGTACTGGATTCTGGAACTTCAAATAATGTGAGATATGGCATACACAGGACGTTTTGGACAGTCAGACGACTTCCGTCGTGAGGAACTTATAAGGATAATCGAGCACTCTGTAGAGAACCTAACCCTGCAGGAACTCGAAGCACTCTACTACGACATGAGTAAAAAAAACTACATCAACGATTAGAAAGATAAATACATCCATTCTCATAATAAATCCCAAAAGAATCTCCCGTTTCACTGCAAATTGGCATATTTTTCGTACCTTTGCAGCGCCTTAGAAGGAGTCGCCGGAATAGTTCTGCAGCCCTCAAACAGGCAATCAGTAACCAAATGAGCTGGATTATTTTGATTGTTGCAGGACTATGTGAGACGGGGTTCACCTATTGTCTTGGTCGTGCAAAGTATGTGATTGGAACTGAATGGTGGCTATGGATGAGCGGATTTCTGGCTTTCACCATTCTCAGTATGGGACTATTGGCTAAAGCCACGCAGACGCTACCTTTAGGGACGGCCTACCCGGTATGGACGGGAATAGGTGCTGTGGGAACTGTTCTTGTAGGCATCTTTATCTTCCACGAGCCATCTACTTTTTGGCGATTGTTTTTCATCACGACACTTATTGTGTCAATTGTCGGACTAAAAGCTGTATCATAATATGGAATTCAGATCAATGAGGCGTAAGCGCCAGCAACTTTCAGAAGAAAAGAGCATCGAAATATTGAGGAAATCAACTTCCGGCACATTGGCACTGCTGGGGGATAACGGCTATCCCTACGCTGTTCCCATCAGCTATGTTTATGCCGAGGGCAAGTTATATTTCCACAGTGCGTTGAGTGGTCATAAGATCGATGCCATCAGAAACTGCGACAAGGCTTCGTTCTGTGTCATTGATCAGGACGAAGTGCATCCTGAGAAGTACACCACTTATTTCCGCAGCGTAATAGCCTTCGGGCGCATCCATATCATCGAGGATGAAAAGGAGAAATTAGTAACAGCCCGACTGCTTGGAGACAGATACAATCCTAATCAAGAGGAAGCCTTGCAAAAGGAGATTGAGAAGGGATTGTCTCGCATGGTTATGATACGTTTCGATATTGAGCATCTGACAGGGAAAGAGGCCATTGAACTTGTAAATCAACCTGGTATATGACACTACCAAAGTTCATAATAACAATGGATGGGGTGTTCCGTCTGGGAATGGTCAACCAGCACAAGCACTTGCTGAAACCAGGTGAACAGTGCATTGGTGGCGGCTACTACCATTTCGATTTCGTTTCGAACGTAATTATCCTCGATAGGGAGTCATACGACTTTGGCCGTCCCAAGTGGCATCTGCTGGAGGTACTGAAGGTTCCATCTACCTATCGCGGCATGCGGATTGTTTATAAGTATGATGACGGATTCCACGATGACTTCAATGTCAGTGAGGAACTCCCAATAGAATACTATGACTAAAAAGGAATACACACTCTCCGATAGGACATGCTTTCTGTATCAGGATGCAGCAGCCACACATATGCTGATCCAGCCGATTGATGAGCATGACTTGGAATTATTGGATCAAGAAGTCGAAGCAATCAAGGAGCTATCCGATAAGCCTTTTTCGCTTGTGGCTTTTATGATAAAGGACTGGAATCAGGAACTGACTCCTTGGGCTGCGCCTCCTGTATTTGGCAAAACGCCATTTGGCGATGGAGCAGAAAAAACGCTGAAGTTCATCACAAACCAGCTGTTGCCAGAGGTTCAAGAAAACATTCCTCACCTCATACTTGGCGGTTATTCACTTGCTGGACTGTTTGCCTTATGGGCAGGGTATCAGACAGACAAGTTTGAAGGCATTGCTGCTGCTTCCCCATCTGTATGGTACCCTCAGTGGATTGATTATGCCTCAGAAAACAAACCGTTTGCAAAGTCCGTCTATCTCAGCCTTGGCGACAAGGAGGAGAAAGCAAAGAACCGATGGAACAGCGAGAGCCATCAAGTTCGCTTGAATGGCCGAGTCGTGACAGAGGTCGGCAAGGCCAATCCTGTTATGGCGCAGGTTGGTAATGCCATCCGCAAGCAGCATGAACTATTGACGGAACAAGAGATTAATACCCTACTTGAATGGAACGCAGGCAATCACTTCGTCGATTCCGATAAACGGATGGCAAAGGGATTCGCCTGGGCTATTAATAATTTATGATATGAGAAAAGCAAGCAGAGCAATGGATAGTTTCCTCCAATTTTACAATTTTTTCTTCAAATTGCTTGTTTATTCGGGAAAAATATGTACCTTTGCAAAATAATAACCGTCATTATTATAATGACCATTATCATTTTGAGTTATGAAGTTCTATGATAGAGAGTCTGAACAGCAGTTGCTGAGTGCTGTATTAAGGCAGAGTAAACAGGAAGCGCGAATGACCGTCCTGATGGGACGCAGGCGTATTGGCAAGACGGAGCTTTCGCTTCGTTGCGGTGATGATACTGTACTCTATTTCTTCGTCGGAAAGAAGGCAGAGGCATTGCTATGCCAGGACTTTGTTCAGGAGATAACCAGCAAGCTTGGTGTGCCGGTCTTGGGACAGGCGAACTCTTTTTCCGAGGTATTCCGATTCGTTCTCCATCTCTCTGAAACCAGGGCATTCACGCTGATTATCGATGAATTCCAGAACTTTCAGAAGGTCAACCCTACTGTATTCAGTAACATGCAGCGCGACTGGGACTTGAATAAAAGCAAGAGCCACCTGAACCTGATTATCAGTGGTTCCGTGTTCACGCTGATGAAGAAGATTTTCGAGGATTATGAAGAACCTCTCTTTGGACGTGCAAACGAGAAGATTACTCTTGAACCCTTCAGGACCGATGTCCTGAAAGAGATTCTGCATGACTTCAACCCCGGCTACACACATGAAGACCTGTTGGCACTGTTCAGCATTACAGGTGGCGTTGCCTGGTATGTCACTCTCCTACTTGACCGTGGGAAGACAAGTTGGAAAAAGATGCTTGGAGCCTTGACTGAAGAAAACTCGCCGTTCATTAATGAAGGCAAGAACATCCTGATAGAAGAGTTCGGCACCGATTACGTCATTTATTTCTCTATCTTGACGTGCATTGCCAGCGGAATGAAAACCAGTGCGGAGATCAAGAACGAACTGGGTATTGACAATATCAGCAGTTACCTTTCCCGTCTGGAAGACTACTATGGTCTGATTACCAAGTATCAGCCCATCTTCGCCAAGGAGAGCAGCAAGAAGGTTCGCTATCAGCTCGATGACTGTTTCCTGATTTTCTGGTTCCGCTTCTTCTTCAAATATCAGGCACTGGTGGAGAACAAGGCATTGAAAGCCCTCGACACCATCATCCGCAGAGACTACAGTGGTGTTTCGGGCCTGATGATGGAGCGATACTTTACCAGGAAGTTCCAGGAACAGGGGCAATATGTCATCGGCAAATGGTGGGACAGAAAAGGTTTCAATGAGATAGACCTCGTGGTAGTTGATCCCATTGGCAAGGAGGCTTGGGCGTATGAGTTAAAGAAAGATGAAAGCCGCTATGACGAAGAATCTTTCAAGAAGAAGGTAGACATCATGGTTCAGCAAACCCCTGAACTGCACAAGATGAAGATTCACATAGGTTCACTCAGCAAGAGTGGTATGTAAACGTATAATAATAGGTGAAAATCATCCACGTGGACATGGACCAGTTCTTTGCCGCTGTGGAGCAGCGAGACAATCCGGAACTGAAGGGCAAGCCGATAGCGGTTGGCCACGATGCCGAACGTGGCGTGGTATCGACGGCCAGCTACGAGGCCCGACGGTTCGGAGTGCATTCTGCACAGTCCATTCAGGTGGCCAAGCGTCTTTGTCCGCAACTGATTATCGTAGAGCCACACTTCCAACGGTATAAGGAGGTATCGGCTCAGTTGCACGAGATTTTCCATGACTATACAGACCTGATTGAACCCATCTCGCTCGATGAAGCATTTCTCGATGTCACAGAGAATAAGAAAGGCATCGAACTAGGTGTTGACATAGCCCGGGAGATAAAGCAGCGCATTCGTGAAACAACAGGGTTGACGGCATCAGCAGGTGTCAGCTATTGTAAGTTTTTGGCGAAGATTGCCTCTGACTGGCGCAAGCCCGACGGTCTGACGGTGATTCATCCTGACAGGGCCTTGGACTTCATCGCCCAGCTGAAGGTGGAGAAAATCTGGGGTGTCGGGCAGAAGACGGCAGAAAAGATGCATCGCATGGGCATCTTTACAGGATTGGATCTGAGGAACATGTCACTCACCCGGCTGACGCAGGAGTTCGGTAAGATGGGCCAGGTATTCTATGACTTCTCGCGAGGGATCGACAACAGACCTGTTATCTCTGAGTGGGAGCGCAAGTCCGTCAGCTGTGAGCAGACGTTTGAGTCGGACATCAGCGAGAACGCTGCCGTCACCATCCACCTGTATCACACGGTGTTGGAGCTGGTCAGGCGTATCGAGAAGAATGACTTTGAAGGGCGCACACTGACGCTGAAAGTGAAGTTTCTGGACTTTCAGCAGATTACCCGCAGCATAACCGTTGACCACATCTTGCGAACAAAGGACGAGATACTGCCTTTGGCAAAACAGCTGATGCAAAGCGTGGAATTTCATTCCCATCCTATACGCTTGTTAGGCTTGGGCGTGTCAAATCAGAAGGGTGCCACTGCCCAGGAGCAGCAGCCGTGGGTCGAGCTGGAACTGGAGTTCAAGCCTTGGCCAGAGGCTTGATGAATGGGAATCCCCTATGAAAGAATAGGCGATTTCCTTACCCAATTAGGAATAATCCTTTTGATAGTTCACCAAAAGTACCGATCTTTGCACTGTGATTCAGAACATAGGAGTCTGGTCACAGAACAAAAGTTGAACAATTAAAAGAAGAAGATTATGAAAACTTTGAATAAGGTGATCGCAGCCATGATGATGATGGCAATCACAACAATGCCGGCAATGGCAGGTAATAAACACCACAACGACAGAAACGACAAGAAGACAACTGTTGTCGTAGTGAATAATGATAGAGGTGGCTCGCACTTCGACAAGGTGGACAGGGCACTGTCACACAACACCTATCACAAAGGCCATGCCTATCGTCCTGACGTGAAGACCTGCACCTTCAGGGTGAGCCGCCACGACTCCCATCGTAAGGTAGTTGCCAAGGTTGAGCACATGAAAGGCGTGATGGACACCAAGTGGAATCCCCGTACCCGCGAAGTGACAGTCATCTACGATGCCAAGGTAACGTCAGCCCGTCATATCAAGCACTTCATGGCATAGCCATTTTATATACAATCCCAAAGAAGCTCCGGCTTGCAATTTGCAGGTCGGGGCTTTGACTCTATTTAGATGATATGTTATACTGTGAATTCGATAATGGCGCTGACCTCATTGTCAATGGCCAGTGAGATGATAATACCTCCGTCAATCTGGTAGATAGTCGGAATGAGCAGGTCGCCCAACTTGGCTGGCACGCGATACTCTACCCTTAACCCTTTGACCTCGAAGTCCTCTGGCAACAATTCCATCGCCATGCGGATGTAGTTGGCGTTGTTCAGATGCTTGTTATAGTCGATGTCGGCACGAAGTACTTTAATAGGTTCAAGTGTCTCACCACCTTCCTTTGGCAGAATGATTCGTCGGTCTTTGTAGTTCATCTCCAACTGAGGCTCCAGCGTCATTGAGGCAATGGTGGCATCATCCACTCGTTTCAGTTTGCCATTCTCCTTATCCACAAAGGCACCCATGCTCCAAGTCCTGTAGCAGGGCTTCCCTTCCGCATCGTAGATGAAGGTGTTGCGGAATCCAAACATCGGTTTCATGCCATAAACGGTCGATGTCACCGTCAGTTCTTCCTTGTATTCCGGCACTCGGATGACCTCCACCTGTCGCGAAGCCAGCAACTGAGCCATATTCTGCTCGGCAAAATACTGCTTTACTCCTGGCTCTGAATCAATCCACATCTCTGAGCAGTCCTGCATCATCTGAAGGGCCGAATAAAGTTTCAGCCGTCCCTCGCTGTCGCAAGTGCTAGTCGTTACTTTATATTTTAAGCTGTACATATTCTATCATTTGATTTCTTGTGGCAAATGTACGAATAATCCTCCATACCATTACGATACGGAGGATTTTTTTGTGATTTATTACGAATTCCCAAGGATATCTACCCTTGCAACTTGAACATACCCGTGCGGATGCTGGGGATGACACCACCGTCGATGAGCAGGTCGGTGCCGTTGATGAAGGTGGCGTGCTCGCCTAGGAGGAACGCGGCGGCATCAGCAATCTCATCGCTGGTGGCTACGCGGCGGGCGGCCGAGGCATCGATCATTTCCTGATAAAGGTCGCCGATGGCATTGAACTCGTCGTAGGCCAGGGGCGTGACGATGATACCTGGCGAAATGGTGTTGATGCGTGCACGGCGTTCGCGCCATGTGGTGGCTGCTGCACGTTGTGCCTGCAGGTGGTTCACGCGCTTGGCAATCATATAGGCCAGTCCGCTGTTCTGCATGGCGACGTTGCGGACGATGGGCAGCGCAGCGAGCTCGTCGGTGGCAGCGTTCACAATCTGCAACTCATCGTCGTTGGGGATGGGGTACATGTAGGCGGCCTGACTGGAGATGATGAGTCCGGCGCCACCCTCGGCCATCACCTGTCCGAAAGCATCCACAGCATAGCCCGTGCCCACCATGTCGAGTGCGACGATGTGCTCCGGCGAGGCCTGATTGGGCGATGCGCCTGCGGTGTCGATGAAGTACATCACGGGGCCGAGCGCTGCACCCTTCTTGGCAAAGGCCTCGATGCTCTCCTTTTCCAGGGCGTTCACCACGCAAGTCTCCACATCGTAACCGCTGCGACGGAAATCGTCGCTCACGCGCTCCAATGCCTTCTCGCTGATGTCGCCCAGCAGAATCTTCTTGCCTGCCGCAATGCGTCGCACGATGGCTGTTCCCATACTACCGGCACCCAGCAGTGCCACTACCTGTTTCTTCTCGTTTCTGTCGAAAACCATAACAATTTACTATTTGACGATTTACAATTTACTATTTATTTCTCGATTCTTTCAATTTTACTATTTATCAAAGCGGAAGCAAATTCTTCACTTCATTCCCGAGCAAGCTTGCCTACCCGTAGCCTTTCGCTATTCACTTTTCACTTTCACGGTGCAAAGGTACAACAAAAACGGCAACCTGTTGTTATCCAGATTGCCGTTTAACTTTCACAAATGGAAGAAATGTTGCTTATTCGTCCAAACTATATTGGATTGTATACCCAGAAATACCATTAGCTCGGAATTCACCATTGATAAAGGAAACCCGCCACGGATGATATGCTTTTAGCAATTCTGCAATTTCAGCAGCAAGACGCTGATTATCTCCAGGCTTGAACACTTTCACTTCACACTCAACAAGATTACCTTGCGCATCGACTCGTGCTTGCCTGATGCTGAATATGATTCGTTTGACATTGGCCAATTCGGGATAATTCTCTATGTGCAGAGGGAACATCTTGCGTAGTTCCGATTTGTCCTTGGGACGGAAAGTGTCAAATGCAAAACCTTCCAAGACATAATTGTGGAATGTCTTTGTGTTGCTTACCTTCCCGCAGCTGATACTGAAGAACCGTTCTTCCTCATAGTTCCTTTCAAATCCCATGTGCTGGTAATAGATTTGTTTTCCCCGTGCCACACGGATATCACCCGAATACCAAGAAGCCACGATATGGCGTCCGTCAGTGTGTTTCTCAAATACTCGATCCAGGGTGTCAGCATGTATGCTTTCTCCTCGGTATTTCCTTGTCTTTGCATCGTAAAACTCACAGCTAACGCTGTCAAGACGGAGTGTTTCATCAACAATGCTCCAGTAAGCCGTGTAGCCGTCCCAGTTCGCCGTTGAGTAAGAACGATTTTTTGGCAGTACAGACTTCAAATGGTTGTATAACAGCGAGTCGGTATTTATGGGTTTACCCAATAGCAGCCATCGCTCACCATTAATGACTATGATGTCCCCCTCTTGACCCGTTGCAAACATCGTGATGCTGGTAAAAAGGAATGAGATAAAAATGATAAGGTGTCTCATAGCGGAAAAAATAATCTAGTTATTTGATTTATGTTACTTCTGTCGCAGCCATGAATATCTTTCACCCTTCCCTCATCAACAATCTGACCCATTCAGGAATGTCGTCGGTGTATTGCTTAAAGAGTTTTCCGTCAACGGTGCGATAGAGCAGACGGGGCAGTTGGCCATCGATAGAGTTATCGTAGATGTATGCACGGTCAACAAACGAAATGGCTTTCGCGGCATTCTGTAATGACTTGTAGTATCGGGAGATGACTTTGGAGATAGGGACTTCGTGTCCACCATTGAGATAACGCTGGGTGATGCGAGCGACATTGATAGCGGGGTCGGAAGTACAGACGTATAACAGGCGGATAAAGAAACCAGCCTCTTTCGCTTTCTGCAGAAACTCCAGCTTCTCGGGAGAGGAAAAGACGGTCTCAAACACGAAATCACGACCTTGCTGCAAACAATCGTAACGCTGTTGGGTTGCCAGTTCGGCAGCCTTCAGTACCGCTTCAGGCGAATTCCAGTCACCAAAGGTCTCTTGTGCGATGTTATCGGGATTGATATAGAGACTGTCGGCCGTCCATTCGTCATTGAGCAATTGGACAGTTGTAGTTGTCTTGCCCGAACCATTAGGTCCAGCTACAACACAAAAAGTTGGCTTTCGTTGAGTCATTGCGCAGCCCTCCATGCTGAAATTTCGTCGGCTACAGCTTGTAATCGACGTTTTTTCTCGGCTTCAGCTCTTGCCATCGACTTGCGCGCTTCCTCCGCCACATCCTCCATTAGAGCCTGGAGCATTTCGTCCGTAGGCTCTTCCATCGAGGTCAGTCTGTACTGCTTGTGAATCTCCGTCATAATAATTGTATTGATGTTACGGCTACAAAAGTACGAAAACTTTTTGAATATTATCCTCTTCTCCCTTACCTTTTAATGATTATTAGACGAAAAACGGACGGGGACGGCCCGATTCTGCCATCTCCGCCCGCAAAAATCTTTCTGGACAAGCATTATTCGATCATATGTTTTTAATGAACTTTGCAGGATTGCCGCCGACGATGGTGCCAGGGGCAACGTCCTTGGTTACTACGGCACCTGCGGCCACAACGGCATTCTCGCCGATGGTGACACCGGGCAGGATGATGGCACCCACGCCAATCCAGGCATTGCGGCCGATGTGGACGGGTTTGCAGCGCAGCACCATGCGGTTCTCGAAGTCGTGGTTGTCGGTGACGATGCGCACGTTGGGTCCGATCATCACACCATCGTCGATGGTGATGCCGCCAGCAGCCATGCAGGTCAGCGAGTGGTTCACGAACACGCCACGACCAATCTTCATCTGACAGGCAAAGTCTATTTGGAGCGGGGGCATCAGATAGCTCGTCTGGTCGAGACGGCCCTCGAAGAGCTGCTCCTCCAGCGGACGAATCTGCTCTGGCGTGGGAGCGGTGGTGTTGATCTTAAAACAGATGTTGGCGCAGTCGGTCATGTGCTTGATGGCCTGTGCATACTCGGGTGTCGCCATATCGACGTCGGCCCCTGAACGAAGTTTTTCAAAAATATCCATACCTTTGTAATTTACAATTTGACAATTTACGATTTACTATTTGTGGGTGCAAAGGTACGGCAAAAACGGCAACCTGTTGTTATCCAGATTGCCGTAGAACTTTCACAAATGGAAGATGATTACTTATTTCGGTACTCAGACGGCGATTTCCCCAATAATTTCTTCACATATCGCGAGAAATGCGAGGCTGTCTCGAAGTTCATCAGGTCGGCAACCTCGGTTAATGTCTTCGACTGGTCGTTGAGCAGAGAAACGAGTTCGAAGGTGGCGTAGTATGTAATCCACTCTGATGCAGGAAGACCGGAAACCGACCTGCTCACCTGAGAGAGATACTTCGACGTGATGCACAGTTTGTCGGCATAATACGCCACGTCGCGCTGCTGGCGGCAATCATTCTGCACCAACGAGAGGAAGCGCAGGAAGATGCGGGCGGCATTATCATTCGTTTCCATCTGAGACATCTCGGAGGAGTACACCGTCCAGAGGTCATAAAGGAATATCTGCATCACGCGTCCAATGACCTCTTCTCTAAAGGAACTATCAGGCATGTCAAGCCTTTGATGGAACAGCGAAAAATCATCGTTCATCACCCGTAGCGACTCCTCATGCAAATGGAACGACGGATTGATGCGGATAAAAATAAATCCCTTCGAGGCCCACACCATTTCAGGATTGAAACGCGACAGGAAATCTCCTGACGCTATCAGAAAGTCCGCCTCGAAATTATCCGAATACACCACCTCCTGAATCGCGTTCGACATCTGCCAGATGACCAGGTCGTCCTTCTGCGACACATGCGTCTGCTTGCCGTCCGAGAACCGCATCTCTCCCTCACGCACCAATATGTGCACGTGATAGCTACTCGTAAACTCCGACGGCATAAGTCTGTCTCTCGCTGTGTTTAGCAGTTTGCAACTGCTCATTTCGTCCATAAATCAATACTTTTATCTGATAAAGTGCATCGGCTGCCACTCCTCACGCTCAGGATAGTCGGGCGTCCCGTTAGCATGAATCTTCTTCAGCAGCCAGGCCATGTTATTGGCCATCGTTCGCATGGTCTGCATACCCTCTGTGTCGAGTGCTGCCTGACCTTCTTCGCGACCATACACGATGTTCCAGTATTGTGAAGTGACTACAGGCATATTCATCATCTCAAACGGCATATTCATGGTCTGGTAGGCTGCTGTGGCACCACCACGATGGCATACGCAGACGGCAGCAGCGGGTTTGTTTACCACCTTGGCACCTGCCGAGAAGAACATACGCTGAATAAGCGACAGAACTGAGCCGTTGGGCTGTCCGTAATATACGGGCGAGCCAACAATGAGCGCATCCACATCGTCCAGTTTCTCAGAGATGCGGTTGCAGATGTCATCATCGAATACGCAACGGTCTAGTTGTTTGATTTTACACTGTGCACAGGCGATGCAGCCGCGGACGGGTTTTACACCAATCTGTACAATCTCTGTCTCGATTCCCTGCTGCTCCAAGGTCTTTGCGGCCTCACTCAGCGCCAGGAATGTGTTGCCCTTCTTACGGGGGCTTCCGTTAATCAATAATACCTTCATGCTATTTATTTCAGTTTGTTATACACTTCGTCAGTTACAGGCTCCAGCCACTGATTACTTTCCTCGCTACCCGTCTTGACATGGGTGGTGTAGTGCTGGAACCAGGAGTCCTTCTGGGCACCATGCCAGTGCTTCACACCCTCGGGGATGTCAATCACTACACCAGGATGGAGTGGTATAGGGGCCTTGCCCCATTCCTGATACCAACCCTTACCGGAAATACAAATCAGAATTTGATGAGCGCCATGATGGATGTGCCAATTGTTACGGCAGCCAGGTTCGAAGGTGACGTTCACTATAGGCATGACGGTTTCCTCTTTTTCGCTGAGATTTGTAGGCTTAATAGGAGCAACGAAGCTATCTCCAATGAAATATTGAGCATAGTTCACGTTTGCTACACCCTTAGGGAATCCGCTACGCAGCGTATAACCCTCCTTGTCGAGCCAGGCGCTGAGCTCGTTAACCAACTCCTGACTGTTGCCCATGTTTACAGCTCCACGCTTGTGGGCTGCCAACTGCGGAGCAACACCTTCGAGACCACTCAATGCTGCTACGGTCACTATCTCGCGATCGGCATGCGAGAGTTGGTCACCGGCGAAGATGTCACCGAAGAGGTGAGCCTTCAGATAATAGTCATCCTGCGGACAGAAATCGTAGTCGAATGCACGGCCAGAAAGCTGTGTCTGGTTCTTTTTGCCCAGTTCGTAAGCCGCCTTAGCATCGTCCCACTCGGTAGGGCGAGTCCAAGGCTTGCCCTCTTGCCAAGATGGCTGTTTGTTTTCCAATACCTTATTCAATACTCCCAGCGCATTCAGCGAGCGAGGGAACCCCGTGTAGGCATATAGCTGAGAGAATGCCTCTTTCAGTTCGTTGATGGTCACGCCATTGTCGAGTGCCATCTTCACAACAGGCTCCAAGCGTTCCAAATCACCTTGTGCCATCAGGCAGGCACATGCTGCCAACCCTTTTTGACGCTCTGTCAGCGTCTGACAGTTTACTGTCATCATAGTCATTACTGCTATTATAAGTGTTATGATTCTTTTCATGTTAATGTGTAGCCTTTAGATACTGTAAGTCGCCATACCAATAGCTGGCTGTGCAGCCACCGTCGATGAGCAGGTCGGCACCGCTGATGAAACGGCCACGAGAGGACATCAGGAACTCAGCCTGGTCGCCTACCTCGTCAGGCGTTCCGGCACGACGGGCAGGCATGCCTTCTATCATCTTCAGATAGCCGTCCTTGCGAGGCCCGTGCAGTTCGTCGTTGGCCAATGGGGTGATGATGATACCTGGCGAGATGCTGTTAATGGTAGCACCGCGACGCCCCCAACGGGTAGCCTCGTACATCACACGAAGCACATTGCAGCGCTTCGAGTACTGATACGCCTTCAGCGTGTCGTCAATCTCCTTGATAAACGGCAAATCCAGCAACTGCTCTACAGGAGTCATCGCCAGTGCATCGTTCTGCTCCTGTGGCAACGCGGGCAGACGATGACCACTCTGTGAAGAGATAATCACGCCACTTCCGCCCTCGGCAATCACCTTTCCAAACTCCTCCAGCAGCACGCTTGTGCCGTAGAGGTCAACGCGAAGAATCTCCTCTACGGGAGCCTGCGAGGGTGACACGCCAGCTGCATTCACCACTTTCGTCACCTCGCCCTTGCTGGTGGCAATCTCCACCAACTTCAGGATATCCTCCTTCGAGCCGAGGTCGCATTTGATAGTCGAGCACTCGAAGCCCGCATTCTCCAACGTCTTTGCAGCCCGCTCTGCATTCTCTAGGCTATAGTCAGCCAATACCACATGCTTTCCTGCCGATACTCTTCGGATGATAGCTTGGCCAATACTGCCTGCACCTACCAATACTGATACCTGTTTAGCCATAGGTCTCTATAAGATATTTCACAAACTGGGGATCGCCGAAGTTGATGGTACCCGTGTCATGCTGGTTCATTGTGGCGATCTGGGCCATCTCGTCAGATGTCAGAGAGAAGTCGAAAATGTCGAAGTTCTGAGCCATGCGCTCCTTGTGACTTGACTTAGGAATGGTCACGATGCCACGCTGTGTGAGCCAGCGGAGAGCCACCTGTGCTGCACTCTTACCATACTTTGCTCCGATAGCGGTCAGTACTTCGTTCTTCACGATGCCATCGACACCCTGTCCGCCAAGCGGTCCCCATGCCATCATCTTCGTGCCGAACTCAGCATGTATCGGCTCGATGCCCGTCTGCTGGATGAGCGTGTTGCATTGCAGTTGGTTCACCATCGGCTTCACCTCCACATAGTGGGCGAAGTCGAAGAAGCGGCCTGCCTGGAAGTTACTCACTCCAATGGCACGAACCTTTCCGGCACGATAGGCCTTCTCCATAGCCCGCCACGTGCCGAACACGTCGCCGTAGGCCTGATGGATCAGCAGCAGGTCGATATACTCTGTCTGCAACTTACGCAGACTCTCATCAATACTCTTGGCGGCCTTTTCCTCACCAGCATTTGAAATCCACACCTTCGTTACGAGGAAAAGATCTTCGCGCTTGATGCCGCTCTTGCGCCACGCATTGCCCACACCTTCTTCATTGAAATAGGCCTGTGCCGTATCAATCAGACGATAGCCAACGCTCAGCGCATCGCTGACACAACGTTCGCACTCTTCGGGCGATACCTGAAACACTCCATAGCCCAGCAGGGGCATCTCCACACCATTTGATAATTTGATGTATTCCACCATGACAATTTACTATTTGACGATTTACAATTTAAAATTTATTTGGCCATTGAACTATTTACTCCCCTCGCCCTTTGGAGAGGGGCTGGGGGTGAGGCTTCTTATCCACTTTTCTACCTTCGCCTTTTCAGTACGCACCTCGTGGCCGTAGATGCTGAAACCTTTGGTGACATTGGCACCAGCGAAAGCCGCTTTTACGTCCTCCACGCAATTGGCCAGGCCTGAGCCCTCGTGGGTGGTGAAGGGGACAACGGTCTTGCCCTTCAGGTCGTTAGCGTGTTTCTTGAAGAAAGTGAACATCACCTGTGGATAGGTGCCCCACCATACAGGACCGCCAATAAACACTGTGTCATACTGGCTCAGATCCACGTCGCCCTCATATTCCGGCAGCTCTCCATTTTTGGTTTCTTCCTTTGCCAGATTGATAAGCGGCGTATAGGCCATGCCGTCGTACTTGTGCGTAACAATCTCAAATTGGTCGGCACCAATCAGTTCCGTAATATAGTCGGCCACAATTTTCGTGTTGCCCACCTCAATGTTTCCTACTGCGTAGTTGTCTCCTGCATGCGAGAAGAATACAACGATTGATTTTCCTTCTGTCTTCATAACTTTCTCTTGCTTTGCGCCGCCACTGCATGCTGTTGATGCAAGCAATGCCATTGCGGCTGTGATGATACTTTTGATATTCATAATTTCATTTACGATTTGACAATTTACGATTTACTATTTCTTTCACGCTGCAAAGGTACAACGAATTTTTGATACTATTGTTTCACAAAAAGCGTCACAATTTTCACTTTTTGCCAAAATCGTTCTTTTTTATATAAAATAATGTGTAATTTTGCCCCCATGAAGGTAGATTTTCTATATTCCACCGACTTCTTGGCGATGAATGCACCAGAGTTGAGCCACACATGTATGCACCTGCTCTGCACGGCTGGCGAGGGCAGTTTTGTGTTCAACGAGCGATGCTATCACATCGTGAAGAACGACCTTGTTGTGATACCCATGCCCGCCCGCGTCAGTAACATTGCCGCTCATGCCGACATGCAGGTGGAATGGTTTGCTGCTGACTATAAATTCTTGCAGAACCTGCTGCCATCAAACAACTATAGCATCGGCGGCAGCATCTCTCTGAACCAAGACCCTGTCATCAGACTCACAGACGAACAGGCCAGTCATCTACTTGCCGACTTCCACCGACTGCGTGACCGCATGGACGACCGCCACCTGCTCTTCTACCGCGAACTGATGGGCAGTCTCTGTCTGACCATGATGTACGACATCTTCGAGCCTCATGCCCAGCGCGACACTACCGACACACACAGCGACCGTACGGCCTATATCGTGAAACAGCTCATGGCGCTGCTCTCTACCGGCATCAGCCGCACAGAACGCGACGTGAGCTACTATGCCGAGCGATTGAACGTGTCGCCCAAACACCTCTCTGCCACCATCAAGCGTGTGACGGGTCACAGCGTCACCTCTTATATCGACCGCCACACTGTGCCCATATTGAAAGACTATCTGAATGACGAGCGCCTTTCACTCACCCAGATAGCCGAACTGATGAATTTTGCCTCGCTATCGTATTTCAGCCGCTACTGTACCAAGCACCTTGGCCAGTCGCCCAGCGAATACCGCCAGAGCCTGCAGCCGAAGTGAACTCTTGTTCTAATTCCTATACTCTGTAGGTGTCACGCCGACCTGCTGCTTGAATAGGCGGGTGAAGTGCTGCGGATACTGGAAGCCGAGCTTGTAGGCCACCTGATTGATGGTCAGTTCCTTGTCCATCACGTACTGCTTCGAGAGGTCGATGACCTTGTTCTGGATGTAACGTTGTGCCGTGAGGCCCGTTTCTTTCTTGATGAGGTCGCCGAAGTAGCCGGGTGAGAGGAACACCTTCTCTGCGAAATAGGCAACGGAGGGCAGACCCTTGCGCTCTGCCTCGCCACTGCGGAAATATGCCTCCAAGTCGTTCTGGAAGCGGGTCATGATGTCGCTGTTCACCTTATGACGAGTGATGAACTGGCGGTCGTAGTAGCGCATGCAGTAGTCGAGCAGCAGGCCGATAGCATCGGTGATGAGTGTCTGTGAGTGCTTGTCAATTGGGTGCTGCAGTTCCTCCTCGATGCTGTCGAGCAGGTCGCTGACGATGCGCTGCTCACGCTCCGAGAGGTGCAGGGCTTCGCGCTGGTCATAGTCGAAAAACGTATAGTCGTGGATGCGCTTGGCCAGCGGTGTGCCATAAATCAGATCGGGATGGAACAGCAGACCTCGTGAGGCTGGCATGGGTTTCGACTCGTCCCATTCCACCTCGACCACCTGACCAGGCTTGAAACTCACGACGGTTCCTTCTTGATAGTCGTACTTCTCGCGTCCGTAGCGAATAGAACAACCATCGCCTTGCTTCAGGAACAGCGCATAGAGGCCGTAGTTCAGGCGTGAGTGGTTCATCGACACGGGCGGCTCCTCCGTATGGTTCACGATGGTCACCAGCGGATGCAGTGTCTCCCATCCGTACAGCTTGTTATACGCATCGACACTATCAATCTGGATGATCTTTTCTGCCATATTATTTTAGATTGGTCTTAAAGAATTCCTCCATCTTATCCCAAGGGATCATATTCTTAGGTTCTCCTTTTCCGACGAGTTCCGTATATCCGCCATCATAGAGGTCGCAATGCGAAGCGTTGGGGATGATAAGCAACTGTTTGTTCTCTGGCACGGGATTGGGCTTGCCGACAACGTTATAACCCTCCGCCTTGCCCTCCACCATATACTTGTAGGCAGCCTCGCCGAAGTAGCGAGAGTGAGCCTTTTCGCCGTGCATCACGAGGACGGCAGAACGAATCTCGTTGATGTAGTAGAGGAAACGAGAGTTGGCGTAGGCCTGAGTGCCTATGACGCGCCAGCCGTCGTTGCTATTGCCTGAGCGGGCATGATAGCCTCTCTCAGTTTTATAATAATCGTAGTAGTCCTTGACAAACTGTGGCGCATCGTCAGGCAACGGGTCGATGACTCCGCCTGCCATTGCCTTGGGGTCTGCAAGACGCTGCTTCGAGAGTGCTTCACGGGCAGCATGGCGCGACTCCTCCTTGTCCTCGCTGTCGTAGTAGCCGTTGCCAGCGACGCGGGTCATATCGTACATCGTACTGGCTACGGTAGCCTTGATACGGGTGTCGGCAGCGGCAGCATTGAGGGCGATGCCTCCCCATCCGCAAATGCCGATGATGCCAATCTTCTCAGCATCTACGTTCTCCAACTGCGACAGGTAATCTACGGCAGCCATAAAGTCCTCAGTATTGATGTCGGGCGATGCCGTGCGACGCGGCTCACCACTGCTCTCGCCAGTGTATGAGGGATCGAAGGCCAACGTCACAAAACCACGCTCTGCCATCCGCATGGCGTAGAGGCCGCTCGACTGTTCCTTGGTGGCTCCGAATGGGCCGCTAACGGCAATGGCGGGCAGTTTGCCTGTTGCATCTTTAGGCGTGTAGAGGTCGGCTGCCAATGTCAAACCATACTGTGTTTCAAACGTCACTTTCTGGTGGTTCACTTTCTCGCTCAGCGGGAATACCTTGTCCCAATCCTGAGTCAATGTCAGTTCCTGTTTCATATCGTTGTCTGTAGTTTGTTTCTTTTCTGTGCAAGCCGTAAGTATTCCGACTGCAATTGCCATAAATAATGTAGTTTTCTTCATACTCCCTTTCCCATTTCAAATGCTTCCTGTAGTTTGCTGTTGCCTTCAATTTCTCGTGGGTCGTTCACACCTCCACAGAAGAGGGTTCCTGCTAGGCGGCTCTTCGGATAGCAGTCAATCCATCCCGTCAGACCAATCTCAGCACGCTTCGGTGTCTCTTCCTCGTCCTCGGCTGCTGTAGTCAGCAGATAGATATCACGGAACTTATATTCCAGCGGATACATAGCGTTCATTCTATCGATGAGTGTCTTCATCTGTCCGCTCATCTCGTAATAATATATAGGCGTAGCCCAGCAAACGACATCAGCCTCCAGCACTTTTTCCATGATGTCGTTCACATCATCCTTGATGACGCAGCGACCTAATTTCTGGCATCCCATGCAGCCCTTGCAGAACTGGATGTCTTTGCCAACGAGAGAAATCTTCTCTATGTCGTTTCCAGCACTCTTTGAACCTTCCACGAATTTGTCAGCGAGCATGTCGCTGTTAGAACCACGACGAAGACTCGTCGAAATAACTATTACCTTTTTCATCTTATAATCTTTTTACCGTTCTGAATTACAATTCCTTTATGTCCAGCCTGTGCCAATGTGCCTTGCAGGGTGTAGGCTTTCGACTTAACATCATCTGCCTTTACCTGACTAATTCCTGTCGGCTCAGAGATGGAGAGCGTTACGCTGACGTTATCGCCACCGGCATTCACCCATGTCTTGATGTCTGCCTGCGTCATGTTGTCGAGTTTGCCGATACGGGTGAAGTTCCACGAGTTCGTGTCGTAGTAGATACAGAGGTTCGAACCCTGATAAAGAATCAAGTCGCCAGGCACGGTGTTAATCTGCTCATTATTTTCAGGGAACGTGTAGCCCAGTGCTCCCACCTTCTCGAAGTTGCCGTAGTCGTGTGCCTCGTAGGTAATATTGCCCTGCTGTAACTGAGCAACCAAAGCCTCTGTAGAAGAATTGCTAACGAGCGTAGCAGTCTTTGTTACGCCACCAATAGTAAGATAGAGTTTCTGAGTCATATCGCTGGTTGTTTTGAAGTTCTGTGTTGGCAACCAGTTCTGTATCAGTGAACTTCGGTTGGAGTGGTTGCTCGCATCGATCCAAAGAGCATCGCCAGCCCATGTCACGTTTGGGAGCAGTCGCTGGGCATCGGCTACAACACCGCTGATTCCACTTGAATGGCTCGATACTATCATTGCCACCGTCTTACCTGCCAGTTTTGCACTATTTTGAAACAGATATGTCTGCATGATAGCCGCCATCTGGTTCCACCAAAGCGGAGTCACGATGATGACGTTCTGGTAGTCATCCAAGTTGACAGTCACTGGGTCGATGGCCGGATAGCTGCTAGCATCGTTGGGATTCGCCTTGATGGCGTTCAGCAACTGCGTACCCAGTGCATAGTTGTTCGCTTCATACTTCAGTCCCTTCTCAGCGGGCTGAATCTCCAGCACGTCTGCCTCAATTTGTGCCGTCAACGAATTCACAATCTCACGGCAGTTTCCCGTGTAGCTGTAATATACTACCAGTGTCTTTGCTGCGTTCTGTACAGAGGCAGGCTCAGCCTTCACCACGCTGTCTGACGAACAACAGGTAAACAGCATCGCTGCCAATAACATCATAATCTGTCTCATACCGTTTGTCATTTTTAAGTTTGAAATCTGGGTGCAAAGGTACAGACATTATTTTATATACACGTTATACAGATTTTGGAAAGAATTACCAATTTTGCAGAATCTCTACTTCCTGATAAACCGATTCTCCGTTTCTGGTGTTTCAACAGCAGTATAGCGCTCCACCGTCATGTGGAGGTCGTACTTCTCACGAAGCTTGGCGATGGTGTCCATCATAGGCGTGGCGTGATGCTTGTCGATGGCCTCCTGATTGGCCCAGCTGTCAATGAGCAAGATTGTCTCAGGGTCATCCAACGACTGGTAGTACTCATACCTCAGATTACCTTTCTCGGCTCTGATGGCATCAACAGTACCGCTGGAGATCATCTCCTCGGCGAACTTTCTAGCATTCCCATCAGTGCCAGTGTACCTCAGATTGACTGTGATTGACATACTCTTTTCCTGTTTATCCTCACTGCATCCTACAAGAAGAAAGGCGAATAGTATTATTAGATATGTTATCTGTTTCATACGTGCCTATATGTTTTTGCCCATTTCGAAGGCTTCCTGTAGCTTGGAATTTCCCTCGATGGCTTTTGGTTCATTGACACCTCCGCAGAATAGAGTGCCAGCCAAACGGCTTTTGGGATAGCAGGCAATCCAACCGCCAAGACCAGTCTCAGCACGCTTGGGAGTCTCAGGGTCATCATCGGCAGCGGTGGTCAGCAGATAGATATCGCGGAACTTATAATCCCTTCCATACATGGCATTCATACGGTCAATGAGCGTCTTCATCTGCCCGCTCATCTCATAATAGTAGATGGGAGTAGCCCAAACGACAACTTCGGCTTCCATCACCTTTGCCATGATGTCGTTCACATCATCCTTTATGACACACTTACCCAGCTTATGGCATCCCATACAGCCCTTGCAGAACTGGATGCTCTTACCTGAGAGGGGAATCTTCTCTACATCGTTTCCGGCAGCCTTGGCACCTTCCACGAACTTGTCAGCGAGCATGTCGCTGTTTGAACCATGACGAAGACTCGTCGAAATAACAATTACTCGTTTCATACGTTTATAAGCCAATTCTCTTAAACTATGTTGTAATAACAGGGCAAAGTTACTGAATTTTCAGCAGATTTTGTAAATTTGCACCTTAGAATTAGGATTGTTTATGAAGAATAGGTCTATAGTCACAGCAATCTTGGCAGCAATGATGATGATTGCGCCAAGCAAGATGTTCGCTCAGGAGGACAATGGTTTTAAGAAGTTCAGTGTAGAGGAAGCCTTTGAAGACAATGGCTTCCAATGGTTCCGTGATGCTCAGTTGCTTTGTGCAGGAAGCAAGGAGAAGAGCAATGCCATGACCATTGGCTGGGGTGGTATCGGAACACTCTGGCGCAAGACTGCCTTGACAGTCTATGTGGCAGAGAAACGCTATACCAAGGAGTTCTTGGATAACTCTGAGTATTTCACCGTGATGTCCTTCGATGTCAAGGACAGCAAGGTGCTGAACTATATGGGAACTAAGAGCGGACGCGATGGTGACAAGGCTCAGGCTCTGGGACTTCATACGGCTTATACTGCCAATGGTACTCCTTATTACACTGAGGCAACGATGGTGATTGAATGTAAGATCATGTATGCCGCTCCTTTTGATCCACAAGGCTTTAAGAGTGATGCTCCCAAGCAGATGTATGCTAACTTCCCAGCTGGCATCCACTCAATGTATATCGGTGAAGTAGTTAATGCTTGGAAGAAATAGATATGCCATACACAGGACGTTTTGGACAATCCGACGATTTCCGCAGAGAGGAGCTAATACGGGTGATTGAGCATTCTGTAGAGAACCTGACCCTTCAGGAGTTGGAAGCTCTGTATTATGATATGAGTACGAAAAATTATATAAACGAATGAAACTGAAGAAACGAAAAATCAAGTATGCTGCGATATTCTGCCTCTGCTGGTTTGTCTTCTTAGTCATTCTGGTTGACGGAGTGCTGAAATTCCAGACATTGGTTGACTACTTCGGATCTTACGCATTTGTGGAGATTACACTATTGCTATTGGTTATTTTACCCACAATAGCAGTTTACAAATTAACAAAAGAATGATTCGAAATCTTTTATTGGTAGCACTTGGTGGTGCAGCAGGCTCAGTATTACGATACCTGCTTTCTGGTCTTAACACCTCGTTCCCTTGGGGGACGTTTGCAGTCAACATTCTTGGCTCATTGCTGATAGGACTTTTAGTAGGCTTCGTGAGCAAAGGTGTGCTGTCGCCTGAGATGAAACTGTTACTTGTCACAGGTTTCTGTGGCGGTTTTACTACTTTCAGCACCTTTGCCAACGAATCCTTCGGCATGATGAAAGCGGATGACGTCCTGCTGACAGCCCTATATGTAGGAGCCAGTGTTATCATCGGCATCCTGGCTGTTTGGGGCGGCATGATGCTTTCAAACATTTCAATTCGAGGATAACAACATGACACTGCGTGAACTCATAAATTCCGTCGATTCTGAGCAGTATAGTGACAATCCACTATACCAGAAACTCCGTGAGAAAAAACCTGAATATGGCTCCAGCAGGCATATTCAGTTAAGATTAATCGATGGCAACGTTGCTGTTACCAATGCCCATGTCGGTTCGTTGGGCGATATCCTGACATATCCAATTGATATCGAACCTGATTTGAATATGTCAAAGGTACAGCTTCTGGATGCCATCCTTCATGAACTTTCCTCCAATGGGTTCAGTGAATCAGAAGAGTCTGATTTCTGGAGCGACTTCGACAATCTGCAAAAAGCAAAGATAATTCGATGACAGACTTCGATTCCATTTGGCGTACTCAGGACGAGATCAGAACGGTGGTAAATGCTGTTCTTGGTGAACCGTAGTCCTCATGCGAGGCAAATCCTGTTATAGAATCGGGATTTCTTCTTAAAGATTGTGAATTTTGCGATAATTTTTGTTAAGACATGGTGATTGCTTCATGTATGACCATCTATAAAATAATCTGAATGTCGCTCGTTTTTGGCTTTTGCGGCCAAATATTTCCATTTTTGGCTCTCAGAAGCCATTTTTGGAATCAAAATAGCCGCAAAATAGCCGCAAATCGCCTATTTTGCACATAATTTTTCGCGTATTTTTACAAATTTGAGCGCATTTTTGCGGCTATTTTGCGGCTATTTAACATGGAGATGAGAAAATTAACAGTAATTTAAGTTAATTTTAAGTTAATCAGCCTTAATTAGGTCAAAACAAAAGTGCTGTAATCGTTTGATTATTAGCACTTTAGAAGGGTGCCCGGACGGGCTCGAACCGTCGACATTCAGAACCACAATCTGACGCTCTAACCAACTGAACTACGGGCACCATGTGAATGTTCACTGCATCTCCTGTTCGGATTTGCGGGTGCAAAGGTAGTCATTTTCTGTGAGACTACCAAACATTTGCTCTTTTTTTTTCAGATAAAGTTGAAAAATGCGAGATTTCGTTTTTTTTTTCGTTCGATTTACGCTACCTTTGACTACGTCGTAACTACTTTCGCTCGAAAAAGTTCAAATTTATTTGGCTTTTTGCTCACTTATTCGTACCTTTGCAGATACTATTCATTTAAAAACGAAAACTATGAAGAAATACTTGCTATTTTTGGTATTTGGACTGATGGGCTTGCTGACGGTTGCTAACGCACAGCCTTTGTTGAAAACGCATGTGGAAACGGGCGATGTAGAAGGTATTGCTGACGGCTCTGACTTGGCTATCTTTAAGGCTATACCGTATGCTGCTCCACCGGTAGGTGAGTTGCGTTGGAGGGCTCCGCAGCCTGCTAAGGCGTGGGAGGGTGTCAGAGTGTGCGACACGTTCGGTCCTGTACCTCCACAGCCTACACGTCCAGGACGTATGGAGGACGTGATGAACGAGGACTGCCTGTATCTTGCTGTAGCTACGCCAGCTAAGTCGGTCAGCGACCGTCTGCCTGTGATGGTGTGGATTCACGGTGGTGGATTCCAGACCGAGTGGTATGGTGGCGACTTATGGACCAGTCTGGCACGTCGAGGAGTGGTCATCGTCAGTATAGAATATCGTACGGGCGCGTTGGGCTTTATGGCTCATCCGGAACTGACGAAGGAGTCGCCCGATGGACATTCGGGCAACTATGGTCTGCTCGACCAAATCTACGCTTTGCAATGGGTGCAGCGTAACATTGGTAACTTTGGCGGCGATGCCTCGAAGGTAACTATCTTCGGTGAGTCGGCTGGTGCCATCAGCTGTAGTATGCTTTGTGCCTCGCCATTGGCTAAGGGCTTGTTCCGTGCCTGCATCAGCCATAGTGGTGGTTCGTTTGCCCCATGGTCCGACCATGCGCGCAGCTTTGGAATGGACGCTTCGCAGAAGGGTGCCGAGCAACAGGGACTGGCCTTCCAGAAGCATCTTAAGAAAAAGAATATCAAGCAGATGCGCAAGATGGCTGCAATGGAACTTTGCGGCAGCGACGTAGGCTTTGGTGGTTTCTGGCCGTGTGTCGACGGCTATGTCATTTGTGACGATCAGTACCGTCTTTACGAGCGCGGGGAATATAATGATGTACCCGTTATTGTAATGACCAACTCGGACGAGGGTGCGCTCTTTACCCCAGGCAATATCAAGGCCGAGAACTATCAGGCGCAGATGAAAGGCATGTTTGGCACATGGGCCGACGAAGCGCTGAAAGTTTATCCTGGCAATACTGATGACGAAGCCTGGCACGGCAATGCCGACTTCTTCCGTGATATGGGTTTTGCCTGGCCGTCGTATGCTTGGGTAAGCCTGCAGGCGAAGACGGGCAAGAGTGCCGCCTATGCTGCCTATCTTGACCAGCCATCGACAGTCAGTTTCTCGCAGGACAAGCGCCGTCGTGGTGTGGCCCATGCTGACGACGTGATGTATCTGGGTAACACCTTCCTCGGTCAGCCCGACAAATATCCCCACGAGGCTGCTGTGGCAGAGATACTGCAACAGTACTGGGTGAACTTCGCCGTGACGGGTAATCCCAATGGCAAAGGCCTGCCTTACTGGCCGTCGTTCGACCCAGACAAACCCACCACGATGCAGTTCAACAACGGAGCCTCGCTGATCATGTGTCCCAATAGGCAGCAGATTGACTTCGTTGACCGTTATATGAAGGCCAAGCGCGAAGAGACTGAAAGTGCCCGCCGAGCCAGGTAACAACGGAAAAAGAAAGAAAAATTGCCAAATTCTTTCTTTTTTCTTACTTATTTCGTAATTTTGTAGCGCAAAATGAAGAAACGAGTAAAAAGATGAAACAAATGATGCGATATTTTCTGCTGTTGACAGCGGCTTCGTTCATAACCGAAACCGCGTTGGCACAGCAGGTTTTCAAGGATTTGCACGAGGTCAAGCGCAAGGAGACTATCTTCGGCATAGCCCGTGACAATGGTATTACCGTGCAGGAACTGCTTGATGCCAATCCTGAGATGAAAGCTCCCGGTTACGAGTTGAAGAAGGGAGATGTGATTAAAATACCTTTCGCCAAGGGCCAGGAGCCGAAGGATAACGTCGACGTGATGGCTGAGACCCCTGTGAAAACGAAAGCCGTTGATACGGACATGCGCAAACGTGCCATTCGTATTGGTGTGATGTTGCCTTTGCACAATGAAAATGGAGACGGCAAGCGTATGACGGAGTACTATCGCGGTGTCCTGATGGCTTGCGACAGTCTGAAGGCTAACGGCATCTCGACTGACGTTCGTGCATGGAATGTGCCCGAGAATGCCGACATCCGCACCACGCTGTTGGAACAGCATGTGGCAGACCGCGACCTGATTATCGGTCCGCTGTATACGAAGCAGCTGAAGGCCCTGGGCGACTATGCGCTGAAGCACGATATCAAGGTGCTGATACCGTTCAGCATCAATTCCACCGAAGTGTACAACAACGGCAATCTCTTCCAGGTGTTCCAGAACGGCAACACGCTGAACGAAGCCTATTCGTTCCGTTACTACCAGCGCTACAAAGACTACCATACCGTCATTATCGACTGTAACGACACGACCAGCACCAAGGCCGGTTTTACCTCCGCCCTGCGCCGTAAGTTGGAGCAGGAGGGGCAGGTTTATTCCATTACCAACCTGCGCCAGAGCGAAGCCATGTTCAAGAAATGCTTCTCGACGACCCAGCCCAATGTGGTGGTGCTGAACACCAGCCGTTCGCAGGAGTTGAATGTGGTGTTTGCCAAACTGAACGGTCTGTTGATGACGACCCCCGAGCTGAAGATTTCCGTCTTCGGATACACGGAATGGCTCATGTACACCCGCCAGCATATGGACAATTTCTATAAGTTCGACGTTTGTGTGCCCACGACGTATTACATGGATCCGCTGTCATCCAGAACTTCACGCTTCCGTCAGAAGTACCGCTGGAATTTCCATCAGGACATGCAGAACTACCATGCGAAATATGCCGCCACCGGTTTCGACCACGCCTACTTCTTCATCAAGGGCCTGCACCTGTATGGCGATAAGTTTACGGGAGCTTCTGGCATGGTGGGCTATACGCCGTTCCAAACTCCGCTGAACTTCGAACGTATCGGCAACGGTGGTATGATGAACCGCATGGTGATGTTTGTACACTATATGAAGGATCAGCGTGTGGAAACGATTAAATTCTGATGTAGGCTATGAGAAAACTGCTGATGCTGCTGATGCTGGTACCACTGACGTTGAAGGCGCAGGTGGGTGAATACCGCACGGACTTTGCCGTCGGTGTCAATGGCGGATACATGATGAACAAGATATCCTTCCAACCCGACGTTCCCCAGGATATGATGGGCGGACTGACGGGTGGTCTGACGTTCCGCTACACCTGCGAGCGCTATTTCAAGAGCATCTGTGCCATTGTGGCCGAGGTGAACTACGCCCAGATGGGATGGAAGGAAAACATTGAGGACATCAACAACCAGCCCGTATATTATTACGACGACACCGAGAAACTGAATCCGTTGTACTACGAGCGCCGTATCAACTACATCCAGATTCCGGTGATGGCCAGGCTAGGGTGGGGGCGTGAGCGCAAGGGTTTACAGGGATTCTTCCAGATTGGCCCTCAAATCGGTGTCTATCTGGACGAGTCCACCGATACCAACATCGAGCCCTTCCGTGGCACGCAGACCACCCGTTCGTCCGTTGTCACGGCACAGGAGAGCATGCCCGTCGAGAACAAGTTCGACTATGGCATTGCGGGTGGTGCCGGTATCGAGTTCTCGCACCCCAAGTTAGGCCACTTCCTGCTGGAAGGCCGCTATTACTTCGGTCTGGGCAATATCTATGGCAACACGAAGCAAGACTACTTCGGCAAGTCGAACCAGGGCACCATCGTCATCAAGATGAGCTATCTGTTCGACATCGTCAAGACCAAGAACGACAAAATCAAGTAAGTTGATAGTTGAAAGTTGATAGTTGAAAGTTATAATAAACAATAATAAGAACCAATAATTATGTTTGAAGGACAACCGAAAGGACTATTTGCGTTGGCACTGGCCAACACTGGCGAGCGCTTTGGTTACTACACCATGCTGGCCGTATTTGCTTTGTTTTTGAGAGCGAACTATGGATTGTCACCGGCCTTGGCAGGCACCATCTACAGTGCGTTCCTCATGTTAGTGTATTTCTTCCCGCTCATCGGTGGTATCATGGCCGACAAGTTCGGCTTTGGCCGTATGGTGACCACGGGTATCATGATTATGTTTGCAGGCTATCTGCTGTTGTCGGTGCCCCTTGGTGGCGACAGTGTGGCATTGATTGTGATGCTGGCGGCATTGTTGCTCATCGGTTTCGGAACGGGACTCTTCAAGGGTAACCTCCAGGTGATGGTGGGCGACCTGTACAACGATCCGCAGTATGCCGACAAGCGCGACTCGGGATTTTCTATTTTCTACATGGCTATCAACATCGGTGCCCTGTTTGCTCCTACGGCAGCCATTAAGATTAAGGAGTATGCCGAGACGTCGCTGGGCTACAGCTCTAACGATGCCTACCACTTCTCCTTTGCTGTGGCCTGTGCATCGCTCATCCTGTCTATCGCCATCTACTACATCTTCCGCTCTACGTTCCGTCATACGGAGGGCGGTACGAAGAAGGATGCCAAGGTTGCAGATGCTGCTCCCGTCGAGGAACTGTCGAAGGAAGAGACCAAGCAGCGCATCGTGGCCCTGTGCCTCGTATTTGCCGTCGTCATCTTCTTCTGGATGGCCTTCCATCAGAACGGTCTGTCGCTGACCTATTTTGCCGACGAGTTCACCGCTCAGTCTGCCGAGGGCTTGCAGGCCATGTGCTTCAATGTGTGGAACCTCGTGGCAGTCATCTTCATCGTTTACGCCCTGTTCTCGCTGTTCCAGTCGAAGACGGGCAAGGGCAAGGCCATCTCTGCTGTAGTCATCGGTATGGCTTTGTGTTTCTTGTTCCTACAGTATGACAGTGTGACCGGTGCCGTTGAAGTGTCTGCTCCTATCTTCCAGCAGTTCAACCCCTTCTATGTGGTGGCGCTGACTCCCGTGTCGATGGCTATCTTCGGTGCGCTGGCAGCCAAGGGCAAGGAACCCTCTGCTCCGCGTAAGATTGCCTATGGTATGATTGTGGCTGCTGTGGCTTATGCCCTGATGGCGTTCGGCTCGTTCGGTCTGCCCATGCCTCAGACCGAGATGGGTGCCGATGGTAATCCCGTTGCCGTACATGTGGCCGATGTCACGCCCAACCTGCTCATCATGGTTTATCTGGTATTGACCTTTGGCGAGCTGTTGCTGTCACCGATGGGCATCTCGTTTGTGTCGAAGGTGGCTCCTCCTAAATATAAAGGTATGATGATGGGTGGCTGGTTTGTGGCTACGGCTATTGGTAACCAGCTCGTCGTTGTCGGCGGTCTGCTCTGGGGTGCTGTGCCCCTGTGGGTATGCTGGAGCGTATTCCTCGGCGTCTGCCTCGTTGCAGCCATCTTCATGTTTGCTATGATGAAGCGACTCGAGAAAGTATGCTGACCTTGATATTGGCATCATGGCTGACGCTCGTGGAGTTGAACTGCGAGAATCTCTTCGATTGCCAACACGATACACTGAAGCAGGACACCGAGTGGTTGCCTGCTTCAGTGCGTAAATGGACCCCTGCACGCTATTGGCGCAAGGTGAACAGCATTGGGCAGGTCATCCTGTCGTGCCAGGACGAGGGCGTGCCCGACCTGGTGGCGCTGGTGGAGGTCGAGAACGACTCGTGTCTCCACGATCTCACCCGTCGCTCGCTGCTGCGCCATGCTGGCTACGAATACCTGATGACGCAGTCGCCTGACGTTCGCGGCATTGATGTTGCGCTGCTCTATCAGCCCATGTCGTTCCGCCCCTTGTGCTGCGACTATCTCGAGGTGGAACCTCTGAAGGATATGCGCCCTACGCGCGACGTCCTGTATGTCCAGGGCGAGACCATGAGTGGCGACACGCTGCATGTTTTTGTGGTTCATGCACCCAGTCGCTTTGGCGGTGAACGGCCTACACGTCCCAACCGCCTTCAGGTCATGCAGCGTATCATGCGTGTAGTCAGCACGCTATCGCCACAGGATAAGGTCATTGTCGCTGGCGATTTCAACGACTATGCCGACAGCCCCTCGCTTCAGTATATGGAGCAGCACGGCTTTCACAATGCCACGCGTGATGCCCGCGGTTCGCATGGTGCCCAGGGTACCTACCGCTATGAGGGAGGGTGGGAGAGCATCGACCACGTGCTGGTCAGCGACGCTCTGCGCAACCATGTCTCGCAGGTGTTCATCAACGATGCCCCCTTTCTGTTGGAAGACGACAAAAAATACGGAGGTGTCAAGCCCCTCCGCACCTTCGTCGGTTATCGCTACCACCGCGGCTTCAGCGACCACCTGCCCCTCGTCGTCCGTTTCCAGTTCCCGGAATAAAGAAGGAACCAGCACAAATAGGGAAATCCCTAATACATTTTAGGCGATTTCCCCCTTGGCGTTTCGGGGAAAAGCAGTAGCTTTGCAGCAGAATGTTTAAAAACCGGGATGAGTTATGAAAAGAAAATGCCTTAAAAGTCTTTTGTTGCTCATGGCAATGACGTTGTCGGGGGCTTTGTATGCGCAGACGATGGTTTTTGCAGCGCCTGACAAAAACAACCAGAAGGTTGTCAAGCGATATAACTGCTATTCCCACAAATGGGGTTATCCGCATATGTCAGGCAGGGCCATAGGATATACCGCGGTGTTTGGCGTGAAGCAAAATTCGATTATGTCCACTGACGACGTCGAGGTGAACGTGGTGAAGCGGTGGGTGCAGGATGCGGCTGTCGACGACATGGAGAACCGCATGTATTTCGTGGAAATCAAGAATAAGTCCGACAAGCCCATTTATATTGACAAGAGCCATTGCTACAGAGTCTATCATAATGGCAAAAAATACTGTTATTATGACCCGGAAAGAGACGATACGACTCAAATTCACCGCATCATAGTCATTCCCCCTCATTCGAAGAAGAACCTGTCGGACTATCGTGCCGTATTGATCAAGAAGGAAAAATACTCGGAACTGAAAATCATCGATTATCCCGAGGACTTCCATTGGGACTCGAAGGCTGCCGGAATCTGCGAGGGCTTTCTGGGCGACTACGAAGTCCGACTGTTCACAGAGGACAAGTCACCCTACTACAGGTCATTCGTGATTTCATACTCGAAGGATGCTGATTTCTCGACCTACTCGCTGCTGACCATCAACTTCTACATGCGACAGCTCATAGGCTGCTACTATCCAGAGCTGTATCGCGACAATGACATCTTCGACCGCTTAGGGGGCGATCAGTACACCATTACCAATTGTGAGTACGGCTATGGTGGTGTCAACCGATTCAGAAGGTTCTAGATTTACTCTTTTCCGGCCATGATGTTCGTTGTGGTGACGATGTCGCCTACGTTCACTTCGCCGTCAGCGTTCACGTCGCCTTTCTTGCCCCAGGCGATTTCCACTTGGGCTGAAGCCACATCAGAGTCCTTGTAGCCATCCTTCGTAGCATACACGTTGACCACGCAGTTGGCGGTACCGCCCAGTGTAGCCTTGTCGCCATCGCCTTCCGTATTACCTCCATCGAACAGATAGTTCCACTTAAAGGTCACGCCCTCCGTGTCACAAGCGAAATTCACTATGCCGTCAACAACTGTGATGGTGGGTGTAGCGCACTTCTGTGCTGGTTCGGTCACTCCTCCGTTGCCCAAGACGATTTTCATCATCGACGTCACACTGCCGAACTCGTGTTTCACGGTTACGGGTACAAAAAACGTGGCACCCATAATGTTCGAACCAAGGTTTTGGTAACGAATACCACCGAAGCGGGCCTTTGCTGAGTTATTCACAGGACTGATTCCCATATACGCTTCCACATAAGCCTCATTCTCCACGCGAAGATATTTTTCATTGGATGCCAGGTCGAAGGGATATTGTCCAAGGCCTGTCGTACCGTCGAGGGCGGAAAAGCGTATCGTGTTGCTGACAGCACTTAGAGGAATCCATGTGCCTGCCTGCTGTTGGCCCAGGTTCGTCAAGATATTCTCCGGACGCAGGTCGATGTCAATCTCGTTGACGTTATAGTAAGCCCAGAACCAATAGTTCTTATCATACATCTTAGATGATGGTTTGTCGCCACGCCAGTCGTAGAGTCGCAGATAGTCGATGAGGTAGATGGGGGTTGGTTCAGTATTGGCATCCACCATCTGTACCGGTACGACATAGGCATTGATCGGGCGCATCCATGAGACAAGGATCGTAGCCTTGTTGTCATCGTCGTATTTTCCTTGCTCAACATATTGTGCCACATTGTTGCCGTCGTTCTTCACATATCCCAGCCAAGCACGCAGCTGACGGCTGATATTCTTATAGCTGTGTTCTGTGTCGCACTGGCTGTAGTCGTTGCCGTCGGTGCTGAGGTTCGGATAACCAATGGCATTGAGCACGTCGTAGAGAACGGTATTCTCGGTAGCACTGCCTGCCTGGACGTCGGCAGCCGTTGAACCCACGGGCAGATATTTAATCAGTTCCAAGGCACCAGCCTCCGACCAGGTATTATAGTCGCTGAAGTCCTGCTCCTGCGTCAGACGGACTATCGGGGTGTACTTGCCGTTGGCATAGGCATAAAGGATGTCGTTGTTGAACACGCCAGCCCCTTCGCCGCCATAGACTATGGAGTGACTGCCCAGAACGTCGCCCAGCGTGGCCTCGTCCCATGTAAACTGCTCGCCACCCACGGTAAACAGTTTGTTATAGCTGTTCGTGTTAGCGTCGCCCTGAGGGGTTATCGTATAGGTTGTTCCGTCGTGGGCCGTGATGCTGATGTCGCCCTTGGGAGCAAAATAGTATTTGCTCTTGCCCTCTACCGCCACGCGGTTTTGTATCAGCGCATTGCTCACTCTGCTAATCCACCTTTCACCCTTGAGTGTATAGCCACTCATTGGTGCATTGACATTAAACACCAATGCCGACCAACCGTTGTAAACTTGCGTATCAGTCAGTTCGCCGGTAGGATTCCAGTGATACCAATAATTACTCACCTTGGTTCCGTAAGTGGCTGTCGACTGGGCACTTACACTCAATGTCATCATCTGAAACATCAGAATGAACAAAAGACTCATTTTTCTCATTGCTGTTTGTTTTTAGTTAGTAATTATGATGCAAAGATAATACAAAATAATGATAGATACAAATATTTTAACCTATTTCTCATGTAATTGTTCTACTTTTCTCCTCGGCTCCGTAGAAAATGAAAGATTTCTGTGGAAATATTTTGTAGATTCGAATTTTGTTAGTACTTTTGCAGCCATTAAACTGCATAATTCTCCATCACGGGGGACAGCCTCGCGATATGATTTTGATAGTATTAACTCTAAATAATTCGATTATGAACAAGAACGAGAAATTTGTGAAAAAGATTGTTGTGATGGTTGCCATCGCTATGATGGCTGCAGTGAATGTGAATGCACAGAGTGGTTATGAGGATACAAAACACGAGGTGGGCATCAGCTACGGCGCACTGGCGAACACTACTTGGATGTCTATCGGCGACGCCATAGGCACTACGGTTACCCTCGGGGCGCTCAAGTACGAAGACGGCAAGTTCACCGGTCCGATAGCCGTGGAGTATTTCTACCACCTCACCCCCGTGATTGGTCTTGGTGCCGTTGGTGCATACACCCATGAAAAGAAGGACATCCTCATCCTCAACGACAAGTTTGGCGAGGCCAAGAACACCTTTATTACAGTGATGCCTGCTGCCAAGTTCAACTGGCTGCGCGGGAAAAACTTCGGCATGTACTCGAAGGTGGCTGCCGGTCTGACGTTCGCCTCGAAGAAAGAGGACTACACGAAAGGCAGTAGCAGTATCCAGAATCAGTCGGAGAGCAAGGTCGGCTTTAACTTCCAGGTGTCAGCCCTCGGCATTGAGGCTGGTGCAGAGAACTTCCGTGCCTTCGTTGAATTTGGTGTCGGCGAGCAGGGCGTGGCCCTCGCCGGTATCAGGGCTAAATTCTAATTCTACACTCCACACTTAAAAGGAGCGCGGTAGGAAATCATGGGCGAAATCATGGGGACAGGTTCTTGATGTGAACTCGTTCAATCAAGCAACCTGTCCCCGTGATTAAAGCATTGATCCTTCAAATAAAGAATGAGGGTATGGCAGTTTTGTCATACCCTCATTTCTTTCATTTTTAGACTACGCTCCCTCGAAGCCGCTGGGGTCGTCGGCACCGCCGTCGCTCTTGACGAACTGCTTGGTGGTCACCTCGCTGGACTGGCCGTCCTTGATGGCGATGGCCTTCAGAGTTACCGATGAGCTCACGGTGATGGCCTCTGTGTACAGCGTGCTGCTGGCCGTAGGCGTAGAGCCGTCCGAGGTGTAGCGAATCTCTGCGCCGTCAGGACCGCTCATGGTCACCTGTGTCGACGTGGTGAACGCCGCCTCACCGCCAATGGTCGGAGCCGCTACGCCAGTCGTGATGCTACCACTGCCACCGCTGTTACCACCGGAGTTTTCACCGCTGTTGCCGGAATTTCCGGAATTTCCAGTCTGTTCGGACTCACCACTTCCTCCCTTGGCTGCGGCGATCTCGGCCTTGGCCTTGTCTGTCCAGGCGAACTTGGCAGACTTCTTCAGCTCTTCGCGGGTGAACTCGCCGGTCGACTGAGCCAGCAGCTTGATGGTCTTCACGGCAGGACCGGTCTTGGCGCCCTCGGCCATCGTGCCCAGCGAGG
>JAEEGI010001824.1_pt1 | contig 52652 bp, 51 predicted proteins | sample 8958751 | NCBI WGS metagenome assembly JAEEGI01 (sample SAMN16246545, study PRJNA631951) | gut metagenome | biome: gut microbiome; feature: rumen; material: KS-attached | host: Bos | place: Iran: Karaj | collected 2018-10
TTTTCTCACTCCAAAACAACAACCTCAAGAAAAAAATAAAAAATTTAAAAATTTTCGATATTTCGCTAAAGTTTTTTTCCAAAAATGCCGATATGGAGATTAGGTAAACCATAGTTTCGTTTCAGCGCGGTATTTAGTACCCTGTCGCAGAAAAGGAGTTCGATATGGGCGTAAACGGAATTACCGAGGTTACTAACAACATCGCAACAACCTATGCTTCCTCAGTCACTCCGTCAGTAGACGAGAAGAAAAAAGACGAAGAAGTAAAGGAAAAGACTCAGGCTGCAGCCGTGTACGAGAAATCGGAAGAAAGTGATGCCAAAAGCACATCTTCCGCAAAAGAATCGGACCGGACCAAAATCATCAAGCAGATGCAGGCAGATGTAGCAATGCGCCAACAGCAACTTTTGGACATTGTTCAGAAGATGATGGGCAAACAGGCAAAGGCCTACGGCATCGCCAATTCTGACAACGATGAAGACTCAATGTGGAAGTTCCTTGCAAAAGGCGACTTCACTGTGGATGCAGCGACCAAAGCACAGGCAGAGGCTGACATTGCTGAAGACGGATATTGGGGCGTCAAACAGACCTCCGAGCGTATCCTCGATTTTGCTCAGACTCTAGCCGGAAACGATCCTGAAAAGCTTGAAAAAATGAGAGCTGCTTTTGAAAAGGGATATGCTCAGGCAGAGAAAACCTGGGGAGGCGAACTTCCCGAGATTTCCAAAAACACCTTTGATGCAGTCATGAAAGGCTTTGATGAATTAACCGGCAAAACTTCGACGGAATAATTTGTTGCTAGTAACAAAAAAGGAAGAGCTTTCGTGCCCTTCCTTTTTTCTTTGTTCAAACAATCTTGCGAATATCGTTTATATCCTCAACATTGTACTTCTTCATATACTCTTCGATTCCCTCTACCACCTTCTCTGTAGTATAAGGATCATGGAAATTCATTGCTCCTACTGCGATTGCTGTTGCACCTGCCATGATGAACTCAATCGCATCCTCTGCATTTGCGATTCCGCCCATTCCTATAACAGGGATATCAACTGCGTGAGATGCTTCATATACCATTCTTACGGCAACAGGCTTGATCGCAGGGCCTGACATTCCTCCGGTCCTATTTGCAAGTGCAAACTTTCTCTTATAAATATCAATCTTCATTCCGGTGATCGTATTGATAAGCGAGATTGCATCTGCTCCTGCAGCCTCAGCAGCCTTAGCCATCTCAGAAATACTGGTGACATTGGGACTTAGCTTCATGATGATAGGCTGCTTAGCAACTTTCTTGATCTTCTCGGTTATGTCATAGAGAGCATCCTTATTCTGTCCGAAGGCGATCGCTCCCTCTTTTACATTGGGACAAGAGACATTTATCTCAAGCATGTCAACGCGCTTTTCATCGCCAAGCCTCTCTACAACTTCAAGATAGTCCTCAACAGACTTTCCGCATACATTTACTATGACTTTTGTGTCATATTTTTTCAAAAACTCAAGATCTCTTTCAACAAAAACATCTATTCCGGGGTTCTGAAGTCCGATCGCATTGAGCATACCACCGTACACTTCCGCAACTCTCGGAACGGGGTTTCCCGGCCACGGCACATTTGCAACACCCTTAGTCACAACCGCGCCAAGTTTATTAAGATCTACAAAGTCCGAGTATTCCATTCCCGAACCGAATGTTCCCGAAGCCGTCATCACGGGATTTTTGAATTCTACGCCTGCTATCTTAACTTTTGTATTCATATATCACATCTCCAAATCATCAGCATCAAATACGGGGCCGTCTGTACAAATTCTCGCATTATGAACGTGAGAATGCTCATCTATCTCTTTAGTCTTGATTATACATCCAAGGCATGCGCCTACTCCGCACGCCATTCTTTCCTCAAGAGAAAGATATGCCTTAGCGCCAATCTCCTGTGCATATGCCTTGATTGCCCTTAGCATCGGCATCGGTCCGCAGGCAAAGATAACATCACACTTAATGTCGTTTTCTCTCATTGCATCTATGACATTTCCCTTTGTTCCAACGCTTCCGTCCTCAGTTGCGATGTACATATCCGAATACTTCTTAAACTCCTCAGAAAGGAAAGTCTCACTGTTTCTGTATCCCATTACAGCGCTGACTTTTTCTCCCGAAAGCTTTTTGGCTGTCTCGATAAGAGGCGGTACTCCTATTCCTCCGCCCATTACGACAACATTTTTTCCTTTTGCCTTATCAAGAGGAAAACCGTTGCCGAGAGGGCCAAGTAACATAATAAAATCATCCGGCCCGTAAAGCGAAAACTCAGCTGTTCCGCTTCCGACAACTCTGTATACCAGTCTTAGCGCCGACCTCTCGGCATCTACCTCGCATACGCTTATAGGTCTGGGTAAAAGAGTTGCCTTATTGACGGGATATACTCCCACAAACTGCCCCGGAACAACATCTTTTGCAAAAGGTGTCTCAAGCCACAGCTCGTATATGCCATCTGCAAGAAGGCCGCAGCTTAGTACCTTCGCTTCTTTTTTCATCTTGTTAGCCATCAGATTTCTCCTTATATCTTTATTGCAAAATACATTATTTCTCTTCGACGAATCCGTTCCTTACAAGATCGTCTATAGCTTCCTCGTCATAACTTGAGAACGCACCCGAAGGATCATCGCCGACATTATTAAAGCCTGTGTGATCGTCGTAATACTTTACGTACTCTCTCCACTTTTCCTGGAGCGCACCATCAATGTAGCCCTCCTCAAAAGTCCTAACGTAAACTGTCGCTTTCTTCGTAGGTGCAACCGGCTCTACAAACGGTGTAAACTTAACGAAGTCATAGCCATGCTTATCAATAATAGCTCTCCAATCATCGTAAGTGATCTTCTCCGCGCCGTCTCCCAAAGGATCACTGTCGGAGCGGTAATAGACAAGATTGTCTTCTGCCATATCATATCTGATTCCTTCGACAACATCAAGCTTGTCCTTGTTGAATTTATTGAAGGTAGCAAGAGATATTATTGTATCCGAATTTGTCTCTCCTACTTCTTTGACTATGGTTCCGTCTGTTGCGAAATAGTACGTATCATAGCCTTCACACCTTACTACATTCTTGGGTTTACCGTCACTCAAAGTAAAGATATCGTAGATAACCGAATTATATCTTCCTCTCGCCTCAAGATCGGTATCGACAATATAAAATGTTGTACCAAGAATAAGTTCATCCGTACCGTCACCGTCAAGGTCCTTAATAAGATAGCCGTATCTTGCATCAGTATCATCCATCATTTCGGGCGCTTTAATACAAGTGCTTTTAGAAACATCAACGCTACTCACATCGCCCTTTTCAACAGCGGCTTTAATCTCAGCAAGAAGATCATCATACGATCCTTCCTGTCCTGCTGCTTCTGCATTCTCGCTATCTCCAGCCGCACTTTCCTCAGCGCCTGTATCACTGCTCTCTTCGCTGTCATCTACAGTCACCTGAGAATCGTTCGTATCATCAACCGCGCCCGGTATAGCATGACATCCGGTCAACACCGCGCATAACATAAGGATTCCCACTACTTTTCTCTTCATTTCGCTCTCCTTTCAAAACTTTTTTATTAAACATTTATCATGCTTTATAAACAATCTTTCCCGAGCATATCGTATAAAGAACACGTGCAGGGAATTTCTCTCCCAAAAACGGTGTGTTTGTTGCCTTTGAATATGTCTTATCAAACACCCACTCCGTCTTATTGTCGAATATTACAAGGTCCGCCTTGCCGCCGACTTTAACGCTTCCCGCATCCAGGCCGTAGATCTTTGCAGGGCAGATTGTCATTCTTTTTAACAACTCTGGAAGTGTCATGTACCCTTTATCCACAATTTCCCTTATTCCGAGCAAAAGAGATGTTTCAATCCCGGTTATTCCGCTGGGAGCCTCTTTAATCGGCTTCTCTTTCTCTTCCTTGGAATGAGGCGCATGGTCTGTTGCTATCATCTCTATTGTGCCGTCTTTAAGGCCCTCGATTATGGCAAGCCTGTCAGATTCAAGTCTGAGCGGTGGATTCATTTTGGCCAATGTTCCGTGTTTAAGAACCGCATCCTCTGTAAGTGTGAAGTGGTGCGGAGTTGCCTCAGCGTATACCTTCACGCCTCTCTTTTTGGCCTGTCTGATAAGATCAACCGACTCTGCCGCACTTATGTGCTGAACGGTAATCTTTGCGCCTGTCCTCTCAGCAATTTCGATATCTCTTTTCACCATGGAAATCTCTGCTTCTCTGGGCGAGCCCTTGATTCCAAGCTTCTCTGCAACTGCTCCCGCATTGATTCCGTTGTCTGTTATAAACTTAGGATCTTCCTCATGAAGACTTACGACCTTATCAAGTGCCGCCGCTTTCTTGCAGACAGCCTCCATTATCTTCTCATCGGTTATGGGTTTTCCGTCATCTGTAAAAAGAACTGCTCCCGCATCGAGGAGTTTCTCCATATCAACCTGCTCTTTTCCCTCCATATTCATGGTCACGTTTGCGCAGGTGTACACGTTAATCCCTGTTTCTTTGCCCTTTTCAAGAACATATTTTATTGACTCGACATTATCCATATGCGGATTGGTATTTCCCATCATGACAACAGATGTGAATCCGCCTCTTGCAGAAGCTCTCGCTCCCGTCTCGATATCTTCCTTGTATGTAAAGCCGGGATCCCTAAAGTGAACATGGCCGTCCACAAGCCCCGCCGTTACTATCTTTCCGGCCACATCTATCACTTCGTTCGCGGAATCATGCGAAAGATTTTCCACTTTTCCACAACCTTTATCCACAATATCCACAATTTTATCACCGTCAATGAGTATATCTTTATATCCTTCATAGCCTGACTCAGGCTCGATAAGATATCCGTTCTTTAAAATCAGCATCATGCTTCTCCTTGTAGTTTTGTTCTTTACCGCTTTGCCCTATTATACGACAAAAATAGTTTATGATGGGACTAAATTGTATGGTAAAATATGTTTTGAATAAGAGAATTATTTATAGAAACGAGGTTTTAGATTTTATGATAAGATTTATCGCTGTAATTCTTTTTATCGTGATATTCCTCATCGTGAGTATCCCGATACAGCTTGTCCTTTTGATAATCAAGAAGTTCAATCCCTACGCTGTAAAAACAGCTTCTCTCAAGATTGTCGGATTCGCATTTAACGTAGTCATGCTACTGAGCGGCACAAAGGTTACCGTTATCGGTGAAGAAAATGTTCCAAAAGACCGCTCCGTTTTGTATGTCGGAAACCACCGCAGTTATTTCGATATCGTAGTTACTTATCCACGTGTTCCCAGACCTACGGGCTATATTTCAAAAGACGTTATCAAAAAGATTCCCGTTCTCGGCTACTGGATGATCTTCCTCGATTGCTTGTTCCTCGACAGATCTGATATCAGAAAAGGTCTCGAGATGGTTCTTGCAGCTATAGATAAGGTTAAAAACGGCATCTCAATGTGCATCTTCCCCGAGGGAACCAGAAACAGCACCGATGCCCCAATGCTCGATTTCCACAAAGGAAGCTTCAAGATTGCCCAGAAATCCGGATGCCCCATTGTTCCTATGGTAATCAATCACTCACGTGATATATTTGAGAATCATCCACCTTTCATCAAGGCAACTCACGTAGTTATCGAATACTGCAAACCTATCGTAATCAGTGAGCTCAGCAAAGAAGACCAGAGAAATATAGACGGTTACGTAAAGAAAATTATCGAAGATACTTACTTAAAGAATGAAAAACTACCGCTGTAAAAAATTGAAAAAACACAGGAATGCTGACTTCTCTGAGCAACGTCGAAAGGAAGCATTCCTGTGTTTTTGAAATTGATAAAAATCAGCGCGCAGACAAACACAAGCATTTTCAGATATATGCCGCTGTGCCCTTAGGCGAATCCCCCATGAAGCCTTATCCTTTGCTTCCCTTGGAGCCTCCGCCAAGCTTAACGCCTTCAAGTACGTTTGTCTCGAAAGAGTAAACCACTTTGTGGTTCTCTCTGTCAGCCTTGAGTGCAAGCTCGATCATATTGTCCAAAAGATGCTCATACTTCATTCCGAGAGGCTCCCAGAGATAGAATGAAAGTGAACCCGGAATAGTATTGATCTCGTTGAAATAAACTTCGTTAGTCTCCATGTCAATCATGAAGTCGATTCTTGAAACACCTGAACAGCCAAGTGCGATGAATGCGTCAACAGCCATTGTTCTGATCTTATCGCGCATCTCGTCGGAAATGTCTGCAGGAATCTTTCTCTTAAGAGAAGCCATTCCCTTGCTTCCGCCTGATTTAGCACCCTTTGCAGATCCCTTTGATCCACCGCCGATGTACTTATCTTCGAAACTGAGAATCTCATCAGAGTTGATAGGCTCTTCACACTCAGATGCCTCTGCTGACTCGTAGTCGCCGAGAACCGAGCAGTTGATCTCTTTAAGCTTGGAAATAGCATGCTCAACAAGAATCTTCTTGGAGAACTCAAATCCAAGGTCAAGAGCTTCAAGAAGAGATGCTCTGTCTGAAGCCTTCTTGATTCCGATACTTGAACCAAGGTTAAGAGGCTTTATGATAACGGGATACTCAAATGTCTTCTCAATCTTTTCTACAAGTGAGTCAACATCCTCGTAGTCCTTCCATGTATAGCATTTGCAGTCAAGAACGGGAATATTGTTGTCCTTAAGAACTGTCTTCATAACATACTTGTTCATTCCGACAGCTGATGAAAGAACATCACATCCAACAACGGGAAGTCCAAGTGTAGCAAGAAATCCCTGAAGTGTTCCGTCTTCCACGTTTGTTCCGTGAACGATAGGGAATGCAACGTCAACCTGAGTCATAACGTTGTTTCCGAACTTCTTCATGGGGTATCTGACAAGATTAACCTTATCATTTTCTTTTACCCATACAACCTGTGTGCTCTTGGCAAGAAGCTGAGTAATATGTGTGTACTCCTCGATCTTGTCGATGTTCTCTCCGACATAGAAATCGTTGTTCTTTGTGATATAGACAGGCACTACATCATATTTTTCCTTATTGATATGTCCTATTGCCTGAATTGCAGAGATAATGGAAATCTCATGCTCTGTACTTTTTCCGCCAAATAAAACCGCAACTTTTAGCTTCATAATAACCCTCTTTCATTTTATTTCTTTTTTTATCATGTATAGTTATCGGGAAGATCGTTCTCAAGAAGTATTACTTTTTCTCTTCCCGCTTCAAGCTCGTACATAAGCTGTGTAGCTTCCGTGAGACTGTTCTTTACAAAGAGCTTGTCCTCGGCAAATCCCGCACCGAGCGCTCCCTTTTTGATTGCATGTGTCTGCTTCTCGCCGACAAGTATGATATAGTCGCAAACAGCTGCCGCCTGCTTTCCGAACTCCTCGTTGTACTCATCTTCTTTTGCCCCAAGTTCTACCATTCCGGGAGTGACGAGTATCTTTACCGAGTTTTCAAAAAGAGCCAGTGTCTCAAGCGCAACCTTCGCTCCGTTCGGATTGGAGTTATACGCATCATCAAGGATTGCAACCGCTCCGTGTCTTACAAGTTCAAGTCTGTGAGGAACGGGCTGTATTCTTCTCACCGCCATGCGAAGCTTGTTCATAGGAACTCCAAAGCTTGCCGCAACGGCTATCGCGCCCGCAATGTTCTCAACGTTATGTCTTCCGACGAGCTTCGTACTAAATTCTGAAGTCTCGCCCTCAGGTGTAGTCACATTAAATGTTGTTCCCGCTCCGGTAACGGAAATATCGGAAACTCTGTAATCGCATCCTTCTGAAACACCGTAAGTTATCGCATCCTTGTATTTCATGTTCGCCATGATAATCTCATTGTCACCGTTTACAAACTTAAGGTGCTTGCCCTTCTGAGCGCCCTCTTCCTTCTCTTTCTCATCAACCGCATCAAGAAGTTCATACTTGGTGCTAACTATATTTTCAAGAGAGTGGAAGGTCTCAAGATGCTGATAACCTATTGATGTAAGTATCCCATCATCGGGATGAACAATATCCGTTATCTCTTTTATGTCATGAAGATGTCTCGCACCCATCTCACATACGAATATCTCATGAGTAGGAACCATCTTCTCACGTATGGTCCTTACGATTCCCATCGGAGTGTTGTAACTCTCGGGAGTCATCAGAACTCTGTATTTCTCTGAAAGAAGTGTTGTCAGATAGTACTTCACACTTGTCTTGCCGTAACTTCCCGTTACACCGATTATGCGAAGTCCCTGATGCTCTTTAAGAATTCTCTTGGCATCATCGATAAACCACTGATTTATCCTGTTCTCTATGGGTTTGTTGATAAGATTGGCAAGAGCAACAACCAGAGGCAAAAAACCTATATATGCAGCCACGAAAAATGCTGCAAGAGCACGCTTACCCGCACTCCAATCGGCGCCAAATGTCACACATACAGCGGTGATAACTGCCACAAGTACAAATAAGACCGCGTAGGTAATAAAAAGTCTCTGAACTCTCTGTGTAACAACAAACTTCTTCTTCGCTTTTCTCGGAATGTACATAACTGCCATGAGCACAAGAAAAACAAACGAAAGAACAGTGAGCACAACCGCGATCTTGTTCATATCGGTCTCTTCCACTGCCTCGGCATACTTAAAGAATCCCGCGCCGAAAATAGCAGCGGCAGCTCCGGCATGAAGTCCGTATTTAGTCACCGTAGTCTTTAAAAACCTAAAATACCCCTGAAACTGATAGCTCGATAACTGAAGCATATGTGTATAATAGCGAAGCCCCAACACCGCAGCGCAAAGATATATTACAGTAAATAATATAAGTATCACTTTCTACTCTCCCTCTCCTTAATTCTTTAACCCAAGGAAACTTCCGAGGATCTTGTTGTAAACATAGAGGTTATCAATAAATGAATAGTGCCCCGCTCCCTCTATGACCGCAAGTCCTGCCTCAGGCATAAGCTCTTCCATCTTCTGTCCGTCTGACAGCGGTGTCGCCGTGTCCTTGTCTCCCCAGATCAAGAGAACCGGCTGTGTAACAGAAGGCATGTAAGGAACCATATCCTCGTTTACCGCCATTACAAGACTCTTTCTCATTACAGGAGAAGCCGCAGCATAATCAGCGCTTCCAAACTTCTTCTGAAGCTTATCGAGCGCCTTTGGATCAAGTTTTAAAAGGCCGCTCTTTGTAATAAGATTCTTATAGAACTTGTATCTTCTGGATTTCTTTTGCTGTGCCTTGGTCTTAACAGGAATAACTCCCGCTGAATCCGTAAGTATGATCTTGGGAATCGTAAATCCGGGAGAAAGCTTTCCTTCATTTATTCCCGAAGCAAGCTTTATGATTATCCTTCCTCCCATGGAATGTCCGAGGAAGATTATCTCTTTGTCATCAGGATAAAGAGTCTTTACAAAGTCGATCACGAAATTCATGAAATCTTCTACGCCCATGGGCTCTTTGGGTTCATCGCTCTTACCAAAGCCCGGCATATCCATTGCCACAACATGGTAACCTTTTTTGGCAAAATTAATTACACCCGCAAAAAGGTCTATATTGGAGCCCCATCCGTGAAGCATTACGAGTAAAGGCCCCGTTCCTTCATCTATGTAGTTTATATTTAGTCCATTAATATTTACATTCATTTGGTTAACTATAGCACCATGCAAATGGTCATGCAAATCCCACAGCTTGCATATATATTGCAAAAAATGCTTTGTTCCTCTCTAAATATATTTAACACTGGTACATGAATTATTTCACAAGTAATTTATCAAATTGTCAACAAGACATCACACTAGCATACTAAGCATGAATACCAAAAGCGCATCTGCCTGAGGATCGTTCAGTATTCCGACGGCTGCTTCATCCGTGTAGGTTCTCTCCGTTTTATCCGAAACATAATTAACGGCTTTCGGATTGGCACCCATCAAAAAATGCGCATGATTCTCAATAATAGTCGTATACTCATGATTATATATGATGTGGTCGGTTATGGTCAGGCACCTCATGTCTTCCAGCAATCTGCCAAAGTCGCTCTCACCGTGAGCAGTCACAAGATATGCCGACTGTCCCGCTTTTTGTGCAATCCCCTCGGCCCGCTCCATAAGAAGCTTCATGAGTGACTCACATCTTGATACATCAACTTTCTGACTCGTCGAAAGATAAGTCACTGCGCCAATCAGAATGTTCTCATCCGCATTAAATATCTGACTGAAATCGGATCTGTTGTAATAATCCTCCAAAACCGCTTCATAAGCAGCATTTCCCGTTGCTCTGTACAACTCCGCAGCAGCCTTGAATACAGCTGTATTGTCCTGCGCTTTCTGATTATAAAAAAAACAGCTCCACGCCCTGTCCGCAGCCCTAAGGCAATTGGTCGCAAACTCTCCGTCATACTTCTGATAAATATAACTAAACTTTGCAAGAACAGATGCAAAATTAATGGTAGCCTCCATAGATACAGGTGTGACTGATACCGGATAAGTCATCACATCTCCGCCACCTGTACTGTCTGTAAGTGCTGCGCCATACTCTCCTCCGGTCTTTGCATCTTGCATTTTAAGCAGCCACTCAACTTCATAGCGGACTTCATCCAGAATATCCGGTATCCCGTTTCCGCTCTCCGGAATTCCCGCATCATCTGTAAATGAAGCCTCATTTATCTCATATGCAAGAAGCAGATTCTCCGCCACATTGCATCCAACTGTCGTATCCCTGTCAGCCTGCTCATCCATATGCCACCCTCCGGTAACATCTATCTCTGTCTCAGGATGCTCCTGCATATGAGCAGATGTCGTATGGCAGGCACTGTGTGCATTTTCCCCCGCATATTCCTCTGACAGCGAGGTACCGCATCTATTGATGTAATATTTTTTGCAAGCCTCGTTAAACAGGTCTGCATATACATCTTCCGATATGGTAAAAGAATATGATTCTCCTATTATGTCCGCACTGACATAATAATCCCCATCTTCCTTTAAATCTGTAAAATAGCCGATTCCGGTAAATTCTTCCGTCTCATTATTATAGACCGTCTTTACCACATCTCCGGTGTATTTCTCTTCCTTTGTCCCAATCTCTTTTATACTGAAAGTCTTAGGAAGTCTTTTGCCATGCAGAATGACTGTTTTCACAGAATCCGTCTTATAACCGATCTGATCGGTAAGAGCTTTTGGAATCTGCTCGGGTACCGCATATTCGGCGCCTGTCTCCTTTTCTGCTCCTGCCTGGACTTTCTCGGTATTATCTTCCTGTTTTTCAGCAGAAGAAGCGCCGCAGCCTGCGACGCTTCCAATAATCGACAGTATCAGTACTGCCGCGGTTATTCTGTTTTTCCGCCTCATAACAGAAAACATATAAATTACCAGTCCCTTTTTTACTTAACTCGATTGTAGTTTATAAGGCAACCGTCAAGAATTATCTGTCTTTCGTCATCGGTAAGATTACCAAGTTTTAATTCAAACTCTGTTATAGCATCGCCTGCAACAGCATATGCCTTGATAACTTCGTCCTTATTCTTAACCGCATCTCTGATTCCGGGAAGGAAGATGTAGTCTTTGTTCTTGAAAGGAAGCTCGCCCTCTTTGATAACAAAAGGAAGCATACCCCAGTTAATAAGGTTTGAACGATATCTCTTTGTTGCATATTCATTGGCGATGTTTGCCCATCCGCCGAGAACCTTCTGGCAAGATGCAGCCTGCTCTCTCGCAGATCCGTCACCGGGCTTAACCGCAAAGATTGTCGATCCGAATCCAACGTTGTCATTGTTTACTCCGTCGAACTTCTTGCCGATCACTTCCATTACGCCCTTAAGTTCGCCCCATGCAGCGATAGGATCTTTGCCCTCTACAAGAGCATCCTGTGCTGCGCGCATCTCTTTTGCAAGTCCTACATATGCAGGATCTTTTCTTGACAATGTAAACTCGGCAAGTCCGAGAGGGTTTGATCTGTAAGATGATGTCTCACCTGAAGGAATGAGCTCATCTGTTGTTGTTACAGGATCGTGGATCTCTGATACAACTCTGAGTACCATGTTCTCAGGAAGCTCTGACATCTTAGGCCAATCCTTGATATTGGGTCCGAGCTGAAGTTCAACCGAAGGATCTGCAACTCCGTGTGAATCAAATACACGGTTCTTGTAGATCTCACTGTCAAAGTGATACTTGTATTTCTTGAGTTCTCCGTCAAACTCTGTAGCAGGTGTAAGAACACCCTGATTAGCTGCAGTTGCGGCAATAGATCTTGCATCCATAAGTGCAACCGAAGCAACCTGACCGTTCTGAACCTTAGATCCTTCACGGTTAGGGAAGTTTCTTGTTGAATGTCTGATACTGAATGCATTATTTGCGGGAGTATCACCTGCACCGAAGCAAGGTCCGCAGAATGCAGTCTTAAGTATTGCACCTGTCTCAAGAATTGCAGCAGCTGCGCCGTTCTTAACAACTTCCATAAAGATAGGTGTTGAAGCAGGATATACACTGAGTGTAAATCTGTCATTTCCGATAAAGTGACCTTTAAGAATATCCGCTGCAGCGCAGATGTTCTCAAATCCACCGCCTGCGCAACCTGCGATTATTCCCTGCTCGACAATAAACTTGCCGTTCTTGATCTTATCCTGAAGTGAATATTCAATACTGTCACCAAAGCTAACCTTTGCTCTCTTCTCAACATCTGCGAGAATATCAGCAGCGTTGCGGTTAACTTCTGCGATCTCATATACATTGCTTGGATGGAAAGGCATAGCGATCATAGGATTGATCGAGCTGAGGTCAACCTTAACAAGACCATCATAGTAAGCAACCTTTCCGGGCTTGAGTTCTTTGTAATCACCTACTCTTCCGTGAATCTCGTAGAACTCCTTGATTGTATCGTCTGTCTGCCAAATTGATGAAAGACATGTTGTCTCTGTTGTCATTACATCAACACCGATTCTGAAGTCTGCACTGAGCTTCTCTACACCGGGGCCAACGAATTCCATTACTTTATTCTTTACATAGCCGCTTCCGAACACCTCTCCGATGATAGCAAGTGCGACGTCCTGAGGACCTACACCCTTCTTGGGCTCTCCCTCAAGATAAATAGCTACAACTCCGGGCATATCTACATCATATGTCTGTCCGAGAAGCTGCTTAACAAGCTCCGGTCCGCCCTCTCCGATAGCCATTGTTCCGAGAGCACCGTATCTTGTATGTGAATCAGATCCAAGGATCATGCTTCCGCCTGCTGCAAGCATCTCTCTGGCAAACTGGTGGATAACCGCCTGATGAGGAGGTACATAGATTCCGCCATACTTCTGAGCAGCTGTAAGACCGAATACATGATCATCTTCATTAATTGTTCCGCCAACCGCACAAAGTGAATTGTGGCAGTTTGTAAGTACATAGGGAATAGGGAATTTCTCAAGTCCCGATGCCCTTGCTGTCTGAATGATTCCGACATATGTTATATCGTGTGAAGTAAGCTTATCAAACTTAACGCATAACTTCTCCATATTTCCGGAAGTATTGTGCTCTTTGAGAATTCCATATGCTATTGTGTTCTCTTTTGCACTCTTAGCTGCATCCTCTGATATTCCGTTAGATGCAAGAACCGCTGTAGCGTCAGCATCATCCGGTACTACTGTGTTTCCATTTATAAGATAACATCCATGTTCAAGTGTTGTTACCATTGCTACTCCTCCTACCTACTCTGATAAATCAATGCGTTAATGCGTCATACATGTATACAATTACATAGCCGCTATTTTATCATAATTTTTCTGTTATATGTATGATATTTTTTAATTATTTATATATTTAGCTTCATAAATACTCTGCAAATATTTCGTTACTTCCTCTATACCTGCTTCCTTCAGTTCTCTTCTGAATTCCTCAACCTCCTGTTTAGCCGTATTCTCGTATCTGCCGTACGCGATCTCGGGAATGTACTTGTCGCACACTTTGGTAACGTCCTGTATCCTCTGACTGATAGTCGTCGTCGAAAACGGCGTCCTGTCCCAAGGATAATCTACCGCTATCTTGTTATACTCTGACAGAAGCTCATTGTAATCATCCCACTGATAACTGGAATCTTTTATCTCATATGCATCTCTTCTTCCCCACCAGAAGTTGGTTGTTATGCCGTCTCTTTCATCATTGTAACCACTGGGCTTCTCAAGCGTTCCTCTGGGAGTTATCTGATACTGCACGCCTTCTATTCCGTAGCGAATCAGATTATAACATTCACGGTCGTTTCTCAATATGTCATATACCATCAGCGCTCTTTCAGGGTTCTTTGACTTGGAATAAACCGCTATTGCACCGTGAAGAATACTTCTTTTTACGAGATTTTCATTTTTTCCGAACCAGAAAAATTTAACATTGGATTCGGGCTGATATATATTCATATTCGGCTTTATCTTGGTATAAAAATCCTCTGTATTGGCCAGTACAACTGCAGAGTCTCCGTTATAAAACGCCGTATTTTCTCCCTTGTAATCCTTAAAATCCTCTCTCCAAACGCCCATCTTATTCCACTGCTTCATAAGATTGGCATAATTCTCAAGAGTCGGTCCTGATAAATAAGGTGAAACTATAAGATTGGGAATATCCTTGTAAATTCCCCACACTCCGTATGCACCCAGCTCGTATATCGGAGTGTACTTGGTCTCAGACATAATATATCCGAGAGTCTGTTCAGCTCCCTTTCCGTCTGCATCCCATGGAATCATCTCGGGGTTCTTATCCCTTATATACTTAAAGTATCTTGTAAGATCATCCCAGTCCTGTATCTCGCCGATATCCGCATTCTTAGCAATATCAGATCTATATACAAAACCATCATTGATCCACTGTGTATATTCATTTTCCGGAATGAAATATATTCTTCCGTCATATGAACAGCTCTTCCAATCTGTTGTGGAAACATATCTGTATGTCTGAGGACAATATGTCTTAAGCATATCATCTGTAAGCGGCAAAAAATTACCCTTCACCGCGTTCGGCCATGCATCAAGCCAGTCACTTCCGGCAGCAACAAGATCCACATTAACATTCCCCATATCAAGCGTCTTGTCGTAGTTTTCCAGATAATCATTCCATCCGATATAGTAAATATCGAGCTTTGCATTTGCTTTTTTCAAAAGAAGCTCATTAAGTTTTTCCAATACCTTCTCAGTCATTCCGTTTATCGGCTTGTCACCTATGGTCAAATAAGTGATCGTAACCGTAGGTCCCGAAATATCTATATTGCGATATTGAAAATCCGATGCAGACTTCTTGCTACTACCGCATGCCATCGAACTTATTGTCATTACTGCTGTCATAACCAGCGCAGTTATCTTCCTTTTCACTAAAGCTTCCCTTTCTGCTCTTTCTCAGCTTTATTTCTTGCTCTCAGCTCTATAAAAAAATCTTTAAGCAGTTTACTGCATTCACTCTCCAGTACACCCTTTTTCACCACGACCTGATGATTAAAATCCGGATTGTTCAAAATATCCATGACCGATCCGGCACATCCGGCCTTAGGATTCTCGGCTGCCATGATAACTTCCGGTATTCTTGCCTGTACTATCGCCCCCGCGCACATCTGGCACGGTTCCAAAGTAACATACAACTTACACCCTTCTAGTCGCCAATCCTTTATGACTTTGCCGGCCTTGCGTATTGCAGTTATCTCAGCATGCGCAAGCGGCGTCTTATCAGTGTTTCGCCTGTTATAACCGCGTCCGATTATCTTGTCTTCATATACTATAACACATCCTATCGGAACTTCTCCGAGAGCGTAAGCTTTCTTAGCCTGGTTAATGGCTGCTCTCATATATTTAATATCTTTAAGCTCGTCCTCAGTGCATTTTTCTTTATCCACACTTTTGGACTTTGGCTGCATTTTCATAGATCTGCTTCTTTCCTAGCAAAATGGTAGTAATTCTGTTATCATATGATATACGAATTATTATATTATATCAATTTATCTGTATAAAGAGGTTTTTTATGCGAATATCCACTAAGGGAAGATATGCCTTGAGGGTAATGATCGATCTCGCCAGCTTCGGCAATGACAATTTCATTGCGCTAAAAGACATTTCCCAGAGACAAAACATACCTATCAAATATCTGGAACAGATTGTTGCCACCTTGAACAAAGCGGGTTACCTGAACAGCATGCGCGGAAGTAACGGCGGTTACCGTCTTGCTCATAGCCCTGAGGAATATAATGTCGGCAATGTTCTCCGAACTGTCGAAGGGACTCTCACTCCTGTCGAATGTGTCGCTTATGAAAACGGGGTAACATGCCCGCGAACCGACACGTGTAATTCAGTAAATTTCTGGAAAGGGCTTGATGAAGTCGTAAACAAATACATCGACAGCTATACCCTTAAGGATCTAATACAACAATAACAAATTGACATTACGGTCAAAAAAAAGTATAGTAATCAGAGCGGTCTTGTGAAGGGTGCATGTAGCAGTCCTTCCGTGTACGCGTGGGTCTTATGCAATGAAAATCTGCGAACCGTGTCAGGTCGGGAACGAAGCAGCACTAAGCAGAACCTTTCATGTGTTGTAAGGTCGCCTGCGCAGTGCCGGGAGCAAACGTGCATGTATCCCTCACAGGATCGCTCTTCTTTTTATTCCCTATCCTTAAGATATTTCATGTAGTTAAGTACCATCAGCGCAATCTTGAAAGTGAGCGCATCATCAAATTTCCTAACATCAAGTCCGCAACTCTTTTCAAGTTTCTCAAGCCTGTACACAAGAGTATTTCTATGTACAAAGAGCTGTCTCGATGTCTCGGACACATTAAGATTATTCTCAAAAAACTTCGCGATAGTATTCAAAGTCTCTTCATCAAGATTACTCGGAATCTCTCTATCCTCAAATATCTCATCTATAAACATCTTGCAAAGGCTCTCCGGAAGCTGATAGATAAGTCTTCCTATTCCGAGCGTATTATACCCGTTTGCCCTGCACTCAGCGTTGAATATCCTTCCGACTTCAAGTGCCATCTTGGCTTCCTTAAAGGACTTGCTGAGATCTCTTATTTCTTCAACTATTGTTCCGTAAGACACTCTTACGTTCAAAAGAGCTTCTGTGCTCATCATATCTACGATAGTTGTGGCAATTCTGTTTATATCATCATAATTCTCGCCTTTACCAAGCGACTTTACAATGATAATGCTGTTCTCATCGACCGCAGTGACATAATCTCCCGAGCTCGGCGCAAACATACTCGTCAAAAGTTCTCTGGCACTGCTATCTTTTGTACGTCCTGTTTCAACCAGCATTATCGTCCTTGGCGCAGTTACCTCTATCTTGAGTTTCCTTGCCCTGTTATATACGTCGATCATGAGCATATTATCAAGAAGCAGATTCTGGAAAAAATTATTTCTGTCAAACCTTTCCTTGTACGCAAGAACAAGCGCCTGAAGCTGGCTTACCGCAATTTTGCCGACCATGTAAGCCTGCTCATTGTCACCTTTTGAAAGCAAAATGTATAAAGGCTCTCCATCGTCCAAAACCTTAAACAGATGAATATCACCTATTACCTGTGAATCAACCGGAGACGAAGCGAAACTTGTTATTATGGAAACATCGGAAAAACCAACTTCGCCCGAAGCAGCCACAGTCTCTCCGTTTAAATCCATAACACATAAATCCACTTTGGTTATAGCTCCAAGCTCACTAATGCTTCCTTTTATTGTCTGCGCAGAAATCATGCTCTCACCTCATATTACTTAGTTTCGGGTTTATATTTCCGTCTATAAATGTGTATCACTTTCCTATATCATAGTATATCACACAAAATAACTGTGCACTTTATCCGTATAGTAACAAATCCGGACAAGCTTTTACTCTTGTCCGGATTAGAAATCAGAATAAATTGATTTTTTCGAAAAGATAACGTATTATGCTTTTTTCTTCAGTTACAATCTTGGCGTCTACTTGCATACCAATTGTAACATCTCCGTTATTGCCGTTGTGGTCAACCAATTTTACTTTATCAATTGTTCCTTCAACCAAGAAATATCCTGAATATCCGGTATTATTCATTATTGTATCTTTTGAAATACCGGTTATAACGCCATCAACCACACCATATTCATTACTGGGAAGCGCTACAATATTGTATTTGACCTTATCTCCGACCTCCAAATTTCCTATTGATGAATTATCCACATACATTTGAACCTTAAATTCACTCTCTCCACCTGGAATTACGGTTCCTACAGCAGTACCTGCTGAAAGAATATCTCCAACAGCATACTCACCAGAAGCATTAAAAATACCATCGCAAGATGCAACAATAGTTCCCTGTTCTATCTGCTCATTAACCTGCTTTATTTTCACTTCAAGCTCGTCAATACTGTTATTTATTGCTTCTATTTCATCAAGCAATGCCGATAACTGCTCTATTGTAGTGGCTTTTACTGAAATATACTTTCCATCCGCTGACATTCCGTTTTTGTACATCTCAATCGTAATCTGATTCAGTTTTTTCGTGGACTCAGCGTCACGAATCTGACTCTCCAAAGTTTTTATCGAAGAATCAATCTGCGTAATTGTTGTTAAATGCTGCTGTTCCTTTCTATTCTTATATGAAACATCTATATCTGACAAAAGTGTCTCCGTCGGCTTCGTTGAATTTTCTGCCCTTTTGAGCTCTTCAATTTTATTTGTGATATTGTCAATCTCTGCCTTATATTCTGCAAGTTTTTGGCTTTTGAACGCTGAAACTGTAGCCGAAGCATTGTCGACGTTTGTCTTTGTTACTTCCGAACTTGCTTTATCAGCTGATCCAAGACTTATCTTCTTCTGCGCAATTGTAGATTCAATCTGCATTATTGTGTTATTGACACTTGCAAGTTTATTTGATTTATAGCTGTCTTTGGCAGAAACTGCGCTGTCAAGCTCTGCCTTTAGAAGACTTGCACGGCTCATATCTGCTTCAATGTCCGTTTCAGATTTTTCCTGACTATCGCCCGATTCATCATCACTATTATCCTTATCAGCTTCATTCGTTTGCTGTGCGGTCAGGCATTCATCATATTTTCTTTGCGCATCTTCAACCTCATTTTTAAGTGAATTAAACTGCTCTATATAATCAAGATATAACGAATGATATGAATAGCTATCTTTAGTTTCATCAAAAAGGTCAGCATCTTCGTTAATGGAATCTCTGAAAAGCGTATATCCTTCCAGCATGTTGCAATCATATGTAAGATAATTTTCTATATTTTTATTATCGACACCACTGTCCTCTGATTCTTTCAGCTTATCATATGTATCCTTTGCACTACTCAGAGTATTCTTATACCCTGTAAGCGTGTAAAGATAGTCATCAAACAGAAGTCGTACACTGCTTGTATCTCCGTCAGGAAAAACTGAATGTCCACTTTCAATCGAATCTATCAAATAGTGATATTCTTCAAGCATCTGCCTATAATATTCAAGATTGTATTTATTACCATTTCCCGATGCGCTTAAGTTTGCTTCTTCCTTTTTCGCTTTCTGCTCAATATCAATGCTCTTCATAGACTCGTTATACAATAAATACATACTGTGATATTCCGGATAATCAGAAGTATAGTCTACTCCTTCTCTGATACTTTTCTCATAAGCCTTAAGTCCATCAATCTGATATTTGCTTGTTTTTATGATCTCGGTTGAAGCTGCTTCATTTATTTTAGCCTGCTCAATGTTGTATGAAGTTTTCAATTCCTCGTTTTTTTGTGAAATCGCATATTTCTCATATGCAACATAGTATGGATAATCATTTCCCTCAATGTCCGATTTGAACGGATTTTTACCATTCTGAACCCCTTGTAAAAATCTGTTCTTCATTTTAAGTTTTTCAGCAAAGTCTTTCTCGCTGTCTTTCAGACCCTCCAGCATAATCTGTGCTTCATTTGTGTCAAGTTTAAGAAGCACATCTCCCTTCTTTACAGGAAGACCATCAGAATAATTGATTTCGGTTATCTTCCCTCCAGAAATACTTGCAACAGTTCCCACATTGTCATTTGGTCTTATAATGCCATCTGCGCGCGATACAACTTCTATCTTTCCAAAGCAACTGTAAATTCCGGAAATTACAAATATCCCCACAAGTACATAAATAAAAACTGCATAGTAAGGATTAGGACGACTGCCATATACTTCTTTCGTGTCAGACATCTCATTAAAATCTAAAACTATTTCTCTCATAACTCAGGCACCCACCTGTGATTCCTGTAATGTCCTATAATAGCCATTCTTGACCTTCATAAGTTCATCGTGTGTATTTTCTTCAACAATTTTTCCTTTTTCCATAACAAAAATTCTGTCGCAGCTCCTTATCGTACTTAACCTGTGAGCAATTATAATTGTTGTCATTCCCTGGCTATATGCATTTATTGTCTCCTGAATCGCTTTCTCCGTAACTGCGTCAAGATTGCTTGTTGCTTCATCAAGAATTAGAATATCCGGCTTCTTGAGCATTGCTCTTGCTATTGCAATTCGCTGCCTTTGTCCTCCCGAAAGATTAGCGCCATTTTCATCAAGCATGGTTTCATATCGAAGCGGTAATTCATTCACAAATTCATGAACTCTCGCTATCTTGGCAACTTCTATAACTTCTTCCGGGTCTGGATTTTCAAGCCCGAATGTCAGATTTTTCATTATAGAATCACTGAATAAGAAAGTCTCCTGCGGCACATATGCAATCTTATCTCTAAGCGAGTCCAGCCTTATATCAGGAAGTGCATAATCCCCGATTGTAATGCTTCCTTTCTCATATGGATAAAATCCAAGAAGTATTTTGGCGATAGTTGATTTTCCGGCACCGCTTTCACCAACTATTGCAACACGTTGCCCCTTTTCTATATACATAGAAAAATCTTCAAGTATCAGCTTTCTTGTCCCATATCTGAACGACAGGTTATTTATGGCAATATCTCCCTTAAGAGTCGAAGGAGCAATTTTTCGTTCTTCCCTCTCATCTTTTTCAAGCTCAAGATCAAGTATTTCTCCAAGCCTGTCTGATGCTACCATTGCTGTCTGAAGTGTTGGCTGCAGATTTATTATATTTTTTACCGGGTCAATGAAATATACAAGAAGTGCGTTAAATGACACAAGACTTCCTATTGTCATATTACCTTTTATAACGTTATAAGCGCCAACCCACAAAATAGCCACCTCTCCAACAGAGGAAATAAGAAGTTTCAGTCCACTTTGCATATTCCCAAGATGCCCCAGATTAAATATGCTTCTCAGAAGTTTAATAAATTTGGATTCTGTTTGAAACTGAACATCCAATTCTCCATTAAAGGCCTTCACCGTCTGTATTCCATTTAGAGACTCAACCAAATACGACGTCAACTGAGCGTTATCTTCCATTTGTTTTTCATTTGCTTTTCTATAGCCATTATTAAATGCAAATACTAAAATTGCATATAAAGCTACTATGATAAGCGCAATTAAAAACAGAATCGGACTCTTACAGCATAAGATTACTGCACCGACAACTGCCATTATTGAATCAATCATCATCGTAAGCGTTGCATTTGAAATAGCGTTTCTAATAGATGAGGCATCCTGAAATCTTGAAATAATTTCACCTACTCGCCGCGTTCCAAAAAAGTTCATAGGAAGTTTTAACACATGGTCATAATATCCAAGTAGTAAAGCAATATCGAGCTTCTGCCCCAGATATATAAGAAGCTGTGAACGTATATATGCCAGAAGCGTAGCAAAGAGTTTAAGCAAAATCACACCAATAGATATAATATGAAGAGTCTTTACGATATCCGCTGATAAAATGTCATCTATAATAATCTGAAAATACAACGCCCCAATAATTCCAAGGACAGTTATGATAATTGATGCCAAAAAAACATCCAAAATTAAACGCTTCTGGGGAATCAATAAATTCCAGAAACGTTCAAACAGATTCTTAGTATCTTTGCCCTTCTTAAATGTTTCGGAAGGAACTAACATTATAAGAACTCCAGTCCATTCTTTAAAGAACTCTTCCGGAGTGACTTTTCTAAGTCCTTTTGCCGGATCCGATATTATAACCTGTTTTTTAGTAATTTTCTGTATAACCACATAGTGAAGTAGCTTACCGTCTACCACCACATGAGCAATAGCCGGAAGCGGAAACTCAGAAAAAAATGCCTCCTGATTTCCTTTTACCGCTTTTGCAGTAAACCCGAGCTCTTGCGCAGCCTTTATAATTCCAAAAGCATTTGTACCCTTTTTGTCTGTACCTGCAACTTCTCTTATCTTGGTGATAGATATTGATAATCCATATTGCTTTGAAATAGTAGCGAGACACGCCGCCCCACAATCAGTAATATCATGCTGTCGTATACAATAGTATTTCATATATTCTATCCGTTTTTTGTTTCATCTATTATTCTTCTAAAGATGTTGTAGAAAGTATCTTCCTACAACACCTCATCTATCGCATCTTATTAAAAAAGTTGGTTCCCACATCCATTTCAAATAATTCCTAAAACCTAGTGAGCCTCATTTCCTGTGATTTTGATACCTGCTAAAACTCCGACAACCACAACTGTTCCCTCCGCTGCACCTCCATTAACTTCCATTAATTCATTATTTGAAACATTCTCAAACATTTTTAATCTCCTTAAATTGTTTAACAATCAAAATTTATTCTTTTTCTTTATCCGATATTGCTATAACTTCTTGAAATGGAGCAGAAATCATCATCATAGCTCCTGTTAACATCGCTACACCTACATAAATTTTTTTCAAATCAAAACAGAGTATACATAATGCCGCAATGATAAAAAAAGAGCCTATTCCTAATTGATAAATCTTCATTACTCCCTTTCTACCTTCTTTCAATCTTATTATTAAAAATATGATATCAAATATAAAATAAAGGCTAAAATCAATGATAAGAAGCTCTTCCTTTATTTTTCCACCATTCCAAATAGCCAAAAATATATTATACAATCCCAAAATATATGAACATGCTCTAATTACTTTTTTATCCCATATCACATGAAAGATTTTCCACTTAAACGTAGCCCAAACTATCAACATACATCCTGACAACAATAGCATATTCATTCCATTATTTTCCAATTTTAATTACTCCTTAGGTAATATGTATGACATAAGCTTAGCTTGTTTTGAACTATACGTACAACCAAGCTAAAGCTTACGTCATCTCTATCACAATTTATTGCAAAAATGAGCTTAGATAGTTAGTGTGTTGCAACTATTACAACACCAACTACACCTCCTGCAATACCGCCAATTACTGCTCCGCCAGGTCCAAAAGCGTCACCAATACCGGCTCCAGTACCTATACATCCAATAATTGTTCCTGCATCCGTAGCGAGATTTCCGCCTTCTATAATATATAATTGCTCGTTTTCAAGTTCACAAAACACTATATTATCCATATGCATCATTCTCCAATCATCTAGTATTATCAGCGTTTAAATTCATCATAAGCCTCACCCATCATTTGTAACCCTAAGCCCATGGCTCCAGCTCCAGCTGAGAATCCAGCCGCCGGGTTTCCTGTTGCTATGCCAACACCAGCACCAATAGCTATGCTGTTAGCAGTCAAAACGGCCCCACCAACAAATTCTACAACTTCAAGTGGTTCAACGCTTCCGCCATTAATGTCCCAGCACTCCTTCTGATTAATTTCACAAAAATCATTTGATAAAATCATTTCCATTATCTATGTCTCCTATCGTATATTTTTTTGCACTTATAACAAAAAAGTGATATGCTCTGCCTAGGCACTTTTTATATCATAGTGCTTTACCATAAAGTGGCTGACGTTTTGTATCAATTCGTCAGTCCTTTTTTATAATTTGTGTAATCACTTATAAGAGATTATTTCCAATATAAAAATATATATTGGTTTTCCGTCGACTTTTTTACTCTATCCCCCCTGAATAAATATGCAATATCAATTGTGTGAAATACAGTTTTTTTGTGTGAACGACAGTTACATAGGTGTTATAAACAAGATGTAGCCTAGCAAAAACGTTCCTGCATATTATACTCCCCAGTATTTTCTGCATTGCGGCGTCATTTTGTAATTACATTTTAGAGAGTATCCACTTTGGAGTGGATGCTTCTTTACTTGAATAAGAATTCAAAGACGCTTGTTTTTTTACATTTTCCTATTTTCTGCCTTATGGATATACTTCAATAAAAAAGATGCTGTCGCTTAGATTGATATACTCCAAAGTATATAATTTAAATAACCAAAGTCCAATTTGGAGGTATCATATCACATCTAAGCGCCCCCATTTGCACACTGTGAGAGATTGATGTAAATAAATCCTGCTACTGTGGAATGATCAGGTGTAGATGCCCCGGATTGTCTGATAGGATAGATATCTCTATGTCTAGCGGAGGTTTGTTTTAATAATGCAAGGAAGATACAGCATATTCTCCTTGTAAGATTTGATTTAGTCGAATAAAATATTTTACAGAAAAAAGCCAAACTTTTCATAGACGCCTGGCCATAGAGGTATACATTCGAAATGCAATGTCTTCGGACGAGCAAGATGATTTTAAAAATTTCTAAAAACGGGATATGCTGGCTTCTCTGTACAACGTGAAAGTCAGCATATCCCGTTTTGTGGGAAATTAGTGAAAATCACTGCGCAGCTGTACAAATCGCATTTCCGAATGTATACCTTTGTGTCCAGGCGTACGAAAGGGTGCCACACTAATTAGTGTGGCACCCTCTTCATAAATCATATTATACACAATATTAGTTTGTGATAGTCTCTTCTGTCTCTTTGTCGAAGATGTGAATCTTCTCAACATCAAATGCGAATTTAACCTTATCGCCGGGTCTTGCTGTTGTACGAGAATCAACTCTTGCAGTAATAGGGAACTGATCAAGATCAAAGTAAAGGTAAACTTCTGCACCGAGAAGCTCGTATACGTTGATTGTTGACTCGAATACAGCCTTTGATGTGCTTACAACAACTTCTGAATCATCAACATCCTCAGGACGGATACCGAATGTTACAGTCTTTCCAGCGTAACCACCCTCGATAACCTTCTTAGCCTTTGCAGGAGGAAGCTCGATGAGCTGATCTGCTACTCTGAGGCTAGCCTTGTCGCCTGATACAACAACCTCTGCATCGATGAAGTTCATCTGAGGTGATCCCATGAATCCTGCAACGAAGAGGTTAGCGGGCTTCTCATAGAGGTTCTGAGGTGTATCAACCTGCTGAATAAGACCGTCCTTCATAACTACGATTCTTGTTCCAAGAGTCATAGCCTCTGTCTGGTCATGTGTAACGTAGATGATTGTTGTGCCAAGTCTCTGGTGAAGCTTAGCAATCTCTGTTCTCATCTGTACACGAAGCTTAGCATCAAGGTTTGAAAGAGGCTCGTCCATAAGGAATACCTTAGGATTACGAACGATAGCACGTCCCATAGCAACACGCTGTCTCTGTCCACCGGAAAGAGCCTTAGGCTTACGATCAAGAAGCTTGTCAAGGTCGAGGATCTTAGCTGCCTCTTTAACCATCTTATCTATTTCAGGCTTCGGAACCTTTCTGAGCTTAAGTCCGAATGCCATGTTATCATATACTGTCATGTGAGGATACAGAGCGTAGTTCTGGAATACCATCGCAATATCTCTGTCCTTGGGCTCTACATCATTAACTACTCTGTCACCGATCTTAAGAGTACCTGATGTGATATCCTCAAGTCCTGCAATCATACGAAGAGTTGTTGACTTTCCGCATCCTGAAGGTCCTACGAAAATAATAAATTCTTTATCCTCAATCTGAAGGTTGAAGTTCTTAACAGCTTCAAACTTGTTGGGATATACTTTGCAAACATTCTCAAGTGATAAACTTGCCATAACCTTAAATTCCTCCTAATTCATTACATAGCTTATGATAGAACTTAGTATAACTTTGACTCACTTTATTGACTATTCACTTATTTCACAAATATTTTATTATTCATTAGCAAATGTGCTAATTGAAATAAAAATTCTTTTCCAATTCCGTAATGTTGACGAATAATCTCAAATCTCTATATGCAACTTGCCAATCAGTTAGTTTCATCCTCTGAATCTTTTTCATTCATCTCGTCCAGCTTACCGATAGCCGCATTCATCTCTTCTTCCTCAGAAAGCACCTCTTCCTTGGGCTCAAACTTCTTGAACGTAGGATTATAAAGAACTGCTGAAAGATATGAAGGTCCGGCTATTCCCACAAGTACATAAACAGGAACTATCTTAAGATCGAAGAAATATGCCAAAACAAGCGGAATCAATGAAACCACAGCCATCGCTATTGATCTCGGAAGTGCGACTATCGCCAGAATAAATGCATTCTTGATTGTCTTCACATTGGTATTCACAAACTTTGATAAAAGAGGGAAGATGTAGAGTCCCACTATATACAAGATTGCAAACATTCCTACAACAACATATCTGTAGAATCCGCCTCTGCTTCTGAGAATAAGAAAGTCAAGAATGAGCATTCCACCCACAACAAACTTGATAACCTGAAGGACGATTCCCTGCTTGAAGTTATCCTTGAATGACTTAAAGAATGTCTTTGTCACATAGCTGTCTTCTTCTCTTACCATCTTAAGTAAGACAAAGTGCATGGCAGTACATGCCGGTCCCAATATTGCCGAACAGGGAATTCCGATTATCCATGTCCACATTACGGCAGCCACAAAAATATCATAGCTGAACTGACCGCCCTCCGTCATAAGAGGAGAAACCGCCGGTCCCATAACAAAGATCACATCTGCGATCAGCGGAATCGCAAAAATAAGTGTCAATACATTGAGCCACATAATGTCGGCAAGTTTTGTGAGCCCCGCCACAAAGGGACTGTCCATACTAAAAAAATTTCTCATTTGTCATAACCTCAATTCCATCGGTGTGAATTTTATTCCGTCGGCGACCGTCTCTTTATGTGTATCTCTAAACCCAAGCCTGTGATAAAAATCAATCGCATACGGTGATGAATTAACTGTGAGCCTGTCTACGCCCTCTTCAGTCAACACATACTCAGCAACAAATTTAATAAGGGCCCTACCAATTCCATTGCAATGGTAGTCCCCATCAACAAACAAAAGCGATATATGTATCTTTTCCCTAAGTGAGATCATTCCAAGATACTTTCCGTCACATACTGCGACAAAAAGCTGATAGTGCCCCGCGACAAACATTTTGCGCAGAGTATCATCTCTCACAAAGTTTCGAAAATTTATTATTCCTTCTTCCGAATAGTCAGGGGCATCAAACCTGGCGAATGTTCTCCACGCAAGTTTCATTGCCCCGTCCCAATCAGAATTATATGCACATCTAACGACTACTTTTGACGTATCAATTTTCACCGCTTATCACTTTCTTGATCCAGTCCAACTGATCTGCAAATACTTTTTCTCTTCCTGTCTCCTGTTGAAGTTCATGACGATAACCGTCATAAATCTTTATATCAACATTCTTCATCTGTAATTGGAGTCTGTATATGTCACAGAGTCTCTTGAGTGCATCTCCGTATGAGCTTACAGGATCCTCGCTTCCGCCCGTTATGAGCACCGGAAGACTCTTTGGAATATCTTCCATCCTGTCCTCATCCTGTATTCTCTTTAGGAGCTCGGCCATTGTCTTGAACCCGTTCAATGTGAAAACAAAGTTACATGCGGGATCGGCAATATACTTATCTATACTCTCCGTGTTATGTGACAACCAGTCATAAGGAGTTCTCGGTTTCTCTATCTTCTTGAGATAGCCCTTAAAAGCCATGTCATTTATCATCTTCGAGCGATGCTTATCACCGAAGAAAAACTGAAGAAGTGAGATCCAGAAATTCATGGCTCCCAGCGTACCTCTGGTAGTGTACGCCGTACCCTGAATTATGGCACCCTTTATTCCGGTTCCGTATCGTGTAATATATTCTCTTGCTATAAAAGAACCAAAGCTATGTCCCAGGATGAAAACCGGCACTCCGGGAAACTCTTCCTGAGTCATCTTCTTTAGCCTGTGCGCATCGCGCACCAAAACCGTCGCGGGATCGTTCTTGCAAAAATATCCATAGGTACTGCTTGGCGGATTTACCGACTTACCATGTCCAAGATTATCATTTCCTATGACCATTATGCCGTTCTCTGCCATAAAACGCGCATACTCATCATAGCGGTCGGTATACTCCTGCATCCCGTGAATAACCTGGAGAATTGCAATCGGCTGCCCATCGGGAATCCATCTTACTGCATTAAGCATGGTCTGCCTGTCACGTGATTTGTAAGTCAGTTCCTCTTTGCGTACCATAAGAAATCCCTCCCAACATGTTTGGTTTTTGGAAAGATATAAGTATCAAAAGCTCATTACACTCAACATAAAATATGTACGTATTTTCGTTTTTAAAACACCTATATCCTATTTATATGATACCACGAATTGCCATTAAATTATCAACAGATTTCAGCTCCTGAAGGCATTGTTTTTTCAGGTGTCATAAGTGCAAGATTGCCTTCTGCATCCTCTGCACAAAGAAGCATTCCTTCGGAAACGACTCCTGCAAGTTTTGCGGGCTTTAGGTTCACAAGAACCATTACCTTCTTGCCTACCATCTCCTCAGGTGTGTAGTACTTTCTTATTCCGGAAACAATCTGTTTTACCTGGCTTCCAATCTTTACCTGTGAACAAAGAAGCTTCTTTGATTTTGCAACAGCTTCACACTTGATGATCTCTCCAACCTGGAACTGCATAGCTCCAAACTGCTCATAAGTGATCTCATCCTTTGCGGGAATATCTATAACATCACTTTCAGACTCTTCTGTCTTTGCGGGAAGAGGTGCAAGTCCTGCTTTTGCAAGATTCTCTGCAGCCTTTTTCTGTGCTGCTTCATACTCTGCTTTCTGTTTCTTTGTAATCTCCGCAGCCTTCTCAAGCACATCCTTAAGATCTTTGCGGGCAAAGAGCATTTCGGGATTTTCTGAAACCTTTGTTCCATTCTTGTACAGACCGAACTTGTTAAGTGTATCAAATTCTCTGTCTGCAGCACCGATCTGCTCTTTAATCTTAGTGGCAGTCTCGGGCATATAAGGGTCAAGAAGAGCCGCTCCTATTGAAATCGATTCAACAAGATTGTACAGAACAGTTGAAAGTCTGTCTTTCTTGCTCTCATCCCTTCCAAGAACCCATGGCTCAGTCTCATCTATATACTTGTTGCATCTCTTAAAGAGTGTAAAGATCTCTGTAAGAGCATCTGCAACTCTAAGCTCATCCATCTTTGCTTCTACTTTGCCGTAGCAGCCTGTTACAACAGCCTTGAGATCATCATCAACAGCCTCTTTTACACCCTTGTCTTCGATAACTCCGCCAAGGTACTTGTTGCTCATGGCGATAGTACGATTTACAAGGTTACCGAGAGTATTTGCAAGGTCTGAGTTAAATCTCTCAACCAAAAGATCCCATGTAATAACACCGTCATTTTCAAAAGGCATCTCATGAAGAACAAAATATCTTACAGGATCAACGCCAAACAAGCTTACAAGGTCATCCGCATAGATAACGTTTCCTTTGGACTTACTCATCTTCTCGCCGCCCTGCAAAAGCCATGGATGACCAAAGATCTGCTTAGGAAGAGGCTCGCCGAGTGCCATAAGGAAAATAGGCCAATAAATTGTATGGAAGCGGATAATATCTTTACCGATAAGGTGAAGGTCCGCAGGCCACCATTTCTTGTACTCTTCAGAGCTATTGCCCTCTGCGTCATATCCGATACCTGTTATATAGTTTGAAAGTGCATCAAGCCAAACATATACAACGTGCTTATCGTCGAAATCTACGGGAATCCCCCACTTAAATGATGTTCTTGATACGCACAGATCCTGCAGTCCGGGAAGAAGGAAATTGTTCATCATCTCATTCTTTCTGGAAACAGGCTGTATAAATTCCGGATGTGAATTGATATGCTCAATAAGTCTGTCGGCATATTTGCTCATCTTGAAGAAATATGCTTCCTCCTCTGCGGGATGTACATCGCCTCCACATTCAGGACACTTACCGTCAACAAGCTGTCCCTCGGTATAGAACGCCTCACACTCTGTACAGTACATTCCCTTGTAAGATCCCTTGTAGATATCTCCCTGATCGTAGAATCTCTTAAAGATCTTCTGAACCTGCTTAACATGATCCTCGTCTGTTGTACGGATGAATCTGTCATAAGATGTATCCATGAGATTCCAAAGTCCCTTGATAGTATCTGAAACTCCGTCAACAAACTCCTTGGGTGAGCTGCATCCTGCCTCGATCGCTCTTGTCTCTATCTTCTGACCGTGCTCATCAGATCCTGTCTGAAAATGAACATCGTATCCGTCTCTTCTCTTATATCTTGCAATAGCATCTGCAAGGACAATCTCATAACTGTTTCCGATATGAGGCTTTCCTGATGTGTATGCTATCGCTGTAGTTATATAATATTTACCTTTATTCTGCATTTACTGTTCGTCCCTTCTAAATAAAATTTATCACCAACAAAGCAGTTCATAACCCGTCTCGGTCACAACAAGCTCAACTTCCCACTGTGCCGAAGGTTTCATATCTGCCGTGTAAACTGTCCAACCGTTATCATCATCGCAAAAGATCTCATCAGTTCCCATATTTACCATAGGCTCAATAGTAAATACCATTCCGGGAACCATGATCATTCCGGTTCCGGGTTTGCTGACAAAACTTACAAAAGGCTCTTCATGGAAGTCATTACCGCAACCGTGTCCGCCTATCTCTTTTACAACTGTATATCCGTTTTTAAGCGCATGCTGATGCACTGCATGTCCCATATCACCGATGGGTGTCCATGGTTTCACCGCTTTAAGTCCCTCTTCAAGGCACTCTTTAGTAACATCAACAAGTCTCTTCTTTTCCGGAGAAACATTTCCTATGCAAAACATTCGCGAAGAATCGGAGTAATATCCGTCAAGAATTGTTGAGCAATCGACGTTTATGATGTCTCCATCCTGTAAAATAATATCTTCAGAAGGGATTCCATGACACACTTCTTCATTTATCGAAGTGCATACGCTCTTGGGGAATCCTTCATAATTAAGATCTGCAGGTATTCCTCCCATCTTCGTGGTTGTATTATAAACAATGTCATCTATCTCCTGAGTTGACATTCCCGCATGAATCTTCTCACCGATCTCATCGAGCACTGCCATGTTTATAACCGCGCTCTTCTTTATTCCTTCAATATCTTTTGGTGTTTTTATCAGCTCTCTTGACGGTACTCTAAAACCGCTATGCTCAAGCTGAATAATCTTATCATCAAATGATGCATGACATGTCTTATATTTCTTACCGCTTCCGCACCAACACGGATCATTTCTTTCAAGTCTCTTGTACATTCTCCGCCTTTTACCCCTTTATAATTTAACAAATATAGTATGCCTTTTCGCCCCCCAAATGTCAATTAACGCCACAGACACTTGTTACCTTTGTGTCTGTGGCGTCATAAGTCATATACCTAACACCTATATTATTTAATATTGTTAATCTCTCGCGCAGCTCTCATTGGCTCGTAATCTTCCGGATCGGCCTCAACATAGCCGACATGTTTATAGAAAGACATGATCTTTTTACCTTCATCACTATCGCCAATATTTATGAAAGCCTGCTTGATGGCTTCTTTCAATCCTTCATCCATTATAGTTGATGTTCTGCTCACGCACACAGTGTCATTGTAAATTCCGCTTGTAACGCCGATAACATTCGTCTCGCTCCAGATGCTGTCGTCCCTTCCGAATTCAGATTTCCATCTGCCCTCGAAATCGCGCCTTGCATCCGCATAAATGCATATTACGTCAAAAGTGCCCGATGACAGTCCTTTAAATGCAGTACTATAGGTATCTACTTCTGTTACATGCGAAAGATTGTTGATTCGCTTGTCATATTTCTCTTTTAACCAAAGAGACGGATATAAATATCCGGCCGGTGAAGTTGAGTTCATCACTCCCCATTTAAGTGAATTCAGCTCTTCCCATGTAAGAGCCTCACCATCATTCACCTTAGCCGCCAGGGCTTTACCCAGATCCGACGGTCCCGCCAAAATGAGGGCACGATAAAAAGTTACCGTCTTATCTACAGAACTTGTCGGTGCGTTCTCATTCCACACTCTCGGCTCGGAACTTTCAATGGATAGTCCCTTCCTAAGCGCTGTCAGAATAATATCGCAATATCCTTCATACAGTACATATGTAGCTCCCGGAATAAATCCTATTTCTATACTTCCGGTAGCAAGTTTTCGGCCAATTGCTTCGTATTTATTTCCAACTACTATTTCGACTTCTCTCACATAGTAGCCCTGCTTCATCATCTCAGTTTTTAAAAGATCCTTGAGCGGTTCGGTGGCAGTTATTATTTCCTCTTCATCAACAGATCTCACAAACCCAATTGTAAGTTTCGGAACTGATTTCTCGACTTTTTGGGAGGAAGAAGAACAACCGCATCCCACTGAAACAGCAATGCATAACAAAAAAGCAACGACAGACGAAGTAAATCTCCTCATAGCCCCTCCAGTAAAACACCCATAAAAATGGTATATCTTGGAAAAAATGGCTCATGCGCTATGCACATGAGCCACTTGCAGCTTATACAAAAATTGTATTTTATTTATGTTTTTTTGTCAATGCGTAGGTTGCTATTCCGATAATATCTTAATGAATGTCTTCACGTTTTCAGAAATATTGCCTTTAAAAATACCTGAACCGGATACTATCACATTCGCACCAGCCTCCAATATTTCCTCTACATTATCGATGTAAATGCCTCCGTCTACCTGAATATCGACATCAATCCCTTTCTTATCAATAAGCTTCCTCAGTTCCCTTACCTTATCAAGGCTTTCCGGTATCAGCTGTTGTCCGCCAAATCCCGGCTCAACAGTCATGACGAGCACCATCTCAACCTTTTCCAAATAAGGTACGATCGCATCTATGGGCGTTGCCGGTTTAATTGCTATACCGGCTTTTTTGCCATATTTATGTATCTCATCTATAACCGCCATAGGGTCATCTGTAGCTTCCTGATGAAAGGTCACGGAGTCTGCCCCCACGTCTACAAAGTTTTTTATGTAACGTATCGGGTCCACTATCATCAAATGCACATCAAAAAGCTTATCGGTTATTCCCCTTATGCTCTTAACTATCGGCATTCCGTACGAAATAGAAGGAACAAACATTCCATCCATGACATCAATATGTATGTAGTGGGTGCCAGCCTTATCGACTTCTTCGATCTGCGATCCCAGTCGAGCAAAATCAGCTGACAGAATTGAAGAACTCAATATATTCATTATTTAAGAAATTCCTTTACTGAAGCATATACTCCATCTGCATCAAGACCATACTTATGAACAAGCTCACCTGCTGTACCGGACTCACCGTACTTATCCTGCATTCCAAGCTTCTTAACAGGAGTAGGTGCGCTCTCTGAAAGAGCATCACTTACTGCGCTTCCAAGTCCGCCGATAACAGAGTGCTCCTCAACAGTTACAACCTTGCCGGTCTTCTTTGCTGAAGCGATAACAAGCTCTTTATCAAGAGGTTTGATAGTACAAATATTGATAACCTCTGCTGAAATTCCGTCAGCAGCAAGCTTCTCAGCTGCACCGATCGCTGAATCAACGCAGATACCTGTTGCAATGATAGTTACATCTGTACCTTCTTTGATCACAGATCCTTTACCGATCTCAAACTTGTAATCGGGTCTGTCGTTAATGATACTGCATGCAGCACGTCCGAATCTGATGTAAACAGGTCCTTCGTGCTCAAGAGCAGCGCGAACGCATGCCTTTGCTTCAATATCATCTGCAGGACACATAACAACCATTCCTGGAATAACGCTCATAAGAGCGAAATCCTCATTACACTGATGGCTGGCACCGTCTTCACCTACTGTGATTCCGGCATGTGTTCCACCAATCTTTACATTAAGATGAGGATATCCAACTGAGTTACGTACCTGTTCAAATGCACGTCCTGCAGCGAACATGGCAAAAGAACTTACAAAAGGAATCTTTCCTGTTGTCGCAAGTCCTGCTGCGATTCCCATCATGTTACACTCTGCAATACCACAATCTATATGTCTCTCAGGAAATTTTTTCTGAAAAACAGCTGTCTTGGTTGATGCTGCCAGATCCGCGTCCAAAACAACGAGGTTGGGGAACTCATCACCAAGCTCCGCAAGAGCATTACCGTAGCTTTCTCTTGTTGCAATCTTCTTTACTTCGCTCATAGTGCCGCACCTATCCTTTCCAATTCTTCCATAGCCTGTTTGTACTCGTCGTCGTTAGGAGCTTTTCCGTGCCATCCTGCCTGGTTCTCCATGAAGGAAACACCTTTGCCCTTAACAGTGTGCGCTATGATTGCTGTGGGCATACCCTTTGTATTCTTAGCCTCTTCGAAAGCTGCCTTGATCTCATCAAAGTTATGTCCGTCTATATTAATAACATGGAAATTGAACGCTTCAAATTTCTTATCGATAGGATAAGGTGAACATACCTTATCTACAGGTCCGTCAATCTGAAGACCGTTGTTATCAACAATAACAACCAGATTATCAAGTTTGCGGAAGCCTGCAAACATAGCTGCTTCCCATACCTGACCTTCCTGAAGCTCTCCGTCACCAAGAAGCGTATATACTCTGAAATCTTTTTTATCGAGCTTTGCAGAAAGTGCCATTCCACAAGCTGCTGAGATTCCCTGTCCGAGTGATCCGCTGGACATATCAAGTCCCGGAAGATACTGCATACTTGGATGTCCCTGAAGTCTGGAACCAAGCTTACGAAGCGTTGTCAGTTCCTCTTTAGGGAAATAACCTTTCTCTGCCATTACTGAATAAAGTCCCGGTGCGCAATGTCCCTTTGAAAGAACGAAACGATCTCTGTCGGGATCCGCAACATTTTTGGGATCAACATTCATCTCCTCAAAATACAGATATGTGAAAATATCTGTTGAAGATAAAGATCCGCCCGGATGTCCTGCTCCGGCTGCATGAAGTGCCGTTATTATGCTTTTTCTTACTTCATTAGCCGTCTTTTGTAGTTCCTGATTGGTCATAGCCATATTGAATTATTTCCTTTCCGTAATATTCAAAGACAAACTGCATTTTCAATGTATCACATGCCACATTGTTTCGTCTACCACGCACTTTGTCTAAGTTTTATCATTGTCACTTTTTCTGCCCATAATAGGCATTTGCGCCATGTTTTCTAAAATAATGCTTATCTTGAAGGTCTGACGAAATTACACTGATCTCCGGATTAAGAACCTCGCTCCTGAACGCCATCTTTGCAACTTCTTCTTCAACGGCTGCATTGTGAACCGCTTCTGCCGCATCTTTTCCCCATGTAAAGACACCATGGTTCTGGCACAAAGTACCAGGAACCGCCATTGGATCTATATTAAGACGCTTAAACTCTGCCGCGATCGCAAGTCCTGTATTTTTCTCATATTCAGACTCTATCTCAGCTTTTGTAAGTGCTCTTACACAAGGAATCTCTCCGTAGAAATAATCCGCATGTGTAGTTCCGTAGCAGGGAATTCCTCTTCCTGCCTGTGCCCAGCTCGTTGCATAGGATGAATGAGTGTGAACAACGCCACCGATTTCCTTGAACGCCTTATAGAGCTCAAGATGTGTGGGCGTATCGGAAGAAGGAGAAAGATCTCCCTCAACCTTGTTTCCGTCAAGATCCATTACCACCATATCGTCCGGTGTCATCTTGTCATACTCAACTCCGCTCGGCTTTATGACAAAAAGTCCTTTTTCCCTGTCGATCTCACTGACGTTTCCCCATGTGAACAAGACAAGTCCATACTTAGGAAGAAGCATATTTGCTTCATATACTTTCTTTTTAAGTTCTTCTAACATATCTGTACCCCGTAATCATTTTATAATCATGTTTTTTGCCAAATGTTTTATCTGAGTGACTCGACAGCTGCCTTCTCAACTGCAAGTCCCGCCGAATAGTTCTTGATAAACTCATCAAATCCTTTGACGTCCTTCTCCTCAGGCTCGCATGTTTCCACGCTCACATTTGTAAACACCTTATCACTAAGGTACTTCTCAAGGCTCTCGCCTTCCTCTTTCTGCATCATGTATCCCGAAAGAATAGCCTGTCCCCAAGGGCCGCCTTCTCCCGCAGTTTCCATAAGCTTTATTGTTGTTCCGAGTGCCGCAGCCATAACCTTGTCTCCGGCTCCTCTTACCTTGAAAAATCCTCCCTGCCCAAAGAAGAAATCAACTTTTACTTTCTCCTCTTTGATAAGAATATCATTTCCAAGCTTAAGCGCTCCAAGCGCTGTATAGAGGTGTGTCCTCATAAAGTTCGAAAGATTGAATGCATCATCGGGTTTTCTTACGAAAAGAGGTCTTCCTTCATTGAATCCCGTAATGCTCTCTCCCGAAAAATAGTTGTATGCAAGAAGTCCGCCGCAATCGGGATCTCCTTCCATAGCTTTTTTATAGAGCCCTCCGTAGAGCTCGTCATCGCTGATATCCTGTCCGAATGTTTTTGCAAACTCTCTAAAAAGCGATACCCATGCGTTCAGATCTGAAGTACAGTTGTTACAATGAACCATCGCAACCTGCTCACCCGAAGGTGTTGTTACTATATCAAGCTCAGGATATGCCTTGGAAAGATCGTGTTCAAGAACAACCATTGAAAATACAGATGTTCCTGCAGAAATATTTCCTGTTCTCTTTGCAACAGAATTAGTAGCAACCATACCGGTTCCCGCATCTCCTTCGGGAGGACATACAGGCACGCCCTCTTTAAGAGTTCCTTCGGGATCGAGGAAAAGAGCTCCCTCTTTGGTAAGCACTCCTGCACGCTCGCCAGCACAAAGCACCTTGGGCAAAATATCGCGGATCTTTATTCCGGCACTCTTTACCTCAGAAAGATTATCAAAAGTATCGAGCATTCCTGCGTTATAATCACAAGTCTTGGAGTCTATCGGAAACATTCCCGAAGCATCGCCGATACCCAGAACTTTTTCACCTGTAAGCAAAAGATGGATATAACCTGCCAATGTTGTAAAGAAATCAATTTTTCCCACATGCTCTTCTTTATTAAGAATTGCCTGATACAGATGTGCAATGCTCCATCTCTGCGGAATGTGGAATCCCAGAGCTTCTGTAAGCTTGTCCGAAGCTTCTTCCGTAATGGTATTTCTCCACGTTCTGAAAGGAACAAGGAGCTTTCCATCCTTATCGAAAGCCATATATCCGTGCATCATAGCGGAAACACCCATTGCTCCCACTGTGGTAAGGTCCTCGCCGTATTTGTTCTTTACGTCCTCTTTAAGACCTTTGTAGCAAGCTCTCACACCTTCTTTGATGTCATCAAGTCCATACGTCCAGATTCCGTCAACCAGTTTGTTCTCCCAGCTAAACGAACCCGATGCAAGAGAATTGTACTCTTTGTCCGTAAGAACTGCCTTGATTCTGGTAGAGCCGAACTCTATTCCCAGAAATGTACTGCCTTCGGCAATTGCCTTTTTTGCGTCACTCATAACTCCTTCTCCTTTTATTGTATTTGTAACCCTTTATTAAATAAGCCCGTTATTTCTGGAATAATAGAACAGATACTGCTGCATTATTCCATTGTAAGGAGCATATTTATCAAAACTAAAGCCGTTTGGATACTTAAGCTCAAGCACTCTGTTGATCCAAACATCCTTCGGAAAGGCATCAAGTCTGTGATACCCAAATAAAATCTCACAGTTTGCCACCTTAACCCCAACACCGAACAACCCCAATAGTCCGGTCATAAGTTCCTCATCCGAGGCTTTTCCCCAATCTTCAAGCGAGACCGCACCGCTTGCAACATCAAGCGCAGCCTGCTTCACATATTTATCCCTGTAACCAAGGCTACAGGAAGAAAGTTTTTCATCAGACAGTTCTGCCAGTTCCTGCGGCGTCGGAAAAGCATAAATCGGTCTTCCTTCCCTGTCTGTTCCTATATTTCTCGAAACTGCGGCGCAAAGCTTTTCTATTGAAGCCTTTATCGCCGGGATATTTTTTCTCTGCGATATGATAAAAGATATCAGCATCTCCCACGGATCCTGCCTTAAAATCCTGATGCCTTTACCAAATTCTGCGGCGCAGTACAGATAATTGTCTTTATCCTTGTCTATCCTGCCTCGTATCTTTCTATAATCAAGATCAAGGTCAAAATAATCTTTCCAGAAATTCTCGTACTCATCAGGAGCACAATCCAGTTCGTATTCGAACTCTCCGCATTTTCTTATAAAAAGATGCCTTGCTAAAGCCGTGACATCAAAACCGTCACCACACTCATTAAATCTAAAGCACTGTCCGCTGTCTGCAATTTTCTTTAAATCAAAATCATCAAATATTTCAATCTTCATTATGCCTTATCCATACTGTCGAGGTAACCTCTGTCCCACAACATAATGTTGAGTTTCTGTGCAAGTTCAACTGCAGGTTGCGTAAAATACTGATTGGTCATGACCACGCCGACCATCCTGCTGTAATAATCTCTACCTGCATATATTTCCTGAATTGCCTTAACACCGATCGGTTTGTCATAGCACTTACACTGAACCGCGTAAGTTATCCCGTCCTTCTCAGCAAGAATATCAGCGCCAAAATCTCCGCTTCCTTTTGTTACGGATGCTTCGGAAAAGCCATTGGCCTTGAGCAGATCCGCACAATAATACTCAAAATCATGCCCTTCCATTTCGTCCATCGGAAGTGGCTTCTTCCTGTATTTCTTAATGTAACTGACGATAAAAACTGCAATCGCTATTATCGCAATTCCGATCGCCGCATATATGTATATTCTCACCATAGGAATCTCCGCTACATAGCCTGTAAAGCCATTGCTTTATATTTTACCATAATCCTCATATGGTTAAAACATCGGAATCCCCATATATTTTTGCATAAAATACCCCCGCTGAAAAAAGCGGGGGTATTTATTAAACGATTTATCTATTTTTTAATACTGTATTAGTGGATCCGTAACCTGAAATATCTGTGTAAGTCTTAACTGTTGCAGTTCCTTCGTTCCTATTTGCGGAAGTAAATTCAACATCAATCTTTTTAGCACCTTTCTTAGCGCCATCAAATTCTACATTAGAAAGATTGTCTGAAACATCGTTTCCGCGGCTCTTATCTTTAAATGCCTCTTCATAAGGATCTGCGCTGCCTTCTGCGATCACGAGATTATTCTTAAATTTATTTGAAGAATCACATGCATACTGAACAAGGAAGCATGCACCCTTCGTGTTATATATTGTATTGTTTGTTATTACGCAGTTCTTTGCTCCACCGGTCTTCTTTGTATCATATCCACCGATGCTGATTCCTGCCAAACCGCCGTTGATCACTACGTTGTTGTTTACTCTGATATCTTCAACCATAACACCCTTGTGCTCTGTAGCGATTTCAATTCCAAGGTCACAATTCTCGACATAGTTATCAAATACGTCTATGTCTGTTCCTCCGTCAATATAGATACCGTCTGCGCAAGCTTCATCATATGTCACGTTATCTTTAGAGGAAATATTGTAAACTGTGTTATTGCAGATCTTTCCTGCTCTTGCTCTGTCTCTGTTATCTTTTGTTGTCTTCTCAAATCCGATTGCGTCAATACCAATGTTATCGCAATCATGCACTGTGTTTCCAGAGATCTCAAATCCTTCAACGTTTCCGTTTACTACAACCGCTTCACTGTTTCCAAGGCGCAGGCCGTACACCTCACAATTTGTGATAGTAACGTTCTTTGTTGGTTCCTTAAGACTTCCGTCTACCAGAATACCGTGCGCGTTGTAGTCATCTGATTTTTTGGAATACTTGCATCCCATATCGTGAATTTCACAATTCTGGATCGTAATATTTTCCGAACCTTCATCTACACATATACCCTTAGGGCAAACACTTCCTGAAGGTTTATTCAAAGTGAAACCTTTAATTTCAAGGTTATCAATTGTTACATCCGAAGCGCATATATAGATCATCGAATCATCACTTGATTTAGGTGTTATCTTTGATCCTTCCAGTACCGCTCCGTCTTCTCCGATAATAGTGATTCCGTCAGTCTCTACACTGATCTGTTCCTTGTAAACTCCTGCCGGAACTATAATTGTATCCCCTTCATTCGCATTTTCAATCGCATCCTCAATAGTTTTTGCCCCTTGCGAACCAACGCGGATAGGCTCTTTTGCATTTACGGGTGTTGTCCCGATGTCGCCATAGAGGGTCAGACATGCAATAAATGTGCATGATGCAACCAATCTAAGTATCTTTTTCATTTGCATCCTCTTCTGTTCTCTCCTTTTCTTTTCTTTGTTGGTTATGTATATATTTATAACGGCCTCGTACAAATACATTAGCATATTTTATTACAATTGTGAATAGAATTATTAACAAACTTAACCTTCCTCGAACCGACATATTTACTAAAACGGTTTCGTTTATCTTTTCACAACCGCAGTTTTTATCATCCTTTACGCCTTTGTGCAAGTTGATCAATTATAGAATTTATATCCGTCATTCTCATCTCCCGCGTTCAAAATAGCCATGATATCACCTATATATTACACACATTTGTACGTTTACTTAAAAAACGTTTACATTTGTTACTTTTTGTGTTAATATTTTTAATTGTTAAAGGAAAGGAGATTTACTCATGAAAAAAAGAGTATTGATACTTTGTTTAGCATTTTCAGTATCAACATTTTGTATGGCATGCAGTGACAAATCAACACCTGCAACTCCCGAAGAACCTGTTACTTCGGAATCGGTTGAAATAAGTGAAGATCCGGAAGCCATTCCGGAATCCGACGAAGCACCGACTGACAATACCGGAGATATTGATAATATAGTAGATGAAGGCTCTGATGATTCTTCAGGCAGTAAAGCTTCCGATTTTGATTGTTCGGTATTTACAGAAGCCAGTTATGCAGATGTATGTGATTATGCTCAGAAGATAAAAGACCTGACACTTGCAAAGGATTGGAACGCCATTGGCGACATGATCAATTATCCTGTTGCAGATAGCGATGGTAAAGTATGTAACACAAAAGAAGACTTTGTAAAATATGCCGAAAGCGCAAACTATGAACAAGAACTATTCGATTCACTTGAAAAGTGGTCAGTAGATGAAATATGGTTTAACAGCCAAGGTGCCTGCATTGATGGCGGAACTATCTGGTTTCAGGATTTCAGCCTTAGCACTACAGATTTTAAAATTAAATCTTTCTGGGGATTATATCCACAGTAAAATAGATTAAAAAATAGCAACCGGTGAGGTCGGTTGCTATTTTTTATTTATTATTTTATTTTTACTTCAGTGTATTCCGGTATTTCTCCGTTCTTTATCTGCTCGGTTACACCAATTTTCTCGAGTTTCTCTTCTTCCTTTTGCTTTAATTCATCCATTGTAATAAACTTTATGTCCTTAAATGAATCCGCTATAGTCTTATAAGGGCTGTCCGTGTAAAGGCCCGGAACATTCATCTCCTCAAATGTTTCGGAATCATATACAGCATAAGAATAATACTCTTCATTTGTAGAATTTTCATCATAGGGTTCCATTCTCAATGTATAGAAACACAAATTGCCTTTGTATTCGGGCGTTTCATTTCCTTCACGTTTAAAGCTCATCTCAAACTGCTCGATATCTGATTCTTCTTCCTCGTAATATCCATAATCACATCTTCCGTCAGCATTTATATATTGAACATAATATCCGTGGTTTGTGGCTCCATTGCTACCTCCGCCGGTAATATATCCATACTCGTTGATATCCGGCGAACTGCGTGACCACCCAGCGTAAGCATAAACAACCTGAAGCTGCGAATTCATTTCTTTAATCACAAATGTCATTGAACTGCCCGGTTCAACAAACGGACCTTGGATCCTAAGAGCCATCTCTTTTTCTCCGTCTGCACCACAATCAATGTATGCATACTCAAACGTTCCAACGCCGTCTTCATAGTATTTGTTAAGAGAATCCTTCATATCGCGAAGAGTATACTCTTTTCCCGAAAAACAATTCTTTACCGTCTCATCTTCATAAAATAATAATTCTTGTTCAACAAAAATATTGTTCTTGTAATAATCAAAGCTCAAAGTACCGCTGCCTGCAAGGAAAGCCTCAAACAATTCGCTTCCTTCAGAGTCTTTTTCGCCATTCTGATCAGCTGAATTATCAGCACTCTCTGCGACTTCCTGATCATCCTGCGCAGCTTCAGAAGACTCGAGCATACCCTTCGCCTCCTCGACGGATGTGCATCCCATCATTGCGACCGACAATACTCCGGCCATAATAAGCAAATTAACCTTTTTCATTTTTTACTCCTTAAAACTTTATCCTATTCCCATACATTCATAGCACAAGCGAATCGCTTTGCTCATAACATCATGAAATCCTTTGTTTTTTATTCCGACTACAATAAGGATCAGAGCTGCCATCAACACCACTGACCATATTAATTTCTTTTTCTTATCTGTCTTCCTGACACCAATATTTATCGCATCTACAGGGCAATGCTGTATACACTCTCCGCACTGTATGCATTCTCTGTCGCAGACTTTTTTCACATCCATCTTGCAATTTCTGATACAAGCGTCGCAATGAATGCATTTTGTCTCATCAACCTGCACTCCAAAGAATGAAACGGGTTGAAAAAAAGAATATATAGCCCCAAGCGGACACAAAAACCTGCAAAAACCGCGATATGCAAATACACAGATTATCACTGTAACAATGAGCATCGCAACTTTCCAGGAAAACAACGCCCCAATGAGAGGACGCAACTTCTCCTGCATTATCGTAAGCGGTATTCCCGCCTCAAGCGTTCCGGCCGGACAGATATATTTACAAAAGCCCGGCGCACCGATAAATACCGGTATCATAACCGCAAATATGACAAGCAAAACATATTTTATAAGTGTCAGCCCTCTTGTAAACTTACTTTTTTCCAGCTTTGGTGTAGGTATCTTGTGTAAAAGTTCCTGAATCAATCCAAAAGGACACAGAAAGCCGCAGATAAAACGCCCCAGAAACAAGCCCATAAGTAAAAGTGTTCCGAGGATATAATACGGGAACTTGTACTTTGAAGAGACAAGCGCTGACTGCAGACTTCCCAAAGGGCAGGAAATAACTGCCCCCGGACATGAATAACAGTTAAGTCCGGGAGCACACATTCCTTTGCTGTTTCCCTTCCAGATCTTGCCGCTTGCAAAACCTTTTACATTACAGTTATACAGAACTGCGGATATTAGCTGCACATAACGTCTTGAAAACTTTTTAAAACGCTCTCTCACTTTCATGTGCCTCCGTTCGTCATCACTTCATGCAAGCATCGATGGCATCTTTGTACTCCTTGTACTGGGTTTCGGCATCCGCTGCTCCGACATATATTTTCTCGATCACGCCGTTTTTGATCACAAGTGTGTAAGGAATACCATCGGTAGGATAGTATGCTTCAATCGCACCATCTTCATCATAAGCAATAGGGAAAGTAAATCCTTCGTCCTTAACAAGCGCATCGACAGTTTCTTTATCTTCCATGCAGTTCACGCACAATATCGCAAGGTTAGAAATATTGTCATCCTTGAGCATCTGGAAGGCAGGCATCTCACCCATGCACGGACCACACCATGATGCAAAGAAATTAAGGAGCACAACATCATCTTTGTGTTCTGACATTTTGAACTCGGTTCCGTCAACAAGTTTAGCTGTAAAGCTCGGAGCCTCATCGCCTTCTTTGAGGTCTTTTATTGCAACATTCGCTTCGGCAACTTCGACGCCCGCATCTTCATCAGAATCATCCACTAAAGCCTCAGTGTCGACGCTATCAGTGTCTGAAGCATCCTCAGCATTCTCCTGAGCTTCTCCATTCTGACTATCGGCATCGCATCCGTCCGCGCATGCCGTAAATGCCGACAAACATAAACTCATACCTAAAATAGCGGCCAGTAATTTTTTACATCTGCTCATAGTTCAATCCTCCTTCAGATCATCCAACATACAGATTGTTTACAAACAACTCGTCCTCGCACACTCCGTCAATGTACTGCTTATAATCCGTTTCATTGTAATCACATATGAGATATCCCAAAAACTCTCCGCTTTCCGAATTAAATCCAACACAGTTCTGGTATATATCACAAGGATATATCTTCTCACCGGCCTTGGCTGTTTTGGGTTCTTCGCCGGAATCATCGGTAAATGTCACATCTTTTTTCAATTCCAGACCGGCATCTGCGCCCTCAATAAGCGGCTCTATAGGATGATGTTTCCAATCAAGGGTATCAAATCCATTATCTCCGTAGGTAAACTCTTTCTTGCACTTCCAGCTTCCCAAAATATCAAACCTTGTTTCTATAATAACTTCTTTAGCAGTTATGGCATAGGTCTTTGTACCATTCTTATCATCGAACTGCAGTCTGGACGGTCCTTCATTAATTTTATCCACAAACTCCAACGAACCGTCATTCCACTTATACAGTTCTACTCTTCCATAGTCTGATTCTCCGCCTTCAGTTTCATGTAAAAAATAATCTCCGTCAGATCTGTGAACAAAAATAACGCTTGAATCTCCATACAACGCACCGCCTTCTACAGGAATTTTAAACTCAACAGCCTTATCATTCACCTTAAACTGGCCTTCCCCATCTTCATTAATTTCCAAAAGAAGCGTGTCCATCTTACCGTCATTTCCAATATCTGCTTCTTTCTTCTCATTCTTTTCCAATACCTCAAAGAAGAATTCACCATCTTCGACAGAATTGTCCGCCTCAGCAGAATCAGCCTCAGATGCAGCATCTACCGCAGAATCAGAAGTCAAAGAGCTCTCAGCTGTGCTGTCAGCCTGCTGCTCTCCGGCTCCAAGCTTGCTAATGTCAATCGGGGTACATGCCACAAAAAGCATTGAAACCACCGGAAGAGCCATACATACCAATTTCTTCATTTTCATAACTATCCTCTCTTTCTCCCTAAAGAAGCTCGTTCCCACCTCTGCTTACATTGCAGTCGGGAAGTTAATTGTTGTCCCTACAGGCAAATCCTTATCTCCGGACTCAGTTATGGTCAGCGTAGCACCGTCCCAACCATATGTGATTTTTCCTGCAATAGGTTTATCTCCATCATTTGTATTGATCTTCTCTCCGTCATATGTATATGTAGTCTCAAAAACAATGGTATTGTCATTGATAAGAGGATCATAACAAAGAAGCTCTGATTCTGTCTTTCCGTTCACTACTGTTATCGCTATAGATCCACCTTCCATTCCTTCAGATATATCCAGCATACCATCATCGCCTACATAAGTGTTTTCCATAAAAAATCTTTTTGGCAATTCATAATTTTCGCCTCTGATATCAGAAAGCGTCTTCGCCAGAATATAGCATCTATTCCTAAGAAATCTTGCGTTTAATGCACTGTTCTGCATATCCGCCCATGAACCTTCATCATACTCAAGGACCTTGAAGCAACGGTCAAAATAAGCTTTCCAAGCATCCTGTTCAGATTGAATACTCTCCTTCTTTGACGCATCTGCCTCTTCAAGCGCTCTTTTCAAAAGACTATCCATTTCAGTTTCCCAAGCGTAAGGCTCAAATGCGCTTGCATTATTCATATCCTGCTGCTTTAAATCTTCATTTCGATATCCATTCAAACTATTTACAATATTTTCTATACCTTCAATTTCCTCAGCAATTGATTTGCTGTTTTTTATCACTTCATCAACTTTGGACTTAACAGCACTCTCATCATACTGCATTGCATCGTAGTCTGCTTTAGCCTCTTCTCCACCCATGATTTCTGTCCAGTGTTCTTCCCACTCATCAATAGGCATTAAAGATGACTCTTCCGATGCCACAGGTGTCGAATATTCCGCAGCCGCTTCCTCAGAAACCATTTCCGCTTCCGTCGTTTCAGCCGGACTTGCGTTCACCGCATCCGACGCAGCCGCTCCACATCCTGTCGCCCCAAAACAAATGCACAATAACAATGTTGCCGATAATATTTTTTTCTTCATAAAACTACTCCTGTTAAAACTATGTGTACTAGTTCTGTTAGTACAGTATAATTCTAAAATGTATTTTTGTCAAAATTTTTCGCATGAAAAAGGAGCCAAGCGCGAATTTTAAGGCATTTTCGCGTTTGGCTCCTTTATGTATTTTTATTTTAAATAGCCATTTTTCTTAGCATAATCTCCGAAGAAAAATGCTGCCGCTACTATCAGCAGGACAAAACCTGACATAACGTCAAATACATCAATTGCCGGTTCACCTACCATCTTGGACAATGTTATATTCACTACAAGAGTGAACGGAATCGCCAGTAAAACGGCAAGTCCCGCGGATAACATCTTCCTTCCTGCAAAACGTTTGAACAGAATATAGACACCCCACAAAAAGGCTAGTGCAATTATTGCCATCACCGCGCCGATACTGAATACTTCACGCACTTTTATAAGCGCTCCAAGTATATAGAGAAATGGAAAAACAAAAATGCTGCAAACGATAAGCGCTATCAGAACACCTTTTTTCCCAAGTAATATCACCGGAAAAGATATTATCCATGCAAACATTATCGAATTAAAAGTTATAAGCGACCACGTCAATGTCCCTGTGATAGCGACATCGCATATAAAGCAGACCATTATTCCAATCGCCATAGTTATCGTATAGATAATTGATATCACTACATTTTTGTTTATATTGTTCTCATCTTTCTTCTTAAGCTCAATGAGATTTTCACTGGCTTTCTCTTCGTAGTTATTCACTTCTATCCTCTCTCCGCTCAATAATTCGTTGACTGTTACACCCAGGATATTGCAAAGCTCAAGCATTATAGAAGAATCAGGCATACTCTTTCCGGTCTCCCATTTAGAAACCGCTCTGTCGGTTATATTGAGCTTCTCCGCCAATTGAGCCTGAGTCATGCCTTTTTCTTTTCTGCAAGCAGCAATAAACTTTCCTGTCTCTATCTGATTCATCAAATTGTCTCCTTTCATACCGGACTTTACATTTCCCGTATGCAAATGTACACGAATTATTGGTTGAATTCGGCTACTCAACCGGTGGTTGAGTATCTTTTCATTGCAAGAAGGCAAAGGGACGGTTCATCCAAGCTCTTTTCATTTTACTTCAGCTTTGTAAACTTTATACGCATAAGCAAAAGTTACAATTGATGCCACGCATATATATCCCACCGAAAGCATTACCGAACCAAACGAACTTTTTATTATAAATGCAGTGATAATCGTAAGAACTCCGGCGATAACAAATGCAACACCTCCGAAGCGATTGTTCTTTTTCCAAGTTGTGTCATTATACATGCTCCAGCTTATCTTTACCCCAACCGTCGTATTCATTCGTGTTTTGGGCATGATATTCCCAAGCCAGATATATAGTCCTCCCATCATAATTACTGATATTTTCCCAATATCAACCACTTGCTTTGTTGCTCCCGAAATAGCGCCTTTATATTCTCCAAACAAAATGAATCCCTGCATTACAGTGTACATAACAGCCATTCCCACGCCGACATAACCGATCACTTTAGCATTTGATCTTGCCTCAGCGCACTCTTTCTCATCCGTGGATTTCATGGCTTTTTTCTCATAATAAGCCATGAAACATGTCCAGACGAGTGCCACAACCAAAGTCATAATCGGAAAAATCAGATTTTCATTCTTAGAACCCCATCGTGTAACATTTCCTGCCGCATCATAATGCATAGGAACACTCTCCGGTAAAAATTGAATCGCGATAATTGTTCCTATCAACATAATAAAAGAGATGCTCCACATTATCTTTTTCATTTTCTCCCTCCTCCAAACTGTCCAATCCACAAAATCAGCTCCTCAAATACTGTTGCGTTGATTTCGTAATAGATATAATTTTTCTGCTTATACTCCATGATGAGGTCTGCACCTTTAAGAAGCTTTAGATGATAAGACAGAGCCGCCGGAGTTATCTCAAGCTTTTCCGCAATCTCTCCGGCATTCATCCTGCCATCCTTAAGCATTACAAGAATATCGCGCCGCTGTTTATCGGCAAGCACCTTGAATATATTTGTTTCGCCCATACGATACACTCTTTTCCAAAACTATTTAAAAAATATTTTAAATACTATAATCATCATATGGCTACATACCTTTCTTCGTCAAGAGGCATATAAAATTTGTTATGTCATGCTGTTCATAATCTTAAAAAGACGGTTATGCCACCATGCTTCCATTCATGTCAAAAGTGACAGACGTGACAGCTGAACCGTCCCAATGACTTGTTCTCGTTACAATAGATTGATAACAGGCATTCCTACTGATACACTTAAAGTGCAAAAAGGAGGCTGAGCACATGGATAAAATGAAAACCGGCACTCTGATTAAAGAAGCAAGAATAAAAAAGAACTATACACAAACTGAGTTGGGCGATTTACTTGGAGTAACCAACAAAGCTGTTTCAAGATGGGAAAAAGGTAAAAGTTTTCCTGATGTTGAATTATTAGAGAACCTAGCAACAACTCTAGATCTACGTATTCAAGACATTGTTACCGGAACAAAAGACGATCACGATGAAACTGCGTTGATAGAAATCGTCAGAGCTGCAAAGCTTCAACAACGCAAGAATAGAAGGAACTTCATTAGGCACTGTTTACAACTTGTGCCTATTGTTTGCTGTATCTTATCCGGTTTTTCTGCGCTTGGAGATAACCGTTTTATCTTTGGCGATAAACCGGCTTGGGCATATGTGCTATTGATGATAATCTCATTCGCCTCAACAGCGTTTTTCTACTCATCAAATCCACAATCACATATTAATTCAGATAAGTTTTCCACATTTTCAAAGCTAATTGCGTTACTAACTCTTTTTGTAATCGCTTTATCAACGTGGATTGTCCTGTTAAATACCGCAAGTGGTTCTACCCTTTTCAAAATGGAGCCATCATCAATAGGGCCCTTTCTGAATAATATCTTGATAATAACTTTCACAGTAAACATGATATTACTGTTCATCCACATATATAGATATGAAAAACATGACGTCTCCGCCCATTGGGGATGGTACATTTCAATAGCCGCAATTTATCTGGCTACACTGTACGGAGATTGGCTACATAACATGAACTCTTTTCAGGGTATGGTAAAAGAACTTGTAATCAAAACCTCGATTGTAGTTATTGTTACAGGTATTTCCACGATATCTGTCAAAGGAACAGGCGTGACAAATGAACCGTCCCCTTGACTTTACTTGACTTAGATACAGTAAATATAGTTATCTTTTCTTGGTGCTGCATTATTTGCAGGGGCAGCGGCATATCCGAGAGCACAGTGTCCGATTCCCTCGTAGTCGCTTTCAATTCCAAGTTTCTTAAGAATATTTTTTCCAAACTCAGAATCAAATTCTTCTTTTGCTCTGTGGATCCAGATGCTTCCAACACCGAGACTTTCTGCTGCATTCATGAGATTTCCCATAACAAGAGCTCCGTCATAAACATATGTAGGTACACTCTTGTCAGCAAGAACGATCAGAATAACAGGTGCACCGTAGAATGGATCGAAACCTTCATTCCATCCACCTATCTTTCTGTTTTCTTCAGCAATCGCATCTCTCATTTCCTTATCTGTAACCGCGATAATAATAGGGCTCTGCTTTCCCATTCCTGTAGCAGCATAAGTTCCTGCTTCAAGTATAGTTTTAAGTTCATCCTCTTTTATCATTTCAGTTTTAAAGTTTCTGCAGCTTCTTCTGTTTTCTAATACTTTGATTACCTCGTTCATTGCTGTTTCCTCCTTCTGCTTTCGTAAAGCAATTAGACGCATTTTCTCCGTTCGTAATGATTGGAATGAAAAATATACATTTTGCGCAATATGATTGTATCGCATTTATTTTAAATTTCAAGAGGTCCTAGGTGACAGCCGAACCGTCCCAATGTCACGCGTGACACCTGAACCGTCCCCTTGTCATCCTTGGCGGAGCATCTGCACGTGGGGGATTCCGTCTTCCATGAACGGCTCTGATACGACTTTGAAACCCTCTTTCGCGTAGTAGCCAATGGCGTACTGTTGTGCTTCAAGATATATTTCTTTTGCTTTAAGCTGTTCTGTAGCGACTCTGACACCCTCATGAAGCATCTGACCGCCTATTCCTTTTCCATGTTCAAGTGTTACCACTCTGCCAATCTGTGCAACGCCTGCCGCCTCGTCATGATCTTTCCAAAATACCCGAAGACAGCCTGCAACTCTTCCGACATCGTTAAAGCAAAAAACGTGAATTGCATCCTGATCCTTGTCATCCAGATCCTGATATATACATTCCTGTTCTGTAACAAAAATCTCAAATCTTGTTTTTAATATTTCATATAGCTCTGTCGTACTGAGCTCACTAAAATGCTTAACTATAAAATTCATTTGGCTTTACTCACTTTCAATATGTCAAAGGGACGGTTCTTCTGTCCCCTTAACTTGTCTGTCAAATGTGACAAGCGTGACAGAAGAACCGTCCCCTTGTCACACAGTCACATACTGCATAGTTTTTCATACAGTTCGGGAAACTCCTGCTTCATCCTGATTGGTTTCCCTTCGGTATTCAAAAATGCATGTGAAGTTGTTCCGACGCTCACAATTTTTCCTTCTTCATTTTTCATTTCATAATCAAGGAAAAGCTTTACTCCTTTAAATGCTTTGACATAAACCTTGATTGAAACTTTATCGGAAAATTTAGTAGGTAACTTATAATCACAAGTAACTCCAAGCACCGGAGAAACAATTCCCATGGCTTCAAGCTTCGCAAACTCCCAGCCTATTTGGGACAAAAAATCCACTCGTGCTTCTTCCATCCATCTTATGTAATTGGAATGGTGCGTTATCCCCATTTTATCTGTTTCGTAGTATTGTACGGTATGTACGTAATCCATATAATTGCTCCTCATCTTCCTTTGATTTCTATTCTGTCCAAAATCCCCTGTACATCTATATTACTGTGAGTCAGATACATTCTTGTCACATCTTCAATGAAAGTTTCATCTGCTCCGGTCTTTCTTTGAATCCTATCAAGGCTTACACCTTTATCTATATATTTCATTATCCGGGCCACCAACTTATGCAGATCTGTCACCTTTATAGACGGCACCTCACTATTTAGATCTACAGTCTTTGCATGACCATAATAAACAATCCTCGGCTTCAGTTCCAATAATCTGTTCCAGCTTTTCTCAATCTGCGTTCCCTTATGAAGTTCAAGCTCATACAGCGGATTAAGATCTCCGACAAAGAGTTCGCCCGAATCAAGCCACATTGAAATACTGTCATCGCTGTGTCCGGGAGTAGAAATGATCTCTCCGTCTATTCCGATCGTGCCAAGAAATTCCCTGCTATCTTCTATCCTTACATATCGTACTTTATCATCATCGATAGAAATGAACGCATCGTTGTTCTCTTTTGCAAAAACACTGTCTGCTGCATGGACATAATCTTTTTGCACATCCATAACAACTATTTCCGGTCCTTTATCTGCTATCTCCTGAGCAATGCCCATGTAATCCGGATGAAAATGTGATATGAGGATGAAATCAATTTTCTGAACAGGGATGTCCAGTTTTCCCATTGCACTGCAAAAATCCCGGAAAGTACCTGCCCATCCGGTATCAAATAGGATCATACCCCTGCTGCCCTCTATGAGATATGTGTTTGTATTTGAATATCTTAACTCATGTACCGCAATCTCTTTTTTCATTAACAGAACTCATTTCATCTTGTATATTCATTGTTTAAATCGAACTCTTGCGCATAAAGTTTTTTCTTTATTCATGTCATGGAAAATGCAGATATTATCACTTGAAACATCAAGATTATCAACGCGCCATTCAACGTTATCGCTAAGAAGAATACTGTCAAATGAGACACCTGAACCGTCCCCTTGACTTCCCATACTTACATTATAGCGGAAAAACAACGGCAATAGCACCTACATTGTTTTGCATATTTTATTTTTGGTGATACAAAAATTTTTATGAAAAAATTTACTAAAGTTCTGGCAACTGCGATTGCTGTTGTAACCGCCTCGATATTTCTTACAGGTTGCGGTTCGGGTTCGGCAGGAAATACCGTAAATGCCGCTGCCAAAGACGGTGCCGCAGATTCAGCCGGTGACGACTCAAAAGCTGCAGGAGCAAAGAAAGGAACATTGACGGTTTCTATCGGAGCAGATTGGTTCCCGTTCCTTTTTATAGATGAAGACGATAATCTTGCCGGATATGATGTGGACGTGATAAACGCCGTAGCGGAAAATATAGGATATGATGTGGAATTTGATATCGCAACAAGTATCTGGGAACAGTTCTGGATCAAGTATGCAGAGGAACATCCCGAACAGAATCTTACCCTTGAAAAGATAAACGGAACGCCTTACGACGAAGTAAATATTGAGGCTGTTAAAAACGGAACCATTGCTGCTTTCATCAATACAAAAGTAGCCATTGAGCAGGTTAATCAGCAATATGGTGAAGTCTACAAGCTTATCGGCAATCCCGTGATCAGCAATCCTGTTTTTTCCTGATTACCCCCTGTACTCTTCCAGCTTTTTAATATACAACTGTGCAAGTTCGGATAGTTCGACTCCCGCCCTTACTATATATCCGAGTGTCAAAGTCTCTTCTTCTTTTAATTTGATGACATTAAAATCCGAGGTGTTGAG
>JAEEGI010001825.1_pt1 | contig 52649 bp, 48 predicted proteins | sample 8958751 | NCBI WGS metagenome assembly JAEEGI01 (sample SAMN16246545, study PRJNA631951) | gut metagenome | biome: gut microbiome; feature: rumen; material: KS-attached | host: Bos | place: Iran: Karaj | collected 2018-10
CGGGCTGAAGGGCGCGGAGGGGACCTGCATCGCGGAGGTGTTCGCGAAAAACGGCGTGCCGCTGATTCCGGCGGACCATGCGCGCATCCCGGGCTGGCAGCGCGTGCGCGAGAATCTCGCGGTCCGGGAGGACGGCGTGCCGAACCTGCTGATCTTCGAAAACTGCGGCAATCTCATCCGCACCCTGCCCGCGCTGACCTACGACGCGCACGTTCCGGAGGACGTCTCCGACACCTGCGAGGACCACGCGCCGGAAGCGCTGCGATACGGGCTGATGTCCCGCCCGCGGGCGAACGAACCGAAGCCGCAAACCCCGGCAAGACGCTATGACCCGCTTTCGACCGCGAAGCCGGCTTTGACGGGATTCTGCGGGATATAGCACGAAAAAGGAAAGGAAAACGATATGAATTACAGAAAATCCGATACGAAGCGGCAGCTGGCGGAGCGGGCGATGACGCTGTTCAACGAGTTCCGCAACGCCTATGCCGGAGAATGGCGGCGGCAGGAGCACAACGAGCGCATGTATCGCGGCGAGCACTGGTACGACGTGCCGGTGACCGATCCGAACGAGCCGCGTCCCGTGACGCCGATCCTGCAGTCGACGATCGAGAACATCACCGCGGATCTGATGGACCAGGTGCCGGAAGCGGTCATCACGCCCGAGAACGCGTCCGACGTCTTTATCGCCCGCGTGGTGGAGGCGGTCGTGCGGCGCAACCACGATGCGGCGTCCTATCCCGTGGAGTACCGCATGCTGATCCACGATCTGCTGGTCGGCGGCTACTGCGTGCAGGAGGTCGGCTACGACGGCGCGCAGAACGGCGGGCTCGGCGGCGCATACCTGAGGCGCGTCGACATCCGCAACATCCTGTTCGATCCGATGGTGACCGACCTGCAGGACGGGCGTGCGGTCTTTAAGCTGGCGCTGCGCTCGAAGGAGTGGATCGAAGCGCACTATCCCGACACTGCCGCGCGGATCGACGAACAACCCGTTGACGCGGCGGAGCTGATGACCGACGAGATCCTCTCGCCCGATCCGAAGGAAGCGCGCCTGCTGCTCGAATACTGGTGGCGCGAGTTCGACGCGAAGACCGAGACGTATCGCGTACACATGGCGATCCTCTCGGGCGGGACGGTGCTCGAGGACAGCCGCGACGTGAAGCCGGAGGGCTATTTTGCACACGGTCAGTACCCGTTCGTACTGACGACGCTCTACCCGCGTAAGGGAAGCGCCCTCGGCTTCGGGATCATCGATCTGTTCGGCACGCAGCAGCGCTACGCGGACAAGCTCGATCAGCTCGTGCTGAAAAACGCTCTGCTCGCCTCGCGCAATAAGCTGCTGGTCACCGACGCGTCCGGCTTCGATCCGGACGATCTTCGCGACTGGTCCAAGGACGTGCACACCGGCGAGAGCCTCAACGGCGTGACGTGGTTTTCCACGCCGCCGCTGCCGAACTACCTGCTCTCCTATATCCGCGCGATCCGCGAGGACATCAAGGAGGAGAGCGGCGCCAACGAAAGCTCGCGCGGAAACGTCACAAGCGGCGTGACCGCGGCGCGCGCGATCGAAGCGCTGCAGGAGATGAGCACCAAGCGCGCCCGCATGGCGACCGAGCAGATGCACGAGGCGTTCCGTCAGGCGGTGCGCATGGAGATCGAGACCGAGCGCGAGTTCAACTGCTTCCTCCGTCCGGTCACGATCACCGTCGACGGGCAGCCGAAGGAGGTACTCTTCGACAGCGAGCTGATGAACCGGACCGCGCCGGGCGGCGTGGAGCTGCCGATCGAGTTTGCGATCTCGATCAAGGCGGTCAAGCGCAGCCGTTTCGCCTCGGACGCACAGAACGAGCTGATGCTCAAGCTGCTTTCCATGGGCGCGGTCGACCGCGAACAGGCGATCGAGCTGATGGTCTTTGAGGGCAAGGAGCAGGTGCTGAAGCACATCCGGGAAGCGGAAGCGGCGGCGGAACCGCTGTTCCCGCAGCAGAAAAAGAAAAACAAATGGTTTGGAGGCAACACATGATCTTCAGAAAACAACAGGCAGAGACCGCGCCGGAACCGGTCGAACGGGAGGAAAATCCCTTTGTCGAAGCGGCGAACGCACTGGTCGAAATGGAGCGCGAAGGCGCGCTGCCGGAGGGCTTTGATCTCGCGGCAGCCGTGAAGGACCGCGCGTTTGCGGAGCTTCTCAGGGAGTTCGAACCGAAGGCGGCCGTCCGCATCTATGCGGCGGAGCGCCGTGCGGAGGAAGCCGAACAGAACGCAAAGGCGCATCTCGGCGAAAAGATGCAGGCGCAGAGGGCCCTGCCGAAAAGCCAGCGCACCGACCGCGCCGTCTCGGCGACGCCGAACTACATGGCGATGTCCGGCGAATCGTTCCGCGCGCTCGAACAGCAGTACCGCAACGCCGCAAGAAACGGCAGACGCGTCCACATCTGAGAAAGGAGAATCGAATTCATGAACACGACGATCAACACAGCCAACACCGCTTATTTCAATAAGCAATTCTATGACAAGAAGCTGCTCGAAACCGCCAAGACGCGGCTCGTGCACGCAGAGTTCGGACAGAAGCGCAGCATTCCGCGTCACGGCGGCAAGCGCGTGGAGTTCCGCAAGTACGATCTGTTCACGCCCGACGTCGCGAGCCTGACGCTCGAGGAGGGCATCACGCCCGCGGGACAGGTGCTTTCGCAGTCCAAGGTCGAAGCCGAGGTCGCGCAGTACGGCGCGTACGTCGAGATCTCCGATCTGCTCGACATGACCGCATACGACGAGGTGATCGCCGACTCCGCGGAGCTTCTGGGCGAACAGCTCGGCACCGTCATCGAGTGGGTAACGCGCGACGCGATGTGCGCGACGACCAACGTGCAGTACGCGAACGGCAAGGAGGACCGCAGCGAAATCGGCTCCGAAGACGTTCTGACCGTGACCGAGATCCGCAAGGCGGTCCGCACGCTCAAGAAGAACAAGGCGCGCATGTTCAACACCGCGTCGGACGGCAGCGTGCGCCGTCCGCACTTCGTCTGCATCTGCTCGCCCGACGCGACCTACGATCTGCAGAACGATCCGCTCTGGCAGGATGTTTCCAAGTACAGCAATGCGGAGCAGATCTATTCCGGCGAGATCGGGCGTCTGTTCGGCGTCGTATTCGTCGAAGCGACCGAGGCGAAGGTCTATCGCCAGTCCTTCTACAACCGCGCCAAGACGGCGGGCACGAATACGAACAGCATCGAGCTCAAGACCGTCCCGAGCGACCGTGAAAAGGCGTATCTGGTTGCGGGCAACGTCATCACGATCAACGGTTCCGAATACGAGATCACGGCGTACAACGCGGAGACCAACGTCCTCACGATCGACACGGCGATCACGTATCGCATCAACGATCCGGTCTACACGACCGACGCGGGCGAGGAATCCGGCACGCACAAGCAGGCGGACGTCCACGCAACGCTGGTGTTCGGCGCGGACGCGTACGGCGTCATCGACATCGACGGCTCCGGCACGATCGAGACGATCATCAAGCCCTGCGGCTCCGAAGGCAGCGCGGATCCGCTCAACCAGCGTTCGACGGTCGGCGCGAAGGTCGCGGCGTACGCGGCAAAGGTTCTGAACCCGCTCTGGATCGTGCGCATCGAGCACGGCGTCAGCGAGTAAGGGCCGAAAGGACGATACGGGCCGCCGGTACGGGCGGCCCGACGGGTTGCGCCGACGACGCAAGGAGAAAGGAGAAACCGCATGAAGGAAGAAAGCAAGAAAACGAATGTAAACGAACAGAAGGAACCGACCGTTTCGATCTACCTGCCGAGCGAGTCCGTCGGTCCGTTCCTGGAAGGGGCGGTCAACGGCGTCGCCTTCCGGATTCCGACGGATAAGGTCGTGGAGGTGCCCAAAAGGATCGCGGCGGTGATCCGCGAAAGCCGCGCCGCGCTGCAGGAAGGCGCGCGTATGGTCTCAGCGTACAGGGACGTCGGCGGCAGAAAGATCGGGTGATCGGCATGACGCTCACGGAACTGATCAATCTGGCGCTTGCCGAGCTCGAGCATCCGTCGGACACGGCGGCGCTGCCGCTGTGGCGGGAGAAGCTGACCGGCTTTGCGAACGACGCGATCGACGATCTCACGAGATCCCTGCGCCCGTGGCGGCGCGATCCGGCGGCGATCGCAAACGGGACGATCGATCTTGCGACGCTGCCGCGCACCGTTTCCAAGGTGCTCGGCGTGGAGCGCGGCGGACTGCGCATGCCGTTCTATTACGGACCGAATACTATGACGCTGCATCTGAAGGGCGTACAGGACGGTCCGGTCCACGTGGTCTACCGGTATCTGCCGAACGCGCTGTCGCAGCCGACCGACGTGCCGGAGCTGCCGTCCGCCTGCCATCCGCTGATCGTGCTGTACATGGTGGCGCGGTTCGAGATGCACAACGACGCGCAGGGACTGAACCACGCGAACACGGTCATGGCGCTGTACGAACGGCGCAAGCGCAGACTCCGGATGGACATGGACGAGCCCGCGGGCTATGCGATCCTGAACCGGTATTGAGGAGGGACGCGTATGGCATATACCTACGGCATGCTGCCCGCGTTCTCCGGCGTGCGCATGGACCTTTCGGAAGCGCTGATGAGCGCGGATCAGAGCCCCGACGCGTGCAACATGGACACGCGTTCCGGCGATCTTCGCACGGCGGGCGGGTTTTCCCGCGCGGCTTCGGGCATCCTTTCCGCACAGACGCCGCTGCTGCGCATGTTTCTGTATCCGACCGAGCAGGGCGTGCGGTATCTCGCCGTGTCGCGGGATGCGCTGTACTACTACCGCTCGGCGCAGCGTGAATGGCGGCAGATCCACACGTTTGCGAACGAGCTTTCGGCGGATCGGATCGATTTTCTGCCGGTCCGCATCGAGAGTCAGGACCGCCTGCTGATCGTGTACGGCAACGGGCAGCCGATCCTCTACAACCCGCTGACGCACGAAATCACGCCGTTCGGCTCGGCGGAAAAGCTCAGCGATGTGCCGGTCAGCTGCGCGGAACTGTACTTCGGACGGCTGTTTGCGGCGGGCAACATGCTTGCGCCGAGCCGCCTCTACTGGAGCAAAGCGCCCGGCGCGGACCGCGGCATCGACGACTGGCGGCAGGATCCCGCGAGCGAGAACGTCTCCGGCGGGTTTGTGGATATCGGCGTCAGCGACGATCCGATCACCGGACTGGCGGCGCTGTCGAATCAGCTGCTGATCTTCACGAGAAACAACGTGTTCCGCCTGCTCGGCGACCGTCCGTCGAATTTCCGCATCACCGCGATCGACGCGGCGTACGAGATGCCGGTGCATACGGCGATCGTGCGATACACGGACCGGCTGTATTTTCTGTCCGACGGCGGGCTTTGCTGCTACGACGGGCAAACGGTGCGCCGTCCGGCGAATGCCGCTGCGCTGCTGCCGCTTCTGAAGGAAGCGAAGCTCGACGGGACGGTATCCGCGGCGTGCGGCGACCGGCTGTACTTCGCGTTTCGCTCCTGCGACGTCGTTTCGTACGCGGACACGATGATCGAATACGACCTTCTGCGCGGGACCTATATGCTCCGCACCGGATTCCTGCTTGCGGATATCCAGTCGCTGTCCGGCGAGCTGTATGCGCTGACGTCGACGGGCAAGCTGGTGCGGTTCGACGACAGTCCCGACTACGACGGCGACCGGATCGAGGCGTGGTGGGACATGCCGGTGCAGGATTTCGGGCACAAGGAAGCGAACAAGACGCTGCTGATGCTGACCGCAAGCGGCGAGGGGGACGTGCTGGTGCGCGTGCTGACAAACGGCGGCGCATATCAGACGCAGGCGCATTTCTCCGATACGCCGCATTCGGTGACGGAGATTCCGCTGCGCGGCGTCGGGCGCGTGTTCCGCCTGTCGTTCTCGAATGTGAACGGACAGCCGATGCGTCTGGACGCGAAGGCGTCGCTGCTCTTTGACGTGCAGCGCCGTCCGGTGTAAAGGAGGCGCGTATGGCATACATCCCGACCGGCATGCAGGCGCTGTTTCCGATCTATCTCGGTAGAATGCCCCAAAAAGACGAGGATCGGGACGCATACGACAGCAGCGTCGCGCAGAACGAAAACAATCTGAACCAGAACCTGGAGCTTCTGTACAGCAAGCTCTCGGAACTCGAATCGGCACTTGCCGAACTTACGGAAGGAGAATGAGAATGGTACGAATCCCACCCATCAGACTTTTGACACCGCCGATCAAGGATCCGCTGACGCGCAGGCAGAGCGGGCGGACACAGACGGGCGGATCGGGCGGCGGCAGCGGCAGCGACGCGCCGTCGTTCGAATCGATCTTTTCGGAGATGCTCAAGACGTATCTGCCGGAAACCGTGTCGTTCACGCCGCTCGACGAGGACGTGCTGCGCGACACGATCTCGAACTGGCTGCGTCCGGCGTACGAACAGGCGATCCGCTCGCGGCAGGAGCGGACCGAGCGGCAGAATGCGGAGCTCGACGCCGACGCGCTGGCGCGCGGCATGGGCACGAGCACCTATGTGACCGACGTCAAGGACCGCGCGTTCCGCAGCGAAGCGCAGGACGTCGACGATCTCGAAAGCGATTACGCATCGACGCTCGCCGGACAGTTGTATGACGCGATGCGCGCGCAGCAGGAACAGAAGATCGACGTCGACAAATTCAACGCGGAGCAGATCAACCGTGCCCGCGAAAAGGCGGCAGCGGCGGCACAGGCGCTGTACAGCGCGTATCACCGCTCCGGCGGCGGCCGTGCAGGCGCGCAGAGTGAAGCGCAGGACGGAAGGTATCCGCTGATCGACGCGATGATGTCCGGCGCGCAGCCCGCCGAAAGCACGGACGTCGACTACCGCACGGCGGCGAACCTGCTGTCCCGGCTTTCGCCCGAACAGCGCAGACAGTTCTATGCCGGCGAAGGCGCCTACGCGCAGTCGTATGCGCAGATTCGCAGCAGCCTCGGACGCGCCGCGTTCGAGCAGCTGATGGCGCAGTTCCCCGCCGCCTAAAAAAAGAGAAAAGCCGCCCCTGCGGGCGGCTTTTGCGTTGTTGTTTACATTTCGAGGTTTGCTGCGGTGCGAGGGAAGGGCAGGACGTCGCGGATGTTCTGCATGCCGGTGAGGTACATCACCATGCGTTCGAAGCCGAGGCCGAAGCCCGCGTGCTTGACGCCGCCGTACTTTCTGAGGTCGAGGAACCACTGGTACTCGCGCATGTCCATGCCGAGCTCCTTGCAGCGCGCGTCGAGCACGTCGTAGCGCTCCTCGCGCTGGCTGCCGCCGACGATCTCGCCGACGCCCGGCACCAGCAGGTCCGCCGCCGCGACGGTCTTGCCGTCGTCGTTCTGGCGCATGTAGAACGATTTGATGTCCTTCGGATAGTCGGTGAGGAACACGGGCTTGCCGAAGACCTTTTCGGTCAGATAGCGTTCGTGCTCGCTCTGCAGATCGACGCCCCATTCGACCGGATATTCGAACGGCTCGCCGGAATCCTTGAGGATCTCGATCGCCTCGGTGTAGGTCAGGCGGCGGAATTCGTTGTGCAGCACGTTGTGCAGCCGGTCAAAGAGTCCCTTGTCGACGAACTTGTTGAAGAATTCCATCTCGGCGGGGCAGCGGTCGAGCACCGTCTGGATGATGTATTTGACCATCGCTTCGGCAACGTCCATATCGCCCTCGAGATCGCAGAACGCCATCTCCGGCTCAATCATCCAGAACTCGCTCGCGTGGCGCGCGGTGAAGGAATACTCGGCGCGGAACGTCGGACCGAAGGTGTAGATGTCGCGGAACGCCAGCGCAAACGCTTCGCCGTACAGCTGACCGGAACCGGAAAGATGCACCGGCTTTTTGAAGAAGTCCTGCGAATAGTCCACCTTGCCGTCCTCGGTGCGCGGCAGGTTTTCGAGATCGAGCGTCGTGACCTGGAACATCTCGCCGCGGCCTTCGCAGTCGGCGTTCGTCAGGATCGGCGTGTGCACATAGACGAAGCCGCGGTCCTGGAAGAACTCGTGGATCGCCGCCGCCACGACCGAGCGCACGCGGAACGTCGCAAGGAAGGTGTTCGTGCGCGGACGGAGCGTCTGCATCGTGCGCAGATACTCGAGCGTGTGGCGCTTCTTCTGCATCGGATAGTCCGAGGGGCATTCGCCTTCGATCGTGATCGCGTTTGCGTGGATCTCAAACGGCTGCGGCGCGTCCGGCGTCAGCACCAGTTCGCCGTCAACGACGATGGCGCAGCCGGTCGTGATGCCCTTGCCGAGCTTGCGTTCGTCGTTCTCGTAGACGATCTGCACGGGACGGAACGAGGTGCCGTCGTTGAGCTCGATAAAGCCGACCGACTTGCCTTCGCGCGCGGTGCGTACCCAACCGCAGACGGTGATCGCGCCGACGTAGGATTCCGGCGCCTTCTGGATGTCCTTAAGCTTCAAGTATTGCATAAACCTGCCTCCTGAGGGGATTAACCTGTTCTTTTTCGCAATTTGTACAGAGAATTATAACATATTTTTCACGTTTTGCAATGGTATTTGTAAGAGGATTTCGGTATAATATGCGTATGGAAGGTTATCTGTATTATTTTATCGCAATCGCGATCATGATTCTTTCGCTCGTTGCGCAGTCGCACGTGCAGCGGGTGTTCCGCAAGTACGCGCAGTCGCCCGCTTTTCGCGGAATCTACGGCGCGCAGCTTGCGCAGGAGCTGCTGCGGCAGAACGGACTGACGCTTCCGGTGCAGCCGGTCGCCGGAGAGCTGACCGACCATTTCGATCCGAGAAGCCAGGTCGTCGGGCTGTCCGAGGCGGTCTATCATTCCGATTCCGTCTCCGCCTACGCCGTCGCCGCACACGAGATCGGGCACGTTCTGCAATACAACGAAGGCTATGCGCCGATGAAGCTGAGAAGCGTGATCCTGCCGGCGGCGAATCTCGGCAGCCGGATCGGACCGTTCCTGGTGGTCGGCGGCTTGCTGCTTTCGATCTTTGCCGCGGGCGCGGGCAACGTCGGCTACTATATCGCAATGACCGGCGTCGTGCTGTACGTGGCGGTGCTGCTGTTCCAGCTCGTCACCCTGCCGGTCGAGTTCAACGCCTCGCGCCGCGGGCTCGACATGCTGACCGCCGGCGGCTATCTGACCGACGACGAACTGCCCGGCGCGAAGAAGATGCTGCGCGCCGCCGCGCTCACCTATGTGCTCGCCGCGCTCGGCTCGTTCGTCACCGTCCTGCGCCTGTTCTCGATCGCGCAGGGCTCACGGCGCAGATAAACTCTTTGGGATGAAAAAACGGACCTCTGCGGTCCGTTTTTTTGCGTTTACGGGTTCTGCGATTCGCGAAGCAGGCTGTCGGTCGTGATGCGCGGTTCCACGGTCGAGCCGTCGAGCGCGGACAGATAGATCTTCCAAAAGCCTGCCTGATCGTCCGTGTCCGTCCGGTAACATAGTTCCCACATCGGGATATAGAGCCCGTACCCGCGCCGGTCCTTTTCGCTGACGACGCCGTAGGTCAGCTTCAGCTTTTCGATCGAAACGGTCACGCCGCCCTCGGGCATCGCGTACCGGTAGCCGAGCTGCTCCTGAAAGCGCGCAAGGATCAGATCGAAATCGCAGAGCGGCGCATCGGGTTCCGTGACTGCGGTCGTTTCGCAAAGCCCAGACCACCAGACCTCGCATACGCCCTTGCTTCCGACCGTGACGCGGATGTACTCCACGCCCTCCCACGGCGCGCCGAGCGCGGTGGCGGCGTCGCGCGGATACTGATATCCGAACACCCGGTGCTGATCGTTCGAGTCAGTCGTGCCGATCCTGCGCACATAGGTGCACATCCAAACGCTTTCCGTGCGCTCGTACAGCCGCCAGCCGAAGCCGCGTTCGGTACACAAAAGCGACGTGCATTCGACGCCGAGCGACGCAAGAAGCGCGTCCGCCTGCGCGATCGCTGCTTGTTCGGAGATTGGCGGTTCGTCGAGCGGCGGATCGCCCTCCTGAATGAAATCCTCGGTGCAGTAACTCATGCGGGAGTCGTCGATCCATGTGCCGCCGTTCCGTTCCGAAGGGAAGGTCAGAAACGCCGTGCCGCCGTCCGGTCGCTCGATATAATAGCTGTGATTCGGCAGAAAACCGTTTCGGGGATCGACCGCCGTGCGCTGCGGCTCGTCCGGCGCGGTGCGATAGGTCTCTTCGAAGTATTTCAGAATCTCCGGCATGTCCTCCATCTCAAAGATCGAGCCCCAGCGTCCGTCATAGGCGGTTGCGGCAAGCAGCTCCTCCTTGAGCTCCGCTTTGGTCGGCTGCCAGCGCTCATAGAGCTTGCCGTCGGGACAGAGCAGCGAGAGGAGGCGTTCGCAGAACGCGGGATCGGTGACGGTATCGAGCGCGCGCACCTCTAAAACCGGAAACGTGCCATTGCGGTCGATTTCCACATCCGCGTCGAATTGCAGCCTGACGCCCTTTTGCGGCTCGCTCGTCAGGTTCAGGTGTTCGGGGATCGCCGAAAGGTCGGCGCGCTCGACGCTTTCTGGGTTCGGCGTCGCGTCGTCGCCGCGATAAACGACCGCTTCCGTTTCGGGCGTCGGCACGCAGGCAAGCAGCAGCAAAAGGCAGAGCAGAGCAAGCAGTTTTTTCATCGCGCACACCTCCTTTATTCGTCCTTCGGCAGCGGAATCTCGATGCGCGTTTCCGACAGCGGCGTGTCGAGAATCGTCCATCTCGTGTGCGCGGGCATCTCGACCGGCTCGGCGCCGAGCTCCAGAATCGTCGTGCCCTTGATCGGCTGCATCGGATCGTCGTCGTTGTCGATCACGTAGTCAAACCGGCTCAGATACCGGATGCGCGGGATCAGCACGATCGTGCCCGCATCCCGGTATTCGGACGGGAAGACCGGCAGTTCGAAGATCCACTTGCCGCCGTCGCGGCGGATCTCCCAATACGGCACGGTGAAGGTCTCGCCGCCGCATTCCGCGTCAAAGACCATCGCGGAGAGGAAGAAGCCGTCGAGTGAGGATCGCTCCGCTTCCGTCCAGTCCCGCGGCGTTTCGATGATCTCGCCTTCGATCTGCAAGCCGCTCGGCAGATACCGCACGGCAAAGCGCATCCTGAGACCGTCGAAGGAAACCATGCGGTTGCGAAACGCCGTTTCCTCGCCGTTTTCATCAACGTCAAAGAGCGTCATCGGCGCGGAGCCCGAAAATGCCGCTTCAAACGTGTCGCCGGCGTAGCGGTTGCCCGCGGACGTATCGAACGAAACGGTATGCACCACGCGCGCCACGTTTCCGGTCGACGCCATATCGTCGACGTCACAGTCATAGATGTAGTAGAGCAGCGTCAATTCGCAGAGCCCGTCGGGCAGCGGCGTATCGAGCCCGATCGACGTCGTATACCAGAGCCCTTTTTGCCCGTTCCGTTCGGTCACGCTCTCGTCGGCGCGCGTCGGCAGCCAGGTCGTGTCCCGCCGTTCGCCGTCGATTGTCAGGAACGTGACGCCGAACGTGTTGATCTCCAGACTGTGCCGGTGCGTGCCGCCGTACCGGTCGGCGAGAAACGCCTCCGGATCGTCGCAGGCAAGGAATACATTGACAAACAGATGCGAGCCGTCATAGTAGACCTCGCGCACTTCGGGCTGGATATCCTTGAGATATGCATAGTCTTCGGCACGATAGGGCGGCAGTCCGCGCGCGACGCGATGGGACGAATCGTGCGCCAGTTCGTTATAGCCTTCGTCGTAGCGCGTGAGATTCGTGTATTCGCCCAAAAGCTCCGTGCGTGCTTCGACGTCCTTTGCCGCAAAGCGGGCGACGGATTCCGCGATGTCCGGGATCGGCTCGCGCTGCTCGGGCGGAGTCGCAAAGTATTGGTCGCTGCGATAATCCGGATGAAACACGCGATAGAGCGCGTCCGCCACGCCCGGCACGGTGAAGCCGAGCGTCAGATAGATTGCGGCGCAGGCGGCGACGGCGACCAGCGCCTTTTTCCACGGGAAGCGCAGCGTGCGCCGTTCGGACGTCCGCTCCTCCCGTACGGTTTGATTGAGACGGGCGGCGATGCGTGCCCGCACGCGCTCGTTCATATGATATTCCGGATCGAACCGTTCCATCAGAACGGCGGCTTCCGGCTCCGTTGCCAAAGACAGCTTGTTTTCCAGAACGTCAGCCATGGTTTTCCGCTCCTTTCAGTTGGATTCTCAGTCGTTTCAGGGCGCGCGCCGCGCGCGACACGACGGTGTTTTCCTTCATGTGCAGCATGGCGGCGATCTCTCCGCCTTTCATGCCGATGAAGTATTTGGCGATCAGGATCGTTGCGTCCGGATCGCCGAGCGATACGATCGCGCCGATCAGCTCCTCGCGCTCGATTCTCGAAAGCGCCAGCTCTTCGGCGCTTCTGTCCGCGGCGCCCGCGTCCCAGACCGGATCCTCGACCGGCGTCGGGATGCGCGCAATCCTGCGCTTGTGATCGAGCGCGCGGTGCGTTGCGGTCTTTTGAAGATACGCCTTCATCGCGTCGTCTTCGAGGTCGAGCCGGTCGCGATTGCGGTACAGATACAGAAACACATCGGAAACGCATTCCTCGATGTCGTCTTCGGGATAGCCCTTTAAGATCCTTCGTACGGTGAAATACACAAGACCGCCGTGCGCGTCCAGCAGCGCGCGGATGCCGCGCTCCGGATCGCTTTTCAAAAGCCGTGACCAGTGTTTCAAAGCCGCACCTCCTTCGGTTTCATTCGAACATGTTCATAAAAGAAAGCGTTCGCCGACGCAAAAATGTGACAGAGTTTGCAAAAAAACCGTTCCTGTGCACATGATAACAGGGAGATGTCGCAGAGATGTCACAAAAATATGTACGAAAAGAAAAGTTTTTGCCCTTTTCTTGCATCCGCTGCGGCGGCGCGCTATAATCAAACTGACTTACGAGGTGTTCTATGAAGCAGAAAAACAAACCGATCGTCAACTCCGATCTGATCGGCGACTTCTTTTCCATCGAGCTGCCGGGCTTCGAAGGCGCAAAGCAGAAGCCGGAGCCGTGCCGCGTGCACTATCTGACGATGGGCAGAGGGGAGCCGCTTCTTCTGGTGCATTCGGTCGGACAGTCGATCTATACCTGGCGCAAGCTGATGCCGATTCTTGCGGAAAACTACTGCGTGATCGCGATCGACCTGCCGGGCTTCGGATACTCGGATCATCCGTATTCGCTGAACTATTCGATGAACGAGATGGCGGATATCCTCGTAAAGTGCCTCGATGCGCTCGAACTCAAAAAGACGCATGTGCTCGGCGTGACGATGGGTGCGCTCTACGCGATGCTCGCCGCGGTCCGGTACCCCGATCGCTTCATGAAGATCATCGCACTGACGCCCGGCGGCGTCACCGACAAGATGCCGAAAAAGATCCGGCGGCTCGAGCGCCCGCTCGGCTTTCTGTATCGCGAGCTGTACAGCCAGAAGGATTTCGAGGCGTATCTGCCGCTGTTCTATTACGACGGCACGATCTGCACCAAGGACGTCGTCGCGCAGTACTACAAAACCTGCGACAGCTTTGCGGCGCGGCAGGCGATCATGTACGCGATCCGCAATTTCGACGAGGAATACGCGCTCGAAGAGATCAAGGCGCATGAGCGCGAGTTTTTCATCATCTGGGGCGATTCTGACAAGCTGCAGCCGATCGACCGGCTGTTTGAGCTGCGGGAGGACCTGCCGATGAGCATCTATCACAGCATCCGCAACACGGGGCACTGGATGCACGAGGAGAAAGCGGGACAGATTGCGGAGGCGGCGGACAGCTATATCCGTTTTCAGGGAGAGCAATGATCGATCATTTTGAACTCGGCGACACGGTTCGCATGAAAAAGCCGCATGCCTGCGGCACGGACACGTGGACGATCACCCGCGTCGGCGCGGATGTCAAGATCCGCTGCCTCGGCTGCGGGCGCGTCGTCATGCTCGACCGGCTCGATTTTCTGAAATCCGCAAAACAGATCATCACGAAAGAGACGAACGAATGACCATCATACAACCGATCGCCAAGCTGAGACGGCAGGCGGAAAAACGGAATGAAAACATGGAAGGCGGCATGTCGTGGCGCGTGCTCGACTTTTTGCTGTACCTGCTGCTCGTGATGGCGATCGTGTTTGCGATCCGCGCGGTCGCGTTCGATCCGGTGCGCGTGGACGGGACGTCGATGCTCGACACACTGCAGGAGAACGAGATCATGTTCGTCGACCGTCTCGCCTATGTGTGCCGCATGCCGCAGCGCGGCGACATCATCATCTGCTACTATCCCGAAGCGTACTACGAACAGGTCAACAAGAGCTACAATTCCCGCGTCAAGCGTGTGGCGGCGGTCGGCGGCGATACGATCGAAACGATCTCCGGCAAGGTCTATGTCAACGGCAAGAAGCTCGACGAGCCGTATCTGATCGATACGCGTACCGGCTATCAGGAGATCGAAAAACAGGTCGTGCCGGACGGCTGCGTCTTTGTGCTCGGCGACAACCGCGCGGTCAGCATCGATTCGCGCAACGAGGCCGTCGGACCGATCCCGTTCTGCCGCATCATCGGCAAGGTGCGGGGCGTCATCTATCCGTTCGACCGCATCCGCAAACCGTAATCGCCCATGGAAACCCGATCCGTCCGATTCCGAACAGAACACCGCACGCAGAATGTGCTCCGCTGGATCTTTGCGGGGATCATCGGGCTTGCGCTCGTTCTGCTCATCCTGTTCGGCTGGTTCTCGCCGGTGTATGTGGCGGACGAATCGATGGTGCCGACGCTCGAAAAGGGCGATACCGTGTTCTACGACCGGCTCTACAAGCATTTCTACGACCTGAAACGCGGGGACATGGTGGCGTTTCGCGACGCGGAGGGGAACCTTCTGATCAAGCGCGTCGTGGCGCTCTCCGGCGAATCGATCGAGGCAAAGGACGGCATTCTGATCATCGACGGACGCTACGGGCTCGACGAGCACCGCTATACGCCGACCGCGCCGCTCGACATTTCGCGTACGCGCGTGCCGGAGGGCAAGGTCTTTGTGCTGTCGGACGACCGCAATTTCGGCGAGGACAGCCGCAACCGCGGGATCGGCTGTCTCGATACGGAGTCGATACTCGGCGTGGTGCGCGTGCGCATCCGGAAATTCACGATTTTTACGCAGGAGCCTTGACGAAACCGGTCGCTTTTGTTATGATAGTCCCGACGCAGGGGCGCCGAACACTTCGGCTGAGAAGCACCCTTGGAACCTGTTGGGTCATGCCATCGTAGGAAGCGTAACCATAAGCTTTTGATGCTGTCCCGACACGGACGGCATCTTATTTTATTTCGGGAGGGAACCATGGAAAAGAAACAGAAAATCACGGCGCTGCAGCTCGTGGAGAGCGCATTGATGATCGCGGTCGCAACCGTGTGCAGCATTGTCAAGATCGATCTGCCGTTCGGCGGCGGAATCACGATCGTCAGCATGCTGCCGCTCATTCTGATCAGCCATCGCTACGGCTGGAAATGGGGCGTTCTGACGGCGTTCACCTACAGCCTCATTCAGATGATCCTCGGCCTGGACAACGTGGGCTATGCGACAAGCTTCCTGATGGGCGCGGGCATCGTGCTGCTGGACTATGTGATCGCCTACACGGTCATCGGACTGTCCGGCATCTTCGGCAAGGACCGCAAGGCGGTTGCGCTCGGCATTCTCGTGACCTTCGCGCTGCGCTTCTGCTGCCACCTCATCAGCGGCGCATGGATCTGGGGCGTCTGGATGCCCGAGGAGTTCATGGGCATGAAGATGACGAGCCCGTGGATCTATTCGGCGCTGTACAACGGCTGGTACATGCTTGCGGAGCTGATCGTGACCGAGCTTGTCGCCATGCTGATCTACAAGCCGCTGGAGAAGTACTTCCGCGGCGAACAGCTTGCGAAGGCGGACGACAAAGCCGCATAAACGACGTACAAAACGGGGCGCGCGCCCCGTTTTTTGCATTTGATTTGTGACATTTCTGTGTTTTGGGGCGTTACACACGAATTGTTCACACTCCGTTTACGGTTCGGTGACATCTTGTTTTTATAATCATGATACATTACAGGAACGGAGGTGTATCCGTATGAATCGAAAACGGACCGTCATCGCGTTCGGATTGGCCGCTCTGCTGCTGCTCGGCTGCGCGTCGCCGCAGATCGTCAACTTCGATCCGGAGCGGGATAAAATACAAATCATCGGGGAGATCGAAAAGCCGACGCCGGCGTCCTCCGAAACGGAGACGCCGACGGAGGAAGCTGTTGTTTCGGCGCAGCCGATCGAAGCGCCGACCGCCGCGCCCACCGAAGCGCCGACCGCGATCCCGACGGAGGAACCGACGCCGGAACCGACCGACGTCCCGACCGCAGCGCCGACGGAGGAACCGACGCCGGTGCCGAAATCGGACCGCGCGAAGGCGGAAGCGTTCTGCGAAACGGCAAAGGCGCTTCTCGACCTGCCGTATCACCGCGGCGGCACGAGCGAGGAAACCGGCTTCGATCCGGGCGGGTTCGTGTATTACTGCCTGAACGAAGCGGGCGTCAAGGTGCGGCACAAGACGAGCAAGGGCTATTCGGAGATGAGCGAGTGGCCGATCGTCGAGTCGATGGACGATCTCGAATGCGGCGATCTCTGCTTCTTCCGGACGCCGGGCAACGACGCGGTCAACTGCGTGACGATCTATCTCGGCGACGGCAGAATGATCTATCCGTCCTCGGGCGAGGGCAAGGTGATCACGGCAAAGATCCGCACAAACTACTGGGAGGAGGCGTTCGTGTTCGCACGGCGCGTATTCTGAAGATGGAACGGAAAATCGACCGGAAAGACTGGCAAAGGAACGCGCACGACCGACTGTTTGCGCGGCTCGAAGTGCCGTTTTACAGCCTCACGCAGCGGCTTGACGTCACGGACGTCGCCGCATGGGCGAACGCGCGCGGCGTGTCGTTTTACGCGGCAATGATCTGGGTGACGATGAAGGCGCTCAACGGCGTCGAGGCGTTCCGGTACGAGCTGCGCGGCGAGGACGTATACCTTCTCGATCACCGCAATCCTTCCTATACGTATTCGTGGGACGACGAGCTGTTCGGCATCTGCGGCGTCGAATGGAGGGACGGCGAATCGCCGGTCGACTTCGCGGCGCGCTGCAAAGCGGCGGAAGCGGCAAACACGTCGCCGGTCCCCACGGCGGAAGCGGACGCGGCGGGGCACGACGTGTATCTCTCGTCGCTGCCGTGGATCGACTATACGCACATTTCGCAGGAGTTTCCGCTCGACAACACCGACAGCACCCCGCGCATCATGTGGGGCAGGTTTACAACGGATGAGAAGGGCAGAAAGACGCTTTCGTACACCGTGCAGGTCAATCACCGTCTGATCGACGGAATCCATCTGGCGCGCCTGTACGAAGCGCTGAACGGGGCAATTCGGGCCTTGGAGGAATACTGATGGAACAGCAATCCAAATGGAAGAAAATCGTCGGAAAAGGCGCGTTCGTCGTCGTCTGCATCCTGATAGCGCTGCTGCTGCTCGCGGGCGCGATCTACGGCACCTACCGCATCCAGCGCTGCGCAAGCGGCGCAAAGCCGAACGGCACGCCGGAGCCGACCGCGACGCCGGAGCCGACGCCGCTGCCGAACCGCCTCTACGAAGCGGAAAAGCATCTGGACATTGCGCCGCCGCTCGACAAACTCGATCTCAACGACGGACACCTTGAGGACTACAGCGAGGTGCTCTCCGATCCGACGCGCTGGCTCGATCTGACGCCGGAAGGCGCGGAGGGATTCACGGTGATCCGCAGCATCGACCTCGGCTGCTCGTACGTGTGCGAGGACGGCGAATACTACCGCCTCGGCGAAGGCACGGACGGCAAGGGCGTGCTCGACGTGATCCTGACCGATTTCGACTGGGACGACGCGCCGGACCTGCTGTATACGTACCATTTCGGCGCGAACGAGGACCAGTGCGCCAAGGTCGGCTGGTTCGACTTTGACACGCACGCCTCGGTGCTGTCCGATTTTCAGCTGCAGAACGGCTTCCTCGCGCTTGCCGAGGAGGATGATGCCTATGTGCTCTATCGCGCCGAGCGCGACGCCGATCTCGAAACCGGCACGTTCGGGCTGACGTTCACCCTGCGCATCGGCACGCTGATCGAATCGCAGGGCAGGCTGCGGCTGATCATGGAGTGACTGTAAAAATGAAGAAAAGAGCCGTCGCGCGACGGCTCTTTTTTGTTTGCAAACCGGTTGCAGCGGAGGAGCATACCGCTTATTCATCGACCGGAAACCTTCATGCATAGAGGGGATCCGGCGGCGAACCGCGCAAGTCCCCGCGATTCGGCGGTTTTCGACAGGACTGCACGGTGCGGTTGAATATTCATTCCTTCAAATGCGGGTGTATAATCGCATACATTTCCACATCGTCCACACAGTTATCCACAATCGGAGGCACGTATCGTCGGATTTTTCGGAGTTATCCACCGATTTTCCTGCCCTGCATATGCGGTATAGGCGGGTTGAATACTCAATGAATAATTCATAAATCGTTCAAAGATTAACGGAATTACACGCAAAACGACGTATGTTCTCGGTTTAAGGATCGTATATTGCATGTTTTCCATGCACGCGGATGAAAGGTTAACCGATCGTGCGGATATGGAAAAGGGTGCGAAAGCCGCACCCTCTTTCCTCTTAATCGATGGAGTACAATCGCAGCGCGCCGGTCTGCGCGGCGGCGAGCAGTACGAGAGACAGCATCTCCGACTTCCATTTGTACAGCGTGGTCGGCGATATGTTCCGTTCCATGCTCAGCGAAACGATCGAGCGGCGTTCTTCGGCACGGCGAAGCGGACGGTCGAGCCCGAACAGCTGCGAAAACACCGCGGCTTTCTGCGGATCGGTCCGTTTCAGATACTCCTTCACATAGTCCACCGCAAGCACCCAGCGGGCGCGCTGCTTAAGCTTGATGTTGTCGCTGCTGCCGCCGCCGTCCAGAACGCCGCGCACATACGCCTGATTGTCCCGATACCGGTACACTTCCTGTTCCGCAAGCTTCTTCCATTCTTTCAAATCCATTCTCCTGCTCCTTTCATGCGGAATAATCGAACGTATGTTCGAATATAACAAGTATACCAGAAGTACCGGAAAATGGAAAGTCCTTTTATGGGACAGCAAGGATATATTTTTCGCCGCCGCACACGCGGCGCATCTGCGAAACAGGCGGTTTTATATGATATTTTGTAAACCCTGCGGACATTCGATGGACAACTTCGCTTGCGCTATGGTATAATCAATCATATTATAGGGGGAAATCGCGATGAAGAAACGGAGCATCATTCTTCTTCTGCTGCTTTGCGTGCTGCTGGCGATACCGCAGGCGGCAAGCGCCAACGCGCCGGCGCCCGATCCGCTGAGCGTCAAAATTCAATGCCGCAATGTGGAAGTCGGGACCGTGATGAACGCAATGTTTGCAGGAGAGGACGGCGTCTTTCATCCAGACACGATATACGGAGCGCGCACCGTGCAGCGCGAGGATGCCAATGAATACTTCCGGCGTTCGGACAGCGATACACAGTTCTATCTCGAGATCACGCGGCCGGACGGTACGGTCGTGCAGTCCAATACGCTGCCGATCACACCGAACGGCGTCTACCGTTACGACGGCAAAACGAACGTGCTGACGGACCGCACCGGATCGCTGGATACGACCTGCATCGGCGATGTGTTTCTGTTCCTGCTGACGCTGCTTCTGGAGATCCTTGCAGCGTTTGCGCTGACGATTCTCATCGAATTCCTCGTCGGTCTGTGCTTCAAAATGAAGCCGTTCCGCTATATCATCATCGCGAATCTCATCACGAACATTCCGATGAACATCGTGCTGCTGATCCTGAGCGGCTTTACGGGCAGCGTCGGCTACTGGATCGCGCTGGTCGTTCTGGAAACGGTCGTTGTGCTGGTGGAATACCTGTTCTACCGCTGCAAATATCCGCAGCGCAAGAGATGGTTTGTGCTGCTGTTCACACTCGCGGCAAACGCGGCGAGTCTCGCCGCCGGTCTGCTGCTGTTCCAGCTGGTGTTTTAGTTCCCATCGACCGATCGAACAAAGGAGGATTCCATGGATAAGTCCAAGAAGTCCGGCATCGCCGGCGTCCCGCTCTGGTTGATTCTCGTGCTTTGCTGTACGATCATTCTGATGACTCTGGTGATCTCGTTCCTGGTGCTGCTGCATCTGGACATCGTTCGCTGCGTACCGGCGGAAGCGCCGGCAGCGGAAGCCACGCCGTCGCCGGTCGTGACGGAACCGCCGACGGAGGCGCCGACGGAGGAGCCGACGCCGCTGATCATTACGCCGAATCCCGAACTGCCGGAACCGACCGCAACGCCGGAACCGACCGAGGAGCCGACGCCGAAGCCCACCGAAGCGCCGAAGGCAACCAAGAAGCCGGATTCGTTCACGTTCGGCGGCAAGAAGATCAAGACCGGCACAACGAAGATCAACGGCAAGAGCCTCGGCATCAACGGCAAGAAGAACAAGCTGAAGCACATCAAGAAGGACGAGGTCAAGGATCTGGTCGAGCTGTGCCCCGACCTCGAAGAGCTGATTCTCGATTACTGCTACATGGACGACTACACGCCGCTCGGCGATCTCACGAAGCTGCGCAAGCTTCAGCTGTCGAGCTGCGGCGCGGGCGGCGGCAACGCGATCAAGAACATCGACTGGCTCGAGGACCTGACCGAACTGCGCTCTTTGAACCTCGTGCACAACAACATCAGCGACACAACCGCGCTCGCCGCGCTCAAGAAGCTGACATATCTGAACCTCGGCGACAACCCGCTGGAGGATGAGGACCTTGAGCCGATCGGCTATCTGACGAATCTGGAGACGCTCTATCTCTACGATCTCAAGAAGATCACGGACGTGCAGCCGCTGACGAGCCTGACGAAACTGACGTTCCTGCACATCGGACGCAACAGCAAGCTGAAGAACGTCAAGCCGCTGACCTCGCTGAAGAAGCTGACGCAGCTTCGCGTCAACCGCACGAACATCAGCGACATCTCCTACTTCGATCAGTTCCCCGCGCTGAAGAAGCTCGACATCGGCAAATGCCCGATTCTGTTCCACGACTACTACAATCTCCAGACCTGTTCGCATCTGCGCAAGATCGTGCTGGAGCAGGGCGACAACGACGCCTCGCTGGCGATCGACGACATGATCAACAACGGCTATCCGTTCGAGATCTCCTATAACTGGTCCGATGCCTGATCCGAAAGAAAGAGAGCGCCGGTGCAGCCGCACCGGCGCTTGGTTTTTGCGTCATTCCTTGTTAAGTCGGAAAGTGCGATCTGCAATGATTCTGCAGATCGCACTTTTTCTTGTATTCAATGATTGACAAAACGCCTCTTCCGCCTGCCTTTACGGCAGTCCGGTCGGTTTTTCGCTTGCAGGTTCAGTCCTTTTTTGCGGATTTGCGGAGAATTGCGATCAGAAGGAGCGACACGCCCAGAAAGGCAAGGGCAAGACACTCCGCGAAGTTTACCCAGGAAAAAGAGTAATTCATGATGGTTGCCTCCTCAAAACGTAATGGTAAGCAGTGCAAGCGCCAGAACGACGCATGCTGCAAGAATCCCGATGATCTTATTGACCTTGCCCTTGAACGCCGAGATCGCCTCGATCAGGAACAGAACCGCGCCGGCGCTGCAGAGAAGCTGACGGAGAGATCCCTTGACGGTGAACGACATACGGAACGCTTCCGTAGGGCTGACGCCGTCCGCCGCCAGTACGATGACGATATAGACCAGACGGTACAGAAGCGAATAGGCGCAGACAAAGGCAAGGATCAGACAGCCGATCCCGAGGAGCGTCGTTTTGCCGCTCTTCCGTTCGGTCAGGCAGAACAGGAAGATGCACAGTGAACCGACGATCCAGATCGGCACATATACGATGTTGTCGATCGCAAACAGCGCAAAGACCGGCACCTCACGCATATGACTGAAGAAATAGGACACGCTTGACAGACTGCCGATCCAACTGACCAGGAACAGCGTCATAGCGATCGCCGCAAAGATCATTGGGACCGTCAGGTTCGCACGTTTCTTCGACCGGACAACGGCAGGCTTGACGTCCGGCAGATCGACCGGAGCGCCGCAGCCGATACAGAACGAGGCGCCGTCCTGCAGCGGCTTACCGCATTTTTGACAATACATTTTTCTACCCCCTTATCATAAATAATATATAATAGTATAGCATGCTTTGCGTATCTGTGGCAAGCAATTATTCCGCGCTTTCGAACTGCGCGCGGTAGAGCTCGCGATAGAAGCTCGGCCGCTGCATCAGCTGATCGTGCGTGCCCTGCTCCACGACCTGTCCGCCGCGCATGACGAGGATGTTGTCCGCGTTGCGGATCGTCGAAAGGCGGTGCGCAATCACAAAGCAGGTCTTGTTCTTCATCAGTTCGCGCATCGCCGCCTGGATCTGCTGCTCGGTGCGCGTGTCGACGTTCGACGTCGCTTCGTCGAGGATCAGCATGTTCGCGTCCAGAAGCATCGCCCGCGCGATCGTCAGCAGCTGCTTCTGCCCCTTCGAAATGCCCGCGCCGTTGTCGTACAGCACGGTCTGATACCCGTCCTTGAGGCGTGAAATGTAGCTGTGGATGTGCGCCGCCTTCGCCGCGGCGACGACCTCCGCTTCGGTCGCGTCCTTCTTGCCGTAGGCGATGTTGTCGAAGATCGTTCCGGAGAACAGCCACGTATCCTGCAGCACCATCGCGTACGCCTTTCGAAGCGACGCGCGCGTAAGCGAGCGGATCGGCTGTTGATCGACGCGGATCTCGCCCTTGTCGACGTCGTAGAAGCGCATCAGAAGGTTGATGATCGTCGTCTTGCCCGCGCCGGTCGGTCCGACGATCGCGATCAGCGAGCCGGGCGGCGCTTCGAGGCTGAAGTTTGTGATGATCGGGCGGACCTTGTCATAGGAGAAGTTCACGCGGTCGATCTCGACCTCTCCGCGCACGTCGGCAAGCTCCTTCGCGTCCGCCGCGTCGGCGGCTTCCGGTTCCGCGTCGATCAGCGCAAACACGCGCTCCGCCGCCGCGAACGCGCTCTGCAGCTCGGCGATGATGTTTGCGACCTCGTTGATCGGACCGGAGAACTTGCGCGAATACTGCACGAAGCTCGACAGATCGCCGAGCCGGATGCGGCCCTTCAGGAACAGCCACGAGCCGATCACGCACACGAGCGCCAGCGACACGTTGTTGATGAAGTTGACCGAAGGACCGGTGACGGTGCCGTTCGCTTCGGCGCGCGTATAGGCGTTGACGGCCTCGACGTTCTTTTCCTCAAAGCGTTCCTGCACCGCGTCCTCGCGTCCGTAGGCGCGTACGGTCTTCTGCCCGCCGAGCATCTCCTCGACAAAGCCGTTCAGCTCGCCGAGCTTCTTGCTGCGGAAGCGGAACATCGGACGCACGCGGTTGGCAAGCCATCGCGTGAACAGGATCGTGATCGGGATCGTCACCGCGAACACCGGCACCAGAACCGGCGCGATCGAGAGCATCATCACGAGCGAGACGACGACGGTGATCGTGCTCTGCAGAATCTGCAGCGCGTCCGCCGCCAGCGACTGGTTGACCGTGTCGACGTCGTAGGTGATGACGCTGACGATGTCGCCGACCTGGCGGTTGTCGAAGTACGCGACCGGCAGCCGCGTGAGGTTTTCGAAGATGTCGTGCCGCATCTGTTTGGCAACGCGGCGCGAAAGCCGGATCATCACGTACTGCAGCAGATAGGAGAATCCCGCCGACAGAATGTAGCAGCCCGCCATCCATGCGGCGCAGGTCAAAACGACCTTGAAATCGATGCCGTTCGGATCGGTGATCGCGTTGATCGCCTGACCGGACAGCTTGGGACCGTACAGCGACAGCAGTGACGACGCCGCGGAGAGCAGCACCGCAAGCACGATCATCAGCCGGTTTCTGCCCATGTACTGCCACATGCGCTTCAGAAGTCTGCCGCGGTGTTTCAGCGAGGATCGGGAGGTTTCGTTCCGCTTCATGCGTCCGCCTCCTCTCCGGTGCCCATCTGGGACTCCGCAATGAGCCGGTATTCGGCGCACGTTTCGAGCAGCTCGTCGTGTTTGCCCGCGCCGATCACCCTGCCGTCCGCAAAGACGAGGATCAGATCGGCGTGCCGGACCGAGGAGATGCGCTGCGCAATCAGAATCGTCGTGACCGCGCCGCGCGCGCGAAGCGCCTTTCGAAGCGCCGCGTCGGTGCGATAGTCGAGCGCGGACGATGCGTCGTCGAGGATCAGGATCTCGGGATCGCCCGCCAGCGCCCGCGCGATCAGAAGCCGCTGCTTCTGCCCGCCGGACAGGTTGTTTCCGCGGATCGACACCGCCGCGTCCATGCCGCCGTCCTTTTCGGCGATGAACTCCGCCGCCTGCGCGTCGACCGCCGCGCGCTCGATCGCCTCGTCCGGGATGTCGCGGAAGAAGCGGATGTTGTCGCGGATCGTGCCCTCGTGGATGAAATCGTTCTGGAACACGACGCCGAACTTCGCGGACAGCGCGTTCTTCTCATATTCCCGCACGTCGCGTCCGTCGATGCGGACGGAACCGGAATCGACGTCGTAAATGCGCATCAGAAGGTTCACGACCGTGCTCTTGCCGGAGCCCGTCGCGCCCAGGATGCCGAGCGTCTGTCCGCGTTTCAGCGCAAACGAGAGATGCGACAGGTTTTCGCCGATGCCGGTGTAGGAGAAGGAGACGTCCGAAAACGCGATATGCGGCGCTTCCGGCTCCGGTTCGTTTGAAGCTTCGCGCGGTTCGAGGTCCTTTTTGAGCTCCAGTACGTGCGCCACGCGCAGCGCGGATGCCTGCGCGCGCGACGCCATGATGAAGATGCGCGTGACGCCGAGCATGGCGTTCAGAATCATGATGAAGTACTGCAGAAACGCGACGATGACCGAAGCGCCGGTCGTTCCGCCGAGCACGCGGTACGCGCCGACCACGACGACCGCCGTCAGACCGAGGTTCAGCACCAGCGAGGCGACGGGATTGTTGATCGCCGTCACGGCGCCCGCCTTCGTGTCGGTGGCGCACAGTGCCTCGTTGACGCGGGCGAACCGCTCGCGCTCATAGTCCGTCTTGCTCAGCGCCTTGATGACGCGCACGCCGGTCACGTTCTCCTGCACCACGCGCACCATGTCGTCGAGCTCGCCCTGCTCCTTCGTATAGAGCGGAATGCTCTTTTTCGTGATGATCCACACGGTCAGCGCGATGATCGGCAGCAGCGCGACAAGCACGAGCGCCAGCTTCGCGTCCATCGTCAGCATCATAAAGACGCCGCCGACCAGCAGGATCGGAGCGCGGATGCCGAGCCGCTGCCCGCGGGCAAGGAATTCGTTGACGCGATAGGTGTCGCTCGTGAGCCGCGATTCGGCGGACGGCAGCGTGAGCTCGTCCATCTGCCGCGCGGACAGCGTGTTCAGTTTTTCAAAGAGATCGAAACGAATCTTCCGCGTGATCTTGCCGGAGCTCTGCGCCGACATGCGGTTCGCCGTGATGTTCAGCGCAAGGCAGACGGCGGCGCACAGCAGCATCGCGCCGCCGTAAATCAGGATGCGGTTCTGCTGTCCGGGAACCACGCCTTCGCGCAGGATGCGTTCCATAAAATAAGGCACAAAAAGCTCAGCGACAGCGCCGCCGAACTTAACCAGCATGGTGAAAGCGATATAGAGAATGTACGGCCGGATATATGCCCTGAGCTTTCCCATAATGCTCCTTAGGAGAAATGAAGGAAGTTTTATTCTTCGTTTTTCTGCAGGTACGGATTGTCCGGATCGGGATCGGTCGGATCCCAGCCGTAGCCGTTTTTGTCGGTGTACGGCTCCTCCCAGATCACGGCGGGCGGCTTTTCGGGCGTCGGTCCGGAATCGCCGACGACGCGCACCGCGACCTTGCGGGTTTCGGACCAGTCATAGATCCATTTCGCGTCGATCACGGTCAGCCTGACGCATCCGTCGGACGCGACGGTGCCGAGCTTTTCGTATTTGTGCATGTCGCACATCCGGTGCGCCTTGTCCTTGTCGCGCCCCGCCTCCACGCTGATCGGAACCGAGTGGAACAGAAGGTGATGGCTGAACCGGCTCGCCCAGAAGCCGTAGCAGTTCGTTTCGCCGGTGCCGAGGATCTTGTAGTCGTAACGGTTGGAGATCTTGTAATTGCCCTTCGGCGTCTCGTGCTTTCTGCGTCCGGTCGAGCAGATCATGATGCGCTGCACCACCCATTCGCCGTCCTGTCCCTCGTAGGAGACAACGCACTGCGAACCGAGATACACCACGAGCAGCGCTTCGCCGTCCTTCTCCGGCGCGTCGGTCGGCGTATAGTTCGGCACCATCATCACGGTTTCGATCGGTTCCGCGTACGGTTCCACCGCGCCGGTTTCGTCGCACGGATAGAACGCGGGCTCCGCCTTGCCGAACGCGCCGTACGCGGCATAGGTCTGCTTTGCCCCGCAGAACAGCACGCCCGCAAGTCCGGTGATCTGATATCCCTGCCGCGGCCGCATGCCGTCGGGAATCGCGCGCAGCCGGAAAGGCTCCGGTTCGGGCGTCGGCGTCGGCGCTTCGGTCGGCTCCGGCGTGTCGGTCGGCACGGGCGTCTCGGTCGGCTCCGGCGTATCGGTCGGCGCGGCGGTCGGTTCGCGCGTCGGCGCTTCGGTCCGGACCACCACGATCGTGTCCGGTTCGTCGGTCGCCGAAGCGACCGGCGCGGGCGTCATGCAGCCGGTCAACAGCAAAAGCAACAGAAAGATGCAGAACGCGCGCTTCATTGCAGGATCAGTTCTTGTCGAACAGCCGGTTGGTCCTGCGCTGCGGTTCGCAGGTCAGGTTCAGACCGAGACGGCGGTAGACCTCGAGATCCACGCGAGCGAGCATCACGCTCGAATGCGCCTCGAGTCCCTTGAGCGCGTCGAGCGCCTTCATCGCGCGCGCGGCGGTCGGGTTGGTGGTTGCGCAGATGCAAAGCGCATACAGCAGTTCGTCGCTGTGCAGCAGCGGGTTTTCGCTGCCGAAATGATTGGTTTTGAGCTCGCGGATCGGCTGAAGCACGATCGGCGCGATGAGATCGATGTCGGACTGAATGCCGGCAAGCGCTTTCATGGCGTTCATCAGCGCGCCCGCCGCGGCGCCCATCATGGTGCCGTTCTTGCCGGTTACGATCGTGCCGTCCTCAAGCTCGATCGCCATGGCGGGACCGTCGGTTTCCCTGGCGCGCGCCAGAGCCGCCGCCACGACCGGACGGTCGGCGACCGTCACGCCCGCGCGCGTCATGATGAACTCCGCCTTGTCGATCTGCTCGCGTCCGATCAGACCGCGCTTGTACGCGCACGCCGCGTTGTAATAGCGGCGGATGATTTCGCTGCACGCGGCTTTGCGCACCGCTTCTTCGTCGGTGATGCAGAAGCCCGCCATATTGACGCCCATATCGGTCGGCGATTTGTACGGCGAGGTGCCGTAGATATGCTCGAACATCGTATTGAGCACCGGGAAGGATTCGACGTCGCGGTTGTAGTTCGTCGTCATCTTGCCGTACGCTTCGAGATGGAACGGATCGATCATGTTCACGTCGTCGAGGTCGGTCGTCGCCGCTTCATAGGCGAGGTTGACCGGATGCGTAACCGGCAGGTTCCAGATCGGGAACGTTTCGAACTTTGCATAGCCCGCGCGCACGCCGCGCGTGTACTCCTGATAGACCTGCGAGAGGCACACCGCAAGCTTGCCGCTGCCGGGACCGGGCGCGGTGACGACGACGAGCGGACGCGTCGTTTCCACGAACTGATTCTTTCCGAACCCCTCCGGACTCAGGATCAGCGACGGATTCTGCGGATATCCCGCGATCGGGTAGTGCAGATACACCTTGACGCCGAGGCGTTCGAGCTTTTCCTGGAACGCGTCGACCGCCGCCTGATTGTGATACCGCGTGATGACCACGCCCGAAACGAGCAGCCCCTTGCTGCGGAACGCGTCGATCAGCCGCAGAACCTCGCGGTCGTAGGCGATGTCCAGATCGTTGCGCACCTTGTTGTGCTCGATGTCGCCCGCGTGGATCGCGATGATGATCTCGGCGCTGTCCCTGAGCTGTTCGAGCATGCGGATCTTGCTGTCCGGCGCGAAGCCCGGCAGCACGCGCGAGGCGTGATAGTCGTCGAAGAGCTTGCCGCCGAATTCCAGATACAGCTTGTCCCCGAACTTTTCGATGCGTTCGAGAATCTTCTGCGACTGCATCGAGATGTATTTGTCGTTGTCAAATCCGATCCTTGCCATTTGTTTCTCCCTCAATCCTCATTTTCAAACGGATCCCATCCCGTGACGCGAATCTTCGCCGAGAGGATCCGGTATACGCTTTCGTTGAGCCGCGCTTCCGAGATCGTTCCGTCTTCGACCGCGGCGTACAGTCCCGCCAGAATCTGCTTCTGGTATGTGTGATTCGCTCCGCACAGAATGAGATCGCCGCCCGCCAGAATGAACTGCACGGCGCCGTCCTTCGGCGACGTCTGTTTGCGGAGCCCCGCCATGCGGAAATCGTCGCTCATGACGATGCCGTCGAAGCCGAACGATTCGCGCAGAATCTCGGTGATGAACACCTCCGACTGGCTTGCGATGTGCTCCTCGTCGATCTTCGGATACCGGATGTGCGCCACCATGACGCCGTCCGCGGATTTCAGCCCTTCGGCGAACGGCACAAGCTCATAGAGCGACAGGGCGTCGAGCGATTTGTTGACCGTCGGCGTCGACTCGTGCGAATCGGTGTTCGTCGCGCCGTGACCGGGGAAGTGCTTGACGATCGACAGGCACCCGCCGTCGTGCAGCCCTTCGATACAGGCGACGCCGATGCGCGCCGCGCGCTCCGCATCCGCGGAGATGATGCGCTTGCCGAGGAAGCTGTCCTCCGGTTCCCTGCACACGTCGAGACACGGCGCAAGGTCGGTGTTGATGCCGGCGGACAAAAGCCCTTCCGCAATGTAGCGGAACTGCTCCTCGGCAAGGTCCGTGTCGTTCTTCTTGCCGAGCGTTCGCGCGCTCGAAAGCGATTTCTTCCATTTGAAGCGCGTCACGCTGCCGCCTTCGACGTCGGTGCTGATCAAAAGCGGGATTTCGCTGTCGCTCGCCTTTCGCACGCTGTCGCTGAGCTTCCGGCATTGCGAAAAGCCGCCGTCCGAATTGGTGCGCGCCATGTTCTGCCCGTAGAGGATCACGTTGCCGATGCGGTATTCCCGGAGGATCGCCTTGAACTCCGAGCTGATCTCCCGCGTGCCGGAGAAGCCGAACATGCAGAGCTGCCCGATCTTTTCCTCGACCGTCATCGTGTCGATGTACGTCCGCAGCCGGTCCTCAAACGACGGTGTCGGCGTCGCGGTCGGCGCTTCGGTCGGCGTTTCGGTCGGGACGGCGGTCGGCGCGGGCGTCGGCGCAGGCGCGGCGGACGCCTGTGTTTCGACGGGCGTTGCCTCCGCAACGGGCGAAGGCATCAGAACAACCGGCGCGTCCTCCCCTACGCAGCCGAGCAAGACGAATGCGATCAGCAGCAGACACCAAACTCTTTTCATACTACCATTATAACACAGGTCTTGGCAAATTGCCACTCAAACTTCACAATCCGCGCCGATTCGCGAAGTTCACCCGCCACTTGACAGCAGACGCCGATTTATATACTATGGTAAATGGATGGAACTGCCGCACTATCGGGAGGATCGGGGGATCGATATGAACCGTATTCAAAAGATCAATCGGAGCAAATGCGTGATGACGCTGCTGTTTTCGGCGGCGGTCGTGATCTGCGTGTGCGTCGGCGTCGTCATGAATCTCACGACGCTGTACGACGAGAACTTCGACCACATGGGGATCCGGACGTTCTGCATGTTCACCGTCAATTCCAACATCCTGATGGGCGTCTCGATGTTTCTGGTCGTTCCGTACGCGATCGACGGCATCCGCAGGCAGTATTTCCGCCTGCCGGACTGGCTCGTGATCGTGCTGTTCGTTGCGACGACCGCGCTGTCGCTGACGTTTCTGATTTCGCTGTTCGTGCTCGCGCCGGTCAAGGGCTTTGTGCTGATCTTCACCGGCTCGCGCTTCTTCCTGCACGGGCTCTGCCCGATCCTGTCCATCGTCACGTTCTGCTTCGTCCTGAAGGATCTTCGCATTAAGCGGACGACGACGTTCTTCTGCCTGATCCCCGTGTTCATCTACGCCTGCGTCTACTACACGCTCGTCAAGATCGTCGGCGAGGACCGCGGCGGCTGGAACGACTTCTACGGCTTTCTCACGCGCGCTCCGGAATGGATCTCGCTCTCGGCGTTTCTGCCGCTGACCTACGGCATCGCGTTCGTGCTGCGCGTCCTGCACAACGGCTCGCGCGAGCGCTACCGCAACAAGGCGAGCAAGTCCTTTTTCGAGGCGTACAACGCAAAGGACATGCGCGAGGTCATCATGCACATGGCGGCGACCAACAGCCGTCTCGACCGCACCGGCGACATCGTGATCCCCTACCGCGCCCTGCGCGCGCTCCTTTCGAGCGCCGAGGACGAAAAATCCTTCGAGGAATACTGCATCCTGTACATGCGCGAATGCCTCAAGCAGGAGATCGCGCAGGAGTGACGCGCGGCGGCCGTAATTCCGCGTTTTTCACAGAATACGACAGTCTATTTTCGAACGGGACCGGTTTACAGACACGGTTCCTTATGTTAGGATGGTATCACAGAAAAGATTCCAAAACGGCAATTCCCGCCTTTTTCGGAAACAACCGTTTTGTTTCTTGATCGGAGAACACGGAAGGACAGGTATTAAACTTGAAACAAGCTTTGCTCATGCTTTCGGTCCTGCTGCTCGACGGACTGGTTCTGTACAGCTTCCGTCGAGTGCTGCTTGCGATGCGTTTCGGCAGCTGCGGAAAGGCTGACCGAAAGAAGAAACGGACGGAACGTCTGCAGGAACTGTCGCTTCGGGACAGGCTCACGCTTACCCCGATCGCGGCGGAATGCAAAGCGGCGGAGACGGCGCAGAGGATTCAAAGGTTTTATACCGGATATGCGGTTGTCGCACTGCTTGCCGATGCGTTTCTGCTGTTCACGATTGTTTCGAAACGGCTGCCGCTTCTTTGGATCTGGGTCGCCGTATGCGGCGGCAAAGCAATCGTTGTTGTGCTTTTGCGCATCCTGTTTTACCGGAACGGGCTCAATAGCAATCCGACCGTTTCATGAATGGAGAAATACCATGATCATTCGCAATACTCTGGCATCCGTCGGCGTGCTGATCGCGTATCTGCTGATGCTTCCGCTGTGTTATATTGCATTCGACGTGCGCTTTCATGACGATATCGAATTCGTCCACGGAAGGAGAAGCGCAAAGAAGCTGTTTCGCTTTCCGGAGCGATACGGGAGCATGAAAAAACTGCTGTTCTGGGACATTCGCAAAGACGTGCCCATCGGATATTATACACAGTTCTGGGTATTCCTCGTTTCTTCCGCTCTGCTTGTCGCGGCGGCGATTGCAAATCTATGGTTCAAGTCGGATTGGACGTTGTTTGCTGTCCGAGCGTCGACGATCTGCGCGCTTCTCTCATGGGTTCCGGCGCTTTTTTCCCGCAGATTTACGCTCTACCGGGACAACCAAATCCGGAACCGAAAGAAGTATGCCGCAAAGGTCAAAGGAACGCTGAAACAACAGATCGAAAACAGAAGTGCGCTGACGGTGATTTTGAACGCGGTCGGCATTCCGGCGCTGTCCGTTCTGCTCACAGTTCTTCTTTGGTACGCGAAGCTGTTCGGCGGACGATGAGCGGAACGAATTGCCTTGCGGCGCAGGGATACATCTCATCAGTCAACTGCGTTGACAGCTTCCCCTCAAGGGGAAGCCGCTGTGTACGCGCAGCCAAAAGCCTTCCCCCTGATGCGGGGAAGGTGCCGAAGCGTCAGCGAAGGCGGATGAGGAGTACACGCAGAAAAGCGACAGCTTTTCGCGGATCAATGAATTTACGGCGAAGCCGTCACGAATTGCGCCTTGCGGTCATGAATTGTGCTTGCAATCGGGCGCGGGGAGGAGTATACTGAAATTATGATGGGGAGGAATGGGACGGCGTCCCAAGATCCCCGCAAAGATTATCTTATAAAGGAGCGAACGAAATGAATCTCGAACATCTCGGTATCATCCATCCCAAAGCGGTTTACCGCAATCTGACGGTTCCGGAGCTGTATGAGCATGCGCTGGAACGCAAGGAAGGCGTCATCATGGACAACGGCGCGCTGCTCGTCAAGACCGGCAAGTACACCGGAAGAAGCGCGCAGGACAAGTTCATCGTGGACAGCGAGGGCGTACACGATCTGATCGCGTGGGGCAAGGTCAATGTGCCGGTCAAGCGTGAAAAGTTCGACGCCATCAAGTCCAAGATGGTCGCGTATCTGCAGGGCCGCGACGTGTTTGTGTTCGACGGCTTTGCCGGTGCGGACAAGAAATACGCCAAGAAGTTCCGCGTCATCTGCGAGTATGCAAGCGAAGCGCTGTTCATCCGCGACCTGCTCGTTCGTCCGACGGCGGAGGAGCTGGAAAACTTCGGCGAGCCGGACTACACGCTGATCGCGTGCCCGGGCTTCAAGTGCAGCCCCGAGATCGACGGCACGCGCTCCGAAGCGGCGATTATGATCGACTATGAAGCGCACATGATCCTCGTCGCGGGCAGCCAGTACGCGGGCGAGATCAAAAAGTCCGTGTTCTCCACCATGAACTTCGTGCTGCCTTTGGAAGGCACGCTTCCGATGCACTGCTCGGCGAACATGGATCCCGAAACGAAAGAAACCGCGGTGTTCTTCGGACTTTCCGGTACCGGCAAAACGACGCTGTCCGCCGACCCGAACCGCATGCTGATCGGCGACGACGAGCACGGCTGGGACGACGAGGGCATCTTCAACATCGAGGGCGGCTGCTACGCAAAGTGCATCGACCTCGTCGAGGAGGAGCAGCCGGAGATCTATCACGCGATCCGCTTCGGCGCGCTGGTCGAAAACGTCGTGGTCAACGACAAGCGCGAGCCGGACTATTCCGATCCGTCGCTTGCGATCAACAGCCGCGTCGGCTATCCGGTCGAATACATCCCGAACGCCGCGATCCCCGGCATCGGCGGCATTCCGAAGGTCGTGATCTTTTTGACCTGCGACTCGTTCGGCGTGCTCCCGCCGATCTCCCTGCTTTCGAAGGAAGCGGCGATGTATCAGTTCGTCACCGGCTTCACCTCGAAGGTCGCGGGCACCGAAATCGGCATCAACGAGCCGGTTCCGACGTTCTCCACGCTGTTCGGCGAGCCGTTCATGCCGCTGCGCGCTTCGGTCTACGCGGGCATGCTCGGCGAGCGCATCGAGAAGTACAACACCAAGGTCTATCTCGTCAACACCGGCTGGGTTTCCGGTCCCGCAGTCAATCCGGACGGATCGAAGAACCCGCGCATGAAGCTGCGCTATACCCGCGCAATGATCACGGCGGCTCTGAACGACGCGTATGCGAAGGAAAACGTGCCGTTTACGCACAACGACGTGTTCAACCTCGACGTTCCGGCGTTCGTGCCCGGCGCGGATGTGCCTGCGGAGATCATGAACCCGAGAAACCTCTGGGCGGACAAGGAAGCGTACGACGCGCAGGCGAAGAAGCTTGCCGGCATGTTCCAGCAGAACTTCGAAAAGAAGTACCCCGACATGCCCGAAGCGATCAAGAACGCAGGTCCGAAAGCATAACGGCAACAGATAAGGGACAGCCCCGATCGGGACTGTCCCTTTTTCAATGTCTGTATTATTGCCGCAGCGCTTCGTCGATCGCTTTTGCGGCGATCTTGCCTGCGCCCATGGCGGAGATGACCGTCGCCGCGCCGGTGACGGCGTCGCCGCCCGCATAGACGTTCTTGCGGGAAGTCAGACCGTCCTCGCTGACGATGATGCCGCCGTGGGAATTGACCTCAAGGCCCGCGGTTGTGTTCTTGATCAGCGGGTTCGGGCTTGTGCCGATCGCGATGACGACCGTATCCACATCGAGCGTGAATTCGCTGCCGGGGATCGGAACCGGACGGCGGCGTCCCTTTGCGTCGGGTTCGCCGAGCTCCATGCGGATGCAGCGCATGCCGGTGACAAAGCCGTTTTTCGGATCGCGCGGATCGTCGGGATTCCGGTATCCGAGGATCTCCACGGGGTTGTTCAGAAGCCGGAAGTCGATGCCTTCCTCCATCGCGTGCTCAACCTCTTCGCGCCTTGCCGGAAGCTCGTCCATCGAACGGCGGTAGACGATGTACACATGCTCCGCGCCGAGCCGCAGCGCGGTGCGCGCCGCGTCCATTGCGACGTTGCCGCCGCCGACCACAGCGACCTTGCCGCCTTTCTGGATCGGCGTTTTGGGATCGTCAAGGTACGCTTTCATGAGGTTCGAGCGCGTCAGGAATTCGTTTGCGGAGTAGACGCCCTTCAGGGATTCGCCCGGAATGTTCATAAAGTTCGGAAGCCCCGCGCCGGAGCCGATGAACACGGCTTCGTAGCCCATTTCGAACAGCTCGTCGATCGTCAGCGTCTTGCCGATGACGACGTTCGTTTCGATGTCCACGCCGAGCTCTTTGAGCGTTTCGACTTCCTTTGCGACGATGCTCTTCGGCAAACGGAATTCCGGTATGCCGTAGACGAGCACGCCGCCCGCGGTGTGCAGCGCCTCGAACACCGAGACCGAATAGCCCTTCTTTGCAAGATCGCCCGCGCAGGTGAGTCCCGAAGGTCCCGAGCCCACGATCGCGACCTTGTGTCCGTTCGGTTCGGGCGCAGCGGCTTTTTCCGTCGCGTGTGCGTTGTGCCAATCGGCGACAAAGCGTTCGAGCCTGCCGATGCCGACCGGCTCAAACCTGATGCCCATCGAGCACTTGCTTTCGCACTGCGTTTCCTGCGGACAGACGCGTCCGCAGACGGCGGGCAGGGAGGACGTCTCGTTGATGACCTGATACGCGCCTTCGAAATCGCCGGTCTTGATCTTCATGATGAAGCCCGGGATATCGACGTTGACCGGACAGCCGGCGACGCACGGACGGTTTTTGCAGTTCAGGCAGCGGTTGGCTTCCTCGATCGCGATCTCGACCGGATAGCCGAGCGCAACCTCCTTGAAATTGTGCGCGCGCACTTCGGGCGCCTGCGTCGGCATTTCGTGTTTTTTGGGATTCAGTGCCATGGCGTGTCCCTCCTTTACGCGTGTTTGAAGAGATTGCAGGTCTCCTCGTATGCGTGCCGTTCATAGTCCGCGTACATTCTGCCGCGGCTCATCGCCTCGTCGAAATCGACCTTGTAACCGTCGAAGTCCGGTCCGTCGACGCAGGCGAACTTCGTGACGCGTCTGCCGTCCTCAATGAGCGTCAGGCGGCAGCCGCCGCACATGCCGGTGCCGTCGATCATGATCGGGTTCATCGACACCGTGACCGGCACGCCGAACGGCTTTGCGGTCAGCGTCACGAACTTCATCATGATCAAAGGTCCGATCGTGACGATGAGATCGAACCGTTCTCCGGCTTCGAGCAGCTCCTTGAGCGGCACGGTGACGTTGCCGTGGCGCGCATAGCTTCCGTCGTCGGTCATGACGATCAGCCGGTCCGAACAGGCGCGGAATTCGTCCTCGAGGATCAGCAGGTCCCTGCTGCGGAAGCCGATGATCGAGGTGACCTCTGCGCCGAGCCGGTGAAACTCCTGCGCCACGGGCATTGCGATCGCGCAGCCCACGCCGCCGCCGACGATGCAGACCTTTCTGACGCCCTCGGTGTGCGTCGGTACGCCGAGCGGTCCGACGAAATCCTGCAGGAATTCGCCCGCCTCCTTATGGTTCAGAAGCTCGGTCGTCGCGCCGACGATCTGGAAAATGATCTTGACCGTGCCGCGCGCCTTGTCCGTGCCCGCAACGGTCAGGGGAATGCGTTCGCCCTCCTCGTCCACGCGCAGGATGATGAACTGACCGGGCAGCGCCTTGTTCGCGACAAGCGGCGCTTCGATCTCCATCTGCGTGACGGTCGGGTTCAGGGGTTGTTTGCTTACGATCCGGTACATGCAGGCGTTCCTCCTTCTATCTTGTTTGTCCGCGGGCGGCGATCCGCTCAGCGGAGCGCGATCGCTTCGATCTCCACCAGCGCGTCCTTCGGCAGGCGGCGCACCTCGATCGCGGCGCGTGCGGGGCAGTTTTCGGTGCCGAACAGCTCCTGATACACGGCGTTCATCGCGCCGAAGTCGTTCATATCATAGAGGAATACGGTCGTCTTGACGACGCGGTCCAGGTCCGTGCCCGCCGCGAGCAGGATCTCGCGGAGATTCCGGATGGACTGGCGCGTTTGCGCCGCGATGCCCTCGGGGAACCGGCCGGTCGCGGGATCGAGCGGCAGCTGACCGGATACGAATACGAAATCGCCCGCCGCGACGCCCTGCGAATAGGGACCGATCGCCGCCGGCGCTTTGTCGGTATGAATGCTTTGCTTATCCATGGGTGCGCTCCTTTATCTGTGATACTTCATTATATCATTCCGGCGCGTCAATTTCAATCATCGGATGCTGCGCAAATCCGACGGGAATGACCGTTTTTTCGAAAAAATGCGCGCCGCCCTATATGCAAGCGCCGCCGAACATGATATACTGAACTATCAGGCTGTGCCGACAGCGGCAAATAACGGGGAAAGGAACGCGACGCATGGAACGGAACCGATACTGCGCATTCATCAGCTATCGTCATCAGAGTCCCGATCAGGAGATCGCAAAGGCGCTGCATACGGCGATCGAAACGTACGGCATTCCGGCGGCGGTCAAAAAGCAGACCGGCAGGAAGCGCATGGGACGCGTGTTCCGCGATCAGGAGGAATTGCCGCTGTCTTCGAATCTCGGCGCGGACATCGAACGCGCGCTCGACGAAAGCGAATGGATGATCGCGATCTGCTCCCCGCGCTATCTCAAGAGCCGCTGGTGCATCCGCGAGCTCGATTACTTCATCGAACGGAAGGGACGCGAGCGCGTGCTGACGATGCTCGTCGAGGGCGAACCGGTCGACAGCTTTCCGGACGCGGTGCGTTTCGAGCAGAACAAGGACGGCAGAACGGTCGAAGCGGAGCCGCTTGCGGCGGACGTGCGCGGCGCGACGTTTGCCGAACAGCTCAAAAAGCTCAAGAGCGAAAAGCTGCGGCTGCTTGCGCCGATGCTCGGACTCAAGTATGACGATCTCAAGCGCCGCGCAAGGCAGCGGCGGATCCGAATCGCGGCGGCGGTTACGGCGGCGGTGCTCGCCGCGGGCATCGGACTGGCGTCGTATGTGACGGTCAACCATCTTCGCAGCGAAGCGCTTCGCAGGGAGGCGGAGGAACAGGCGGCGCTTGCCGAACGGCAGGCGCAGCTTGCGGCGGAACAGCAGCGCATCGCGGAACAGCAGCGCAAAAGCGCGATCGTCAACAACATCGGAACGCTTTTGGAGCAGGCGGAGGCGAACCGCACGGCGGGCGAACGGCGCGGCGCGGCAACGCTGCTGCTCAACGCGCTGGCGCTCAGCGATCAGGCCGACGGCGCAAAGCGGGAGGAGATCCTCTATGCCATGCGAAAGACGGTCTATACGGAAGCGTTCGAGCGCATCTCCTGCTTCGAAAACAGCGAAGCGCGGCTGTCCGATCTGCTGCCGTCGCCCGACGGCAGGACGGCGATCGCGATCCTTGCGAAGAAGTCCGTCGCGCTGATCGATTTTTCGAGCAACGCCGTCCGGTACACGGTTCCGTGCGGCGACGGCGCGGTGACGAACCTCTGCTTCTCCGCGGACGGATCGCGCTTTGCCGCGATCTGCGAAGCCGGACGCGGCGTGCGCGTGTTCAACAGCGCGGACGGCTCCGAAGCGTTTTCGTACGGGAGCGCAGCCGGCAAAGTCGGCGACATCGTCAATCTGCTGTTCTGGAAGGACGCGGATACGCTGCTGGTGCAGGACAAAGACCGGTTCCTTCTCGTTTCGAAGGACGGCGAACGGCTGTTCTATACGCTCGGCGAGCAGCAGGACGGATATTCCTATACGGACAATCTCTATTCGAAGATGCTGAAAACGACGGTCGAAAAGGAGATGTCCTTGCGCGAGGGCGCGAACATGAAGATTTACGCGACGGAGGACCGCACCCGCATCCTGATTCCCGGACGCGACGGCACGACCGGCGTGATCGTACTCAACGACAGCGGCGAGCGCGTCTGTCTGCTGAAGGATATGCCGGGCACGCCTGCCGAGAAGTACGCGCTGTCGCCGGACGGCAAAAAGGCGGCGTGCGTCTCGGAGGTCGGATTCTTTGCGGTCTGGGATCTCGAAACCGGCAGATGCAAGGTCTATGAGGACATCCGGAGGCAGAACAGCTCCAACTTCAGCGCGCCGGCGTTCTCGCCCGACGCGAGCGAGGTCGCTTACATCAGCGACGATTCGTTCTGGGTGCTGACCTTCGATCCGGTTCCGGTCCTGGTCGAAAACTATATGGACCGTACGGACGGATACGTGCCGGAGGTCTGCTACTCCGCGGACGGGCGCTATCAGCTGCTCGTGAAGCAGCATCTGTACATCATCGACGCGAAGGAGACGCTTCCGAAGTACCGCGAGGAAGGCAAGCGCTATGAAGCGTTTGCGCATGCGAAAGCGCTCGAAAACGTGGTCTTCGTCTCGCGCGACAACGGCGGCGCGTATTTCTACTGCATGCCGCAGAGCGCGGCGATCCGCATGGGCGCGTTCGACGGCAGCCTTTGCGAGGAATACAATCCGCGCGACTGGCCGGAGGGGCAGAATCAGGGGTTCCCCGGCGAATACGGCGAGCTGATCGGACAGCCGTTCCCGTACCGCTATTACGCGCGCGACGGCAAACACATCGCGCTCGCGTACCGCGACGGCACGATCGAGCTGTACGACGTGGACGGCGACGGTTCGGTCAAGGATCTGATCACGCCGCTGAACGGTGAGGCGCAGACGATCGGCATGACCGAGCACCGTCTGGTCGCGGCGGACGGAACGGGACGCCTGCTGTTCTACGATCTCGACAGCAATACGGTGATCGGAACGGTCACGAATCTCTACAACTACCACCTGTTTGCGTTCGATCCGAGCGGGCAGTACGTGATGGCTGCGCGCAGAGGCGATCAGCAAATCGACGTCTATGACGCCGTGCGCGCGGAACTGCTGTTTTCGATGCACACGGACGAGAACGATACGGTCGACACCTTTGCGTTCTCCGCGGACGGGCGGTATGCGGTCGCACATACGGAAAAAGGCGATCTGATCGCCGATCTGTATCCGGACGCGGACGCGCTGATCCGCGAGGCGCAGCGCCTTGCGCGGCTGTATCAGGAGGATTGACAAGAAGATGAGACGATTGAAACTGCTGCTGATTCTGCTGCTGATCCTTGCGCTGCCTGCATGCAGCGGAGAGACGGCTCCTGAGCCGATCCCCGCCCTTGAGGCGACGCCGACGCCGACCGCGACGCCGACTGCAACGCCGACGCCCACGCCGACACCGACACCGACGCCCACCCCGACGCCGACGCCCATGCCCACGCCGACGCCCACGCCGACGCCCGTCCCGACGCCGTTCGGCGTTGTCTGGATTCCGGACACGCAAAAGCTGACGGCAACCTATGACGAGGAGATCCTTGCGCAGCTGGACACGCTCGGCGAAGACATCGCGACGCGCATCGATTCGGAGCAGCTGGTTGCGGTGCTGCATACGGGCGACATCGTCGATTTTCCGAACCGCACGTGGCAGTGGGAGCATTTCGACCGCTGTCTGAACGCGTTTATCGACCGGATTCCGTTCTATCCGGTCTCCGGCAACCACGACATCGGCAAGTACGATTCCCTGACCGGCGGCGGATACGGCGGATATCTCAAACAGCCGTTTCTGCAGCGTTTGCCGGAGGGACAGACCTTTGAGGGCGGCAAGATGTTCTATGCCGTTCTGAACGACGGCGACGCGCCGATCCTGCTGCTCGGGCTCGGCTATGACATGGGACGCGAGCGTAAGGAGCTTGCGTGGATCGACGAGGTGCTGACCGCGCATGCGGACATGCCGTGCGTCATCATCACGCACGCCTTCCAGGTCCGGCCGGGCACGATCCTGTCCTACTGCAACTACATCGAGCAGAAGATCGTGCGGAAGTACCCGAACATCCGCATGATCCTGTGCGGACACGCCCGCGGCTTCTTCCGCAACGTGATGACCTATGACGACGACGGCGACGGCGCCATAGACCGCTCGGTACAGGTGCTGATGCTCAACGATCAGGACGGCGAGTTCCTCTATCGTATTCTGCGGTTCGATCCGGTCGAACGCACCGTCGAGGTGCGCACGTACAAGATCGGCTCCGACGAGAGGATTCCGGACAGCGCGCGCTTCAAGCAGCCGGCGGACTTTACGATCGAGGACGCGTTCTGAGCATGGAGACGTTTCTGTTCGATCTGTACGGCACGCTTGCGGACGTGCACACCGATGAATCGCAGCCCGCGCTGTGGGAAGACGCGGCGGCGGACGCGGCCGCGCGCGGCGCGGCATACACCGCCGAAACGTATCGCAACGCATATCTTGCGATGTGCGAAGACGAGGTACACCGGCGCGCGGCGGAGCTGCCCGGCGTACCGGAGCAATTCATCGAGCCGGAGCTTTTGAACGTGTTTCTGCGTCTGCTGCGCACCGAAGACCGTGCGGCGGCAGCGGCGCACGCAAGACGGTTTCGCGTGCGTTCGACGAAGCGGCTTTGTCCGATGCCGCACGCGATCGAAACGCTCGACGCGCTGAAACGGCGGGGCAGGCGCATCTTTCTGCTGTCCAACGCGCAGTCGTGCTTTACAAACGACGAGCTGGACGCGCTGGACCTTTTCGACCGCTTCGACGGGATCCTGCTTTCGAGCGACGCGGGCATGAAAAAGCCGTATCGCGGGCTCTTCGAGCGGCTCCTCAATCGGTATGACATCGATCCCGAAACGGCGCTGATGGTCGGAAACGACGCGATCGCCGATATGGGCGGCGCCGCCGGCGCGGGGATCAGAGGCGCGTATATCCACACGTGGCAGTCGGGCGAACGCCCGAAGACGCTGCCGCGGGGCTGCTTTGAGATCACGGATCTTTTGGAACTACTTTCGGAAAGCGAGGCGTAACGGTATGCGGAAATGGGTTTGGATACTGGTGTTGCTGCTGCTGTGCGGCTGCACGCAAACGACAACGGAAAAGGAGAAGGAAATGAAGCAATATCCGGTCAATGACATCACGGAAACCTTTGCCTGGATCGGCAAGACGGCGGAGGAGCTCGGCATCGACGAATCGTATCGCGACGGATACAGCATCCGCATCACCGGCGAGCTGTTCGGCCGCAAGGTGGACGGCACCGCGTACATGGGCACCGATTTCGATTCGCCGGGGCGCGAGGTTCGCGTCAGGGAGATTGCGGTCTTCGACAAGCTTGAATACCGCAAGTCGACGGAGGAGAGCCTTGTCGAACGCTACGGCAAGGCGTACCTTGAGGGCGTGGAGCCGTATGTGGCGTCGAACGGCGGCGCGACGTACTGGAGCCGCTACTGGACCGGCGAGGGCGTGATCACCGTCTCGAACGGACAGAACAACGACTGGTATATGTTCTCGTATGTCGTGACGGAGATGCCGGCGGAAATCAAAAAGCAGCTTGCCGGACTGACGGTCAAGGAGCTGATGTACGGCACCGGCGTGCTGTTCGAGTTCCGGGACGGCGAGATCGAGGATCTTATGATCCACGAGACGGAATACGAGGGCAGCAAGGCGTACCGCGTGACGTTTACGCGCGACGGCGTCGGCGTTACGGCAATCATCGTCAACGACGGCAAAGCGCTGTACGACGCATTTTTGAACGACGGCACCGACTGGACGCAGGAGCGGATCAAGGACGTGATCGACAGCCTGCGCTGCATCCGCGAGGACGGCACGGGACGGATCGTGCAGAAGAACGTTTTCGGCGCGTTCTGGCTCATCGAAACCGACGCGCCGGTCACGGAGGAATCGCTCAAAGAACTCGAAACCTTCATCCTGAGCCGCTGGCTGTTCAAAGAGTAAGGAATAGGAATATAAAAAGACTGTCGCGCTTGCGGCAGTCTTTCTTTTCGGATACGTTTTGTTCAATCGACCGCGCCGAAGGCTTATTCGTCGCTGCGGTAAGCGGAGACCACGTCGTCGTCGAGCACGACCGCAAGCAGCATTTCGCCCTTGCTCGCCTTCGGTTCGATGTGGATCTGTTCGGTGTTCAGCGGCGTCTTGGTGCCGTGGCGCTGTTCGATCACGAGCGTAAACGGGTTCTGCACCGTTCCGGCATAGACGATGCGAGAGCCGTTGCTGCCGTTCTTGCGGAAGTCGAACGTCTTGACGCCCTTGCCGTTTCTGCCCTGCAGTTCGTAGTCAAAGAGGAAGCTGCGCTTGCCGAAGCCGCGGTCGGTGAGCACGATGAGCTCGCCCTCGTCGCCGACCGGCATGCATGCCATGACGCGATCCTTCGGTTCCAGCTTGATGCCGATGACGCCCGCCGCCGCGCGACCGGTTTCGGGGACGGAATCCGCCGCAAAGCGGATGCACATGCCGCGCTCGGTGACGAGCAGGATGTCCATCGTGGGCATCGGATACGCGCCCAAGAGCGCGTCCTTGTCCTTGAGGTTCAGCGCCGCCGTACGTTTGCCGCGCACGCGATAGTCCGCGGCTTTACTGCGCTTCACCATGCCGCCGGTCGTGCAGAACAGATAGCTGCCCTCGTCGGTATCCGGGAACGCGCCGACGATCGTTTCGCCCTTTTCAAGCTCGATCAGGCTGACGAGATTTGCCGCGCGCGCCGCGGGACGCGTTTCGGGAATGTCGGCGACCTTGAGGTTCAGCATCGCGCCGCGGTTGGTGAACAGGCGGATGCTCTCGTTGCTGTTGACCTCTAAGATGCGTTCCGGCTTGTCCGCACGGATCTGCGAAAGATTGAACTGGCGTTTCAGACACTTGCGGATCTTGAGGTCGGCGCAGACCGCGACGATCATTTCCTCGACCGTCTCCGGCTCGTTCGTCTGGGCTTCGATCTCGCCCTCCGCCGAGATGATCTGCGTCTTGCGTCTGCCGTCGAACAGCTTGCGCACGTCGAGCAGCTCCTTTTTGATCAGATGCACGAGCTTTGTATCCGACGCGAGGATCGCTTCGAGCTCCGCGATCAGCTTCTTGACGTCCTTGTATTCCTTTTCGATCGAAAGAAGTTCGAGATTCGTCAGCTTCTGCAGGCGAAGATCGAGGATCGCCTGCGCCTGAATCTCGGTGAGGCCGAAGGTCTTCATCAGGCCTTCGCGCGCTTCCCTCGGCGATTTGCTTGCGCGGATCAGCTTGATCACGCGGTCGAGGTTGTTGACCGCCACCATCAGACCTTCCAGAATGTGGCAGCGCTTCCTTGCGATCTCGAGCTCGGTCTTGGTGCGGCGCGTCACGACGGAGCGCTGATGGCGCACGTAGTATTCAATGATCTGCTTGAGGTTCAGCTGCTGCGGCTTGCCGTCCGCAATCGCCACGTAGTTCGCGCCGAACGTGCACTGCAGGTCGGAGTATTTGAACAGCAGCTGCAGGATGCGCTCCGGATCGCCGTCCTTCTTGACCTCGATGACGGCGCGCGTGCCCATGCGGTCGCTTTCGTCGCGGATGTCGGAGATCGCGGCGAACATCGTCTTTTTCTCCTGCGTGATCTCCAGAATCTTCGAGAGGCACGCCGCCTTGTTGATCTGATACGGGAACTCGTCGATGACGATGCGCGTCTTGCCGTTCTTCACCTCTTCAAAGTGCGTGCGCGCGCGCATCGTGAGCTTGCCGCGTCCGGTCTCGTAGCTTTGCGCGATCTCGGGCGAGTCGAGCAAAAATCCGCCGGTCGGGAAATCGGGCGCCGGCATGATCTTCAAAAGATCGGGCACCTTGATGCGCGGATTGTCGAGCACCGCGATGACCGCGTCGATCGCCTCCACCGGATTGTGCGGCGGGATCGAGGTCGCGAGACCGACCGCAATGCCGTTCGCGCCGTTCACCAGCAGGTTCGGGAAGCGTCCGGGCAAAAGCTCCGGCTCCTTCAGCGTGTCGTCGAAGTTCCAGGTAAAATCGACCGTGTCCTTGTCGATGTCTTTTAAGAGCAGCATCGCGGCGTCGGTCATGCGCGCTTCGGTATAGCGCATCGCCGCGGCGGAGTCGCCGTCGACCGAGCCGAAGTTGCCGTGCCCGTCGACGAGACAAACGCCCATATTGAACGGCTGCGCCATGCGCACCATCGCGTCGTAGACCGAGGAATCGCCGTGCGGATGGTATTTGCCGAGGCAGTCGCCGACGATACGCGCGCTCTTGCGGTGCGGCTTGTCGGGGGAGAGCCCCAGTTCCATCATCGTATAGAGGATGCGCCGCTGCACGGGCTTCAGACCGTCCTCGACGCGCGGAAGCGCGCGTTCCAGAATGACGTGCTGCGCATACGGCATCATCGATTCGTGCATGACCTCGTCCATGCTCTTCAAGAGGATGGTTTCGGTCGGCTGCGGTGTCGTTGTCTTTGCCATGGCTTACTCCTTGATCTTTTCAAACACTGCGCTACTCCGGTTGAAGTCCGCGTACTCGAAGATGTACTCCTTGCGCGACTGCACCTTGTCGCCCATCAGTACGGTGACGAGGTGTTCGACCTCCGCGGCGTCCTCGATCGTGACGCGCGTCAGCCGCCGCCGCTCGGGATTCATCGTCGTTTCCCAAAGCTGCTCGGGGTTCATCTCGCCGAGCCCCTTATAGCGCTGCAGCGTGTAGTTCTTGCCGGTGATGCCGCGCATCGCGGCCTTGAGCGCCGGATCGTCGTAGCAGTAGATTGGCGGCTGATTCGCTTTCTGAACGCGGTACAGCGGCGCCATGCCGATGTACACATGCCCCTCGGTGATCAGCGGGCGCATGTAGCGGTAGAAGAATGTCAGGAGGATCGCACGGATGTGCGCGCCGTCCTGGTCGGCGTCGGCAAGAATGATGATCTTGTTGTATTTCAGCGAGGAGATGTCGAAATCGTCGCCGATGCCGGTGCCGAGCGCCGTGATGATCGAGCGGAACTCGTCGTTCTGCAGGACCTGTTCGAGCCGCTTCTTTTCGACGTTCAGCGGCTTGCCGCGCAGCGGCAGGATCGCCTGAAACTTGCGGTCGCGTCCCTGCTTCGCGCTGCCGCCTGCGGAGTCGCCCTCCACGATGAACAGTTCGTTCAAAGAATAGTCGCGTCCGGTGCAGCTAGATAGCTTTCCGACGAGCGGCGCGTTTTCGAGCTTGCTCTTTTCGCGCGCGTTCTCCTTCGCCTTGCGCGCCGCGCTTCTGGCCTTTGCGGCCTTGACCGCCTTTTCCGCGATCAGGTTTGCGGTGTTCGCGTTCTTGAGGTTTTCAAGCCACGGCACGAGCGTCTGCTGCAGCACCGCCTCGACCGCCGGACGCGCCTCGGTGTTGCCGAGCTTCGTCTTGGTCTGTCCCTCGAACTGTACGGTGTGCATCTTCAGAGACAGCACCGCGGTCATGCCCTCGCGGAAATCCTCGCCCGCAAGCGACGGATCCTTGTCCTTCAGAATGCCGTTTTTGCGGCAGTAGTCGTTGAAAATCTTCGTGATCGCCGCCTTGAAGCCGGTTTCGTGCGTGCCGCCCTCGGTCGTCGGGATGTTGTTGACGTACGACGCGATCGTTTCGGCGTATTCGTCGTTGTGCAGGATCGCGACCTCGACGCGGATGCCGTTCGATTCGCCCTGAAGGTGGATCGGCGGATCGTACAGCGCGTTCTTGTCCTCCTGAATGTAGCGCACGAAGTCCGAAAGTCCGCCGTCGTACTTGAACTCCGCGTGCTTCTGCTTCTCGCGGTTGTCGTCGAGCACGAGCTTCACGCCGCGATTCAGGTATGCAAGCTCGCGAAGCCGCTTCATGACCACCGAATACTGCATGTCGATCGTCTCAAACACGCGGTCGTCGGGCAGAAACGTCACGACCGTGCCCTGCTTGCGGGTGCGGCCGATCTCGGTCAAAGGATACTTCGGCTTGCCCGAAACGATCTTGCCCTCCTCGTTTTCGACGCTTTCGAATTCGATGCGGTAGGCGCGGTTTTCGTGATAGACCTCGACCTGCACCCAGCGCGACAGCGCGTTGACGACCGATGCGCCGACGCCGTGCAGACCGCCGGAATACGAATAGGCCGCGTTGCCGAACTTGCCGCCGGCGTGCAGCTGCGTAAAGACGACCTCGACGCCCGAGACGCCCAGCTTTTCATGGATGCCGACCGGGATGCCGCGGCCGTTGTCGCTGACGGTCACGGAACGGTCGCGGTTCAGCGTCACGGTGATTTCGCTCGCGTAGCCGTTCGCCGCCTCGTCGATCGAGTTGTCCACGATCTCCCAGAGAAGGTGGTGGAGCCCCGGCAGACCGGTCGAGCCGATATACATGCCGGGACGCATACGCACCGCGTCCAAACCCTCCATGACGGTTATATTTTTGACGGAATACTCTTCCATAGATTGCCTCCGATACTGAGTTCTGTTGATTATACCACAAGATGTAGTGCCTGCGTAAGATTTCGACGCCGTATTTACGTTTTATTCATATTTCATAGAAAATTCGCTTTTCTGACGCATTTGCATGGTGACAAGAGAGGGCGTTTGGTGTATAATCTACTATGTATACATATGTGGAAGTATACCTTTCACGGAGAGGAGCCGCATGGAAACCGTCTTTTCGCATACGCCGATCATGGTTTCGGACGTGCTCGGGCTGCTGCAGCCGGAGCGCGGCGGGATTTTCGTGGACGGAACGCTCGGCGGCGGCGGACACGCGGAGGCGGTTCTGAAAGCGCTCGGCGACGGCGGCAGGCTCTACGGCATCGACCGCGACGACGACGCGCTGCGGGCCGCAGGCGCGCGGCTTTCCGGATTCGGCGACCGCTTTACGGCGATCAAGGGCAACTTTTTCGACATGCGCGAGCTGCTTCTGGCGCGCGGCGTGCAGAAGGTCGACGGCATTCTTCTGGACCTCGGCGTCAGCTCCTATCAGCTCGACGCGGCGGAGCGCGGATTTTCGTACAAGGCGGAAGCGCCTTTGGACATGCGCATGGATCAGAGCGCGCCGCTGTCGGCAAAGACCGTGGTCAACGAATGGCCGGAGGAGGAGCTTCGGCGCATCTTCTGGGAATACGGCGAGGAGAAGTTCTCCTCAAAGATCGCGCGGCGCATCGTCGAGCAGCGGCAGATTCAGCCGATCGAAACGACGACGGAGCTTGCGGCGCTGATCAAGAACGCGATCCCCGCAAAGTTCCGCAACGAGCCGCAGCATCCGGCGCGGCGCTGTTTTCAGGCGATCCGCATTGCGGTCAACGGCGAGCTCGACGGGCTGAACGACGCGATTCAATCGGCGCACGACCTTCTGAATGTCGGCGGCAGACTGGCGATCATCACGTTCCATTCGCTCGAGGACCGGATCGTTAAGAATGCGTTCCGCACGTTCGAGAACCCCTGCATCTGCCCGAAATCGGCGCCGGTGTGCATCTGCGGCAGAAAGCCTACCGCAAAGGTTCTGACGCGCCATCCGATCGTCGCGTCGGAACGGGAACAGACGGAGAATTCGCGCTCGACGTCCGCAAAGCTCAGGGCAATCGTGCGCATCGATCCCGAAACGGGAACATATTGATAAGAAAGGAGCCGCGGCATGGACGTCTCGTTCGACAAGAATCCACGCAAGATACGCAATCCGCAGACACGGATCTTTTCGCCGACGCAGACGGGCACGCCGACGCCGGTGCTGGAGGACGCGTCCATGCCCGTGCGCCCGCAGCCGAGCCGCGAGGAACGCACCGCAAAGAAGGTCAAGACCGTGGTGCGGCTGTCGACCTCCTCCAAGGTGCTGATCCTGCTGTCCGTGTTCGCGATCGCCGCGACGGCGCTGGTCGCGCTGTTCGGCGCGGCGGAATACGCAAGGATCATCAGCGAAACGGCGGCGGTCAATTCCGAGATCGAGACCTACACCGAGCAGATTTCCCAGTTGAAGAAGGCGCAGAGTTCGATGAACGACTTCGCCACGATCAACGAGATCTGCCGCGAACGCGGCATGACGATGAACTGGTACCGGGGCGAAGCCGCAGGCACCGCGCCCGCGGCGGGCGGAGCGACGGCGTCGCCTGCGCCGACTGCGCCGGCAACCACCGAACCGAACGGAGAATGACGGAATGAACACAACCCGATCCGGTGCGAAATCGACCGCGGCGAAGCGCCGCGCAAAGAACAGTCGGGTTCGCATCGCACCGCAAAAGAGAAAGCTTCTGGTAGCCATGCTGTTCGCAGGGCTTGCCTTTGCGTTGGTGATCGGCAAGCTGTTCGTGGTTTCGATGATTCAGGGCAAGGACTGGACGAACAAGGCGATGCGGCAATGGACGCGCGTCGTCTCGCTGAAAGCCGAACGCGGCAAGATTCTGGACCGCAACGGCACGGTGCTCGCCTCGTCGTATACGACCTATCAGGTCTGCGTCAACCCGCAGAACATCCAGCCGAGCGACCGCGAGCGTATCGCGAACATCCTTTCGATGTATCTGAACCTCGATTACGACACGGTCTACGCAAAGCTGATCAAGAAAAAGCGCGTCAGCACGCCGACGCCGGATCCGAACAATCCGGAAGCGACGGTCGCGCCGGAAAGCCACGAGGAAAAACTCCTGTCGCAGGTCAAGATCAAGGACCAGGTTGACAAGGAGGTTATCAGCAAGCTCAACTCCATGCAGCTCGGCAGCGGCGTCAGCTATTACAGCGACGTCAAGCGCGACTATCCGGAGTCGGGCTACTATGCGCAGCTCATCGGTTTTACGAACATCGACGGCGACGGACAGACCGGCGTGGAGCTGACCTACAATAAGGAGCTTGCGGGCACGGACGGCTATCAGAAGACGGACACGGACCGCGACAACAACCCGGTGCCCGGCGGCGAGGAGGAGTATATCGAATCGATCCCCGGCGCAAACGTCGTGCTGACGACGGATACGGGCCTGCAGGGCATTCTGGAAAACGCGCTGGAGGAAGCCTGTGCGATCAACAACGCCAAGACGGCGTCCGGCCTGCTGCTCGACGCGCAGACCGGCGCGATCCTTGCGATCGGCAGCTATCCGAGCTTCGATTCCTCGAACCCGCCGCGTTCCGACGCGAAGACGCTGCTGGAGCTTTCGAAAAACCGCATCGTGACCGACACCTACGAGCCGGGCTCGACGTTCAAGGTCGTCACGCTCGCGGCGGCGCTCGAATCCGGCGCGGTGACGGTCGGCACCGAGTTCAACTGCAAGGGCTCGCTGACGATCAAGGGCGACAAGATCAAGTGCTGGAAGAGCGGCGGGCACGGCAGGGAATCGCTCATGGAGGCGGTGGCGAACAGCTGCAATCCGGCGTTCATGTCGATGGCGCTGAAGATGGGCATCGATACGTTCTATGACTACATCTTCCAGTTCGGCTTCGGCGAAGCGACCGGCAGCGGCGTCATGGGCGAAACGAGCGGCAAGGTCACGCACAAGAAGTACATCCGCGACGCCGACCTTGCGCGCATCGGCTTCGGACAGAGCATCAGCTGCACCGGCATGCAGCTTGCGATGGCGTTCACCGCCTGCATCAACGGCGGCGAGCTTCTGAAGCCGTACGTCATTTCGGAGATCGTCGATCAGGACGGCAACGTGCGGCTCAAAAACGAGCGCACGGTCGTGCGGCGGGTGATTTCGCCGTCGACCTCCACGCTGATCCGCTCGCTGCTCCGGAACGTCGTGGAGCACGGCAGCGGCAAGAACGCGCAGGTGTACGGCTATTCGGTCGGCGGCAAGACGGGCACGTCGCAGAAGTACGAGGAGGACGGCAGCGTTTCGAAGAGCAAGCTGATCGCCTCGTTCATCGGGTTTGCGCCGGTCGACGATCCGCAGTTCGTCTGCCTCATCATCGTGGACGAACCGCAGGTGCCGCAGGTCTACGGCAGCACGGTCGCGGCACCGTTCGTACAGGAGGTTCTGGCAAGCGCGCTGTCGTATACGGGCGTGCAGCCGGACAACACGAACCAGTCGGTCATGGTCCCGAACATCAAGGGACTGACCGTTACGCAGGCGGCGCGCATTCTGAAGGACGCGGGGCTCGAGGCGATCTATCTCGAGCAGGAAGCGGATTCGACGGTCGGCAACCAGTCGCCGGCGCCGAACACCGTCGTCGTGCGCGGCAGCACGGTGCTGCTGTATTCGACGGGGTACGCGTTCTTTGCGGAACTGAACGAAGAAGTGGAAATGGTCGAGGTGCCGGACGTGTACGGAAAGGACCGCATGGACGCGCTGGACACGCTGAAAAAAGCGGGACTCATCATGGACTACGATCGCCGCAGCTGTGCGGGAACCGTGTCGTATCAGGACGTGACGGCGGGCTTTAAGGTGCCGGTCGGCACGGTCGTACATGTGTGGTTCGAAGTGAAGAATAAAGACTGAACGGGGGAAATGACGATGTTGTTATCGGGTATAGCCGCCGATCTCAGGCTGCCCGTCACGGGCGGCGACGCGGAGATCACGTCGGTGGAGTACGATTCGAGAAAGGTTCATGACGGCAGTCTGTTCTGCTGCATGAAGGGGCTTGTGTCCGACGGACACAACTTTGCCGCGCAGGCGGTGGAGAAGGGCGCGGCGGCGCTGCTGGTCGAGCATCTTCTGCCGCTGGACGTGCCGCAGATCGTGGCGCCGGACGGACGCGTGGCGATGGCGCATGCCGCGGCCGCGTTCTACGGGCATCCGGAGCGAGAGATGATCATGCTCGGCGTGACCGGTACGAACGGCAAGACGAGCACGACCTATATGGTCAAGTCGATCGCCGAAGCGGCGGGCAAAAAGGTCGGGCTGATCGGCACGATCCAAAACATGATCGGCGACGAAATGCTCGAAACCGGACGCACGACGCCGGAATCGGCCGACCTGTTCGCGCTTCTGCGCCGCATGGCGGACGAGGGCGTGGATCTGGTGATCATGGAGGTGTCGAGCCATGCGCTCGTGCAGGACCGCGTCGCGGGCATTCCGTTCCGTGTCGGGCTGTTCACGAACCTCACGCAGGACCATCTCGATTATCACAAGACCTTCGATCACTACCTCGAAGCGAAAAAGCTGCTGTTCCGGCAGAGCGACCTTGCGATCATCAACATCGACGACGCCTATGCGGAGCGCATGATGGACGGGCTTACGATCCCGATCAAAACGATGGGCATTCAGCACCGCGCGGACTATACGGCGATCAACATTGACATCCGCACCGACGGCGTGCGCTTCCATCTGCGCACCCCGAACGGCGAAGGACCGGTCAAAATGCACATTTCCGGCCTGTTCTCGGTCTACAACGCGATGGGCGCGGCGGCGATCACGCAGTCGATCGGCATTTCGTTTGCGGACATTCTCAGGGGACTCGAATCGCTTTCGGGCGTTGCGGGACGGCTCCAGTCGGTCAACACGAACGGACATCCCTTTGCGGTGTACGTGGACTACGCGCATACGCCGGACGCGCTCGAAAACGTGCTGACCTCGGTGCGCGAGTTTGCAAAGGCGCGCGTCGTCTCCCTGTTCGGCTGCGGCGGCGACCGCGACCGCACCAAGCGTCCTTTGATGGGCGAGATCGGCGGGCGGCATTCGGATTTTGTCGTCGTCACGAGCGACAACCCGCGGACCGAGAATCCCGAGGACATCGTGCGCGCCGTGGAGCTCGGCGTACAGAAGAGCGGCACGCCGTACGTTTCGATCGTCAACCGCAGGGAGGCGATCGCCTACGCGCTGTCGATTCTCGAGCCGGAGGATATCCTCGTCATCGCGGGCAAGGGGCATGAGAATTATCAGGAGATCAACGGCGTCAAGCACCACTTCGACGACCGTGAGATTGTAGAGGAGCTTTTGAAGGATTAAGAGGGAAACGCCATGGATACCATTGTTGTCAATTCGCTGCTTGCGCTGATCACCGCATTCGGCGTTGCGGCGCTGCTGGGACCGATCCTGATTCCGGTTCTGCACCGGCTGAAATTCGGACAGAACGTGCGCGACGACGGACCGCAGACGCATCTCAAAAAGCAGAACACGCCCACGATGGGCGGCGTGATGATCCTGATCGCGATCGTGATCGCCACGCTGATCTTCGCGCGCAAAAACTATTCGCTTGCGATCATCGCGCTGCTGATGGCGGTGCTGTTCGGGCTGATCGGCTTCTTCGACGACTTCATCAAGATCATGAAGAAGCGTTCGCTGGGACTTCGCGCGTGGCAGAAGATCGTCGCGCAGTTCGTGCTCGCGCTCGGCTTTGCGCTCGTGATGTATTTCCATCCGCAGATCGGCAGCACGATCTGGTTTGACCGCGTCGATCTCGGCATCTTCTTCATTCCGTTCGCGATGTTCGTCATCATCGGGACCGTGAATTCCGTCAATCTGATCGACGGACTGGACGGGCTTTCGAGCTCCGTCACCTCGGTGTATTCGACGGCGACCGGCGTGATGATCGTTTTGTTCGTGCTGACCTACAGCCATCGGGCGATCCTGACGGCGGAACAGACCGTTCTCGAACAGAATATGCTCGAAGGACTGTCCGGCA
>JAEEGI010001828.1_pt1:0-47500 | contig 52579 bp, 41 predicted proteins | sample 8958751 | NCBI WGS metagenome assembly JAEEGI01 (sample SAMN16246545, study PRJNA631951) | gut metagenome | biome: gut microbiome; feature: rumen; material: KS-attached | host: Bos | place: Iran: Karaj | collected 2018-10
CAGATACCTCAGATAAACACAGATTGTCGTTGAGTGGGAATAAATTTGTGAAAATCTGCGCTATCTGTGGGACAATAATTATAGCAGCCATCTTCGTGGGAAAACTATATAACATGAAACGCGACAGTGCCGACGGCCGTCTGCTCATCTGGCGGTTGTCTGCACAGATGATAGTTGAGCAACCATTAGGCCACGGCTACGGACTGTTCGAGAAACATTACAACCAGCGTCAGGCGGAATACTTTATGGAAAACGGTGGTACGGACACCGAGCGGCGCACCGCCACCTTTACCTGCATGGCATACAATGATTATCTGGAACACGGTGTTGATGGCGGCATCATCGGTATGGCGTTCCTCATAGGTTTCTATACTCTTACCATCCGCAGGGCTGTAAAGCAACGCGACAAAATATCTGCTGCCACGCTCGCCGCTTTCGCCGTGATGTCGCTGGTGAATTTCGTTACTACTGGCATACAGACATGGCTGCTGGTGATTTGTGTGGTAAGCATGATACAGAAGCCCCTCCCTCCGCCCTCCCCTATAGGGAGGGAGCCCCATTCGGATAACTTTTGTGCAATGGCATCTTCTACATTGAAAAGAAAGAAAAGACTTGGATTTATTTGCGTAGCTGTTCCCTCCATAACGGGGGGAGAGGCCCTTGCTCTTTTCTTCGTAATCAGCATGACAATGTCACAGGTTGGACTGAAGAAACTCAGCGACAGGCTGAAAGCCGGCGAACGCATTCCCGACTCTGAGTTTGCCGTTCTGGAGGGTAGCATCTATTCTTCGGAGGCGTACTGGCGCACGAGGGCAATGAACGCCATGCAGAACGGTGACTGCACGGCGGCTATGATGCACACAGAAAAGGCCCTACAGCTTTCCTCCAACCCTTCCGCACTCGTAATGCTCAGTCAGTGCAGGCTACAGCAGAAGGACACCATTGGAGCGGTAAGAAATTTGGAAACAGCCTGCTACATACGACCGTCACTGCTGTACCCGAAACTGTATCTCATGCGCCTGTATGCGAAGTTCGGTGACATGGGGAAGGCTTTGTCAATGGCAGGTGATATCCTTTCCACACAAGCAAAGGTTGATAACGAGGAGGCAAGGCTCATACACAGAGAGGCTGCAACATTCATACAAAGACACAGACAGTAAAATGTTATATACATTGTTACAAAAACTAATCAAACTAAAAAAAAAAAAAATGAAAAGAAAACTACTACTCAGCATTGCACTGGCTTTGTGCTACTGCATGGCGTATGGACAAATTATGTCTGTGACGCAGTATGAGATTGATGCACTCAAAGGCCATTCAAAGGAAATCATGGCAAGGGCAAATTTCCTCGCTGAAGAAGAAACCATGCGTACGCATATGCGCTATCGTGTACTGCGCAGAGATGAGGAACGACTCGCACGCTATATCCGCGAGAAGGAAATAAGGAAGTGCTGCTATGACTTTATTTTTCCTGACTCGCTGCAACACCGTGTGGCCAACAAGATGAGCATTGACGAGTTTTATACAGACTCCATCAATACCATTCTGCTTGCGGCAAACAATCCATACATATCGGGGGAAAACCTGACATTCGCAATATTCAGGGCGAAAGACATTGAAATAGATGATGTAAGGCGCGACACCATCATGAGTCATGCCCTCGACATGGCACGGCGCATCAAACTAAATCCAAAACTTGACGTATGGGACGAGGAGATGCTTGTGCTCACAAAAACACTTACCACAAGGCAGCTCGATAAGTTCTTCTACGTCAAGTACTCACCAGAGATTAAGAAAGATGTTTCCAACTGCTGGCAGCGTCTTACGGAAGCTGGGCTTACAGAGGAATTGGACAGTGCACAGGAGGTTATAAAAGCCCGTATGTACTACAATTTGAGGCACAAGATAACGGACATCTTTCGTAACAACAGAACAGCGAGAAGAAGCAACCTTGCCGAACTAAACAAGCAGATGCCTCAAATGGTCAAGATGCTCGAAGCCTTAGAGAAGAAAGAGAAGATAGAGGAAGAAGATAATAAAAACAAAACTATAGGAAAGGAATTCGTATGGTAAGAATTTTCAAACACTTTAAAAATTTATTTGACGAGAAACGCATTTGTCATGTCGCATTGTTCTCTAGCATGGCACTGTGCACACTGTCGGCGGCTGTAACTGCTGACGACGTAACACTTGCCTTGAGAACACTCAAGGGAATGGAATACGGCATGACGCAAGAGCAGGCTGTTTCAGTAATCAAGGATGCTGCAGAGAATGGCGGCAATGGCAGGGCAATGAATGCACTGGGAATGTTCCGCCTCAGTGGTATGTATGAGGAGAGGGACACTCTGGAGGGCGTGAGGCTGCTTGAAGAGGCAGGTCAGTGCGGCTATGCGGAGGCATACCACAACTTGGGAGTTGCCTTCAAACTTGCGAGGTATGGCATGAAGCAAGACCTCGACAAAGCATTCAACTACTATAAAAAAGGTGCCGACAGTGGTTCCGTCAGCTGTATGTATGACGCAGGATACATGCTTTACAAAGGATTGGGATGCAAGCAGGATTACGAAAAGGCGGCGGAACTGTTCCGCAGTGCGGTGGACTACGACCATCCACACGCGCTCTACATGCTAGGCTTATGCTATCGCAACGGCTACGGTGTAGAACGTAGTGTCGAACAGGCGGAATTTTACCTGAACCGTGCCGCCACGCTGGGATCAAAGGCTGCCATGGAGGAACTGCTGCGTCCGCAGCCGGAGAATTGTCTTGAGGACATTATCGCCGTAAACAGCACGGATATGGAGATACCAGAAAACATGCCTACGATCGCTCCACAGGTAAACGACACTTCCATCGTCAGGGGCGACTACACAGGTTTCCTCGTGATGTATGACTGGAGCGGACAACACGTAATCGGTGAGAAGCCTGTAGCAGCTACCATAATGCGCAACGGCGAAGGGGTGTATGGCGAGCTGGTGCTCGGTGTTGACACCATTCCCTACCGTGCGGCGCTGACAGGTGACGGCAAGATGTTGTTCTCTAATGTAACCACAAGCATGAACGAGCGCTACACCCCGGGTATGCGCACGCCATATCGATTGGACAACGTGCAGCTTGACATCTGGAACGAATCATTGCGTGGTGACGTGGCTCTGTATAATATGAAGGAGAAAGAGCCAGAGCGTCCGATGTACATGGAACTGCAACGTCTGGGGACCAGTAGCGGTGAACAGAATACGCTCTACTGTCATGTTACGGCTGCGCCAAATCCTTTCGCCACATCATTCGATGCAATCTTCGAACTCAACGGCAATGCCGAAGCAAAGGTGAGGGTGTTCAACCAGCTCGGCGTGATGGTTTGGAGCGAGAGTCTTGGTACGCTCGAAGACGGGAAACATTCAGTCAGCATCACTCCAAATGTTCCAGATGGCACATACGTGCTCAATATCAGTGCAGGCAGACAGGTATTTCGCACAATAATTGTTAAAAAAGGAGGTGTACAGTGAAAAAGATTTTGACATTAGCAATTATTTTGCTAACTTTGCTTCCAGCGACAGAGGTTTCAGCGCAGAACTATAGCAGCGAGACTTCGCTTTGGGACTTGATAAATAAAGCATGGAATAATGCTATGGAGAGTGATGCTGATATCTATACTGATGTATACGATGATCTCTATTATGATTTCGATGATTACAGTGGATATGGTGATTTTAAGCAGGAAGTGGCATTCGAAAATGGCATCCGCTACCTGTATGGATATGACAGCAGTGATATGGCATCATCTACTGTTGGAAGTAGCGTAACTAAATTATCTAATTATCCCACTTCAAATTTAAGAAATCATGATTTGATTGTACTAACCAATGGAAATGCATACTCTACTTTAAAACAGGTTCTGGCTTTATTGCTTTCAAGAACCAGGCAAACAGGAACAGAGACTGCAACTATTGCACTTTACAATGGCAATTATGTAGTATTCAAAGATAAAGGAAATAAATGGAACGAGGCTAATGTCTACCATGATAAGTCAAACCCGCAATTTTACGATGGAGTCTTAATTACTAATTTTTATCATACTCATCCATATGTAAATATGAAAAAAACTAATAATCCTTTATATATAAGCAACGAGGATAGAAATATGGTAGATCAGGATCATTTTAATCTTGATTTTATTAATATTCTGGCACCTGACGGAACCTTATATAGTGTCAATCCTAATAATTGGAATGATATTACGACAAGATTCAATATATACCAATAAAATAGCAATGAAAATAAAATTGATTTTACTGTTATTTATACCATTGTTTATCACTATATCTTGTAACGATTCTGACCGTGAACGATTAAGAAAAAAGTCTTTGCATTTCTTTTTGTCAGACATAACAGGGAATATGTATGATGTTAAATCAAACGATATAGAATCTAGGATGCACCAAAAAATCTTATATTTCTTTCCTCGATTAAAGGGAAAGCCAACAGATGTGCACCTGCGAGTTAATATAGGATATGATTCTTCTTGTACGATTTATTTTTACCAAGGTGATCCTATGAAGGTAGATTATTATTATCCAAGGTTAATAAAAGAAAAACGTCTGAAACCAAGGAACTCCAATATTAAGCCTTATAAAACCACATATCAAGAACAAATAGAAATATTGCATTATCATGCATTTTTATGTGAAAAGATGGGAGTGGAGAACTTTGGATGTGTCGTTTTTAGATATGAGGACTCTGGGGAATTAAGTGTTGATATTACAGAATTATGCGATAGCATAAAAAATATCAAGTCTGATGATGAAGAAGGAATTTTTCCTCTTGCAATGGAAAAGACAGCAATGGCAAAAGATTTAAAAAATATCTTTGATAATCACGATATTGAATTCGTAGATTATTTATTGTATTATATGGAAAAAATACCATATAATCAATATGCAATTCAGCATCAGTTGAAGAAAAAACATAACACTCCGCACGTATATCCTATACATAATTTTCTAGTTCGCTTGCATAAAAACACTTTAGAATACAAAATTAAAAGTAATTACAAAAATCTAATGTGTGATATTACGGAACAATTGGGATTATCAAGATAGTCTCACTGTATATCATATGTCGTAGAAAGTAAAACAATCCCTCCAAGCGTGTTTAGCGCTTGGAGGGAAATTCAAACCAAACAAAAACATGCGAAAGACAATAATCCTCGCCGTCATGCTGATAGCGATACTCCCTCTGTGTGCTCAGGACAAACTGACAGAGCTTAGGCGCACGTTGACGGAACACTACTCCAGCGACGCAGAGAAACAACGCGCGGCTACGTGGTTGCTCGACAATATGACTTACCACGGCACGGTGCGCAGCGAGTTGCAGGACGAATACTACAACAGGTTGACGGCCATTGAGCACAAAACCGTCTATCCGCAGTGCGAGCCGCTGATATATAGTCTTGCCGACAGCGTATATGCCGTACAAGACAAGGGGTTCAAACGGGTAATGGATGCTGATGCCGTGACGGCGGAATACCTCATCGGCAACATTGACCATGCCTTCGACCACTGGCGGAACGGGAACTTCGCACGGCACCTGTCGTTTGCCGAGTTCTGCGAGTGGCTGTTGCCTTACCGTATCACAAACGAGAACCTGTGCGAATGGCGCGAGAGGTTGCACAAGCAATACAAGGCGAGCATGGAGAGCATCGGCAACATTGCCGACAAGAACCATTCTGCCTATTGGGCAGCATCGCAGGTGAACGACAAGATCAAGCAGGACAAAATCTTCATTCACGTCATACCGCACCTCGGCGGTGTGAACCTGCCGGCGCCTGTATTAGCAAGCCTACGCATGGGTGAGTGTGACGACTATGCCTTCAAGTGTGCTTACGTGATGAGGGCCTGCGGCATACCCGTCAGCGTGGACTTCACGCCGCAGTGGCCAACACGTCCGCACGGACACCACTGGAACGTGGTGTTGAACAACAACGGCAGGACTGTACCCTTCATGGGTTCGGAGAGCAACCCCGGCTACCCGTGCAAGAGCGACTATGTGTATGGCAAAGTCTATCGCTATACATACGAATATCAGAAGGAAAGTCTGTTTGAGAAGAACAAGACGATTGGCGAGCCGGCACCTTCTATACTGATGAATCCTTTCATCAAGGATGTGACAAGCGAATACACCAAGGGTGTGGACGTGAGCGTAAGCATCAGCACCGACAAACACTTTGCATACCTCGCAGCCTTCAACAACCAAGGGTGGACACCAATTGCATGGGGGGAGGCCTCTAACGGAAAAACCGCATTTCATGCCGTTGGGCGTGGAGCAGTTTATCTGCCCGTGACGTGGGACGGCAAGGCTGTTGTTCCATCCAACTATCCCATACTTGTAAAAGAGAATGGCGAGACAGTGGAGGTCAAGCCAGACAAGAGCAATACCTTCACACTGACCATGACGCGAAAGTATCCGAAATATGCCGTAACGCATGTTTACAGCAAGCGCATGGTGGGCGGAAAGTTCTACGCATCAGACGATGACAGTTTCGCTACAAAGACGAAACTTGCAGAGATAATGCGAAATCCCGAAATGGAGTATGACAGCGTGACGGTGGATGCGGCAGGCACTGCGCATCGTTACATCCGCTACACTGCGCCGCGCCGCAGCCACTGCAACGTAGCGGAGATGGAGTTTTATGATGCAGAGGGAAACAGACTGCAACCGCAGACAGTCACCACCGACGGCAACGAGGATGCAGGATTCAAGGCGGAGAGTGTCATTGACGGCGATGCCCTGACATATTACCAGACAAAGAAATCGGACGACTGCACCCTTACCTTCGACTTCGGCAAGCCCGTTGCAGTAGCCAAGATTAAGTACTTGCCGCGCAACGACGACAACCATGTAACCATTGGTCACCGCTACCGTCTGGACTATTACGACCGTGACGGTGCACACGTAGTAGGCGAGCAGACAGCCACGACGGACAGCGTGACATTCGGTAACGTCCCCACCGGTGCACTATACATCCTGCATGACCTGACGAAAGGCAGGGAGGAACGTATTTTCACCTACGAGAACGGAGAAGTGAGGTGGTGGTGATGCAGTTCCGCATTTGGACGTGCAAAACAGGAAACGCCCGCAATCATTCTTCCTATGTTAAAAATGATTATTTTGCACGTTACAATGAAAAAAATTATTACCTTTGCAATTGGACCATTCGAAAAATCAAAAGTATGAAAAAGAAAAAATATACTCTTGACTTTATTGTAAAGTCAACGCTTTTTGTTACAATGTTTTTTGCTACATCCTATGCCACAGCAAAAAACTTCAACAAAAGCATCAAGAAAGTTGAAAACAATATTGTCTTCAATATATCAATAAATGTAAACCTTGACGTTGATGACACCGAACTGGAGACTGCCCTGGCAAAAGAGATGTTTCACCATGATGGGGACATCAAGGGAGCTTCAGAGGAATACCTAAAACAATATGCCAATGCAAAACGAGAAGATGCGGCAAAGAGAACCATACATATCACGGCACGACTGGTTGACAAAAGAGACTCCACAGGCTTGGTATGCGTGGCTTACACAAGTGCAGGCAAGGAACATATTGCCGACGTATCAAAAGAGAAGCATCTGACATACGACAGGAAGAACAGAAAAGTAGTGAAATTGTCAGACCTTATTTCTCCTGCGCTGTATGACTACATGAAGAAAGAGGGTGTTGACGCAGCAAATGTCACAGACCTCAAGACTGTCCTTTACACATATTCAGCAAAGTCTGACGTCAAGAACATAGACATCACGCCTTACAAGCTCTACAAACACATGACAGACTACGGACTCGAGCTGATAGGCATGAACAGAGCCCAAATAGAGCGTGAAATAGCAGAAGGCATTGATCTCAGCAAGGTATATGAAACAGCAGAGATAATGCCATCATTTCCCGGAGGTAAGGATGCGCTTATGAGATTCCTTAAAACCAACATGACATACCCTCCTGAAGCCGAAGAGAACGGCATACAGGGAATAGTAGCAGTATCCTTTATTGTTGCCAGTGACGGCAGCATCCACGATATTGCAATCTTGAAAAGCGTCAACCCTCTGCTCGATGCCGAGGCCCTGCACGTAGTAGAAAAAATGCCGAAATGGATTCCCGGCAAGAACAAAGGTCTTCCCGTAACCGTAAGGTACTCATTGCCTATAACCTTCAAACTGCAATAACAGAACACCTTTTTGATACACTCATGAACAATCTGAGAGAATATGCCATACAATGTTTCCGCGACGAGGCACAGGCGATACTCGACCTTATCCCGATGCTCGACGACAACTTCACGCGTGCCGTAGAGCTGATAATGGAGTGTAAGGGCAAAGTGATAGTAACCGGCGTGGGCAAGAGTGGACACGTCGGCGAGAAGATAGCAGCCACACTGGCATCGCTGGGCACGCCGTCGTTCTTCCTCAATCCGCTGGATGCCTATCACGGCGACCTCGGCATGATAGCCACAGGCGACGTAGTGATGGCCATCAGCTACAGCGGATATACCGACGAACTGCTGCGTTTCATACCGTTGCTGATAGAACGGAAGATTCCTATCATCGGTATCAGCGGCAACCCTGACTCACTGCTGGCACGTTATTCCGCCTGTCACCTCAACATACGCGTGGACCACGAAGCCGACCCTCTGAACCTTGCCCCCACCTCGTCAACAACGACGACGATGGTGATGGGCGATGCCTTGGCATGCGCATTGGTGCGGCTGCGCGATTTCCGTGCCAAGGACTTTGCACAGTTCCATCCTGGCGGTTCACTCGGCAAGCGACTGCTGTCGCACGCCCGCGACTATATGGTGAGCCACGACCTGCCCATCGTGCGCCCCGCCACGAAGGTGGTGGACGCCATCATAACCATCAGCAACGGCAAACTGGGACTTGCTATCGTCATGGATGACGAGGAGCACCTTGTCGGCATTATCACCGACGGTGACGTGCGCCGCGCCGTACAGAAGCATGGCCGCGAAATGTTTGACCTCACCGTGACCGACATTATGACCCCCCACCCCAAGACCATCAGCCCCGATGCCACTCTGTCAGACGTGGACACCATACTGCGCCGCTATAACATACACGCCCTTGTAGTGACCGACGGCAACGACAAGGTGGTCGGCATCATCGACTCGTTCAGGGTGATGAGCTGAACCTTAATGCACAATGCACAATTCATAATGCATAATTCATAATCTCCAAGACACCTATTTGAATAAACAACCATGCATTACGCAAATTGCGTAACGCAAGTTGCGTAATAATTTTTCTGAACGAAAAACTTGCACATTAAAATTTAATTATGTAATTTTGCATTATGCAAAAATACATAATGCAAAATTACATAATTCCATATAACACATGAACAAGCCGCGAAACCCGTTCATCATAGGAAAATACGTAAGCAAGGAATACTTCTGCGACAGGAAACAGGAGGTGAAGACATTGGCGCACCATGTAGAGAATGGGCGGAACGTCACAATAATGTCTGAACGCAGGTTGGGTAAAACCGGGCTGATAGAACACATGTTCGCCAATGGATATGTGAAGAAATATCATACGTTCCTTATAGACATTTACACATGCAAGAACCTACGCGAGATGGTATTTCTCTTGGCTAACGAGGTATTCAGGAAACTGGCGAAAAAACGTTCGTTACTCGAACGTCTGCTTGACATGGTAAAATCGATACAGACCACCGTCACATACAACATAGTGACAGGCGAACCGGAAGTAGGGCTTCGCCTCGGTGAGATAACGACACCAGAAGCGACACTTGACGAAATACTTGCTTACATGGAAGGAGCCGACATGCCATGCGTGGTTGCCATTGACGAGTTCCAGAAGATCACCTCGTTTGAGGAGGACAATATGGAAGCTCTGCTACGCACGAAGATACAGCGGTTGAAAAACACGCAGTTCATCTTTGCCGGCAGTGAGCGCCATCTGCTTGAAGGGATATTCAGCAACCCGGAACGTCCATTCTACAACAGTGTGGTATTCATGCAACTGCAGCCCATTGACAAGGGAGAATACATACGCTTCGCCCAGAAGATGTTCAAGATGTATAACAAATCAATACAAAAGGAACTGGCATCTGCAATATACGATTACTTCAAAGGTGTGACATGGTATCTGCAACTATCCATGAACGAGGCATTCACCATGGTGGAACAAGGCTCAGAGATTGGCATGGAAGCCTTCAGCCAGATTCTCACCAACATGGTTGACACCAAGCGCTTCACCTTTGAAGACCGCTATGCCACACTTACCGAAAGGCAAAAAAGCGTGTTGCTCGCCATAGCAGCGGAATATCCCACAACCCCCACACTGACGAGCAAGGATTTCATCGTGAAACACAACCTGAAAACAGCAAGCAGTGTACAAACCGCAGTCAAGGGACTGACAGAGAAAGGTTTGTTGTCAGAGCAGAACGGAACAAAGCAAGTCACCGACATTCTCTTTCTGCTATGGCTGAGGAACTACTGATCCAGAAGAACGACAAGGAGATTCACATCACCAAAAACAAAAGTACACATTCATGAACATAGCCATTATCATAGCCGGCGGTAGCGGCAACCGCATGGGGCAGGACATCCCCAAACAATTCATAAACGTATATGACAAGCCTGTGCTGATATATACGCTGGAAGGATTCCAGAAACATCCGCTGATAGATGCCATAGAAGTGGTGTGTATCAGTGGCTGGGAAAATATGGTGCAGGCATACGCCAACCAGTTCAACATCACAAAACTGAAATGGATAGTACCCGGAGGTAATTCGGCACAGGAAAGCATACGCAACGGAGTGTTCAACCTTGAAGGCAAATGTTCTGACAAAGACACCATCGTCATACACGACGGCATACGCCCCTTGGTTGACGACACCGTACTCACCGACGTAATCGAGAAAGCACAGAAGTATGGTAACGCCGTGACATCAATGCCATACAACGAACAGATATTCGTGGTAAGCAAGGACGACGAAAACACTACTACGCAATTCATTCCACGCGAAACGCTACGCCGCGTGTCCACACCACAGGCATACAACTTTGAACTTCTCAACGACAAATACCATGAAGCATTCGACAAGGGTATCGGTATCGTTGGCTCCCACTACACAAATACAATGATGGTGGAACTGGGAGTAAGACTCCACTTCGCAAAAGGGTCAGACAAGAACATAAAACTAACGACAAAAGACGACTTGGAACTGTTTAAGGGTTACCTGACTAAAGGTGACGACAAATGGATTAAATAATGAACAAGAAACATCCACTATACCAGGAAGACCTCCAAAATATTCTTTCCGTAAAAGGCTTAGAACGATTAGAAGGCAAGAACATACTAATAACAGGTGCCACAGGACTGATAGGCGTGCAGATGATTGATGCACTGATGATGCACGGAAATATAAACATCTATGCCGTAGGACGTGACAAGAAGAAGGCAGCCGAGCGACTTGGCGAATATTTCGACAAGCCAAACTTCACATTCATAGAGCAAGACGTCTGCAACGCTTTCGATGATTCACTTAAAGTCAATTACATCATTCCCTGCGCCAGCAACACACACCCACTGGCTTATTCGCAGTATCCTGTTGAAACAATGATGATAAACATTAAGGGTGCCGAACATGCCCTGAATCTTGCCGCACGATGCAAGGCAACAGTGCTGTACCCTTCCACGGTTGAAGTTTATGGCAACGCCCAAGGCAATGATGTATTCACAGAAGACTATACAGGAAAGCTCAACCTCTCCACAAGCCGCTCCTGCTATACTGAATCGAAGCGCAGTGCAGAGGCACTGTGTCAGTCATACATAGCGGAGAGAGGAGTTGACGTGAGGATTGTCAGGCTGAGCAGAATATTTGGCCCTACCATGCTGATGAGCGACAGTAAAGCATCATCGCAATTCATAAAGAAGGCCATAGCAAATGAAGACATAATACTGAAATCTGCAGGCAACCAGTTTTTCTCATACACATACGTCACCGATGCCGTAGCCGCCATGCTGCACATCATGATTAACGGAGAGTCAGGACAAGCCTACAACATAAGCAACGACGACTGTAACGTGCATTTGAAAGACTTTGCCGGTATATGCGCAGAATACAATGGAAAATCAGTAATATTCGACCTACCATCAGAGAGTGAGGCAAAGGGGTATTCCATTGCAACACAGGCAATACTTGACAACAAAAAACTCATAGAAAACGACTTCAAGCCAACATATAAATTCAAAAACGCAGTAGAAAGGACTATAACTATATTACGAGATGAAAAATCTTGAAACATACAGGCAGAAGAACATCGAAGCAATACACAAGAAGGAACTTGCCATACTATGTGCCATAAGAGATATATGCGACAGGCACAACATTGACTATTGGCTTGACGGCGGCACCTGTCTGGGGGCAGTTCGCCACGGTGGTTTCATACCATGGGACGATGACATCGACATTGCCATGCGCAAAGATGACATAAAGCGTTTTGTCGAGGCAGCAAAGACAGAATTGCCAGAAGGACTGTTCCTGCAAACAAGAGATACCGACCCGTCATACAACTCGCCCATAACGAAAGTAAGAGACACAAACTCTTTCATGGTAGAATATGGCGACGACTTTAGCAAACCATACCAGAAAGGTTTGTTTGTGGATATATTCCCGATGATACCATATCCCAATTTCTCAAGATCTGCATGCAAAAGAATTACAAAAGGCTACTGCAAAGCAAACGGGGTGCTCAACAAGCCACACACATACTCATGGCGCTCAGTAGCCGAACTGTTCTGGTTTGGTGCCAAGAAAGCCTGCTATCTTTTGTCATGGAAGATTTCCTGCCTTTTACATAAGAAAGGCACTTACTACAGCAACACACTTGCAGAAAACGGATATGGAATAATGCACCGCACCGATTCCATATTCCCCGTCAAGCCCATTGTATTCGAAGGGGAAACATTCAGCGGACCAGCCAATCCTGATGCTTACCTCACAGACCTTTACAAGGACTACATGCAACTACCACCGGAGGAAAAGCGAAAAGGACACGCTGTCTTCTATATCGATAAACTGGTATAAACACAAAAATGGTTGGAAGTATTTAATCACTTCCAACCATTTTCAGTTTATTTCCACCTATCGCCGAAGCCATCACAGAGAAACTACTGCCCACAGAACCATAGATGATATCAGTGGAGGCAAGCGTCCACATATCGACAAGACCATCACGAATGCCATCTACATTCGCACGGGTGGCAGGCCGTGCAGATGTAATGATACGGCTACCATATCGTGCAATAAGTGTCTGGCGTGTCGGTTCATCGTCTGTGGCAAGAAATATCTTCGTATCAGCATTGGCTGCTATTTCTGCATCTATATTCTCCATGAACTTCTCCAGCGGACTGTTCTTTATCGACACAGCGCTGTCTGTACGTCTTATGTGTGCACCTATCGTATGACCAGAGAATTGTACTTTGTATCTCTGCACCTCGTCCATCACAACATTAACGGGATGGAACAATTCGCGTATCAATGCTCCATAATCCTCAAAGGCACCAAATTTCATACAGCACGGCATTATGTTACGTCGTCCCTTAACAGCCCATGATTCAAAATCGAAACCATCGTTCACCATCTTGACGATATTCTCCTGACGAAGTACACTGTCATAAAGCATCTTCTGCGGTAACAGCGGCACCCACATATTCTTCTTGCGTGGACGGTCATAAACATAATACTCCCACCATGAGGCATCACGCAGTGTCACTCCGTTTACGGCAAAAGGGTTGAAGAGTTCGTCATAACGAGCCTCCATAGCCCATTCCCTAAACCACACTACATCTACCTTCACGCCAGTGCGACGTGCAAGGTTTACTGCAGAGGCTATTGTCTGCATTCTGTTTGCCGAACCGCCAAACGGTACGAATGTCAATTCATTGTTCATAATCATCTGGTTTCCTCTATTTTTATAACTTTGCCGTCTTTCCAACGCATTTCCTTTATTATTTTTCCTCCACGCAGTCGGACACCCTTGACATACCCGTTGCTCCACTGCTTCGGCAAAGCCGGGAGATATTCCGTCTTGCCGGTATGACTCTGAACCAACATCTCAATTATGCCGGCAGTGAAACCGAAATTTCCATCTATCTGGAACGGAGGATGAGCACACAGCATGTTAGGATATATTCCCCCATTACCCCATGCGATATTATTTTCTGAATTTATCGGATTAATGAAATTTGAAATCAAACGGTTGGCATGATTTCCGTCAAGCAATCGCGCCCAGAAGCAGAGTTTCCACGCAATGCTCCAACCCGTAGCATAATCTCCACGCCAGCGCATGGTCTCCTTTGCTGCCTTGAACAACCTGACACTGTCTTTCGTTATCAGTGAACCTGGGTATAACCCCCACAAATGCGACACATGGCGATGTTTGTCCTTTGGTGAATCCCAGTCTTCCACCCATTCCTGCAGTTGTCCGCGCTTGCCCACCTGCATCGGCATCAGACGTGAGCGCATATCAAGACACTGTTTTCTGAAGTCTGCATCCCTGCCAAGAATACAGGCAGCCTCCGAAACATGCGAGAATAAGGAGTACAGCATCTGATTGTCCATCGTCACACCTGCCTGCATGGTAACCAGTTCCTTGAGTTTTTTATTTCCTTTCTTCCTTTTCTTCGTAAGATGGGCCGGACCGTTTTCTGGCGACAAAGACGGACATACAACCATGCGACCAGTTCTTGGGTCTTCCACAAGGAAGTCAAGATAAAACTCAGCCGCACCACGCATACATTCATATACAGAAGCAAGATATTCCTTGTCTTGATTAAATTCATAATGTCGCCATAGATTCTCACACAGCCATGCACCAGCCATCGGCCACGCTCCGTAGCGAGGATGGCACACAGCCCCAGTCATGCGCCACAAATCAGTATTGTGATGCGCCACCCATCCACGACAGCCGTACATCACGCGTGCCGTTCCACGTCCATGCTCCGACATTTCCTGTGCCATTCTGATTAAAGGCTCGTCACATTCTGCAAGATTAGCCGTTTCGCATGGCCAGTAATTCATCTCCGTATTGACATTCAGCGTATAGTTGCAGTTCCACGAAGGATGCATGTCTTTGTTCCACTTGCCCTGCAGGTTAGTAGGCTGACAGCCTGGTTGCGATGATGATATCAGAAGATAACGTCCATACTGAAATAGCAATTCCACAAGTGACAAGTCGTGTGTACGTTTATAGTTCCTTATGCGCCAGTCAGTAGGTTTTGTATTTCCATTACATGCTGCGAGCCTCAACTCCATGCGGTCAAACTGTTTCTTGTATTGCCTAATATGTTCTTTACGCAACACACTGTAATCATACTCCTTGTTTATTATACTGTCAGCCTTAGCCACTTCATCACCGGATATGTCGTCATAACGGCGAAAGTTGGTGGCCATCGCAACATATATAGTCACAGCATCTGCATCCTTTACATAAACATGCTTCCCTCTATGCCACTGCCTGCCTCCCTCACTCACCACCTTTGCCCTTGTAGTGAAACGCAGGCGTTCCTCTCCCTGCCTTGCTAATGGACGTGTCTTTCCATTAAGTATCAGAACACCATCGCTGGTTTGGTATGAGATATCCCTGGTCACGGGATAGTCAAGGTAGGCAGTCAGGCTTACTCTTCCTGGTCTTGATGCCGTCACCCTGATTGCCATAACATTATTAGCAAGCGAGCAAAATGATTCCTCACGATATTCCACCCCACCCCTTTTGTATGTCACTACAGACAAGGCACTGTCAACATACAAGCAACGACGGTAGTGGCTCACACTTGTCTCATACCCTTTCCTGACATCATGCCGCAACAACAGAGTCCCTGCCGGCTGATAAGTAGCACCTTGCGGCATAGTGCTGTCCGCCCTTATATAGCGTTCCGCCAAAACCTGTGCAGAATCATTCTTTCCATCAAACACCAGACGGCGTATCTCATCCAGATGTTCACGACAAAGCGGATTGCCGTTATCGTATGGTCCTCCCTCGTATATGGTTTCCTCATTGAGATCGTAGCGCGACACACCCGCACCGCCATACGCCATAGCAGCTATATGCCCGTTGCCTATCGGGAGAGCTTCATTCCAATTTGCCGCCTCACGGTCATACCATAACACATCACGTTCATAGTGATTATTCTGACACGCACAGAGTATTACAACGAAAAACAGAATATACTTACGCATGACGCTTTCCCCTGACTATAATGCTTACCCTGTTCCAGGCAGCGTGTGCTATTTGCCTGACGTTTCCATGCCGCAGATTCAACCACAGTTCTTCTATGGAATACTGCACCTTACGCCAAGGGTTGTTCCACGCACGCTGCAGGTATGCACGTTTCTGATAACCGTAGTCCTCTTTCACTTCAGCAGGATGCGCAAGAGGGAACTCCATATCATGGCGCTGCATCGTGAACATACGGCGCATACGTTTGGGCATCAGTTCCAACTGAGTGGAATAGTGCGTGCCACTGTTCATACCAACGTTACTTATCATATTAACGCGCGGAACAATGGCAAGTCCGTCATTCACGAGCATATATGCCCAAAAGATACTCTCATAATACTGAACACCCGATGCGGCATGCTGGCGGGCAAAGTCCGGCATGTCGCTACGCTGGTGATACTGCTTCACCTTATCACACAATATGGCATATTTCTCTGGATTCCTGACAAAACTGTAGTCACCGTCCCAGTTATTCACCACACGCGCCCATGATGCCCAGCCCCAGATGGAGAACATACGAGTAAAGAAATAATCCCCGTTACATGATGACTGCTCGTCAGTATTGAAACCGGAAATCATCGTCACGCGTTCATCATGCTCATAGCGGTCAAGCATTTCCTTGCAAAAACGGAAGAAAGACTGTGAGGGTACATCGTCATCCTCTAGCACTATACACTTGTCTGTCAGAGAGAACGCCCACCGTTGCGACAGATATTCACTGGGATCGCAGCCATAATTCTTTGTCTGGTAATTACGGTGTACCTCGCACTGCCAGTCGATATTCTCATCACTGACCAGTTCACGGCACGCCAGAATACCCGGCATGTCGTTCTTTCCCTCACGCGGTCCGTCTTGATACAGGAACAGGCGCGCAGGACGAGCCTTCTTCACCTCTGCCCAAACCTGTGCAAAGTTGTCAGGACGAGCGTGAAAGAGCATCAGTACGGAAACATCAACCTCTGCTTGTTGCATAATCACTTCGATTTCATTTTCTATTCTGATAGCAAAGGTAGTAAAAAATTTGTATATGAGCAAAAAAAACACTAACTTTGCATACAACTTTCATACATCAACCATGACAGATGACAATAGTCTAAAACAGAAGACAGCCCGCGGATTGATATGGGGTGGTTTCAGTAACGGTATAGTACAGTTGCTCGGTGCACTGTTCGGCATCATACTTCTGAATCTGCTGACACCAGAAGACTATGGCAAGATTGCGGTACTCTTGATATTCTCGAGTATTGCCGCAAGTCTTCAGGAGAGCGGCTTCAATGCTGCACTCATAAACAAGAAAGAACCAACACACGATGAATACAACGCCGTGTTTTGGTTCAACATTATTGTAAGCATTTCCATATACGTCATACTATGGTTTGCCGCACCATACATTGCCGAGTTTTACCATGAGCCCGTGCTCTGCCCACTCGCCCGCTTGTTATTTCTTGGTTTCGTATTTTCCGCATTAGGCTCCGTACAACGAGCCTACATCATGGGACACTTGCTGGTAAAGCAGAACAGCATCACATTGATTGTGGCCCTGCTGGTTTCAAACATCATCGGTGTCACAATGGCGTTTCTCGGATTTGCATTCTGGGGACTGGCGACACAGGCGCTGGTATATGTGCTTGTCACCACTATATGCAACTGGTATGTGTCACCATGGAGGCCAACGCTGCATATTGACCTCAGACCTGCATGGAAGATGTTCTCATTTTCAAGCAAACTGCTTGTAACGAACCTCTTCAACCAACTCAACTCACAGGTATTCTCTTTCCTGCTCGGCCATTACTACAACACCAAAACCGCAGGCATATACAGCAATGCCCGCAAATGGAACGACATGGCGGTAAATACCATACAGGGCATGATGAGCGGTGTATCACAGCCAGTGCTGGCACAAGTGGCAGATGATGACGGACGCTACCGCATGGTATTCCGCAAGATGTTGCGTTTTGCAAGTTTCGTAAGTTTCCCCTGTATGCTGGGACTGGCACTAATAGCTCCAGAGTTCATCCTTATCACCGTCAGGAATAAATGGATAGAGAGTGCGCCAATACTGTCGCTGCTATGTATCTACGGTGCTTTCTACCCCATAACCATGCTATACAGCAACATGGCGATAAGCCGTGGAAAGTCCGGAATAAACATGTTCTGCACCATATCGCTCTGCATACTCGTATGGGCTGGACTTTTCCTCTTACACTCCTATGGCATGTATCCCATGATTATATATTTCGTCGCCATCAACTTATTGTGGCTCGTGGTATGGCAATGGTTCGCATGGAGGATGATTCGACTCTCATTCTGGGATGCAATGAAAGACGTACTACCATTTTTCTGTTTTGCAGCCGCAGTGATGGCTATCACATGGTTTGCCACACGAAACATTGAGAACATATACATCGCCATTGTAGCAAAGATAACACTCGCAGCTTTGCTCTACATTGGAATAACATACCTTAGCGGTGCCAGGATAATGCGAGAAAGCATAGAATACTTAAGAAAAAAATAATGCCATGCGTGTTTTCTTCTATCATACACAAGACATAAAGTTTATTCACAAAGAATGGAGCGAGGGAAGGTTTCCTGCTCACTTCCTATACGGAGCCACCCATTTGCCGCAGGAAGGCATCGACGTGGTATTTTACAAATACATTGATCGCCATGTGCCAAGGTTCTTGCGGATGATATACAACGCATGGCAGATACTGACCTGTCATGAGAAAATAGATGCAGTATATGCCACAAGGCACAACGGCATCGAGATAATAATACTGTTAAGGGCATTGGGACTGTACCGTAAACCCATCGTATGCTGGCACCACCAGCCAGTGGAAAACTCCGGCAATCCCCTGAAGGAACGAATTGCCCGTTTCTTCTATAGAGGCATCGACCACATGTTTTTCTTCAGTGACTACCTGAAGAATCGTTCGCTGGCCTCCGGCAGAATTACCACAAGCGGGACAGAACAATGTGCATGGGGTGCCGATATGGATTTTTACAATCGTCTGATGAACAACAATCCATGTACGAACCATGAAGGCTTTATCTCTACAGGCAAGGAAAACCGCGATATGCCGACACTGGTGGAAGCATTTGCCGGCACACCCGACCAGCATCTTGACTTATTCTCCACAGCTGACAGTGGTGGGGTGAACTACGAGCAAGTGTTCTCTACAACATCAATACCATCCAATGTAACCGTCAATATAAATCACGGCAAGAAACACCTCATGAATGAACTGGCCCATGAGATATGGAGACACAAAGCCATCTGCATCTGTTGCAAGGAAACAAACTATACCGTTGGCCTCACTACTCTTGTGGAGGCTCTCGCCTTTGGCCTGCCTGTCATAATATCAAAAAATCCTAACCAACCATTCGATGCCAGCGAAGAAGGGTGCGGCATCAGCGTACCTTACGGAGACACGGACGGCTGGAGGAAAGCCATACGCTTCATCGCTGACAATCCAGATGAAGCTGAGCGCATGGGAAAACGGGCTCATGAGATGGCCGAACAGACCTACAACATCTCACACACCGCCCACATCATAGCGGAGGCATTAAAGAAAGTGAATAATGATAAGGCGTAAGTTCCATGTCAAAAGGGAAACCGTCATACAAACAAGAAGCATGATGATTATTCTATATGCAAATACAAAACGCCTTAGTTTTTTCACAAGATATGCCACTGCCACTGGTATGACAAAAGCCCAGTGTGCCGTCATGATATAAACATCGGTAAGTGCAAAGCGCAATCCCACATGCAACAGCATATCAAACAGAAACGGCATCATGCACATCCACAGAAAACGCTGACGACAACCGACTACCACTCCGCAGAAGAACAACAGCAGTATAAGTGCTTCAACAATGTAGTTGTACCGGTTGGTGTATTTCACAATCACCGGACGTTCACCTATTATATTCGCATCACGGAGCAGGTAGTCCTCATGCAGTTGCAAACCTTCTCCATAGATATTCTCCACAAGTGTAGGCATAAGTGGTATCGTATTGTCGGTAAACTCAAAAAGAGGATTGTCAACCAGCTGCTTACTTACACGGGCTGCCAATTTCTTTTCCCTCTCTGCAACGTCCTTCTTGTAGCCCACGCTATCTTTACGCATGGCTTTTGCCTCTATGCGCTTTTGATACCGTTCTTCTTCCACGTTTGCATTATGTTCCTGATGAATATACAGTGCAGCGACTATCATCGTTGGAATGATATACAAGAGACTATGCTTGACAAATGCCCACACTCTTCCCTTTCTCAACCTGCATGCAGCATCCACAAGCCATATCTTTATGCCGTTGGTTGTGGATATTCCCGTACCGAAGAGATAGAGCAGCAGTACTTTCCATGTCGCAAGCTGCTTTCCTTGCTTCATAGCCTTGCCTGACAAATAAAGCATGAGCAACATCACCGTCATCGACAACAGCATGTGGTCTGGAGCAAATGTTGCCAGCATGACGTATGCAAAAGAATAGAAGAAGAAATTCAGCAACAGGCTTTCCGTCACTGTCATCATCTGCACCTTCCTGAATATCTTATAGAGGGTTACCCATGACAACGTGCTCAACAGCGTCCACACCACAGCAACTATGTAAATGGAAAAATTGATGCCGTATGCTTCCTTAAGGATATCGTTCAACTGTGCGAAAGGCCACATCATATACATCAGGGCAGGATGACGTAGGTGTGTGTAAAGGGGGCGCCACTGGGTAATCACAATATATGTAACCTGATCAAAACCAGAGAAGTCGAACCCGTGATGAAATGCAGACCATGGTCCTATATGCGTGTTGGTCCATTCATCCGGCGCATAAGCCAGCACCATACAGTTGAGACCTGCAAACAACATCAGTCCCAATAGTATTATAATTATAATTTCTAAATGTCTCCTCATAAACATCCTTCCTCAACTACATATAGAGGTAATACACCAACAATGACACATTCCACACCACGAGATACAGAGCCACCACGCCAAGTGCCCATGTCAATACAGTGCGATATTTCTCTTTGAGTGATTTCATAAGATATGCCATCGCTATCGGCAGTACAAAGAGGTAATGTGCCGACATTATGAATATCTCATTGATGCCGAATCCCAGTCCCATGTGCAACAGCATATCCATAAGGAAGAAAGACATCGCTGTCCATAGGAACAGCTGTCGTCTGCCGTACCATACGCCAATGAGGAACAATAGCACAAGCATAAATTCCACCACATAGTTGAACCAGTTTTTATAATGTACTACTATCGGGCGGTTCACCAACACATCTCCAAGCACATAATCCTCATGCAGCATGATGCCTTCCCCAAAAAGACATTCCACAGCAACATCCATGCGTGAAGTGGTGATGTCCGTCCAACGCATAAACTCTCCATTGGTTATGGGTTCACCGGTATGCTTGTACAATGCACTCATTTTGTATCGTCTGTCCTTGCGTGCTTTCTGTTCTGCCAGTGCACTGTCAACAGCAGCCTGCACAAGTACGCTGTCTTTTGTCTTAATGGTATCGAGCACTGCGGTACGTATCTTCTCCATCTGACGTTTCTCCGCCTTCACCTTCCTTTCATGGCGCGCCACTTCCTTGGGCCACACAAAATGTGCGTAACTCATCCTTGCGCTCGTCCATATCAAAGCAGAAGGCAGCAGCACAGCAAAAAGCAGGAACCGCCACTCGAAGAACCTGCGTCTGCGCGTCACCATGGCAGCAAGGAATATCTTCAAGCCGTTGTTGAGCGACACACCTGCCGTCAGCACAAACATCGCAATGGTCTGCCACATATTCAGCGCACTGCCGTTCTTCAGCTTCAAGCCACAAAGATATAACGTCAATGTAAGACAGAACATTGACATAATGAAATGATCTGGCACCAGTGCAGCAAGCATTATGTATGCAAACGAGAATGTCAATCCCGTCAACACACTTGCCTCAATCTTTTTTATCTCTATAATCTCCGTGAAGATTCTGTATATAAACAAAGCAGAATATAGTGCGCAGAATATCAGGAGACACGCAACAATCAAAATGGCACAGTTTACGCCCGTCAGCCATGTCAACAATTTGTTGAGCATACTCAACGGCCACATAAAATATGGCAGCAACGGATGACGATAAATATTGTAACCTATGCTCCAGTCTGTAACTACCGAATAGGTTATAGGATCAAAACCTGACACATGCCATCCCTTGATGAATTTCTGCCAAGTGTTGCTATCTACTCCCGTCAACGCACTCCAGTACCTTACAACATTGAGTGCATTGAGCAAAAAGAAAAACACTCCCGCCACAATTGCGAACAGCCGTTCCTCTCGACGTATTCTGAATATCTTACCTACCTTCAACATTCTTATAATTCATTTCACAATAACTCATGACTCATACAATCCAATATAGCGCTGTGCCACTGATTGCTCGGAATATTCCCGCAACACCTTTTCTCTTGCTGCCGCTCCCCACTGTTCCCTGTTGTCCAATACCATACGAATACCTTCGGCAAGGTCTGTTGCATCTTTATATCGTGCCACATAACCATTCTCCTTATGATTTATCATTTCAGGTATGCCCCCGACATTGAATCCAACGCATGGTGTACCACAGGCCATTGCCTCCATGATAGTATTTGGCAAATTGTCGTGCAACGAAGGGGTGACGAAAGCATCCACTGAAGCATACAACTCTGCCATATCCCTTTCATTGTCAATATATGGGATATCACGACCAAGGGCCACAATCTCCACATCATCAAGCATCTTTGCAGCCTCATCAAGATATCTTACGCCCTTGCGCTCGTCTGTGACTTTCTGTGCAACAAACAACACCCTGCGCTTGTTCTTGTGCGGTATCGGTCTAAAAACGCTTGTATCTATCGCATTGGGTATGCTGACGATTTTCTGTCCTACGGCCAAAGGCTTTGTTTCCGACAAGTGTTTCAACCACTCGCTGCATGCCACAAATGTTATGCAACCTTTGCCATACACCTGTTTCTTGCGTTCTATTATCTTCTTGTCATCAGCATTACGCACATCATTGTCATAGTAATGCTGCACACCGTCGAGTGGCCACTCATCGTGCATGGTCCACACCACACGCTTGCCACTCTTCACTATCTTTTCTATTATGCTTAGCGACAGAAATCCCTGATTCACCCAATGCAGATGTACCACATCTGCTTCTTTGTATTCCTGTGTCTTGGTTATGTCTTGTCCGCACATTGCTATGTCTGTCGCCCAGATATCTTTTGAAGAGAAGCCATTGCGCATCCATATCACACCACGCTCGATGATACTCGTCCACGACTGCTTGCGCATTCTCTGCGGTCCCCATGCAATATCACGACGACACAGCATGGTGGCATCCACCCCATTGCCACGCAAGGCATGGAGCAGTCGTGAGGCAGCTATCGCCGCGCCACCTGTACGTTCGTATGTGCTTAATATAAGTACTTTCATCTTATAATAAACAACCCTACCATTACACCCAATAGCACTCCCAATGAATTACACAATGCGTCAACCCAGTCACCGGAACGGCATGTTGTGAGATAGGCCTGCGCCAGTTCCACCAATACACCCATGACCACCGGGCATACCACACCGCCGATCCACAACCGCTGGGTTCTCCTTGCATTCTCATGCCTACGCCGGTATTCCCACCATATTGTAATAGTCAGTATGCCATACATCACAAAATGTGTCCACTTGTCTATGAGATTTATCTCATCAAGTGGTGTTTCAGGTATGGGTATCATACATACAACCCATATAACCAGCACAAGAAGGCACGAACATGGGTATTTCTTTATATATAAGGGTATATTCATTAAATCTGACCTGAATAATTCATATTAAAAAGAGAACGATATTTTGCATATGCCAAGAAACAACATCATCTTTGTAAGTTCTTAGTCAACAAATCAATACATACGTTCTTATATGCAAAGTTACTAAAAATAATCCAAAAACGGAAGGAAATGCCGAGAAATTTTCTTTCAATCCTGCAATTTCTGTTAAAACAGAGGCTATTCTCAACATACCACGACAACGCATGCTTTTTCTGGCTATCCGAATTATTCAGGCTAAGTCAACTTATTCAATATATATTTATCAAACAATAATGACAATGGATACAGACACACCATCAAGAACACCAGGCACAAAACGGCATTGACATAAGGATGCATGTCAATAGCCAATGTTGACAATATCTTGTTCCAATAGCCGATGAAAGGCATGTGCAAACAGAAAATAGTCAATGAGCATTGTCCTATCCTTGACAGTATGTTACCGACAGCATATCTCTCCAGATACTGCGAGAGTTTCATCACTACAAGACAGCCAACTACTGATGCCGGGATGAACAAGAATATATGGTTGCCATACACTCTGACTGATATGTTTACCGGTGCGCAGCAATGATAAAAGATGACATATAATGCACATAATATCACACACCACCAGATATTTATCTTCTTCATCAGTTCCAATTCCCTTACCTTTACCCCCAAATATATGAATGTAGCCATAAGGAATGCAGTGTCAATGCTCCACGGCAGCAGTATTGGCAAATAGGTCATCAGGTATGATATTATGATGTATATCGCCACTACCATCAGCTTATAAGTCTCTTTCTGACATTTCTCTATTATTTTGAACAACAGGAAAGCCACGAACATTGATGTGAGGAACCATAAAGGCCCGTTGTTGGAACGAAGGAAAAGGATATTGTCCTCAATGAATATCTGATACAGGCACCACCGGCTATAAAGCGCACCAATGAAATCTATGCTTTCGTGCGTTCCATTCAGGGCAAACAGTATTATTGTAAAAATAATGTATGGTATAATCAGTTTTTTGAACTTCTTGCTTATCTTCACTTCTCTGATTGTGCAATACCCGCTGACAACGAAGAAAACAGTTATAAAGAAAGGGGTGGCACGCTCAGCAAGCACACTGCATATATGGCTCAACATCACGAAGACAAGTCCTATGGCCTTTGAAATATCAATGAATTTCAGGCGATGCAAGGTCTTGTCATCTAAGTGTCTTTCTGGCTCTTCAGCAACAGCTTTTATTTTATTCTGCCCGCTCATTAAATAATCTTATACAGTAATAAATACAGAATACCTATGCAAAATTACATTTTTTTTTGTAATTTTGCAAATTAAGAAAGAAATAAAACAAATAACAAAGCATATTTCTGACATTATATAGTATGGCAAAGGCAAAATTCGCATCACGCATCGGTCTTATACTTGCAACAGCTGGTTCAGCCGTTGGTCTTGGCAACATCTGGCGTTTCCCCACCACCACTGGCGAGAACGGTGGAGCCGCTTTCATCTTCGTTTATATCATTTGCACTCTACTGCTGGGGTTGCCAGGCATGATGAGCGAATTCATCGTCGGGCGCAGTGGCGGATGCAATGCCATGCGGTCATACATGAAAGCAGGCCGACACAAACTCTGGGGTGGCATAGGTATCATAGGAATGCTCTGTGCCATCATCATTCTTGGTTTCTACAGTGTTGTGGCGGGCTGGTGCATATATTACCTGCTGCAGGCCATAATGGGAAATGTTCTTGGTGATGCACATACCATCAATAATAACTTCGAGTCTTTGGTAGGCAATGCATGGATACCGTCTGTCATGTCTGTCATCTTCATATTCCTGACGCACAGCATTGTTGTTCGCGGCGTGCAGGGCGGCATTGAGAAGGCTTCAAAATTGATGATGCCTCTGCTGTTCATCCTACTTATTGTCATCATCTGTGCTTCATGCTCACTGCCTGGCGCATGGCAGGGGGTGGAGTTTCTCTTCAAACCCGATTTCTCGAAAATTACTGGAAAGGTGGTGTTCGAGGCTCTCGGCCAGGCTTTCTTCTCCATCAGTCTCGGCACAGCATGCCTGTGTACATACGCTGCCTATTTCAAGGACGAGACAAACCTGTTGCGTTCATCTGCCGAGATTGCCTCCATCGACTGCGGCGTGGCAATCATGGCGGGACTTATGATTTTCCCAGCAGCGTTCTCAGTGGGGGTAAAGCCTGATGCCGGACCGAATCTTATCTTCCTGACACTGCCGAGCGTATTCACCGAGGCTTTCCCCCACCCTGTGGCATTCGTCGTGGCAATACTCTTTTTCTCCTTGCTGACCCTGGCAGCCCTTACCTCCACCATCTCCATGCATGAGATTGGCACCTCACTTCTCTCAGAGGAACTGCACATAGGGCGACACAAAGCAGCTATATGCGTCACCATCGTTTGCTGCATCATTGGCATACTGAGTGCCTTGAGCATGGGACCTGTGCCGATGGGAGTGATGGGCAAGAGTCTGTTCAGCAACTTCGATGCTCTTACCTCCAACATACTGTTGCCTTTCGGAGCCTTCATGACCACGCTGCTTGTGGGATGGCTGATGCCACGCCGCACAGTCATACGTCAGTTGAATTCCCACGGGCTCTATCCTTGGAAACGCATTGCTGTCAACATTTTCTTCATCCTCGTGCGCTTTGTATGCCCTATAGGCATTGCCATTACCTTCCTAAAACAGATAGGAATCATCTGAGCTTATTCTGGATTTGCTGACATTTAATCCCTCTGGGATCAGCAGTCGAGGAAACTTTCCGGCAGCCATACATTCTCCAACTCCTTCGCTTCTTCAAACAGCGGAGCTATCTCCTCCGGTGTAAAGCCTGCTATACCGCAGCCAATAGGGGTTACGAGGAAATTCTGTTCGGGATGCTGCTTGGCGAATGTTATAAACTCGTCAACATAGGGTTTTATTGTTTCCACCCCACCCTGCATTGTTGGGATGGCATACGACTGTCCCTGCAGTCCCACACCTTGTCCCCATACGGCACCGAAATTCTTGTAAGCCGCACGTGCAGCACCGCCACCGTGCCAGCCATCCAAATTGCTTCCAAACACGAACACTTCGTTCGGTTTCAGCGATGTCACCATCGCCGGTGTAATTCTTCTCATATCCATATTTCTTTCTGTTTCTTCCATAACAGCCATATCCATATCGGCATATATTGCACCACCCATATACCTTGGTGTCATGCCACATGACGGTGTTACGGTCTTACCATAATATATGCCATGACCATAGTTTTCTATCACAAATGGTATGACCACTTCATCCATCATCTTCTTTACACGCTGGTTTACAGCAGAGGGCGTCAAGCCGAACTGCGCCGCCGCTTCTTTCTGTTTGAAACCTGCATACAGCACCATGTGGGCTATCGCCTGCATAATGCGGTCGGAACCATAGTGCGCAGCTACAGCATCAGCCACCTGTAGCAGCAGTCCTTCTTCATGATCTGACGAGCGTACATAGTCAAGCACCGTACCAGAATCGCTCAACGTCTTACCATCAAACTCACGGTTGTATTCTTTCAATGCATCGAGCACCACAAAATGGAAACCGCGCGTCATCCATGTGGAGAGTGGAACATTATCTGGTTTGTCCAACAATGGCTTAAACTGGTGTTTCATCAAATGCAGGTAATACTCATGCGCCAATGAATAGAAATCCATACCCGCCTTCGAATGTAGATTATACTTACGGTCGAAGATGTGATATGCACGACGACAGTAACTATAGAAATATTTCTTAGTCACGTCGGCATCATAAGTGCACAGCAGCTTTATTATTCTTTCGTCGTCCATAATGCAAAGTTATATGTTTTTTTCCATAAAAAAAACTTTTTGCTCACCGTGTGCTTAATTTTTCCACATAAAATTCTTTTATATAGATAAAGACGTCTTTTAAAAACAATCCATGTTCAACAATCTAAAGAAAAGAAAGGGAAAACAAAATGAAAAACGAAACCGCAACAACACAGAAGAAGAGAGTTTTCAACCTTGTAATCGTTGACGAGTCTGGTTCTATGAGTATCATACAACGCGAGGCTCTCGCAGGCATGAACGAGACCATCACCACCTGTCAGACCATGCAGAAACAGCACCCAGACATAGAGCAGCGCCTCACATTGATAACCTTTGACAGCCAACACTTCAAGGTTCACTACGATAATGTCTGCGCCGACAACGCAAAACCACTGTCGTCTGCAAGCTATTGTCCCCGTGCCGCCACTCCACTATACGATGCCATCGGTCAGGGCATAGCCAAACTGAACGCCCAGACCACTGCCGACGATAATGTTTTGGTTACCATCATCACCGACGGAGAGGAGAACTGCAGCAAGGAATACAACCTCACCATGGTGAAAAACCTCATTGAGAAACTGAAGAAACAGGGATGGACCTTCACCCTCATCGGCACTGATAACCTCGACGTGGAGGGTATGGCTGGCAGCATGGCCATAGACAACCACCTTGCCTTCACTGAGGATGAGGAGTCAACACGACAGATGTTCCAACGCGATCGCAAAAGCCGCGCCCGTTATAACGGACAAATAGCCTGTGGTTGCGCAATGGCCTCCGGAACATATTTCGAGGAAGACTAACCTGTTATCTCTCGTAATCTACGAAAGCATATCGCTGGGCATGCTTCTCATCGGTGTCGTGTTCCTCACGGCTTACCTCATGCCAACCGTCGTATGATGGAAAGAACACATCGGCCTCAGCCGGCGTGTCGTCTATCTCCGTCAGGCATAGGCGGTCGGCCAGCGGCAGTGCCTGCTCATAGATGGAAGCCCCACCGATAACATACACATCTTCATCAACCGCACAGTGGCGCAATGCTTCGTCGAGCGATGCGAACACCTCACAGCCGGGCAGTTCTTTCACCGTGCGCGACACCACCACATTGCGGCGGTTGGGCAAAGCACCTTTGGGCAGGGAGTCAAAAGTCTTCCTGCCCATTATTATTGTGTGTCCTGTAGTCAATGCCTTGAACCTTTTCAAATCATTAGGCAACCAGTACAGCAGTTTGTTGTCGTTGCCGATGGCACGGTTGCGTGCCACGGCAGCAATAATGTTTATTCGCATATCTTCTTGGGGTACTTTTTTATTATTACTTCACTTTCCACACATTGAGTTTGATGCCACCTTGTGGACCGTCCATTGCCGGTTCGCAGAGGAACAGGGCATTGTTGAGCCATGCGTACTTGCTGTCTATTGGCGCTTCAAACTTTGGGGCGCAACGGAAATAGAAAGACGGCTTGCCGTCGGCATCTTTTCCACTGCATATAAGACCGCAGTTGCGGATGTGGATTGTGACACCGTCATCGGTTCTTATGCAGTAGATGGCCTCTATCTCTGTCCTGCCGGCTTCCATGTTCTGCAACTGGTAGTCAGCACCGCCTTCAAGCACCTCACCCTTGATGTTTGGTCCTTCAAATGTTCCTCCCGTGATGGGAACGATGAAACGGTTGCCCTTAGCTGTCTTTCCCACGCCGTATGCCTGGCCTAACTTCACGTTGAGGGTCATTACGTATTCCGTTTCGGGTCCTTTCGGAGTCTGTGCCCCTATTGACAGCACACTGACGAAAAGGGCGAATAATAGTGTTAAACTTCGCATAGTTTTAATCTTTTGTTTGGTTATTGCATTATCTTTTTTGTTACGGCCTTTTCATTTGAAAATCTTCACTCTCCATATTTATAATTCTTTCCATCGCTGGTTGTAAAGGTGATAGCCTCTATGGATGGTGCATCATAACGGATGCCTAACTGAGCTGTCTTGACTGCCTCTTCCTTAATGTCGTCAAAGGAAGCCTTGAAGGCCTCTGCCTCAGCGATAGGCACGGGCAACAGGAATATATTCCAAGGTGCCACACCAATACTGATGGGGAATGCTTCATTATCGGCGTCGTACTTCCCGATGGTCAGTTTCACGCCTCCCTTTGTCTTTTCGGCAAGATAGCGTTGTGGAGCATCGTCCATTATCTCACGCAGATACTCCTCCTGCAACTTCGCATCCTTCATGCGAGCCTCGAAGTGGTCAGTCTTCTCATACTCTCCCTTCTTGTCGATATACTTGGCTGCCTCCTGCTTGTACCAATCGGTATAGGAAATAGAGTTATATGTGCGAAGCGTTTCTTTCAGTTCATTATGACTACCGTAAATCAATGGAATAATAACACGTCCTTCATAATCTACAACCCCATATTTCCCGTTCAGCAACGCTTCCAGTTTGTTCTCGTTCAGTAGGTTTTCCAGTCTGTTGGTACCAAATATGTTTTTGTCATCATACTTGGTGAGTTCGTCATATTTCGTTAATCCTGGATTAGCAGGTTTTAAATCCCAACCATTATAGAGGTCGAAGCCATCAGCTTTCATCGCCTGGTAGAAGGAGCCCTTCCGATTAATCGCGTCATACTTGACAGGAATAATCATATCTACACGATAATCTTGGGAAACCACGCCTGTTGCAAGTCCGTTGGAGTCGTATGTGTACTTGTCACCGAACCATGCCAATACATATATTCCAACCTTTCCCCCTCTCTTGATATAATAACAACTTGTTTTATCATGATAACCTGTTGATCCATATTTATGCTGTATCAATTTCACCTCTTCTAACCATTCCACTTGGTCTTGGTCATTAATCTGAAACCAAGTTGAATCACGGTCAGATTTCCAAGCGCCTCCATCTGCATAGGGAATGCCATCTTTTGTATAGATAGCCCATTGGTTTAGTGCATAACATTTTATAAATGGCTTCCCGGTAGGATCGCCTGCAGGTGGCTCATAAAGTCGTAAAATATAATCATAGAAGAAATCGGATTTTTCATCATTTCGAATAATTATTTTGTCTCCTTCCTTTGGTTTTTTGTTAAACGGATTAATGACATAGTTTCCCGTCTTCGTATTCTTTATACCATAGGCAGTTTTTTTAGTTCGTCCAACCTTTACTTTGTCGCCTTTCACAACGGCATAGTCCCCTACATTCCAGAATCTTTCATCAGCACGGAACCTCTGTAATACTTTAGAATCCCATATCTTAGTATTCTTTATTTCCTCTGCCGTTTTTCGTGGCTTAGGTGTCGATGTACTCTGGCTTCCACTAGATATCATCCCCGAAAGCAGCGAACCAAGTGCCGAGGTGACAGCACTGGCAGCGGTATATGCAGTAGAACTGCTACCACTCGACTTATGCGACGAACCGCCCCCACCTTGTTCACGATAATGAGGGCACCAACTCTTATGCTGCCAAGGGTAGGTGACGTTGCCTTTTGTAATTCCACAACTAGGGCATGTCTTACGTGTTGTCGTGGAGTTAGATGAAGGAGTCTTTACTGCCTCTCCTTGACTGAGACCTGCACCCTGTGCCTGTGCGTATAGCGTTCCCATAACTAACGCCAACGTCCAAATAACTATTCTTTTCATAATACTTGATATTTATCGGTTAATAATAGGCTTTCTAATCCATTGGATCCTCAACCTTCAAATCTTCACTCTCCATATTTATAACTCTTTCCATCGCTGGTTGTAAAGGTGATTGCCTCTATGGATGGCGCATCATAACGGATGCCCAACTGAGCAGTCTTGGCTGCTTCTTCCTTGATGCTGTCGAAGGAAGCCTTGAAAGCTTCTGCCTCTGCGATGGGCACGGGCAAGAAGATGAAGTTCCAGGGTGCTACTCCAATACTGATGGGGAAGGCTTCATTGTCAGCATTGTACTGTCCGATGGTTAGCTTCACCCCACCCTTTGTCTTTTCGGCAAGATAGCGTTGTGGAGCATCATCCATTATCTCACGCAGATACTCCTCCTGCAACTTCGCATCCTTCATGCGAGCCTCGAAGTGGTCAGTCTTCTCATACTCGCCCTTCTTGCCGATATACTTGGCTGCCTCCTGCTTGTACCAGAGGGTGTAGGAGATGGTCTTATAGTAATCCATAAAATTGGTCCCCTTGCCATAAACAAGCGGTAGAACAATCTCTCCCTTAGAATTTACAAGACCATATCTTCCATTTATAGATGCAATGTACATTGTATTGTTTCCGACAACTCTCTTCTCCAGTGTATCAAACAGCTTCATTGCGTCATTTGCCTTAGTATAAGGCGTGTTATCGGAAAGATATTTATCGTGAAGATATAGGTCGAACTCCTTACCTATGTAAGCGCGTGAAGCATCCCCAATGGATACTATGCTGTCATACTGTATAGGGATACGCACCTTGCAGTATAGGTCTGTGGATCTGACTTCTCTTGTATAATCTGGCTTCTGCGAAATGGAATCGTAGTAGGGGTGGTCATAGTTCATCAGATAGTAGGCACCTACTTTCCCTCTTCTTTTTACAAGATTGTACGCGTAAGTTCCATTACGATCCAATGGCTCTAATTTCTCGTCATCGGTAATCAAGAACCAATGACAACTCACAGTTTCCCAATTTTTGTATTTCTCTCTATACTCTTTCATATAGTCCGCGAAGACGAAAGGCTTCCCACTGGGGTCTCCTTCAGGCGGCGGCAAGAGACGAATCTGAGCCAGTAAGAAATGTTTATCCTCTACATCTACAATCTTCTTTCCAAGGTGCAAACGACGATGGATACCATAGTCCCCCTCCTTATATTCTTTTTTATTTGGGTCGAGCACATAGTTTCCCGTCTTCTTGTTTATGATACCATACGCCTGACGACCTTCGTATTTATACTTTCCTTCCACCACGGCATAGTCGCCCACTTCCCAGAATTTCTCATCGGCAAGCATAGATTGAATTAACATGTGTCTACCACTTTTTACGCTTTCTTTAAGTTTTTTCTGCTCGGCTTCTTGCTTTTGCCTTACAGGCGAAGGAGAGATGCTTTTGCTTCCGCTCGAAATCATCCCCGAAAGCAGTGAGCCAAGGGCGGAAGTTGCCGCACTGGCAGCAGTGTAAGCTGTAGAACTGCTATTACCCGACTTATGCGATGAACCGCCACCGCCTTGTTCCCTATAATAAGGGCACCAACTTTCATGTTGCCACGCATAGGTGACGTTTCCTTTCGTGATACCACAACTGGGACATGTCTTGCGAGTAGTCGAAGGATTGGAGGTAGTCTGCTTTACTGCTTCCCCTTGACTGAGGCCTGCGCCCTGTGCCTGTGCGTACAGCGTTCCCATCACTAACGCCAACGTCCAAATAACTATTCTTTTCATAATACTTGATATTTATCGGTTATGGATTATAGGTTTCAAATACAAAGGTAATTAAAAATCCTTAACTACAAAATAATTCTTCATTTTTTTGCAAAAAAAATGAAGAATCAATCATTTCGATGTCTGATTGCCATTTTCTGAACACGGATAAAACCGATTGGACGGATTGGCTGCGCAGTGGGCTTTAGTAGATGAATAGAAGACAACACAGAAAACAATGACAACAAATGTATGACAAAAGTGATGTTTGAGAAAAAAGTTGTCCAAGTTGTCCTAAGTTGTCTTTAAAAATAGATAAAAGAACAGTGGTTCTGTTTTGACTGGTTTATCATGACATGTATTCCAATTTCTACGTCTTAACACTATAAAATACAAAAAGTTTGCTTCGGTACACAAGTTTGTGGTCCACAAACTTGTGTACCATGTTTTTTTTTTGTAACTTTGCACTCATAAACAATAACAGAACTCATCTTAAAACGCACATACTAATGGACAGAGCATTTATTTACGGCATGTCTGTGGAGGGAGACAACTTCACGGATAGAGTTGAAGAAACCAAAAGGCTGAAACTTGATTTTGAAAACGGAGTAAACGTTATTCTTGTGTCACCACGCAGAATAGGCAAGAGTTCAATAGTCAAGAAAGTCAAGTCGGAAATAACATCTCCGGAAATCAAGGTCGTCTTCATGGATATATATGACTGTCGCAGCGAATATGATTTTTACAACCGTTTTGCATCCGTGCTGATGAAAGAGACCGCAACAAAGACAGAACAGATAGTTGACAACATAAGACGATTTCTCGTCAGGCTGACGCCGAAAGTTTCATTTTCACCAGAACCGATGTCTGACATTTCTTTCTCGCTGGGTATCACGCCGCAAAACTATCAACCAGAAGAAATTCTGCAACTGCCGGAACTGATTGCTAAAGAAAAAGGCATACACATCGTTGTATGTATTGATGAATTTCAGCAGATTGGAGAATTCACAGACTCGCTCACGATACAAAAGCGCTTACGAGGTGTGTGGCAACACCAACGTAATGTTTCGTATTGCCTGTTCGGCAGCAAGAAACATCTGATGGTAAATCTTTTTCAGAACAGGAAGATGCCTTTCTATCAATTTGGTGAAATGATGTACTTAGGGAAGATAAACACAGAGGATTGGATACCATTCATCCGCTCCCGTTTCCAAAGCAAGGGCAAGAACATCTCTGATGAATTCGCACGCAGAATATGTGAGAAGGTAGAGAATGTGTCATCGTACGTACAGCAGTTGGCTTGGAATGTTCTGGCTCAGACGACAAAAAATACCACGGAAGCGGATTTCAATGCCGGGGTTGACGCACTGCTCGCACAGTGCTCCGGACTATTTGAGGAACAGCTGAGGGGATTGACCTCACATCAGATTAATTTCTTGCGAGCTGTGTGTGATGGTGTCAACACCGAGTTTGGCAGTAAAGCCGTGCTTGAGGAATACAACCTTGGCAGTAAATCCAACATCTCACGCCTAAAATCCTCGTTAATCGACCGTGAGCTGATAGAGTTTGATGGAGAAAAAGTTTATATAGAAGACCCTATATTCCGTATTTGGTTTCGCAAGACCAAACGCCTATGACAATGACAACATTTGTATGACGGAAGTGGTGTATGGGAAAAGTCTTCCCCCGTTGTCCTAAGTTGTCTTTAAAATAACGTGAACTCGACGAAATAATTTTTTTTATCGTTAATGTCGTTAATATAGACCATTAATGTCATTAATAACCATAGGGTAAAATGTTAATGGTATTAACGAATGAAATTGACGGCATTAACGTAAAAAGACAAAATTACCATTGTGTCTTACAGTGGACAAATGTCATTAATATGATTTCATCGAACTGACGTTAAAATAAGACGATGCAGATAATTTCATGCTATTTTTCTTTTATTATAACCTTTGGTTAGAAATCCAAAAAAATCTGAATCATAATACTTGGGCTTCGCACAGAAATATTTCTTATATAAGATTTTTATTTCGATTTTTAAAGGATTTCTTGCGAAGCAATCATAACAACATCAACTTAACTCTTTTTTCTAAATCTCCAATAGAGGAATGGGGATTTGTGAACAAATGACGCATGGGTTTGGGTGGCAAAATAGAGGTTAAAATAATTAACAATTCATAATTCATAATGCATAACCAGGTCAAACAGAACAAAAGGCGCGAACTGCACGCAAAAATTGTGCATTGTGCATTATGCATTGTGCATTGATTAGGTGGTAAAATGAATGCCTTTACATGGTAAAAGCTATCGTATTACACTGTAATAGCTATGCTTTTACAAGGAGAGGGGATTGCAGCAAAAACAAGAAGTAGGTTATGTTGCTGTGATACAGCAATATACTCTATAGCGAAATTTTGGCGTATTTGAGAGCAAAATACACTTTCATGATTTCTATCGCAAGGAAATGGCAGTCTATGACAACCGACTGCCAATTAAAACTATCAATAAATTACTCATCTAAACGTGAAACAAATGTCTCTTTGATTTGGTTATCTTTGTTTTTTTTCGTAAATTTGCATTCGTTTACTATTTTACTATACCAACCTTCAATACTACGATCGCAATAATGAAACATATAAACCACTTATTTGCCTTGGCTGTACTGTTCATATTGACAGCGCAGAATCTCCATGCCAACGATATAATGGTAGACAGCATCTGCTATAATTTCATTTCTACAACGGAAAAGGAAATTGGAGTGGAGCGTTGTTATTTAGACACGGTAATAATTCCAGAATCCATCACTTACAACGGTACCGTCTACAGAGTAACTTCCATAGAAGACAATGCATTTTTTTATAAGACAACTCTTAAGAAAATAACGATAGGAAAGAATGTAAAATCCATTGGCAAAAGAGCATTCTACAACTGTAGCGGAATAAAAAATATTACACTACCAAACAGTGTGACCACAATAGGAGAGTCCGCTTTTAATGGTTGCTCTGCATTGGGAAATATCACAATGGGAAAATCTGTGATAACCATTGGTGAGAAAGCTTTCTATAATTGCGCCCAACTGCAAAGCATTACAATTCCTGACAGCGTAAAGACATTGGGCATATCTGCATTTGAGAATTGTGGAAAAATGCAGAGTGTAATCTTAGGTAGCAGTCTCACAACTATAGCAGAGTCTGTTTTCAAAAATTGCAAGACATTACAAAGCATAAAAATCCCCGACAACATAAAAAGCATTGGTAAATTTGCTTTTGAGGATTGCGCCATGCTTCAAAGTATAGAATTAGGGAACCATGTAGAAACATTAGGCTATAGAGCTTTCTGTAAATGTTCCAAACTGCAAACTATAACTATACCTAATTGCGTAATAACTATAGAGGCATCAGCTTTTGAAGATTGCACAGAATTACAAAGTATAAATCTGAGCACCAACATAACAACTATAGGAGAATGCGCATTCAGGAATTGCACAGCATTATCAAACATAAAAATTCCAAACAACATAAAAAGCATAGAAAAAGAGACGTTCTATAATTGCTCAAACCTACAGACCGTACAGATAGGAGATGGCGTGGAAAACATAAAGGAAAGAGCTTTTAACTACTGCAGTTGTTTGCTTAGCATAGAGATACCTAACAATGTAAAGACCATTGGAGATGCCGTATTCTCACGTTGCACAAAACTGCAAATCGTGACAATGGGAAAGGGTATTGAGACTTTAGGATGCGCAGCTTTTAGCGAATGCCCCAACCTGCAAAGCGTTGATTTTGGTGTAAATTTAGTAACGATAGGCTGGGATGCCTTTAAAAATTGTCATGCTTTACCCTGCGTAAAAATCCCAGATAGTGTAAAGAAAATTGACGGATCGGCATTCTGGGGATGCTCAAACCTACAGGATGTAACAATTGGAAACAATGTAGAATTCATAGGCAATCACGCTTTTCGGAGCTGCGGTGCATTGCAAAACATAGTGATACCTAACAGTGTTGAAAGCCTTGGTAGTTACGCATTCGATGGATGTAGTGAATTGGTAAGCGTTGTAATAGGAGACAATACTAAAAGCATAGGCGAAAGAGCATTCTATTGGTGCTCCGAACTCAAAGACATAACCATAGGTAAAAACGTAAGAAGCATAGGAACTATGGCTTTTCAGTACTGTTATGCACTGCGTAACATAACAATACCCGACAATGTGGAAGTCATAGGTAGCTTAGCTTTCTATGACTGCGACAGACTGCAAAACGTAACATTAGGGAACAGCGTGGATAGCATAGGTCATGGGGCTTTCAGCGGATGTTACAGACTGCAAAGTATAGAAATACCAAACAGTACAAGAGTAATAGATTCATACGTTTTCGAATATTGCACTGCCTTACAGAACGTAACGATCGGAAACGGTGTGGAATACATAGGGGAAGGAGCATTCTACGACTGTCATGCCATACAAAGTTTGATATTACCAAATGTAAAATATATTGGAGATTGTGCATTCGACAGATGCTCAAATCTGCAAAACCTGACAATCGGAAACGGGGTTAAAACCATTAAATGGGGAGCTTTCTCAAGTTGTTCATCCTTAACAAACGTAATAATACCTGATGGCATAACCACAATCGAAGGGTGTACCTTTGATTTCTGTGCATCCTTACAAGATGTTAAAATCGGAAAAAATGTAGAAACCATTGGATACTCTGCTTTTTCTAATACGAACCTAAAAAACATTGTAATACCAAATAGTGTAAAAATCATCGGAGATGAGGCTTTTACATCCTGTCCTCTACAAAGTATTACTATAGGAGAAAGCGTCGAAACTATTGGTAAATCAGCTTTTTCTGATTCAAACTTACAATCCGTCGTGATACCTAATAGCGTGGTTTCTATTGGAGACAATGCATTTGATTACTGCACCCTTCTGGAAAATGTGACATTAGGAAGCGGTATTGAAAACATAGGAAAAAACACCTTCAGAGGTTGTGAAGCCTTGACCTGTTTTTCCACACGGACACAAAGTCCACCATTATGTGATGATGATGCTTTTTTCGAAATAGACAAGGAGTTGTGCACACTGTATGTTCCTGCAGGAACTCTTGAAACATATAAGAGCGCAGACCAATGGAAAGAATTCACCCACATTAAAGAAATTAGTGACGCAAACAGCGACGGCACAGTTTCCATGGCAGATGCGAATATTGTTGTCAACTATTTTCTTAACACTAACAAAAAGACAGTCAATGATATTGACACCATTGCAGCAGACGTTAATGGCGATGGTCAGATAACCATGGCCGATGCGAACCTAATAGTAAATACGTTCCTTAACAAACAGTAACCACGGAGAATAATAATGATTAGACATTCAACTTTACATACGAAGCTATGGGCGGTATTGTTCTTGATGTGCACCATGGAACTTGCTACATGGGGACAACCTAAGTGCAAACTCGTGGAGGTTGGCAAGGGCTACAGCCAGACATCAGTGAACACGGCTGTGTTTCGCAACAACTCGCTGGTGACACACGGCAACGAGCAGTATATCAGTTATTATGACGCTGAGGGATACGTGACGCTGGGCAAACGCAGGTTGGGCTCTACGGAGTGGCAGATACAGCGGTCGCAATACAAAGGCAAGGTGACCGACGGACACAATATCATAAGCATGATGGTGGACGGCGACGGCTACGTGCATGTGTCTTTCGATCACCACGGCAACCGACTGAACTACTGCCGCGGCATAGCACCGGGTTCGCTCACGCTGGGCGACAAGAAGGCGATGACCGGCGTGGACGAGGGCAACGTGACCTACCCGGAGTTCTATACGCTGAAGGGCGGTGACCTGCTCTTCGCATACCGTTCGGGAGCATCGGGCAGGGGTAACCTAGTGATGAACCGCTATGACCTGAAGACAAGGAAATGGACACGCGTGCAGGACGTGCTCATTGACGGAGAGAACGAGCGCAACGCCTATTGGCAGCTGTACGTTGACGAGCGCGGCGTGATACACCTCTCATGGGTGTGGCGCGAGACGTGGATGGTGGAGACGAACCACGACCTGTGCTATGCCAAGTCGGAGGACGGCGGCAAGACATGGAAGAAATCCACCGGCGAAGTGTATGACCTGCCCATACGCCTCGGCAATGCCGAATACGCCTGCCGCATACCGCAAGGCTCGGAACTGATAAACCAGACCAGCATGAGCACCGACAAGAAAGGGCATCCGTACATTGCCACTTACTGGCGGTCGGAGGACAGCGACGTGCCGCAGTACCGGCTGGTGTGGAACGACGGCCACGGCTGGAAGGACACGCAGGTATCATGCCGAAGGACGCCGTTCACGCTAAAGGGCGGCGGCACGAAGATGATACCCATAGCACGTCCGCGCATAGTGACCGACGGCAAGCGTGCATGGTACATCGTGCGCGACGAGGAGAGAGGCAGCAAGGTGGCGGTATATTACAACGATGACATGCGACATCTGACATGCGACACGGCGGCAGTAGGCTCATACTGGACATTCACCGACCTGACGGATTTTCCCGTCAACGCATGGGAACCGTCATACGACACCGAACTGTGGAAGAAGAGCAAACGGCTGCACCTGTTTGTGCAGGACACCCGTCAAGGCGACGGCGAGCGCACCGTGGCGGTGGAGCCGCAGCCCGTGTATGTCATGGAAGTGAAATAGGAGAACGGAAAATTCCGTGTGTTTTTCTTGCAGAATAAGGGAAAAATACGTAACTTTGCAGTCTGTTAGAACGACTAAACAACCAAAGATTTTGGATTACAAATATCTCAACAACATAAAATATCCCGCAGACCTGCGCAAACTTCCAGTGGAAGCATTGCCGGAGGTATGTTCTGAACTGCGTGACGACATAGTGAAGGAACTGTCTGTAAACCCCGGGCACCTGGCTTCCAGTCTTGGAGTGACCGAACTGACGGTGGCGCTGCACTATGTGTACAGCACCCCCGACGACCGCATAGTATGGGATGTGGGACATCAGGCTTACGGACACAAGATACTCACCGGACGACGCGAGGCATTCTGCACCAACAGAAAGTTGGGGGGACTGCATCCTTTTCCTTCGCCCGACGAGAGCGAATACGACACTTTCACCTGCGGACATGCCTCAAACAGCATCTCGGCAGCACTGGGCATGGCGGTGGCCGACGGACACAAGGGACTGGAGAGGCACGTAGTGGCAGTGATTGGTGACGGTTCGATGAGCGGCGGCCTGGCTTTCGAAGGACTCAACAATGTATCGTCGTCGCCCAACAACCTGCTCATCATACTCAACGACAACAATATGTCGATAGACCGCAGCGTGGGAGGCATGAAGCAATACCTGCTCACGCTGAACACGTCAGAGAGCTATAACCGCTGGCGCGACCGCGCTGCACGATGGCTGCGCGAGCACGGTATGCTGAACGAGAAACGCCGCCGCAAGACAATACGATTCAGCAACGCGGTAAAGTCGGCCCTGTCGCCACAGGCGAATATCTTTGAGGGCATGGACATAAGGTATTTCGGCCCCATAGACGGACACAACGTAAAGGAACTGGTGCGCGTGTTGCGCCAACTGAAGGACATGACCGGACCGAAACTGCTGCATATCCATACGGTGAAGGGCAAGGGGTATGAACCTGCCGAGAAGGCCGCCACGATATGGCATGCACCGGGCAAGTTCGACCCGGAGACCGGTGAACGGCAGAAGGTGGACACCACGGGGATGCCTCCGAAATACCAGGATGTGTTTGGCGAGACACTGGTGGAACTGGCAGAGGCCAACAGCAAGATAGTAGGCGTAACGCCAGCCATGCCCACAGGATGCAGCATGAACAAACTGATGAAAGCCATGCCTGAGCGGGCTTTCGACGTAGGCATAGCCGAAGGGCACGCCGTGACATTCTCCGGCGGCATGGCAAAGGAAGGACTGGTGCCGTTCTGCAACATATACAGCGCATTCGCACAACGTGCTTACGACAACATAATACACGACGTGGCAATACAACGGCTGAACGTGGTATTCTGCTTTGACCGCGCCGGAATCGTGGGAGAGGACGGAGCGACACACCACGGTGCCTTCGACCTTGCCGCACTGCGCCCGGTGCCAAACATCACCATCTGTGCGCCAATGAACGAGCATGAGCTGCGCCGAATGATGTTCACCGCCCAACAGCCCGACATGGGACCATTCGTGATAAGATACCCACGCGGACGAGGAATGCTGGCAGACTGGCGCTGTCCGCTCGAAACGCTGCCCATAGGCAAAGGACGCAAGATGCACGAGGGTACAGACGTGGCCGTGCTGTCGATAGGACATATAGGCAACAACGTAACATGTGCAATAGAGGCTGTCGGGGAAGTGTCGGTGGCTCACTATGACATGCGTTTCCTCAAGCCCATAGACACGGAGATTCTCGACTATGTAGGAAAGAACTACAGACACGTAATAACCGTAGAGGACGGTGTGCGCAACGGAGGTCTCGGCTCTGCCGTGGTGGAATATTTCGCCGACAAGGGATACGAAGCGAGAGTGACACGCCTCGGAATGCCCACAGACAGTTTTGTGGAGCACGGCACCGTAGCCGAACTGCAACACATCGTGGGAATAGACGCCGAAGGAATAGCGGAGAGCATCAGGCAGTGCACGGCACATGATGCGTAGGCCGGACGGCGCACGGAATCCACAATATGAAGACCATCATTTTCGGATTACACATATATAATCATGCATCGTAAGAAATGAAGATTATCATCGCAGGCGCATACGCCATAGGAAACTATCTGGCTTCGCTGCTCAACCGTACCAGCGAGGACATAACCATCATCGACGACAACGAGGAAGCACTCAGCAGCATCAACTCTGACCTCGACGTGCTGACGATGCATGCATCGCCCGTCAGCATAGAGGCTCTGCGCGAGATTGACGTGGCTCACGCCGACTTGTTCATTGCCGTAACGCTGAACCAGGAGGTCAATGTCACATCGTGCGCCCTGGCAAAGTCGCTCGGCGCGAAACATACCGTGGCAAGGGTAGAGGAATATGAATATGCCAAAGCGAAAAACAAGGATGTATTGCAGAGGATGGGTGTTGACTCCGTCATCTACCCTGAAATGCTGGCGGCACATGACATCATCAACGGTCTGAAGATGTCGTGGGTGAGGCAGCGATGGGACGTGCACGACGGTGCCCTCATCATGCTCGGCATAAAACTGCGCGAGGGATGCACCATACTCAACCGTCCACTGAAGGAACTGATAGGTCCGGAGGACCCTTATCACATAGTGGCCATAAAACGCGGCAACGAGACAATAATACCCGGTGGCATGGACACCCTGCAGCTCTATGACCTGGCATACTTCATGACCACAAAGGAATCAATACCACTGGTGCGTCACATAGTGGGCAAGGAGGATTATGCCGACGTGAGCAAGGTGATGATCATGGGCGGTGGCAAGACGGCAGTCAGAGTGGCGCACGTCATGCCCGAATACATGAAATACAAGATAATAGAGATGGATGCCGCACGCTGCGAGCGTTTGACCGACCTGCTGCCGCAAACCGCAGAATACGTCATAAACGGCGATGCCCGCGACACCTCGCTGCTCATGGAAGAGGGCATACGAAGCACACAGGCATTTGTAGCGCTGACAGGCAGCAGTGAGACGAATATACTGGCTTGTCTGGCGGCAAAGCGCAACGGTGTGCGCAAAACCGTGGCGGTGATAGAGAATCTTGACTATGTGGACATGGCAGAGAGTCTTGACATAGGTACCATAATAAACAAGAAGGCCATCGCCGCCTCGCGTATCTATGAGGCTCTGCTTGAGGGCAAGGCCAACAATGTGCGTTTCCTGATGCAGGCAAAGGCTGACGTGGCGGAATTTACTGCCATGCCGGGCTCACGCATCACGAAGAAGAAGATTTACGAACTCGGACTGCCCAAGGGCATCACCTTCGGCGGCTTGGTAAGAAATGGCGAGGGAATACTTGTTTCAGGCGGCACGCAGGTGCAGGAGGGCGACATCGTGGTGGTATTCTGTCACAATGCCGACATGAAACGTATAGAGAAACTGTTTAATTAGGTTTTAGGTTCCTGAAGAGACAAAGGGAGTAAAGAGGAGTTAAGGGGAGTAAGAGGGGAGTTAAGGGACATTACGTTTGCTTATTCATATACTTATTCGTATAGTCTAATACATTTGTCCCTTAACTCCCCTCTTACTCCCCTTAACTCCCCCCTAAAACATCCCAAAAAAGAATCCCCCGTTCATCCAATCGGAAGAACGGGGGATAAATCATTATTTGGTTATTCCTACCAACTCTACAGTGAATATCAGTGTGGAGTAAGGAGGAATCCTCTGGCCCTGTCCACGCTCGCCGTATGCGAGGTCATAAGGGATGTAGAACTCAAACTTAGAACCTACAGGCATCAACTGCAGACCCTCGGTCCAACCCTTGATGACTTGGTTGCACTTGAACTTAGAAGTCTGAGGATTGCGCTTGTAGCTTGAATCGAATACTGTACCGTCAATGAGCTTGCCCTCATACTTTACTTCTACTTCCTGATCAGCAGTAGGACGTTCGCCGGTTCCCATGGTGACAACCTTGTACTGCAGGCCTGAAGCTGTGGTAACGACACCCTGCTTGGTCTGGTTTTCCTTCAACCATGCAGCGTTGTCTTCCTTGATTTTAGCTTCCTTGATTTTCCTGTCAGCCTCAAACTTGGTCTGGAAGAATTTACCTGCACTTTCCATATTGAAACGTGACGTATCGTTAGAGAGAGCGGCAATAAAACCATTATAGAACAGGTCACGGGAGATGTTGTCAGGAGTTCCTTCGAGTTCCTTGTTCATACCCTTGATCATACGATCCTCTATCAACTGTGCTATCTGAGCGCCTGCCATACGGGCAACATAACGAGGGTCGTTGATATTTTCCTTTGCATCACGCAGTCCCTGTATGAAATCAGCCATATAAGTGGTATCAACGCTATACTGCTGCTGCAGATATGGAATAAGACCATTCGTCTGAGCATAACCAGCGGCATAGCTCAAAGAGTCGCTGCTGCTCTTAATGTTTACACTACCATTGGTCTGTGCTGTGGCTGCTGTAGCTGCATCAGCCTTGCCAGCCTTTGGCTTTGCAGTCATGCCTGTGGCAACTGCCAGCATAACAGCAAAAAACAATATCTTTTTCATGTTACTTTATGTTTTTACTATTTGAAAAATTACCATATACTGTTTATTCACTTAGGGAATAATAGTATATGGTAAAATATAAATTGTAAAATTACTTAACGCTGATAAGTTCTATAGTGAACACAAGGGTAGAGAATGGCTTGATGTCCTGACCCTGTGCACGCTCACCGTATGCAAGGTTCTGAGGAATATAAACCTCCCACTTAGAGCCGGCTGGCATGTGAGTAAGAGCGTCTGTCCAACCCTTGATAACCTGGTTGCAACGCATTGTGACAGGCTCGCCACGCTTGTAGCTTGAATCGAACACCTTACCGTCGATGGTCTTGCCCTCATAGTGAACCATAACCGTAGAGGTGTCAGCAGGAACTGTTCCGTTGCCAGCCTTCAGCACCTTATACTGTACACCGCTTGGCAGTGTAACGACACCCTGCTGCTTCTTGTTCTTGGCAAGGAATTCCTCGTTCTTCTTCTTGTAGTCGCCATACTGCTTCTCCATGTTTGAAGCCTTGACAGAGTGCATCTTTGACTCCATGGTCAGACGAGCCTGCTCAAGTGTCATCAGCTGCTTCTTGCCTGTGATACCAGAAACGAAACCTGCCAGGAGGTTCTTCAGAGAAATAGTCTGAGTAGAATCAGCACCGAAGAGCTCGTAGTTCAAACCCTGAACCATCTGACCACCGATCTGCTGACCAATCTGCACGCCTGCATAGTAGGCAGCCTTCTTCTTGTCGTCACCAGCAGTAGCACCTGCATTGAGACCCTTGATGAATTCGTCGATGTAAGCGGTATCAACACCTACGCGCTGTACGAGATACTCCTTAAGACCGTCACTCTGGGTCATGCCCACTGCATAGCTCAGTGTGTCGATGTCACTCTTCAGATTGGCACTTGGAGTGCCGTTACCACATGATGTGAATGCAGCCGCTGCAATGGCAACGCATGCTGCAAGTGTAAATTTCTTCATTTTTTGTTTTTATTGTTATTTATATTCAGTTACAATATAATTGAGCATCGTGATTATTTCACAGCAATCAGCTCTACGTCAAATATCAGTGCTGCGTATGGAGGTATGGCACCTGCTGCACCTGCCTCACCGTATGCTAGGTGATAAGGAATGAAGAAACGGTACTTGCCGCCTTCCTTCATCAACTGCAGTCCCTCTGTCCAGCCCTTAATGACTCCGCCCAACGGGAATGTTGCAGTCTGGCCACGCTGTATGCTGGAATCAAACACAGTGCCGTCGATGAGGAAACCTTCATAGTGGCACTCCACACTGTCGGTAGCCTTCGGAGACTTGCCGGTGCCTTCCTTAAGCACCATATACTGCAAACCTGAAGCGGTGGTGATGACACCTTCCTTCTTGGCATTCTCAGCAAGATAAGCCTCGCCCTCTGCCTTCTTCGCCTTTCCTATCTCGGCAGCCTTGGCACGCTGCACCTTCTCCTGCTCTGCGAAGAATTCCTGCGCCAGTTTCTGAGCCTCGGCATCGTTCAACTGCGGCTTGCCTGCCACGCAGTCCTTAATGGCCTGTGCAAAATCATCAAAATTAAGTTTGTCAGCACCCATGTCCTTCAGCTGACGTCCGATACCCATACCAAGGGCATAACTTGTCTTGTCCATCTTTTATCTTTTATTTTCCTTATATATATGCTCTAAGATATTTTTCCGTGCAAAGTTACACATTTTTTCTCAAACCAAGAACTTTCTTGCGTAAATTTAATACAATTTATTATAATTCTTTGCATTATTCAACTTAATTATTTTGTCGGATAAAAAAAAAAGAGTACTTTTACACCATAAATCAATGTATGACTATGGAAAAGAAGAAAATAGTGGTGCTTACCGGTGCAGGCATGTCGGTGGAAAGCGGTTTGAGTACATTCCGCGATGCAGGTGGTTTGTGGGACAACTATCCAGTAGAACGCGTGGCAACACACGAGGGATGGGAAGCAAACCCAAACTACGTCAATGACTTCTATAACATGCTGCGCGTGAAATACAAGGATGTGCAGCCATGCGAGGGACACCGACTGTTGGCTGAAATGGAGAAGGACTACGACGTAACCGTGGTTACACAGAATGTTGATGCCCTGCATGAAGCCGCCGGTTCAACAAAAGTCATACACCTGCATGGCGAGATGATGAAGATGTGCAGCAGTCGCGATGTTGACAATCCTCGATACCACATAAGCCTACCACACACGGGTTTTGGTGACACCGGCCTTGAGGTTCCGCATGACGAGAAGGCCGCTGACGGTTCGCTGTTGCGCCCGTTCATCGTGTTCTTTGGTGAGAACGTGCCAAACCTCTACGATGCAGCTCAGGAGGCACAGAAGGCTGATGTGTTCGTAATCATAGGCACATCGCTCAATGTATATCCTGCAGCCGGACTGGTACAGTACGCAAAGCCCGGTATCCCCGTATATCTGATAGACCCCAAGCCTGTAGCCACAAGAGCTAATGTAACGCAGTTTGAATGTGGAGCAAGCGAAGGAGTAAAGAAATTAATTGAAGTATTAAAGAAGGCGTAAAGAAATTAAACGAAGCATTAAAGAAATAAAGATGAAGATTTTAATAATGAATGGTCCCAACCTTAATCTATTGGGTGTAAGGGAACCAGGTATATATGGCAACAGCTCATTTGAGAGTTATCTGCCGAAGTTGCGTGAGCGTTATCCTAACGTGGAGATAGAATACTATCAAAGCAACATCGAGGGTGAGATGATAAACAAACTGCAGGAAGTGGGCACATGCCTCGCTGAAAATAATGGCGGCATATATGACGGTGTAATACTAAACGCTGGTGCCTACACACATACCTCCGTGGCGCTGCACGACTGCATACGTTCCCTGGAATGCCCTGTCATAGAAGTACACATAAGCAACGTACATCAGCGTGAGGAGTTCCGCCACCATTCA
>JAEEGI010001828.1_pt1:50000-52579 | contig 52579 bp, 41 predicted proteins | sample 8958751 | NCBI WGS metagenome assembly JAEEGI01 (sample SAMN16246545, study PRJNA631951) | gut metagenome | biome: gut microbiome; feature: rumen; material: KS-attached | host: Bos | place: Iran: Karaj | collected 2018-10
TCAGTATGTTCTACACGACCACGTGTGTCCGTTTGCGGTACGGGTACCATGTGGATTAAGCTTAGCGGATTTTCTAGGGAGTATGGTTACCCACGCTGTCAGTGTTCCCCGGAGGGAACTCCGTACTGTCAGGTTCGGCTCACAGGGTGGATTTGCCTGCCCCGATCTACACCTACACCCTTTAACGGGGACTTCCGTCGCCCCGCGGTGGTTTCACTCCTCCGTCTCCACAATCGCTCCACATGGTAGTGACGGAATATTAACCGTCTCTGCCATCGCCTTCGCCCTTCGGCTTAGACTTAGGACCCGACTGACCCCGGGCTGATTGGCATTGCCCGGGAAACCTTGGTCTTGCGGCGGGGGGGAATCTCACCCCCCTTGTCGTTACTTATACCTACATTTGCTTTTCCCTGCGCTCCAGGATCAGTCACCATCACCATTCAGCGCACAGGGAATGCTCCCCTACCGATACTTTTATAATTGCTATCCTGCGTCTTCGGCATCTGTCTTAATACCCGATTATTATCCATGCACGGTCCCTCGACTAGTGAGCTGTTACGCACTCTTTGAATGAATGGCTGCTTCCAAGCCAACATCCTAGCTGTCACGGGAACCACACTTCGTTAGACTAACTTAGACAGAATTTCGGGGCCTTAGACGGCAGTCCGGATTCTTCTCCTCTCGGGGACGGACCTTAGCACCCGCCCCCTTACTGCACAGATGCGGACCATGAGCATTCGGAGTTCGTCAGGACTTGATAGGCGGTGAAGCCCTCGCATCCTATCGGTCGCTCTACCTCTCATGGTAATCTCTGCACGCGGCACCTAAATGCCTTTCGGGGAGTACGAGCTATCTCCAAGTTTGATTGGCCTTTCACTCCTACACTCGGCTCATCCAGAAGCTTTTCAACGCTTATTGGTTCGGGCCTCCATCCCGTGTTACCGGGACTTCACCCTGGCCAAGTGTAGATCACTTGGTTTCGCGTCTGCCCCCACCGACTCAATTCGCCCTGTTCAGGCTCGCTTTCACTGCGGCTCGGGTGCTGAGCACCTTAACCTCGCCGGTGATGGCAACTCGTAGGTTCATTATGCAAAAGGCACGCCGTCACATGCAATGCATGCTCCGACCGCTTGTAGGCGCAAGGTTTCAGGTACTGTTTCACTCTCCTACTCGGAGTGCTTTTCACCTTTCCCTCACGGTACTGGTACGCTATCGGTCTCACAGGAGTATTTAGCCTTGCCGGATGGTCCCGGCGGATTCGCGCAGGATTTCTCGTGTCCCGCGTTACTCAGGATACCACTAGGCTGGCTCAGGCTTCGCATAAGGGGCTCTCACCCGCTACGGCCGGTCTTTCCAGACCGTTCTGCTCGCCATCACCATGCCACGGCGTGGTCCTACTACCCCGCAGGTGCGTTGCCACACCCACGGTTTGGGCTCTTCCCCGTTCGCTCGCCACTACTGAGGGAATCACTGTTGTTTTCTCTTCCTGCGGGTACTAAGATGTTTCAGTTCCCCGCGTTAGCCTCCTCATATTCATAAGGATGCATGCCCTTCAGGCATGCAGGTTGTCCCATTCGGAAATCCGCGGATCAAGGGTTATTTGCACCTACCCGCGGCTTATCGCAGCTTATCACGTCCTTCATCGCCTCTGTGAGCCAAGGCATCCACCTTGCGCCCTTTTCTACTTTCTCCAGTATAACAGCACCATCCACAATGCCGGAACGAATCCCGGAAACGCGGAAAATGCCGCCGCTCATACTTTCAGCTGTTCTAAAAATTTGTGATTTACGCAAATCTTCTACAGTTTTTCTTTTCTCTTGTGCAATATGTCAATGATCTCTTCCGCATCATGCCGCAAATGCGGCGCGGACAGTGGAGAATAACGGATTCGAACCGTTGACCCCCTGCTTGCAAAGCAGGTGCTCTAGCCAGCTGAGCTAATCCCCCGGACGACAAGCAGGATCCTCACGCCGGGTTTCCGGCGTAGTCCCAGGCAGGCTCATGCCTTGGGCACATTGCTCTTCGAGCGATGTGTAGTCCCAGGCAGACTTGAACTGCCGACCTCCACATTATCAGTGTGGCGCTCTAACCAACTGAGCTATAGGACTGTCTCAAGCGCCTTAAGGGCTCCTTCTCATCTTTATCATCACAAAACAGTCTCCGTAGGTACGAAAAGCAAAGGCAGGAGGTTTACCTGTCGGAACCTTCCTAATCGACATTGCTTGTCTTCTTTTTTCTTTTTATTTTGGAAATCCTTCTCCAGAAAGGAGGTGTTCCTATGTTGTATCTTGACCTTCGCTTGCGCTGCGGTCTAGCTGCAACTGAAACCCCTTTCGGATTCTCCAGAAAGGAGGTGTTCCAGCCGCACCTTCCGGTACGGCTACCTTGTTACGACTTAGCCCCAATCACCAGTTTCACCTTAGGCCGCCCCTTGCGGTCACAGACTTCAGGTGCCCCCGGCTTTCATGGCTTGACGGGCGGTGTGTACAAGGCCCGGGAACGTATTCACCGCGCCATGGCTGATGCGCGATTACTAGCGAATCCAGCTTCATGGGGTCGGGTTGCAGACCCCAATCCGA